>Ga0164292_10000011_pt1 | contig 125792 bp, 128 predicted proteins | sample GEODES117metaG_FD_111486 | JGI IMG/M metagenome (GOLD analysis project Ga0164292, IMG submission 111486) | Eutrophic lake water microbial communities from Lake Mendota, Wisconsin, USA - GEODES117 metaG | ecosystem: Environmental > Aquatic > Freshwater > Lake | place: USA: Lake Mendota... | reverse complement strand
TGCGCAGCCCTAGGCTGACGATGTTCTTGCGCAGCCCTAGGCTGACGATGTTCTTGCGCAGCCCTAGGCTGACGATGTGTTTTTCTGGTTCATCGCCACTGCATGTTTGTCTGTGTGGTTTGTGTTTCGCGATGATCGGTTTGATTATCGCTTCTTGATACTTGGCGTGTTCCTGCCCGACATTGTCGATGTCTTCACTGGTGGTTCATGGATCATGCACACGCTGATTGCAAGTGTCACGGCAATGCTCATCATTATGTTGGCCACAAAAAACAAACGACCATTACGTCGGCGATTGCTTGCTATCCCTATTGGTATGTTCTTGCATTTGGTATTTGACGGAGCCTTTGCATCAACAGAAGTATTTTGGTGGCCATTCACGGGCGGATCTCTTAACGAAGAACTACCGGTGACGCAGCGGTGGGGGTTGAACGCATTGCTTGAAATTGTTGGCCTGGTTGGAATCGTGTGGATGTGGCGGCGTTTCAACTTGTCTGATACACGTGTTCGTCGGGAATTTCTGCGTACCGGACAATTGCGAGAGGGAACAATCATGGGAGCGGGCGAGTGTTAATCCTCGTGCGCCATGGCCGCACGCACGCAAATGCTCAATCGCTATTGCAAGGGCACATGGATCCACCTCTTGATGAAGTGGGCGTCGAACAGGCGCATCGCACTGCACGGGTGTTGCGTGATTTATATCCAGAAGCGAAAGTAATTTCCAGTCCTCTGCAGCGCGCACGAGCAACGGCTTCAGCTGTCACTGATGATGTTGTGATCGATGAGCGATTCATCGAATTGAACTACGGCGACTATGACGGTGTGCCGATGACCGACATACCTGCAGATGTGTGGGGGAAGTGGCGTACTGATCATTATTTCCGACCGCCTAATGGCGAGACATTGGCAGAGTTAGATCTTCGTGTCCACGATGCACTTGCCGAGTGGTCAGAGCGTGCACACGACGAACACATCATCATTGTGAGCCATGTTTCACCCATCAAAAGCGCGGTCGTGTGGGCTCTAGATGGCGACATATCAATGACTTGGCGTTGCATGCTTGACCGCGCGTCAATCACTCGCATCGCGGTGAGTAATCGTGGTCCATCGTTGATTGGTTTTAACGACACTGCGCATCTTGACGTGAAATAACTATCGCTAGTACGAGACGGTGAGTGTTTCTGTAAGCGGGATTCTGTGTGAACTTGCGTCCACGGTGACCATCCATCTATGCGGCCTACCCGAGGGCTGCCAGAAACTGGCGAGCGGACCACTCAATCCCTCTGCATGGCCTTGCTTCAAGTGGGGTTTACCCAGCCATACGAGTTGCCTCGCATGCTGGTGCGCTCTTACCGCACCGTTTCACCCTTACCTGTGATCGTTTCCGATCCATCGGCGGTTTGCTTTCTGTTGCACTCTTCCGTCAGGTCGCCCCGACCTGGCTCGCGCCAGCACTTTGTCCTGTGAAGTCCCGACTTTCCTCATCGTGGACAGTCGAAACCATCCACGATGCGATCACCCGAAACACTCACCGTCTAGAACCGAAGTGTATGGGGTTTTATTCGCAAGCCGATTTATTCGTAGGCAAGACTGTTCAGGCTGGGCGTGTCCATGATGATGGTGGTCTTTTGACCAGCTTCATTGGCTGGACCAACTGCCACGGTGACGCTCGCGAGTGAGCTGAATGCTCCTGGAACTGACGCAGGCTGTGCGTTACCGTTTTCGTCGAGACTTGGTGCCACGTTGGTGAGGCCCGGCTTCAGTAAGTGCACGATCGCCGCGGCGTGTTGTGCCTCGTCTGCACCAATGCGAATTGCTTCTGCGCGTAACGGCGCACTATTGAGAAGCGATACGTAGTGGTGATATGTCGACGTTGCCAAGTTTTCTAATGCGTGTGCAAACAACAACGTGTCAGTTTGTGGGTCTTCGCTTTCAGCAATAAGCGCAAGTGCCGGATTGACGTATACCGAATCAATGCGCTCATTCGACTGGTTGTACGGGGTGCCACCGGCAGCTGAGATGAGGCCGGCGAGAGCCTGCGCGTGTGCTTGGTGTTCGGCGACGAACAACCCAACCGCTTCAATTGCTGAGTTGTTGCCTGACAAGTAGCCAGCATCGCCAGCTGCTTTGTATGTATTGATCGCGCTGTATTCAAGTGACATTGCGGTGCGAAGAAGCACAGTGTCGGTGACAGCTTTGTCTTCAAGAGTGGCGCGTTCTGGCACGGTTCCTACTCGCGCAAGTCCGGTGCCGTCAGATTCGCTACACGCTGCAAGAAGCGCACCCGCACCGACTGCAAGACCAGTGGTGCGAAGAAGCGTGCGACGATCGACGCGTGACAATGATGAGCGTTGTGATTCAGTCATGGCGTTCCTCGTGCTTAGTTGGTGAGCGCAGCGTTAAGCGGCTGGCCGGATGCGATGGACAAAACGGTGATGTGACGCGCCTCGACCGGCACGATGGATGCGACAAGTGATGCTGCGCTAATTCCCACAATCTGAGCAAGTGCCGCCGTGTGCGCGTTTGCAGTTTCACGTTCTGCGGCAATCAACTGACTTGCGATGTCGTTGAAAGAGCCGGTGGGCGTGACCGCAGCAGATGAATTGTCGGGGCCAGCTGCTGGACCGAGGAATCCCTTCAATGCGTCGACGTATGCGATGTGGTTGCCGTGGAAGTACAGCAACACGTTCTTTTCTTCTTCTGACATCGTGTTTGATACAGCGACTTTGTATGCGCGAACCATCGCACGCTCACGAGCAAGGAGTGTGTTCAAGACTGGATTGTCTGCGTCATCGCGGTTAGGCGGAGCAGTGGTTGTTGGGCTTGAATCGGTTGCGGCAGATGCTTTCCCTGCAAGGAAAGGAACTGCTGCGACCGAGGCTCCAGCAATCAGGCTTGCAAGCAACGCACGACGAGACGACGTGGCGTTCGTGGCGAGTTCTTCGGGCTGGTTGTCCACGCGAGGTCATCCTTTGCGATCGTTCGTATGTTTGGCACAGCGTGCATCTCGCCACTTCGTCGCAAGCGCTTCACTGTGTTTGGCTATAACAGCCTCTATAACACTAGAAGTCCAGCGGTGAAGCCGACGGTATCCACGAGCGAATTCGCACGCACCAGCGAACATTTTTGTCGCCAAGATGGCGTCTTTGCCAACTTTCTGTGCTTTTGTGGCCGTAGTCACCACGAGTAGCGGGTATTTTCAGCGCAATGATCGCTCCCTATGACTCGTCTGATCCGATGTATCTCGATGAGGCTGATGTGCGATTGGAACTTGCACGGTCTCTGAATGTGTGTCGGGACTGTCGGATGTGTGTGGATCTGTGTGAGGTTTTTCCCTCTGCGTTTTCGCTCATTGATCAATTACCATCACGAGATTCGGCGATGATGACGCCGTTTCAACAGGATCAATTGATCGATGCCTGTCACGAGTGCACGCTGTGTACGGCCCGGTGTCCGTATGTGGCGGGGCAAAGTGAGGAAGCCCTCGATGTCTGGGCATTGATGGTGCGCGCCACACTCATGCGCCGCCGTCACGGCCTCATCCCCTGGACTCAGAGATTTGTCGACCTGATACGGGGTCTCGGTATAGGCCGCAATAGAGGCAGAAAAAGATAAATCTTTTTTCGATTAGCGCAATTGTGCACATTGGACCTACTATTGGGTAAGTGACTGAGGTCACAACATCGATGGGGGATCCGATGTTTACACAACAGCAGACATGGCGCATACGGGGGGCATGTCAGGGACTTGACCCTGCCATTTTCTTTCCCGATTCAGAAGAAGACGCTGATGAGGCAAAGTCCATCTGTACCGACTGCAGTGTGCGTATTTCTTGCTTGGAACACGCATTAGCGAGTCGTGAAAAAGATGGGGTGTGGGGTGGAGCGACTGAAAAAGAGCGACGCCGCCTGATTCGTCAACGCAGGCGTACCGCCTAGCGCAGATACACAGCAGGCGTACCGCCTAGCGCAGATACACAGCAGGCGTACCGCCTAGCGCATATCTATTCGTGTGTGTGAGTGCGCACAGTAGATACTTGTTGTATGAATTCTGACCCGGCATTTGCGGGATGGCCGGCATTAGTGGGTCAACTTTTACAGCGCGACGACTTGTCCGACGAGCGTGCGCATTCTGCTGTAACAGAAATTCTTGAAGGACGAGCAACACCGTCACAGATCGCAGCGTTTTTGATTGCGTTGCGCGCCAAAGGCGAAACTGCAATTGAATTGCAGGGCATGTTACGCGCAGTAAGGGAAGCGTCTATTCATGTATCGCTGTCTCTAGATGTTGCTCAACATGCAATGGACATCGTTGGAACTGGTGGCGATCACAGTCATTCGGTCAATGTGTCCACGATGTCATCACTTGTTGTTGCAGGTGCTGGTGTGCCCGTGTGCAAGCACGGCAATTATGCATCATCATCTGCATGCGGCGCTGCTGATGTGTTGAAAGAACTTGGCGTTGTTATCGAGCTTGATGCGCAAGGTGTTGAAGCATGTATCGCAGAAGCAGGGATGGGGTTTTGTCTTGCACCACGGTTTCATCCGGCATTTCGCCACGCTGGTCCGACGCGACGTGAAATAGGAGTGCCAACAGCATTCAATTTGTTAGGCCCTATGGCAAACCCTGCTCCCATCGCCAACATGTTGGTTGGAGTCGCTAATCCGGCCATGCTCTCAAATATGGCGTCCGCTCTTATGTCTCGCGGAGTGAAACATGCATGGGTGGTACATGGGCACGGCGGTCTTGATGAGTTGTCGTTGAGTGGTGACAACAATGTGGTGCAGCTGCACGACAATGACTTGAGTTCTTTCACTGTAAATGCGAAAGATTTCGGTATTGCACCTTCTGGGCTTGATGATGTACGCGGTGGTGACCCAAAGACAAATGCAACTGCGTGTCACAAATTGTTGAACGGAGAGAAAGGTCCAGTACGTGACATCGTGTCGTTTAACGCCGGTACCGCTTTGTACATTGCAGGAATCGCGTCTGATGTTGCAGAAGGAATCGAACGAGCGCATGCATCCATTGACTCCGGTGCAGCTCAAGAAGTGCTCGACTCGATGATTGCCGTCAGTGCAATTCACGGTGCACGATTGGCAGATCAATGATTCGCGTTCCCGCAACATCGGCCAACTTGGGCCCTGGTTTTGACGCTCTTGGTATGGCTGTCACGCTGTATGCCGACGTCGGTGTTGTTGGTGTCGACGACATGCCAGACGATGCACATGAAGCAAATGACACTCATCCGGCACAAATTGCATTTGTTCTCGCTGGCGGCACTGGTCGTGTGTGGACGTGTACCAACATTCCGATGGGTCGCGGTCTTGGTTTCAGTGGCGCGGTGAGAATTGGCGGAGTAGTAGCAGCCGAAGTACAACAACACGGCGCCGATGCGTGGTCGCGCGAATCATCACAGGCTCTTCGCATTGGTACTGAGCTAGAGGGTCACGCAGACAATGTCGCAGCATCGCTGTATGGGTCGATTGTGGCTACAGCAGATGGTCGTGTCGTCAAGATCACAACGCCTCTCGATCCGGTATTTGTTGCGTGGGTTCCATCGTTTACAACATCGACAAACGAGTCACGCACAACTCTTGGACCTGTGATTGCATTTGACGATGCCGTCTTCAACATCGGGAGAACCGCTTTGTTGGTTGCGGCATTTGCCGCCGGCGATGTTGCGACATTGGCCGCAGCAACCCAAGACCGGTTACATCAAGACGTACGCTTTTCCGTGGCTGAACGTTCCCGCGATGCTCTTGCGGCTGGCCTTGCCGCTGGCGCGTGGTGCGGATGGTTGTCGGGTTCTGGGCCAACGGTTGCCTTGCTGTGTGATGCGAAAGACGCCGATGCCATCTGTGGAGCATTGCCCGCAGATGGCAGTGCAAAACAACTGCGGATCGACCACGACGGCGCTCGGATCATCTAAGCGCTATTCAAAGTGTGTAACACCCCACGTGAATACTGGGGACATGCCCAGCCCGTCAGATCCCCATACAGATACCGCCACTTTTTTCATTGGCGAACCAACGTTTGTCATCTCGTGTGACACGTGTGTCATGAAAGACACCGATGCCTGCAACGACTGCATGATGAGCTATTTATGTGATCGCCCAGAAGATGGGGCGGTAATTCTCGACTTGCAGGAACTTCGTGAGGTGAAATTGCTCGCACAGGCTGGTTTGGTGCCTACGCTTCGGCACCGTGCCACCGGATAATCCCACACGTAAACGCACTCGCAAGGTCTCTGGTCCTTTGCCCGCCGGGGCCTCGTATTGGGAGCAATTGCGCGCTATCGGTGTTGCGAGCGGACTTGATGCGATCGGAGTTGCGCCGGCTACACGCATGGAGCGCGCACTCGCAGCAATTAATGAGCGAATAGATAACCACTTGGTGAACGAGATGCAGTTCACGTTTCGCAATCCCATGCGCTCCAGCTCTCCTCAGATGTCAGTGGAAGGTGCGCGTTCCATCATTGTTGGGGTGCGATCGTATGCGCGTGATGTCGATCTGCACCTCGATAACGACGATGTCGATTCGGAAACGCAGCACATAGATAGAGATTCTGACGAAACACACACAGGTAGTACCGCGCGCGTTGCGCGATATGCATGGGCAGATCACAATGAAGGCCTGAAACAATCATTATTTGCGGTTATGCGACGGCTGCGAGACGATGGCCATCGTGCGGTGGTGTTCGCTGATGACAATTCAATTGTTGATCGCGAAACTGCGTACCTCGCAGGAATCGGCTGGTATGGAAAAAATGCGAATTTGTTGTTGCCGTCTGCTGGCAGTTTTTTCGTGATCGGTTGTGTGGTGACCACAGCAGAATTGCCTATTGGAGCACCCATAGAGGACGGTTGTGGTGCGTGTTCGAGATGTATTCCTGCATGTCCCACGGCAGCCATTGTTTCTCCAGGTGTTATTGATGGCAATCGTTGTCTGTCGTGGCTACTTCAAAAACCTGGTGTATTTGATCGTGACTATCGGGTGGCGTTGCACGATCGTATTTATGGTTGTGATGATTGCCAAACATCGTGTCCACAAACTGTTCGACGTTCAGTGCCTGTTCAGATATCCACCACGGTGTCTCGTCCTACGTTGCCGGCACGTGCGACAATTGATGTTGAATGGTTGTTACATGCAGACGACGAAGCAGTGATGGCGGTGTGTGAGCATTGGTACACGCATCAGCGTGATGCACGCTGGATTCGTCGTAACGCACTTATCATTTTGGGAAACATCGGTCAGCCCACACGTGAAAGTGTTCATGGCATCATCGCGCGTTACGCGACACACTCCGATGCAATGTTGCGGTCTCACGCCGTGTGGGCAGCAGCGCGTCTTGGGTATACAGATGTCATCGCGGGTGCGCGCGGGGATGTTGATCCGATGGTGAAAGACGAACTAGATCATCTTCCTGATGCACGGGTGGGTGTATGAAGCATCTGCTGGTCACTAATGACTTCCCACCAAAAATAGGTGGCATTCAATCGCTGCTGTGGGAGTGGTGGCGCCGCTTACCACCAGAGAGCTTTGCGGTGTTGACGTCGCCATATGACGGGGCAGAACAATTTGATGCAGAGCAACCATTCCTCATTCGCCGCACGCGCGAGCCATGGTTGCTGCCTCATCCGTTTATGGTGAAGCGCATCAATGAGATGGTGCGCGAAGTTGGTGCCGACATCGTCGTGCTTGATCCTGCGGTGCCGCTTGGCATTGTTGGCCCGTATCTCGATGTGCCCTACGACGTGGTCCTTCACGGTGCCGAAGTAACAGTTCCAGGCCGTTTGCCCATATCACGAGCGTTGTTGTCTCGCACATTGCGTCATGCGCGTCACATTGTTGCAGCCGGTGGATATCCCGCTCGAGAAGCAGAGCGCGCGGCACGCGCACAACTGCCCATTACTGTGGTGCAACCTGGGGTCGATATACAACGTTTTCACCCTTTGAATGCAGAAGAACAACGTGCTGCGCGAGACGAGTTTGGCATTAGTCACACCAGTGAAGTTGTGCTGTGTGTGAGTCGATTGGTTCCACGAAAAGGTTTCGACACGGTAATTCGCGCAGCGGCACAGTTGTCGCATCGTCGACCAGATCTGCAAGTAATTATCGCTAGTTCGGGTCGTGATGAAAAGCGACTTCAAAAACTGGCATCAACGTTGCGCGCACCAGTGCGATTTCTTGGTCGCGTCGACCATGATGCATTGCCAAGGCTGTACGGATGTGCAGATGTGTTCACCATGATGTGTCGCAACAGGTGGGGTGGACTTGAACAAGAAGGCTTTGGCATTGTGTTCCTCGAGGCGGCCGCATGTGCGGTGCCACAAATTGCGGGAGACAGCGGTGGCGCTGCTGAAGCTGTAGAAGATGGCGAGACAGGAATTGTGTTGTCCGACCCAACAGATGTCGCGGCGTTGGCTCGCTCGCTTGACACTTTGCTATCTGACCCTGCACGCATGCAACAGATGGGACAGGCGTCTCGTCATCGAGCCGAGGCCGATTTTTCTTACGAGGTTTTGGCGCGACGTTTGGCGCGATCCCTCGGTGTGGTGTCATGATGGCGTCGATGTCTGAGCAGGCCACGCGTGAACCGTTCTTTCAGATTCCCGACACGGGACGTCTCATCGTGCAAACAAACCTGGTGTTGACGGTGATGTTTATTGTGGCGTCAGCCATCGCGGTAACTGTTTTTGATCAGCCATGGAAGTCAATCGCTGTGGCGGTTTCGCTTTTGTGTTTCACCGTTGGTGTTGTGGCATTTTTATGGGGCTACTGGAGTGCAGTGCAACGCAGTCGCGAAGATGAAATCGGTGTTGCTGTTTTGTATTTCCTGATGGATGGAGTGGCGCCACTGCCTGTGTCACGAATCATGAATTGGTTACTCGGCGTGCAGTGTGCGGTTGCACTTGGAGCCGCGTTATCGCGACCATCAACAGATGGTAAGCCCGGCAGCACCCTCGCATTTGGCATCTTGGTGCCGATGCTTGGTCTTGGCTTAAGTGGTCTATGGGGTGCTCTCCATGGCACTTTTCGGCCACGCATTATTGACGAACCGTCCAGGGTGTCCGATGTGGACGATGAGAACGGGCAAGATGTATAGGTATGACAGACAGGGCAGCACAGACCACTCTTATTAACGCTCCGCTCGACAAGTGCGTTTCGGTGGTCCTTGATTTCGAGGCCTATCCCGAATGGGCAAAAGATGTGAAGCTTGCCAAAGTACGTGAGCGCGACGAACAGGGTCGTGCGACCGAAGTTGAATTCCGCGCATCAGCTCTTGGGCGCAGTACTCACTACACCTTGAAGTACGACTATTCCGAAGCACCCAATCGCGTGTCGTGGCATCTCGTTGATGGCGACATCATGCGCTCATTACAGGGTGCATATTCGTTCTTGGAAGTCGATGGCGGTACGCAGGTGTTTTACGAACTCGACATTGAGTTAGTTATTCCATTGCCAGGTTTTGTGAAGCGCCGTGCCGAGGCACGCATTCTCGACAGTGTGAAGGAACTCAAAGCTCGCGCTGAGTCGTGACTGTCAACGTCGCGCGAATCGGTATCGATGTCGGCGGCACGAAATGTCTTGGTGTCGTCCTTGATGGCGAACACACTGTTATAGATACTGTGCGTCGACCGACTCCGTCGGCACGCGACCTGGTTGATGTGTTGTGTGACATTGTGAATGAGCTACGTGGTGAAGTGCCGTTCTCACAGAGTGTCTCGGTCGGTGTTGGCGTGCCTGGCCTAGTTACTTTTGACGGCACGTTCCGAGCATCGCCGCACATTGCGGGTGTTGTTGATATTCCTGTTGCAACACTCATGACGGAACAACTGAACACAGCGGTGCGAGTTGATAATGACGCCACTGCCGCCACGTATGCGGAGTGGAAAATTGGTGCTGCCTGCAACGCCACCGATGCAATTGTTGTCACGCTTGGGACGGGAATTGGTGGAGGAATTATTTCGGGTGGACAACTGCAACGGGGTGCACACGGCCACGCCGGCGAATTTGGCCACATGGTGGTCAATGTTGAAGGTGACGAGTGTGTATGTGGCCAGCGAGGCTGCTGGGAGTTGTACGCATCGGGAAGTGCGCTTCGTACCTTGTCTGGCGGCCTCGAGGGGGAAGAGGTGATGAACCGTGCAGCTGGCGGAGACCAAGATGCGATCGCTGTCGTTCATGTTTTCTCCCAGTGGGTGGCACAAGGTCTTGCTGGACTGGTCAATGTGCTCGATCCCGAGGTGGTGGTCATCGGAGGAGGCGTGGTACGAGCAGGTGATCTCTTTCTCGATCACGTAGAGCATTACCTGGCCACGTATGCATACGGTGCTCGCACACGTGACTTGCCCACGATTGTCCCCGCACAATTAGGTGATCATGCAGGGGCAATTGGCAGTGCGCTACTGGGTGCTCTCCAATAAGGTTGCCCCCGATGGAATTTCGCCGCATAACTAATCTGCCCCCGTACGTCTTCACCATCATCAATGGTCTAAAGACAGAAGCGCGTCGCGCTGGTGTCGATGTGATCGACCTCGGCTTTGGCAATCCTGATTTGCCATCTCCCGACATCGCGGTGGAAAAACTTGCAGAAGCGGCTCACAATGCTCGCAATCATCGCTATTCGGTATCGCGCGGACTTCCAAAACTTCGTGAAGCAGTAGCCGCGTTGTACAAGCGCAATTGGGATGTCGACCTCGATGTTGAGATGGAGATCACCAACACGATCGGATCAAAAGAAGGCTTCAGTCACCTCATGTGGGTGTTGCTTGATCGCGGCGACGCCGCCATTGTTCCAAGTCCCAGTTATCCCATTCATATTTACGGGCCACTTTTCGCTGGTGCCGATTTGCGTCAAGTGCCAATGCGCAGCTTGTCCGACCCGCTTGCTCGCGAAGACTTTGCTGGTGATTTTTTCAACAATCTTGAAACCGCGTACAACGTGGGTTGGCCAAAACCGCGCGTATTAGTGATTTCATTTCCGCACAACCCCACCGGTGCAACTGTTGATCTCGATTTCATGCAGCGCGTTGTAGATTTTTGTCGTGAACGCGAAATGATTGTCGTCCACGACTTCGCGTATGCCGACATCGGTTTTGATGGTCACAAGCCTCCGTCGATTCTGCAAGCCAAAGGTGCAAAAGAATGTGCTGTTGAGTTGTATTCAATGACAAAGAGTTTCTCAATGGCCGGATGGCGTGTGGCGTTCTTGGTGGGAAACAGAGATGTGGTCCAAGCTCTTGTGAAGTTGAAGAGCTATCTCGATTATGGAACGTTCCAACCCATTCAGATTGCTGCAACTGTGACGATGAATGAAGCGGCTGATTATCCACACGAGATTTGTGCCGCGTATCACTCGCGTCGTGATGCACTCATTGACGGTCTCGAACGAATCGGTTGGGACATACCAAAGCCAAAAGGTTCGATGTTTGTGTGGGCACAGATTCCCGAGCCATACCAACATATGAATTCTGTCGAGTTCTGTTCTCACCTCGTTCGCGAAGCAGAAGTGGCATTGTCGCCTGGCGTCGGATTTGGCCCCGGTGGCGAAGGGTTTGTGCGCTTTGCGTTGATCGAGAACGAGCAACGCATCAGACAAGGCATTGCCAACTTAAAGCGTGGCTTACCCAAGCTCATCGGCTACTAGTTCCTTAATGCACGGCGTGCCGTGCGATCAGGCTCAAGTGCACGGCGTGCCGTGCGATCAGGCTCAAGTGCACGGCGTGCCGTACGATCAGGTTCAGTCGAGCCAGTGACGTGTTCGATCCACAGCGCGCAACCACTGCGTGTGGTGTTGTTGCAGAAAATCATCGGGGCATGGCTCAAAGGCAACATCAAGTTGCCACAGTGACGTGATCTCATCGAGATGTGACCACACACCTTCGGCGAGTCCGGCTAGGTACGCAGCACCCATTGCGGTTGATTCTGGTGCAGTAGGACGCAACACACGAACGCCCACAATGTCGGCTTGCATTTGGAGCATTGAATTCATCATGGCAGCGCCGCCATCAACACGAAGTTCTGACAATGTGATGCCGCGGGTTGCAGTCATTGCATCGATGACATCTTTGGTCTGAAACACCATGGCATCAATTGCTGCGCGCGCCACATGGGCTTTTGTTGTGCCGCGGGTAATTCCAAACATTGCGCCACGAGCGTGTGGATCCCACCATGGACTGCCAAGTCCGGTGAATGCAGGGACAAAAAAGACACCGTCGGAATCTGGCACCGTAGACGCCAGCGCTTCTATTTCTGATGAAGACGCGATGATGCCCAGCCCATCACGCAACCATTGCACTGCAGCGCCAGTGACAAAAATAGAGCCCTCAAACGCATACGTCGGTTTATCGCCTATGAGCCACGCAACTGTGGTCAACATACCGTCATGAACACCTGGCCATTCATGTCCAACATTCATCAGCACAAAGCTTCCCGTGCCGTATGTGTTTTTTGCCATGCCCGGTTTTGTGCACGCTTGGCCAAATAGTGCTGCTTGTTGATCGCCTGCAATGCCGGAAATGGGAATGCCGTCTGCAATTCCGGTGACGCCACGTGTTGTTCCCACACGACCAGAAGAGGAAACAATGTCTGGTAGTGCAGACATTGGAATGTCAAACAACGCACACATATCGTCGCTCCAACGCAGCGTCGTGATGTCGCACAACATCGTGCGACTCGCATTTGAGACATCAGTGACAAAAGATGAGCCAGAAGTGAGATTCCATGCAATCCATGAATCGATGGTTCCCAACCCCAGATTGCCATCGCGGGGAATGTCTGTGTTCTGTAGTAGCCACGCCATTTTGCTTGCTGAAAAGTACGGGTCAAGAACAAGACCGGTAGTGGCCCGTACAAGTGGAAGATGTGGAGACAATTTCTCACACATGTTCGTTGTGCGACGGTCTTGCCAGACAATTGCTCGCCCATAAGGTTCACCAGTTGCCGTATTCCACGCAACGACGGTTTCACGTTGATTGGTAATACCAATGGCAGCAATTGGTTGATTGATGTGTCGTGCGACATCTACCAACGTGGCATGTACTGCATCCCAAATATCTTGCGGATCATGCTCTACCCATCCTGGTTGGGGAAAGTATTGCGGGAACTCTCGATATGAGGCAATTGATGGCGTGCCGTTGTCGAACACCGCGCGCGTGCGAACACCGGTAGTGCCCGCGTCGATTGCGAGCACAACGCTCACAACAAAGAATCCGATTCGCTGTCACCCAAAGCGATAGTGGCGTCAGTAATCAATGCAACAAGTTCTTTGTGCACACCAGGCGTTGATGCAAGAACTTCGCGTGGCTCCATCACGCCACCAGAGAAATTCGTGATGATTGCCCCGGCTTCTGTTGCGATAATTCCGCCGGCCACGAGGTCCCACGGATGTAAGAACTCTTCGAAGTAGGCGTCAAGTCGGCCACACGCCACAAAACACAGGTCGATCGCGGCAGCACCAAAACGCCGAACATCTCGAACTTTGTGCACCATGTTGGCCACTCGACGTGCTTGTCGGAGGCGACGCTCGGGTGCATAACTAAAGCCGGTGCACACCAATGCATCCGTCAACAATGAATTGTCTCGTACGGAAATCTTTTCGCCATTCACGAATGCCCCAAGACCACGCGCGCCTGTGAACATTTCACCAAGTGCTGGCACATAGACCGCACCAGCGAGGGGGCCTTCATTATCAACCACACCAATTGAGACGGCCCAGTTTGGAAGATCAAAATAGAAATTGGTGGTGCCGTCAATGGGGTCGATGTACCACGTGAGTCCAGATGTTCCTTGATCACTTGCGCCTTCTTCGCCAACAATTGCATCGTGTGGGCGTGCATTGCGTAGACCATTCGTGATGACGTTTTCACACACGTGATCAAACTCAGTCACCATGTCAGTGCTGGTTGATTTTGTTCGCACTTCCGACAGCCCTGCCTTACGGCCAGCAAGTGCAAGATCTCCGGCTTCGCGAGCAAGTGCTTCGGCGAGATCACACAGCGCTCGTCTTTCGAAAAGAGAGATCATCGTGATGCCAACTCGCGCCATTCTCCAAGAGCGCGCAATACGAGAACTGACACAATTGCAGTACCCGCTGCGGCGCTAACACTGCCGATGAAGATCCCGAGCCCGAGTGCAAGGCCGCAACTGCCGGTGCATTGGATGTCGGCAAGCGCGTAACCGATAAGGCCGCCAGCAGCACCGCCGACACAGATCGCGATAAAAGCCAAAATACGTGCAGTCGAGGAGGGAAGCGCCGAGAGCGTGGAGTTATCCGAAGTCGTCACGGCCACCATCGTAGGGCTCCACTAACGTCAGACACATCGTGGGTTCGCAACGTTTCATCTTGCATGTTGACATGGACGCGTTTTATGTCTCCGTTGAGTTGTTGAGACATCCTGAGTTGGTTGGCCAACCCGTGGTGGTGGGGGCCAGTGGAAATAGAGGAGTTGTGGCTGCGGCCTCGTATGAGGCTCGACAGTTTGGAGTGCACTCGGCAATGGCGTCGTCACGCGCGCGAAATCTTTGTCCTCACGCTGTGTTTTTGTCGCCAGATCACGGGCACTATGCGGCAGTAGGAGAACAGGTGGTGCAATTGCTGACCACGTACACGCCGCTCGTTGAACAGCTGTCTATTGATGAATCATTTCTCGATGTCACGGGAAGTCAAAACTTGTTGGGCTCTCCCGTTGACATCGCGTGGAAGATCAGACAAGACATTGCAGACACATGCAAACTGTCATGCAGTATTGGTATTGCGCCAAACAAATTCCTGGCCAAGCTCGCATCAGAACATGCAAAACCCCGCGCAACAGCGCAACGCATTGATCCTGGCCATCAAGTGTTTGAGGTGAAACACGGTCACGAACTGGAATTTCTGCATCCGCTATCTGTATCTGCATTGTGGGGTGTTGGACCCGCAACAAAAGAGAAACTTGCACGCATTGGTATTAACACCGTTGGACAATTAGCAGAGTGCGACGAACAGCTATTGCAGCACGCACTTGGCAACGCTCACGGAAGCCACCTTTTTGCGTTGTCACACGGCATCGATGATCGACCAGTTGAACCAGAACGAAGTGCAAAATCGATTGGCAACGAAGAGACATTTTCAACTGATCTCCACTCTGTAGGAGAACTTCGTCCACATCTCGTGCGGCTCTGCGAATCAGTAGCACGACGAGTTCGTGCCAGCGGACTTATCGCATTGACGTTGACATTGAAAGTGAAGTTCTCCACGTTTCACACCATTACGCGGTCAGTGACAACGCGCGACGGGATTTCTACTGCTCCAGCGATGGTGGAAGTGTTGTCGTCATTGCTTGAAGATATTGACCCTTCTCAAGGTGTTCGATTGCTGGGAGTGCATGCCTCCAAGTTGGTGGACGCCTCAGGTCACGGACAGCAACAAACACTGTTCGATGTATCCGAATCCGACAGCAACAGCACCGATGCCTCATCAGCAGATAGAGCCGCATCTGTAGAGATTCAATGGAGTGAGGCATCACAGGCGGTGGACTCCATCGTTGCCAAATTTGGACGAAGTGCGATTCGTCCAGCGAGTGCAATTGGCTCAGAGGACGCGGGGGAGAACCCATTTGGACCCAAAGCAGTAGATGAGTGACGGAAAAGACCGGAGTTGTTGACATCGCGCGTTGAGTTCTGGTCCAGAAGGTGGAAAGATGTGGACGTGGCATTGTCAGACGAAGAGCAACGCATCCTTCGCGAGATCGAAGAGCAATTGCAGACCGACGAGCGTTTTGCTCAGGCGGTCTCACCGTCTGGTCTGTACCGCCACTCCGCTCGCACAATGCGATGGGCGATTCTCGGAGTACTCGCTGGGTTAGTCGTCATGGTTCTTGCTTTGCAGGTTCATTTTTTGCTCGCCTTCGGTGGCTTCTTGTGGATGCTTGGATGCGCACTCGTGATCGAACGTCAAGTGCGTCTCATCGGTAAAGCTGGTGTACAAGACATCGCACAGTCTTTGCGCGGAGCACGCGCTAGCGGATCATCGCGTCTTCGCGATCGTTTTCCGCGCCCATAACATCCCACTACTGTGTGGAAGCATGAACCCCACATACAGCCCTGACGCCGAATCATTCCGACTTACCGTTCGTGAGTTTTTGAAAGATGAACTGCCTGCCGGGTGGAAGGGAATGGGTCGCCTCGGTCCTGACGAAGTGCGCGATTTCATGTCGCACTGGCGCATCACGCTAGGAAAGTCTGGATATCTCGCTGCCGGTTGGCCTGCCGAATACGGCGGTGGTGGTATGTCCGAACTTGAGCAAGTAATCATTGCAGAAGAGTTCGCGCGCGCAGGTGTGCCAACTGGTGGACCAAACGACGTGTTCAACATTCACATGCTGGGCAACACATTGTTGCGATGGGGCTCTGAAGAGCAAAAGAAATATCATTTACCACGTTTATTGAATAACGAAGACGTCTACTGCCAAGGGTTCAGCGAGCCAAATGCCGGATCAGACCTCAGCAATCTTGGTTTAAAAGGTGTGCTTGATGGTGATCAATGGATATTGAATGGCCAAAAGATCTGGACCAGTGCTGGACATTTGGCAGACCACATTTTCACCCTTGCGCGTACAGACGCCGATGCACCTCGCCATAAAGGAATCAGTTTCCTTCTTGTTGAAATGCGCCAGCCTGGAATTGAAGTACGGCCCATCAAGATGATTTCGGGTGAGAGCGAATTCAACGAAGTTTTTTATACCGATGCAACAACACATAAAGACAACGTTGTTGGAGGTATCAACAATGGTTGGGCCGTCGCCATGACATTGCTGGGATTTGAACGTGGTTCTTCCGCAGCAACAATGCCGATTCGCTATCAAGCTGAAATGGATCGGTTAATGCTTCTTGCAAAAGAGCGAGGTGCCGACAAGGACCCTGTTATTCGTCAACGCTTGATGAAGTGTTACGAGCAAGTGCGCATCATGCGTTTTCTTGGTATGCGTCAATTGACAAAGTATCTCGCCGGACATCATCCAGGCCCAGACGCAGGCATGTTCAAGTTGTATTGGAGTGAATACCACAAGATCGTGACCGAGCTCAGCCTCGACATCATTGGTGCTGATGCAATGGCGCCAACTGGTCAATTGCCACAAACTTCGTTTGGAGCAGACTTTGAAGGAGCACCAAATTCCACCAACAGTTGGGTAGGCACATTTTTGAACGCTCGTGCGGGAACTATTTATGCCGGTTCATCCCAGATCCAGCGAAACATCGTGGGTGAAATGGTTCTCGGGCTTCCCAAGGAGCCGCGCGCCACATGATGTCGAAGGGCGTTGTCTGGGCTGTTCTGCGTCGGCCGTCTCTGTGGGGAACAGCCATGGTTCAACTGGCGCGACTTGCCCCTACGGGATGGTGGAAACGCTGGCCTTTTCTGCCCCGTCCAAGTGCTGACTATCTCGACTTTCGCTATGTCACCCAATACGGCGGACAACACGGAGCACCACAGGCGCCCATTCGTAGTGAAGATGTGCTGGACTATCTCAGATGGTGCAAAGAATGGAATCGCACGCGATGATGTACGTCATGACCGCTGACAAAACACTCGCCCCGCAGAGCGATGCTGCTCGCCCCCGCGAGAGACGGCGGTAGTCACATGAAGAGCGCGCTCGTACTTAACGCTACGTACGAACCGCTCAGTGTCGTCTCATGGCGTCGCGCCGTTTGCCTAGTGCTTGCCGACAAAGCCGACATCGTTGAAGAAAGCGATGAACAGTTTCGTGCCGAACGATTTGCAATGAGCGCACCTACGGTCATTCGCTTGCGCTATGTCGTAAAAGTCCCATATCGACGACATACAGCATTGTCTCGACGTGCGGTGTTCCAGCGAGACAATCATCGTTGTGCCTATTGCGGTGATCATGCTGACAGCATCGATCATGTATTGCCACGTTCACGTGGCGGCAAGAACGTGTGGGAAAATGTCACGGCAGCGTGTCGTCCATGCAATTTGCGAAAGCGAGATCGCACGCCAGAAGAGGCAGGCATGGCGTTATTGGTGAAGCCTCACGCGCCACGAGAGCTTGCGTGGATAAGTTTTTCGGTCACTCGGGTTCCAGAAGAGTGGAAACCATACTTGGCTCAAGCCAGTTGAGTCATCGATCTCAGACGATTATCTACAACACTGATCAACAAAAACACTGATCAACAAAAACACTGATACTCAAATATGCCGATATACATACAGCAATGAAGAGGCAGTTGCATGAGTGGCAGTTGCATGAGTGGCAAGGTAGTCCACGTGATTTTCATTCTCGCGACTTGCCGATGGCAACAGCATTGTGGCTCGTTCGCACTAATACTCCGGCAATAGTTCTCGGTTCATCGCAACGCAAAGATGTTGTTGATGAGGTTGCAGCTCACGATGCAGGTTTTGACACTTTCGTACGACGCACTGGTGGCGGGGCAGTGCTGGTCGACGACACCGCAGTGTGGATTGACGTGACACTGCCTCGTGACCACAGCCACTGGACAGACGATGTCAGTACCAGCATGTTGTGGTTAGGAGAGGCATGGGAGAGGGTGTTGTCACATTTTGCAAACACCACTCCTGTTGTGGTGCACCGTGGTGCAATGGTGAGAAGTGTTGTGTCTGATGCGGTGTGTTTTGCGGGCCGCGCACCAGGTGAAGTGTGTATTGCAGACAAAAAGGTTGGCACCAAGAAGATTGTCGGCATTAGTCAGCGTCGTTCTCGCGACGGAGCTCGATTTCAATGCGTTGTGTATACGCGCTGGTCATCGCAGTGGATGGATCTTGTCACGGGGTACGACCTCACGGATGCAGACATAATGAATGCATCTCAATCGGGTTGTGGTCTTTACGATCTTGGTGTTAGTGCATCACCTGAACAAATTGCATCGGCTCTTGCCCAGCAGTTGAATCACTGATTTCCACGTTTGCCATTCCGCGCGACATCGGCGAGATGAGGCCCTCACTGACTTCTGTGTTTGCGGACTCCTTTTGCCAATTCCAGCCGGAGCCGCGTGGGCTTTGTGGGGCGGCCGTGCGGGGTCGGTGGGGCTGGTGGGGCCGCTGGGGAAAGATGTGGGGATTTGTGGGGAAAAATGGTTGACAGTGGGGGGTAGTGGGGATTATGGTGATCTCCGTGGGACGGCGGGCGTCTCACGGAGCGGAGAACCACAGTGTTTGTTGGAGTGCACGAGCGCCAATTAGACCCAAAGGGTCGGCTTGCTCTGCCTGCAGCCTTTCGCCCCCGCTTAGAGCCACGCTGTTACTTGGCATTTGGTCAGGACAAGTGCGTTGACGTTCTCACTGCCGAAGCCTTTGAGCAGGTCGCTCAGGAAATGCTTGACAAGGTTCGCTCTGGCGAGATTGATCGCAATCAGCAACGTGCACTTGCGGCCAACACGATCGAAGTGGCCGTCGACGCGCAAGGTCGGGTCAACCTCGATGAAAAATTGCGCGCATACGCCGGTCTTGAGTTGAACACGAAAGTGATTGTGGCTGGCTCATTTGATCGCGTCGAAATTTGGGATCCCGCTCGTCACGACCGAGTGACTGCAGCCGGCACGCAACAGATTGCCGGAGGGGACGCGTGATCAGCAATGCAGCGTTGTCACACATCCTCAGCACAGGTTTTTTTGAATCACAACATTCACGTCATGGTCGCCATGGACTATCGGTCCTTGGCAGTCTCCCGGATGGCACGGTGGCCAGCTCCAACTCCGCCCGCTGTCATCGCGCACGTACCGGGGATAAATCCGGACGGCATTTGCTGTCCGGGAGGCTGCCAAGGACCGACGTCGGCATGAACACCGAACCTTTCATTCACGCATCGGTGATGCTTGAAGAGATTTGTTCGGTGTTTGATTCTGTGTCAGACGGGGTGTTTCTTGACGCAACAATTGGCGGGGCAGGCCATTCCCATGCACTGCTCTCTCGCCATCACAACATTTCACTGTTGGGCCTTGATCAAGATGACACTGCCCTCGACGCAGCGTCTCGAAATCTTTCAGAGTTTGCCGCGCGTGTCACCCTCCGACGCGCGCGGTTTCATCGCATTGCCGAAGTGTGTGCTTCTGTCGGAGTGACCGAACTCACCGGTGCACTATTTGATCTCGGTGTTTCCTCGCCCCAGTTTGATGTCGCTGAGCGAGGGTTTTCTTACCGGCTAGACGGGCCACTCGATATGCGGATGGATCGCACTCAAGATCTCACTGCAGACGTTGTTGTCAATACCTACGACAAAGATCAACTGGCACGCCTCATCTCATCGAACTCTGATGAACGATTCGCTGATCGCATCGCGCGAGCCATTGTCGCCGCGCGTCCAATACGTTCCACTCTCCAGCTTGCCGAGGTGGTGACCACAGCGATACCGGCTGCCACGCGTCGCCGTGGTGGCCACCCGGCTAAGCGGACGTTCCAGGCGATTCGCATTGAAGTGAACCAAGAACTCGACATTCTTGAGACGTCGCTGCGTGATGTCATTTCATTGTTAGTACCTGGTGCGCGGCTTGCAGTCCTCACATTTCACTCTGGTGAAGACCGAATCGTGAAAGACGTGATGCGCCAAGCCGAAACAGGCGGATGCACTTGTCCGGTCGGTCTTCCGTGTGGATGTGGGGCAATGTCACTTGTGCAACGAGTGCGCGCACCACGTACCGCATCAGCATCAGAAATTGCTGGTAATGCACGGTCGTCATCTGCGCGTCTGCGAGTTGTCGAAAAGAAAGCACAGGTCTGATCTTCATGGCTGTTGCTTTTCGTTTTCCTAATCCGCTTATCGAAAGGGATGAGCGCCCCACGCTCACTCTGGTGCCCAAACGCCGCAGTCCTGTTGCGATTGTGGTTGTCGTCATGCTGATGTTTTTTGGAACACTGTTTGGGGTTGTCGCATTGCGAACACACATGGCCCAACAGCAGCAGGTAATTGACGATCTCACCTACGATCTTTCGCGGGCGCGAAACCACTTTGACGAGCTTCGGGCCGAACGCGCTCGATTGCAATCGCCAGACGTATTGGTGGATGCGGCGCGGTCGATGGGGCTTGTGCCAACTGCAGGAGCGCGTCTGGTTGACGTACCACCAGCGATTGCCGCTGAAGTAGCTGAGACATTAGGCAAAGTCGACATGGATCTTGTGAAACCAGTCGAGTCGCCACTTGACACCTTTGGGCGTTTGAAGTCACAGGTGGATGTAGCACCGTGACCGCAACAACGCCACATCAATCGCGGCGCACACGCCAACATCGATCCTCGTCAGATTCCTTGCGCAGGCGTTCTACATCCACATCTCGTTCTACATCTGCATCTCGTTCTGCATCTGCGTCTCGTTCTGCATCTGCGTCTCGTTCTGCACAGCCACGATCACGAAGTGGCGGTCAACGTAACGCCTCTCCAGAGCGCAAAAGAGCATCCCAGCCAACGACAGCGCCACAGCAAAGAAGATCACCCCAGCGCAATTTACGTCTTGTTGACATGCCAAAGAGGTTGCCCGCGTCATTTCGTCGCAGTCTTACGCCCGTAGCGGCAAAAAAGGAATCATCTCAGCAAGTGCACCAACGAATGATGAAACGTCTGCGTTTCCTAGTTGTGGTTTTTGTTCTTATCATGGTCGTCGTCTTCGTGCGAGTAGTGATGTTGCAGACAGTGCAACGTGATGGTTATCTCGAAGCTTCCATCAATCAACGAACACGACTCACCACAGTTCGTGCGCCCCGAGGAGTGATCTTTGACCGGACAGGACAAGAGCTGGCTCTCTCGGTCCCACGCATCACATTGTTCGCTGACCCACGCGAAATGCCTGACAAAGTTGCAGCAGCTGCCTCGCTTGCAGTTCTCTTGCAGTTGTCGCCGGAAAAACACGATGCATTGCTGAGGGAACTGGAGCAGCCCGGTTCAGCATTTGTGTATCTGTCTCGGGGTATGGACAAGGCCGTTGCACAGGGAATTCTTAATCAGGCAATACCTGGGGTGCATGGATACACAGAGCCTGCGCGTGTGGTGGAAGGCGGTGTCGCAGAAGCGATTATCGGCAAGACAGATCCAGACGGCGTGGGTTCTTCTGGTCTTGAGTTGCAATTCAATGATCTCTTGCAGGGTAAGAACGGCCAAGTTGTTCGGCAAGTTGATCGCCGAGGCAATTCGATTGCTGGCGCAATTCGTACATCCGCAGAAGCAATGCCTGGTGATGATCTTGTGTTGACTGTTGACAAGACTCTGCAATTTCATACAGACAAAGCGTTGCTACAACGTGTGGAACAACTTGGCGCCAAAGGTGGAACCGTCATTTTGATGGACTCTAAAACCGGAGAGATCTATGCGATGTCAAACGTACGCCGCGGCGATGATGGTCAAGTGCGCCTTGCCTCAGGCAACTTTGGCGCAGTGGAGGCGTATGAGCCAGGTTCAGTTGCAAAGATCTTTAGCGTTAGTGCAGCACTGAACGAGGGCAACGTCACCCCAGAGACAACCCTGAAAGTTCCAGGAATCATAAAAGTTGACGATTTTGTTATCCGTGATGCATGGCCACACGGTTTGCTGAAGATGAGTGTGCGTGACATTATGACGCAAAGTTCCAACTTGGGCACAGCCATGATTGCCGACACGATGAAGAATGTTCGCAAGTACGAGTATCTACAAGCCTTTGGTTTCGGCCAAGAGACTGGACTGAAGTATCCAGGAGAATCAAAGGGAATCCTGCGTGACGTGTATGACTGGCAAGGTACTGAGAAGATGACGGTTGCATACGGTTATGGCTTTGCGGCCACGTCACTTCAGTTGATTGCGGGCGTGAACACAGTCGCAAATAAAGGAACGTATGTGGCACCGAAATTGGTGCGTGGCACTATCGACAAGAACGGCAAATTAGTGGAGGCAGCACCGTCAATTACTCGTCCCGTCATTACTCCTGAGACAGCGGCTACGACCACTTCGATGCTGCAAGATGTTGTGTGTTTCGGTACGGCGAAGTTGGCTCAGGTAAAAGGTATGACTGTTGCTGGCAAGACAGGCACCGGATACAAGGTACAAGACAACGGTACATACATCACCGAGGCTGGAACGCGTTCGTACTTTGCATCGTTTGTTGGTTATTTCCCAGCGCAGGACCCTAAGGTCACAATGTTGGTGAGCATTGACGAACCCAACGCTCAATCTCGAGATCGTTTCGGTGGTACGGCTGCTGCTCCTGTTTTTGCTCTTTTGACGCCAACAGTGATGCACGAACTGGGAATTGCTCCTGTGGGATCTGGAACCGGTTGCAAAAAACTTGCACAGGTGCCGGGGCAGTAGACGGGAATGTCACATGACCGTTGTTGTGCCTCGATTTCGCAGTCTTGCTGAATTAGTCAGCGCCATTCCGCAACACCTTTCGTTTGTTCTAGCTGGAAATGATGCTGTTGAGATAACGGGTATCGCTTCTGATTCACGAGTGGTGCAGAGTGGGAATCTCTACTGTTGCATTCGTGGCGAATATTTCGATGGGCATACATTTGCACGAGACGCTGTAGATAACGGAGCACGTGCTCTACTCGTGGAGAGCTTTGTTTCGAACGTGCCAGAACATATCGCGCAAGTGCGGGTTTCAAATGTGCGTGATGTCATTGGGTGGCTTGCAGCGGAAATATATGATCAACCCTCGGATCAGTTATGTGTTGTTGGCGTCACAGGGACTAACGGGAAAACATCGACTGTCTCATTGGTGGGAGATTTGTTGCGCGCGCTTGGAAACACCGTGCAAGTATTCGGGACATTGACAGGCGAGCGCACCACACCAGAGGCGATCGCAATGCAAGAACGCTTGGCCCAGTGCGTAGCAGATGGAGTGACGCATGTAGTGATGGAAGTTTCCTCGCATGCGCTTGTGCAAGGACGTGTATTCGGAACTCACTTTGATCTAGTGGCTTTTACAAATCTCGGCCACGATCATCTCGACTTTCACAAAACACAAGAAGAATATTTCGCAGCTAAGGCATCACTATTTCGGACTGTGTATGCCGATCGTGCAGTAGTGAACATTGATGACCCTCACGGACTGATGATTTCAGATACGGCTGACATTGCCTGCGAGGAATTCGCGTGCAGTGACGCAAGCGACGTGCTAGTCACCGCGCGAGCGACGTTGTTTCTGTGGCGCAACGTCACGATTCATGCTCCGATCGGTGGTGCGTTCACCGTGATGAATCTGCTCGCGGCCGTGACTATTACACAAAATTTGGGGTATGCACCTTCTGACATTGCTCGTGCGTGCGATGATATACACCCGATTCGTGGGCGTTTTGAATTAGTGCCGGGAGCTATTGATTTTGATGTTGTTGTTGACTATGCCCACACTCCAGAAGGTTTGGAAGAAGTGTTGAGTACGGCACGTGCGCTCACGCGAGGTCAGTTGATAGCGGTGTTTGGTTGCGGTGGAAACCGTGACCGGGGAAAGCGCCCGGTGATGGGTGCGATCGCGGCGCGAATCGCTGACCAGATCTTTGTCACATCAGACAATCCTCGCGATGAGGATCCACTGAACATCATTCACGAGGTGTGTGCTGGTGCTCAGAACGGGCGAGCAGACGTGCTAGCTGTCATCGACCGTCATGACGCAATCTCTCAAGCAATACGCAGTGCGTCTCGCGGTGACATCGTGGTGATTGCCGGCAAGGGACATGAAACGACGCAAGAGATCGCGGGAGCGCATGTGCCCTTTAACGATGTGCAAGTTGCACGTAAGGTCTTGCAACACATGCAGGGAGAAGCGAAATGATCGCGGTGTTAATTGCTGGTGCGGTGGCACTCGTCATGTCGCTCATTGGTACGCGCCTGTTGGTGACATATTTTGAAAATCTTGGAAAAGGTCAGCCCATTCTTGGAACAGAAGATCGTGGCCCAATACACCACATTGGCAAGCAGGGCACAGCCACTATGGGTGGTATCGCGATTTTGATCGCAGGTTTCACGGGCTGGTTAGTTGCACACGTTCGTGATCGACTCGCTTTTTCAGACCAAGCAGTCATCATGTGGATTGCGGTATTTGCTCTTGGCTTCATGGGTTTTCTTGACGACTTCTTAAAAGTCCGCAAAGCGCACAACCGTGGCATTCTTTGGAAGAAGAAGGGATACATCACATTCGGTTTAGTGGTGCTTCTCATGATTCTTTTACTCACGTCGACGGGTGTGAGCGAGACGCTGTCGTTTACTCGTTTTGACCTGCCGGGGTGGAAGTTAACCCCCGCCTTATGGGTGATTTGGACATCGCTCATGGTGTGGGCAACGACGAATGCGGTCAATGTGACCGATGGTCTTGACGGACTTGCTGCAGGTTCAGCCACTCTTGGTTTTCTCGCGTTTACTTTCATCGCGTATTGGGGCTTTCGTAATCCGAATTTGTACCAAATTGTTAACCCACTTGATCTTGCTGTGTTCTCCGCTGCGATGGCGGGCGCATGTGGTGGATTTTTGTGGTGGAACGCCGCGCCTGCACGAATTTTTATGGGCGACGTCGGTGCACTCGGAATAGGCGCTGCACTTGGTTTGCTTGCAGTCACCACTAATACTCATTTGTTGTTGCCGCTCATTTGTGCATTGAACGTAATGGAAGCCGGCTCAGTAGCTGTTCAGATGGGAGTTTTTAAAGCGTCAGGTCGCAAAAAGCGTTTGTTTCGCATGTCGCCAATCCACCATCACTTTGAGCTTCTTGGTTGGCCTGAAACCACGGTCATTATTCGTTTCTGGATCATCTCTGGTTTGTGCGTTGCTGCTGCACTCGCGTTGTTTCTTGCGGATTTCACGAATGTGGTTGACATGGGGCGGGCGGGTCGCTGATGCGTCGGGTCGCGGTGTTTGGTTTGGGCATTGCGGGCCGAGCCACCGCACAAGCGTTCGCTGATCGCGGGTACGGAGTTCGTCTTGCTGACGACGTCATCACAGACGAGATGACTGCTTTTGCAGATCACATCGACGCGCCTCTGTACTCGCCTAGCGATGATCAGATTCGCCAGCTGTTGCGTGATGTTGACACCTTGATTCCGGCACCCGGGGTGCCGCCACGTCATCAGGTGATCGAAGCGGCAACAAAGGCAAAAATTGCCATCCGTACGGAAATCGATGTTGCATACGAATGGGAACAACAACGCGCGGGCGGTCCACGTCCGATGCTTGGTGTCACCGGTACCGACGGGAAAACAACCACAACGATGATCACCGCTGCATTATTGCGAGGTGGTGGTCTTCGTGCAGCAGAAGTGGGCAATACCGATGTTCCATTGATCGCGGCTCTTCAAGAAAATCATGATGTTTTTGTTGTGGAGTGTTCCAGCTTTCGCTTGCAGTACATTTCACAATTTCGATGCGAAGCGTCAACATGGCTCAACTTCGCACCCGACCATCTCGATTGGCATCCCGACCGCAACCATTATCTCCAAGCAAAGTCTCGTTTGTGGTCACATGTTCGCCCAACAGATGTGGCAGTAGTGCCGATTGGACGCGCTGAGATCTCACACGTTGCTCATGAATCGAGTGCACGGGTGGTTTCTTTCGGTCTCGAGAGTGGCGATTACCACGTTGCTGATGGCAATTTAGAGTCTCCTCACGGATCGATTGGCGCTGTTGATTCCTTATGGCGCTCAATGCCACACGACATCACCAATGCTCTTGCTGCCAGCGCATTGGTGCTTGAGACAGGGTTAATCACGCTTGACACCATTGCGTCGAGTCTTGCCGCGTTTGAACCTGCACACCATCGGATCGAGTTAGTAGGTGAATTCGCGGGTTCACGCTGGTACGACGATTCAAAGGCAACAAGTCCGCACGCATCCCTCACAGCAATCCGCGCTTTTGAAAGACTGGTACTCATAGCTGGGGGACGTAACAAAGGACTAGATCTCACCGCGATGGCGACCGAGCCACAGCGTATGGCTGGAGTTGTTGCCATTGGTGATGATGCAGAACGTATTCGTGACGCTTTTGCGCCCTTGTGTCGCGTCGTGATCGCACAATCAATGAGTGACGCGGTGCGAGAAGCCGCTGCGATGTCATCGCCAGGTGTCGACGTTCTTCTTTCGCCTGGTTGCACAAGTTTTGATTGGTACAACAATTACAACGAACGTGGTGATGATTTTCAGCGCATCGTGCGGATGTTTTTCTCTGACGCGGTGCAAGCAAGTCCAGGGGTGACTCAATGAGTATGGACACAAGTCGTCCCATTCCGATGAGTGTGCGCGAGCGTCGTCTCGCCACATTGCAACGCACTGGCATTGCAAAGCAGCGAAAGATCGCTGTACAGGCTCCTAATTCTACGTTCTACGGAATCATGATTGTCGTGTCCACATTGACCTTGCTTGGTCTCATCATGGTGTTGTCATCGTCGTCGGTGTCGATGTTTATGGGTGGCGAGTCGGCGTGGAAATTGTTCCAACGTCAAGCAGTGTTCGCAGTGTTTGGACTCGGACTCCTCGTGTTTTCCTACGGGCGTCCGTACAACGAAATTCGCCGACATGTGTTTTACATCCTTGCCGGTGCTGTCATTCTCAACTTCTTGCCACTGATTCCTGGTGTGGGACTTGAAGTAAATGGTTCGCGCGCGTGGGTCAATGTTGGGTTTTTGAGTTTCCAGCCGTCTGAATTTCTCAAACTTGCTGTCATCTTGTTTTGTGCTGATTTGATATCTAAACGACATCGGTATGTGGCAGTGCCACGACGAACGCTATGGCCGATGCTCTCGGTCATGGGTGTTGCCGTGTTGTTGTGCTTTGCCCAAGAAGACATGGGAGCTGCCGTCATCTTTGCGGGCATCGTGTTGACGATGTGTTTCGTCGCAGCGATGCCGATGCGATACGTGCTTGGCGTTGGTGCAATGTTTGGTTTCGTTGGTGTGCTGGTGTTGGCAGTGCGCGACAATGCTCGTCAGAGGTGGATGGCGTTTCTCGATATCGAAAGCACCAAAAGCCACACTGGCTATCAGGTGTATCAATCCCTCTTGAGCATCGCAAATGGCGGACCCACCGGAGTGGGCGTCGGAACAGGCACCAGCAAATGGGGATATCTGCCGCTGTCATACAGCGACTTCATCTTCGCGGTGATTGCCGAAGAGCTGGGACTTGTTGGAGCACTTGCAGTTATCGGCGGCTTTGCATTGCTTGCGTTCTTTGGTGTGCAAGTTGCCATTGGCGCACGCGACATGTTTGGAACATTGTTAGCGAGTGGAATCACCGCATGGTTCTCTATCCAGGCGATCGTGAACATTGGTGGTGTCGTTGGCTCGTTACCGTTGACCGGGCTCACTTTGCCGTTCCTGTCGTATGGCGGCTCATCGCTTATGACATCACTGGTGGCTGCAGGTCTGCTGTTAAACGTCGCCCGCAACATGAAATAGTGGTGCGATGGTTTTCGCTGTAGTAACAGGTGGTGGTACGTCAGGCCACGTGGTGCCAGCTATGGCAATTCTCGAAGCGCTCGAGGACGCCGGGTATCCAACCGACATGTTGAGATACGTCGGCACTAAGCGCGGTATTGAAAACACGCTCATGAAATCAAGTCCTGTGGAGTCAGCCTTCTTACCTATTTCTGGTTTACAGCGTTCGTGGCGTCCGTCGAAGCTGATTCAAAATTTGTTGCTGCCGTTCCGTTTGTCTAATGCCACCTCGCTCGCTGGCGAACTTGTCCGTAAATGGAATCCGAACATTGTGATCTCAGTGGGGGGATACGGAAGTGAACCAATGGCTCGTGCTGCACGCAAGGCTCGCATTCCCGTCATGTGCGTGAGTTATGACCGGGTGCCAGGTCTTGCGACCAAGAAACAGCAGTACTACGCGGTGTGCTGTGCTGTTGCATTTGAAGATTCAAAACTTCGCAATGCTCGCCACACTGGTGCGCCTATTCGACGAGCTATTCGTCAACTAGACCGCGTTGCACAACGGCCTGTTGCGTGTCAGGAGTTCGGCATACCTGCTGGAAGTCGTGTTGTCACTGTGGTGGGTGGATCACTTGGATCCGGATTGTTAAATGACTCTGTTTCGTCCATCCTTCACGAACTCGACACACAACAGATACGTGACGTCGCGGTTGTGCACATTTGTGGCGAACGTTTTGCGTCTCAACCAGAACCTCAGGTGCCAGATGGAGTCACGTATCGCCGTCTTGCTTACACCGATCGCATGGCCGACGTATATGCGATGACAGATGTATTGGTCAGCCGCGCGGGAGCCAGCACCATTGCCGAGATAGCAGCGGTCGGTGTTGCTGCAATCGTCGTTCCGTGGAAAGCAGCGGCAGATAATCATCAAGAGCTGAATGCACGATGGTTGGCTGACCCAAGTGCGGCAGTCATGATGTCGGAACGCGAGTGCAAAGACGGTTTTCTGGGCAAAGAGGTGTGCTCTTTGTTAATCAATGACTCACTTCGACACGACATGGCTCAGCGCGCATACGAGCTAGGAGAGATCCACCGCGGATCATCGCTGGTAGATCTCATTAAACGCGTGTCATATGACCGCAAATCAAAAGAGCGCTGACGCTGATGACAAGACCGCGTCATTATCCGCGCACACCACAACCACGGTTAAATCTGTCATCTCCCCGGCGCATACACGTGGTTGGTGTCGGTGGTCCAGGTATGAGTGCATTAGCGATCATGCTTGCCGAACGAGGACATGTGGTGTCGGGGTCTGAGATTCGCGAGTCCGACGTGCTCGACACGTTGCGATCAGTAGGTGTGTCGGTGATCATGGGGCAGAAAGCCGACAACGTCACTGATGTTGATGTCGTTGCGTATTCCACTGCAATTCCAGACGACAATGTGGAATTAGTGACAGCCCGAGAAAAGGGCATCACTGTTTTGCATCGAGGCGATGTGCTGGGATCGCTATCGCTTGACGATCGAGTCATCGCGGTGGCGGGTACTCATGGAAAAACAACTACTTCTGCACTGCTGTTGTCGATGTTGCGTGGTGCAGGACAGGATCCTTCGTATGTGATCGGTGCAGAAGTGCGCGATCTTGGTCGTGGTGCCGGAAATGGTCGCGACAACGTGATGGTGGTGGAACTTGACGAGAGTGACGGCACGGCAGAAGTGGTACCCGTCGAGAGCGTGATCATCACAAACATCGATATAGATCACCTTGACTACTTCATTACCCCTGAGAACATTGATACAGCTTTTTTTGATATCGCTTCTCTAGTCACACATCATGTTGTGTTGTGTGTCGATGACATCGGAGGCGCGCGCTTGCTTCCGCGATTACGTGATGACTTCCTGCAACGTGGTACGTCTACAACGGTGGTCACGTATGGCAGCACTGCAGATGCCGACGTGCGTATTTCGGGATTTACCGAGACCGCTATCGGTACCAAGTTTGTGGTGTCAGTTTTGGGGCAGGACTATCATGTGATGCTTCCCTTGCGGGGATGGCACAACGCATTGAATTGCACAGCGGCAATAGCAATGGCGCATGCCTACGGAGTGGATGTTGATATTTCTATTGTTTGTGCAGCCTCGTTCGGTGGTGTTGCACGCCGCTTTGAAGAATGCGCAACAGTGCGCGAAGCACTACTGATTGACGATTACGCGCACCTTCCCGCAGAGATTGCGGCGGTTGTTCACGCCGCACACGGTCACCCGCGCCGACAAGGAAAAGTGATCGCTGTTTTTCAACCGAATCGTTTTCATCGCATCGCACAGATGGCTGATGACTATGCCGATTGCTTTCAGCTTGCAGATGTGGTGGTCATTACCGATATCTATGCATCTGGCACGACCCCCATTGAAGGTGTCACGGGCAAGCTCGTGGCAGATGCAATAACGACGCAACATCCGGACGCACACGTGATCTGGGCGCCCACTCGAGCAGATGTGATCGGAGCAGTGTTGCAGGTCCTATCCGCTGGCGATGTGTGCATCAGTATGGGTTGTGGCGACATCGGTCAATTGCCTTTGGAAATCACAGCACAGGTCAAGCTATGACACCTCACGCACATGGTGCAACGTCGTCTCTCTGGCAAACGATTCATGCAGACCTTGTACACGCCGGAGTTCACGCGGTATTAGATGCACCCTTGGGTGCGCGCACGACGTATCGCGTTGGCGGTACGGGAGCTGTCGTGGCTGAAGTACGGTCATTTGAGGATCTTGTATTGGTGTCACGCATTGTGCGTTCTCATTCTCTGAGTGATGTTCTTGTTGTGGGAAATGGCAGCAACATGTTGGTCTCTGATTCGGGTTTTGATGGGCTCGCAATTGTTCTTCAGTCTGTTGGCCCCAATGAAGTTCGTCTTGAAGATGGCGGCGCTTTGGTCGTGAGTGGACATGCGTCGCTTCCGCAATTAGCACGTCAAAGCGTGTCGATGAAACGATGTGGCTTGGAATGGGCAGTGGGTGTTCCTGGAACTGCGGGGGGCGCAGTCCGGATGAATGCAGGTGGTCATGGATCAGACATGGCCGCGTCAATCACTGAAGTGTCAGTTGTCGATGTGTTGGCGGGCCGTTTTGCGCGCGTGCCCGTCGGTGACCTTGGACTTCGATTTCGCGCTTCCGCATTACAGGGACACCACGTGGTTGTGTCGGTTCGGTGTGCGACCACCGAGTGCGGGGTAGACGAGGGTCGCCATGCTCATCACGGTCGCACATGTACAGAAGAGTTGGCAGAGATTGTTCGTTGGCGGCGTGAGCATCAACCGGGCGGACAAAATGCGGGATCAGTATTTGTGAACCCTGGTAGTGATGCAAAGAGCGCGGGCGCGTTAATTGATGCATCCAGATTGCGCGGGACTCGTCTTCGTTCTGCCGTCGTAACAGAGAAACATGCAAACTTTATTCAGTCAGACCCTGATGGTCTAGCTGATGACGTTCTGGCGCTTATGTGTGTTGTGCAAGACGCAGTACAAGAGGAGCACGGGATCCGTCTGCGAAGCGAAATAACACTGGTCGGCTTTGACTCTGAGCTTTCTTCACGGTTTGCTGATGACAGCGACTATTTCACTGAAATCGAACGTGTCCCTAATGCTGAACGTGCACACGCCAAACTGGAAGGCATCCTCGCCCGTGGAGATCAGACGTAATGACAACACAGCCTCCTACGAACACAAATGGTTCGCGTGATCCGGACGATCTTGATTCCACCGTCGATGCATCACGCCCGATACAGGTTCCATCAGGTGATGAAATTGCCGTTACTGAAGTGCCAGATGATGTGGTGCGAGAAATGGGTGAGTTGTTTGGTGATGAGGCAAGTGCATCTACGGCGCTCTCACACACAGACACTGGCGACGTAATCACCATCTCTGATCAGTCATTACGTGATGGCAATGCTCAAGATGTCTCAGTACTTGATATTGGCTCGCACGCCGATGACGTCATGGTGATCAATGCTGACGACATAGATCGCATCGTCATCGTCGATCAAGATCAGCCCGATCCCACATTTGAAGAGCGACGTCGCAAACGGGAGCGGCGGGAGAAAATAAAAAAGATTCGCTGGTTCAAATGGGCGGCGGTCGGTGTCGTCTTGTCCATAGTCGTGATCGCTCTTCTCGCATCTCCGCTGTTTTCTGTGCGTGATGTGCAAGTGGAAGGAGCGGTATACACCTCGCCCAAAGTCATTAACGCCGCCACAGATCTTTTGGAGGGCGATTCGTATTTCACGCTGGACACAAATGGAGCCTCCGATATTTTGAAAGATGACCCGTGGGTGGAAGATGTTCGAATCTCTAAGCACTTTCCCGACACCGTTGTGATCGAAATTGATGAGCGTGCACCGGTGGTGTGGTACGTCGGGGAAGACAACAAAGCTCGCGTGGTCGACGCCGAAGGTCGGATCATTGCAGTTCTTGACGGATGGCCCACCGATTATCTCCAAGTCACCGGCGTCGGACCATCTCTTCAAGCGGGGGCTGTTGCCGACGTGGGATATCGCGCGGCTGCCCAGACTGTGTTGGCGTTGCCCGAGGAGTTGGGTCGACTCGTGCAATCACTTGAGCTGAGCCCGGGCGGGGAGTTGTCGATGACATTGTCGTCGGGGACCGTTGTGCGCTTTGGAACACCGACAGACCTTCAGAACAAGTTGGTGTCAGTAGTTGTGTTATTGCGCCGCCAAAACCCCACCGACATCGCTGTAATTGACGTCTCTACAGGGGAAGTCACAGTCGCAATGCGCTAAAACACAGTCGCGATGCGGTAATGCGTGCCCATGAATAGAGGGAAATCAGACGGAATTCCCCACTATTGCGGTGTCGGTGTGGAAACATTGAACGACCGAAGTCCCCATGACTTCACTGCCCGGAGGTACAGGCCAATGGCCGGAGCACCACAGAATTATCTCGCCGTTATCAAGGTGATTGGAATTGGTGGTGGCGGTGTGAATGCCGTCAACCGCATGATCGACGCCGGATTACGCGGCGTCGAATTCGTCGCTATCAACACAGACGCCCAGGCTCTTCTTATGTCTGATGCCGACGTCAAACTCGACATCGGTCGCGAACTCACACGCGGACTAGGAGCGGGATCTGATCCAGAGGTGGGTCGTGCGGCTGCCGAGGCGCATCGTGAAGAAATTGAAGAGCTCATCCACGGCGCTGACATGGTGTTCATTACAGCGGGAGAAGGTGGCGGCACTGGTACCGGCGCTGCGCCGGTAGTTGCAGAGATTGCAAAGTCGCTTGGCGCTCTCACCATTGGTGTTGTCACGCGTCCATTCCAGTTCGAAGGCCGTCGTCGCGCTGTACAAGCAGATAACGGCATCCAACGCCTAAAGGAAAAAGTCGACACCCTCATTGTTATTCCAAACGATCGCTTGCTGACTGTTGCAAACGACAAGACGAGTCTTGTAAATGCGTTCAAGATGGCAGACGACATCTTGTTGCAGGGAGTCGGTGGCATTACCAACCTCATCACAACACCTGGTCTTATCAACACTGACTTTGCTGACGTACGAATGATCTTGTCTGGTGCTGGTTCTGCACTAATGGGAGTTGGCGTCGCAAGTGGCGATAATCGCGCTGTTGTCGCTGCTAAGGATGCAATTTCAAGTCCGATGCTCGAAGCAGCAATCGATGGTGCTCGTGGCATTTTGCTTAACATCACTGGTCCATCGAGCATGGGCCTTTTCGAGGTCAACGCTGCAGCGGAAGTGGTGCACGGTGTTGCCCATCAAGACGCAAACATCATCTTCGGAACTGTGATCGACGACGAAGCTGGCGATGAAATTAAAGTCACTGTTATCGCAGCAGGCTTCGAACGGTGGGACGGATCATCTGCACCAAGTCGCACTTCGTCTACTCGGTCGGCAGAACCACGTCCTGTCTCATCGTCGGCAATTTTTAATGATGACGACGTTGATCCGTTCTCAGATGACGACGACGACTTCGACGTTCCTTCTTTCTTGAAATAGAGATAGATGACTGCATCGGTTGACACATCGGTAGTGTGTGCCAACGTTCGCGACATCAAAGAATTAATTCATCAGCGTGTTCAAGAACGCGGTGGCGACAACGTATCTATAGTTGCCGTTACAAAAACGCGAAGCTGGGACGCAATTGATGCCGCCCATGTCTGTGGGTGTGATGCGGTAGGCGAGAACTATGCACAAGAACTGCGCGACAAGGTGCAAGGTCACGAACTGCAGATCCCAGTTCACTTCATTGGTGCCATCCAAACCAACAAGATCCGACTTGTTGCAGATGTTGTAGATCTGTGGCAATCAGTTGACCGTGAATCGGTGATTGAGGAGCTCGTCAAGCGAAGCCCTCAGCCGCCGCGAATCTTGATTCAGGTGAATACGACCGGGGAAGAATCAAAACACGGTTGTGATCTGCGCGACATCGAATCCCTTCGTACCGCATGCGATGCCAAAGGAGTGGTTGTGGAGGGCTTTATGACAATGGGGCCTACGAACGAGGATCGCGAGGAGACTCGCCGGGCATTCGCACTGTTGCGAAAACTCGTTGACCAGCATGGGTTAGGCGTGTGTTCAATGGGAATGAGTGGTGACTATCTCATGGCAGTCGACGAGGGTTCAACAATGGTGAGGATTGGTCAGGCAATCTTTGGGCCACGAGGCATCTAAGCGCCTGTATCGTCGTATCGCAGCACGCCGACAGCATGGTCGCGAACTGTGCAGAGTGTCCCATAGCGGGGTGTCTATGACGATTAGTCTGTAGATATGTCGGTCTTTCGCAGGGCAATGGATTATTTGGGTCTTAGCGGTGATGACGGCTATGACGATTACGACTTGTCGACTGAGTATGAACGCCCCTCTCGTTCAAGTCGCATGCCCGCGCAAGAACCATTAACGCGCGGTCGTGGCGGATACGAACCCGAGTACGTGCAAGATGTGAGTCGACCTGCGCCACGTCCACGTATCGATGACACTGGCAATGTTCGCCGTCCAGATGATTCAGGACTCGGTGTTCGTCCAATTGGTGCGCCGCGTACAACATCAACAGTGCGACCTGTCGCATCTCAAGGTGAACCTGTCACAGTGCGTCCTCGTAGTTTTAATCAAGCCCAAGAAGTTGCTGATCATTTCAAAGAAGGTCAGCCCGTCATAGTGAATCTTGAAGGAGCCGACAAAGACATGTCGCGACGCATTATCGATTTCGCGAGTGGCTTGTGTTACGGACTCGGTGGATCTATGGAAAAAGTCGGTAGTGGTGTGTACTTGTTAAAGCCATCTGCCGGATACGACGCATCTCGCCACTAACTAGCGTTACTGATCTGTCATGGGAATTATCTGTGGGCTTCTCAGCCTGTATGGAATCATCATCATCTTGCGCATTGTTGCATCGTGGTTTCCTGTTGACTACAACAGCCCATTTGCGCCAGTTGTGCGTGTGCTTGTTCAGTTAACCGAACCAGTGCTTGCGCCGGTTCGTCGCGTATTGCCAATGGCCGGTCCTTTTGATTTCACCCCGATTGTGGTGTTGATCGCAGTGAACATCATCCTTCCTCGTTTGCTTGGGTGCTGACGCGCCTCTCGCCGTAGCCTCGTAGCGTGCCGTATCCCAACGTCAACCCCCAACCGCATTTCCCCTCAATTGAAGAGGGTGTTCTCGCGCGTTGGGAAAAAGACAACACGTTCATGCGCAGTATCTCTGCACGTGAGCCGGGGGAAAATGGAAGCAACGAATTTGTCTTTTACGACGGTCCACCATTTGCCAACGGCTTACCGCACTACGGACATCTCCTTACCGGTTTTGTCAAAGATGCTGTGCCTCGCTACCAGACGATGCGCGGTAAGCGCGTCGAGCGACGATTTGGGTGGGACTGCCACGGATTGCCAGCAGAGGTGGAAGCGGAAAAAGAGTTAGGCATTTCTGGCCACCCTGAAATCGCCGAGTTCGGTGTCGAGCGATTTAATGACGCATGTAGAACCAGTGTGTTGCGGTACACCGATGAGTGGCAAAAGTATGTCACTCGACAGGCACGGTGGGTTGATTTCGATAACGATTACAAAACTCTCGACCTTGATTACATGGAAAGCGTCATGTGGGCGTTTCGCACATTGTGGGACAAAGGTCTGATATACGAAGGTTTCCGCGTCCTCGCATACTGCTGGCGGTGTGAGACGCCGTTATCGAATACCGAAACGCGAATGGATGACGTGTATCGCGACCGTCAAGATCCCGCACTCACAGTGTGGTTCACGCTCGAGACAGGTGAGCGCATCATGGTGTGGACTACAACGCCATGGACACTGCCAAGCAACTTAGCGCTTGCTGTTGGACCCGATATTGAGTACGGAGTTCTGCAAGATTCATCCGGTCAGCGATACATCATTGCTGAATCGCGTCGAGACAAATACGAAAAAGAACTTGAAGGATTAGAGCTTGTAGAAGTGATTCTTGGGTCTCAACTTGTTGGTCGTCGCTACACACCAATGTTTGACTACTTTGCTGACACCGAAAATGCGTTTCATGTTCTCGGTGCCGACTTTGTGACCACGGAAGACGGTACTGGTGTTGTGCACTTGGCGCCTGGCTTCGGTGAAGACGACCAAATCGTATGTAACGCAGCTGGTATTCAAACGTTATGTCCCATGGATGAACATGGTCGATACACGTCAGAGATTGCTCCGTGGGCAGGAACGCACGTGTTTGAGGCAAATCCAAGTGTGATTGCCCATTTGAAAGATCGTGGGGTGGTGGTGCGTCACGACACCTACGACCACCCGTATCCACATTGCTGGCGATGTGCCGAACCACTTGTCTATCGTGCTATCTCATCGTGGTTCGTCAAAGTCACCGACATTCGCGACCGCATGGTGGAGCTGAATGAGCAGATTCGTTGGGTACCGGAACATCTCAAAGAAGGAAGTTTTGGTAAGTGGATCGCAAATGCTCGTGACTGGTCCATTAGTCGTAATCGTTTCTGGGGGTCGCCCATTCCTGTGTGGAAGAGTGATGACCCCACGTACCCACGCATCGACGTGTATGGGAGTATCGAAGATATTCGCCGAGACTTTGGTGTCATAGTCACCGATTTACATCGTCCGGCAATCGACAATCTTGTGCGACCAAACCCAGATGACCCCACTGGTACGTCAATGATGCGACGCGTACCGGAGGTGCTTGATTGCTGGTTTGAAAGTGGATCCATGCCCTTTGCTCAGGTTCATTATCCCTTCGAAAATCGTGAGTGGTTTGAACATCACTATCCAGGTGACTTCATCGTTGAATACATCGGACAGACACGTGGGTGGTTTTATACCTTGCACGTGTTAGCCACGGCACTGTTTGACCGTCCTGCATTTGCTACGTGTGTGAGCCACGGAATTGTCCTTGGCGATGACGGCCAGAAAATGTCAAAAAGTTTACGGAACTACCCCGATCCGATGGGAATGTTCGACATTCATGGCGCAGATGCCATGCGTTGGTATCTGTTGTCTTCGTCTATCTTGCGTGGCTCGGATTTCTCGGTGACCGAACAGGGTATTCGCGACACGGTGCGCCAGGTCCTATTGCCTTTGTGGAACTCGTGGTATTTCTTATCGCTGTATGCAAACGCTGAAAGCGCAACAGGATCTTTCCGAGTTGATAGTACAAATGTGCTTGATCGATACGTATTGGCCAAATTACGTGACACAGTGCTTGTCACGACCCGCGCAATGGACGAAGCCGATCTATTCGGGGCTTGTCAACACGTACGAGTGTTTCTCGATGTATTAACCAATTGGTACATTCGACGAAGTCGTGACCGTTTCTGGTCAGGGGATCAAGATGCAATCGACACATTGCACAGCGTGCTGGACGTTGTTGTTCGATTAGTGGCACCACTATTGCCACTAATCGCAGATGAAGTGTTCGTCGGTTTGTATAACGGCGAGAAAGACAGTGTCCATCTCACCGATTGGCCAGATGCGAATCAGTTACCGGAGGACGCCACGCTGGTGCAAGCGATGGATTTGGTTCGCGACGTATGTTCGTCTGCGTTGTCTGTGCGCAAAGCGCACAATTGTCGGGTGCGTCAACCGTTGCAAACACTTACTGTGGCGGCCCATGACGCTGCACTACTTGAGTCTTTTGTTGAAATCATTGCCGATGAGATGAATGTAAAACAGGTTGCGTTGCGCACTGATGTAGATACTGTTGCCCAACACGAACTTCAGGTAGTACCTGCAATGCTTGGCCCACGTCTCGGGCCACGAACACAACAAGTGATCATCGCGGTAAAAAAGGGCGACTGGAAACAGGTAGGAGACACAATTGAAGTAGCCGGAGAAGTGCTGCAGCCCGGTGAGTTTTCCATGAAACTTGTGACTGCATCTTCTGACGCCAGTGCAACTCTTGCTGGAGGTCGTGGAATCGTGATGCTTGATTTGACATTGACCGATGAGTTAGTCGCAGAAGGAATGGCACGGGATGTGATTCGTGCTGTTCAGCAAGCGCGTCGTGACGCCGAACTCGATGTTTCTGACCGTATTGATCTCGTTTTGGGGGCAGATGATCAGGTGCGTTCTGCCTTAAAACCATACGAATCGATGATTTCCGAGGAGACTTTGGCGGTGTCGTTAGAGTGGAATCAGTCCGCGTCACGTGCAATTGAGATTGAAGGCGGCGAAATTCACGTATCAGTTGCCGTAAGGCGTTGAGTTTTCACGGTCTGCGGCGTAGCCTGCGCCCGCAGATATACGTCCTATATCTGCACACTCCGGGAGAGTAAAACATGCCTTCTAATAACAAGCTCAAAAAGAACCACGGAAAGAAGAGTTCGGCAAAGAAGAGTTCGGCAAAGAAGAGCCCGGCAAAGAAGAGTTCGGCAAAGAAGAGTTCGGCAAAGAAGAGCCCGGCCAAGAAGAGCCCGGCCAAGAAGAGTTCGGCAAAGAAAGCTCCTGGGAAAAAGACACCCCCCACAAAGGCTGGTGCAAAGAAAGCCGCAGATGTAAAGAAGGCTGCTGCAAAGAAAGCCGCAGAGGTAAAGAAAGCCGCTGCTGCAAAGAAGGCGGCCGCCGCAAAGGCTGCAGTTGCTAAAAAAGCCGAGGCACAACGCGCGGCTGTCGCAAAAAAGCGTGAGTTAGAACGCAAGGCCGCTGAAAAGAAACGCGAAACCGCTCAAAAAGAAGCGTTACGCAAGAAAGAGGCCGCAAAGAAAGTTGCGGAAGCTAAGGCTGCTGCAGCAAAAAAGGCTGCTGCAGCAAAAAAGGCTGCAGCGGAAAAACTTGCTGCAAAAAAGAAGGCAGAGACAGAACGAAAGGCAGCTGCAAAGCAGCGCGAGGCAGAGCGAAAGGCTGCTGCAAAGCAGCGTGAAGCTGAACGGAAAGAGGCCGCTAAAAAGAAGGCCGCGGAAAAGGCTCAGCGAGAAAAAGAACGCAAGGCACTTGCCGAGCAAAAAGCGGCTGAAAAAAAGGCTGCCGCTGAAGCTGCTGCTGCAAAGAAATTGGCAGACAAGTTGGCTGCGGAGCAAAAGGCGGCCGAAGAGGCCGCTGCCAAAAAGTCAGTTATGCCAGAGCGCATTCCCATCAAACGCCCTGAACCGCCAAAGCCATTTGTCATCGTGAAGGGCGCTGTTGAGGATGGCATTGTCTCCACCAAAGAATTCGATCTGAAGTTCCTCTTTGCTCAACGTGAGGCATTGCTGGAAGAGCGGGCAAAACTGGTGGGCCAAGCGAGTCGTCTTGAGGATGAGGCGAATGCACTCATTGAAGATGCCGAAATGGGTGACGTTCAATTTGATGACGAAGGCGGTGAAGGCGACACCATGGTTGTTGAACGTGAACGTGATCTCACTTTGTCGGCACAAGCTCGACAAACAGTTCTAGAGATCGATGCTGCGCTTGTACGAATGCAAGAGGGCGTATACGGCTATTCCTCGGTGTCTGGTCAGCCAATTCCCAAAGAGCGCCTGAAGGCATTGCCATGGGCAACCGAGCTCGTTGCCGAACGCGCCGGCGGTTTGTGATCGCATCGCAGTGAACCCTAAATTCGCCCGCTATGTCGGCTTAGCGTTCGCTGTTGTTGTTCTCGACCAGTTGACAAAGACCTGGGCGGTAAACGCTCTCGATGACGGACGCATCATTCATGTCATTTGGACTCTGCAGTTCGCGTTAGGGTTCAACAGCGGTATGGCCTTTTCACAAGGTGAAGGTATTGGTCCCATCATCGGTGTCATTGCACTAATTGCGGTGGTGGTGTTGCTTGTGTCTCTACGAAAGACGGGCTCAACCATGTCGTCGTTGGGCGTTGCACTGGTGTGCGGTGGCGCTGCGGGAAACGTTATTGATCGGTTGTTTCGTGGCGATGCCTGGCTTCGTGGTGCGGTGGTTGACTTCATCGACTTTCAGTGGTGGCCGGTGTTTAACGTTGCGGATGCTGCAATCACAGTCGGCGCCGTGTTGTTGCTGATCGCAACATTTTTGGCAGAATTTCGCGATTCGCGTTCTGATGAGAATCTCGCATCTGAATCATGATGGTGCTCCATGATTAATGAAGAAATACCACGCGCTCTAGATGGTGAGCGCATTGACAGAATTGTGTCACTGCTTGCAGATATTTCTCGTTCTGTCGCTCATGATCTCGTTGCAAGTGGCGGTGTAGTCATTGATGGAGTGATCGCACTGTCAGGCAAATTGCGTTTACATGAGGGCCAAAGTATTTCGATAGACGTATCCAAGATTCCGCCCCCACAGTTACCTCAAGCCGACGCATCGATAGTGGTTGACGTCGTGTATAGCGACAACACAGTGATTGTGATCAACAAACACCCGGGGCTTGTAGTTCATCCAGGAGCAGGAAATCCCACAGGGACGTTGGTTAACGGGCTGCTTGCACTGTTTCCCGAGATAGCGCCAGTGGGTGAATCGATGAGGCCCGGAATAGTCCATCGACTTGATTCGGGAACGTCTGGGCTGATGGTGGTTGCGCGAACACAGCAGGCGTACGAACATTTGGTGTCTGACATGAGCGATCATGACGTCACACGAGAGTATTTGGCGCTCGCATGGGGGCATTTCGATGCTGAGTCTGGCGTCATTGATGCCGATATTGGCCGTGACCCACGTGATCCTCTGAAAATGGCAGTTGTAAATAACGGCAAGTGGGCACGAACACATTTTGTGGTGGAAGAGACATTTGATGAACCGGCAGCGGTGTCGCTGGTGCGCTGTTCGTTAGAAACCGGACGCACGCATCAGATTCGTGTGCATCTTGCTGCGGTGTCTCATCCAGTGGTGGGAGACAGTACATATGGTGGCTCGAAGTCGTCACTTGTTGCACCACGACCGATGTTGCACGCCCGACACCTTGCTTTCCGTCATCCAGCAACCGGTGAACAGTTGTCGTTTGATGCTCCCGTCGCACAAGACATGGTCGACGTCATTAGCAAGTGTTCCCATCGCGTAACTGACGACGCTTATCGGGAAAATGAAAACTAGAAAACGAGATCTGAGGAATTAATGGTGGTGGTGCAGATCTGGTGAAGGCCACGGACCTGTTCCACCAGCGGCGGCTGCAATCGCTTCCAGCGTGTACGCACCAAGATGTTCGCGCATGTGTTGTCCGGCGAGTTCCCAGATTGCAAGCAACACACACTGTCCTTCGTGATCACACGAGCCATCTTGATGAGGCTGACCAAAATCGCCCAATGTGATCGGGCCATCGACCGCCGAGATGATGTCTGATAATCGGATCTCAGATGCGGGTTTTGCGAGAACGTAACCGCCTCCGACACCGCGTTTTGATTTCACCAGTCCTGCGCCTTTCAAGGCAAGGAGGATTTGTTCCAAATATGGTTGGGGAAGTCCGGTGCGTTCTGCAATGTCACGAACAGAGGTGGGGCCAGTGGTGTCTGAATGAATCGCAAGGGAAAGCAGAGCCCTGCATGCATAATCACCACGGGTCGACACGCGCACGCCCCTATCGTAGGTGCTAGCCCATGAGTAACCGTGACCACCTTCCCATGATTCCGGATTACAACGGGGCCTGTCTTAGTGCGTTAATCCCCGCATTGCTTGGCCCGCGGGGCACCAGAGATCTTCCCGAGTGGTTCCCACATCAGGCTCGTGACGCGCGTGGCGTTGTGGTGTTGCTCCTTGATGGACTCGGATACTTGCAATGGCAACAGCATCAACAGTTTGCTCCTGCTCTTCATTCATGTGAGGTCGCGTCTCTCACTACCATCGCACCATCAACAACAGCCGCAGCGTTGACATCTTTGACCACAGGTTTGTCTCCCGGCGAACACGGGATCATTGGCTATCGGATGGACATGGGCACCACCGTGATGAACACCTTGCGGTGGGGTGATGAAAAAAGCGACTTGCGGTTGCGATTTCCGCCGCAACAAGTGCAAGCGTGTCCTCCTTTTTTGGGTGCAAGCGTTCCTGTGATTAGCAAAGCTGAACTAGAAGGAAGTGGTTTCACGCAGGCACACTTAGCGGGAGTCCGTCCAATGGGTTGGCGTGCAGCCAGCAGTATTGCAGTGACTGTGAAAGAGTGTCTGGATAACGGTGACTCATTTGTGTACGCCTATTACGACGGCGTTGACAAGATTGCGCACGAACGTGGATTTGGTCCGTATTACGAAGCAGAAATCCGTGCAGCAGACGCGATCGTGTCAGAGATCATGTCGATCCTTCCATCCGATGTCGTGTTGCTGGTTACAGCAGATCACGGGCAGGTGATGGTTGGTGATAACACTTTGCCAATTCACAAGAGTGTGGCTGAACATGTGCACCATCAATCTGGCGAAGGCCGTTTCCGATGGCTGCATGCACGACGCGGACGAGAAGATGCATTGCTTCATGCAGCGCGCGTACACGAAGATGTTGCATGGGTGGTGTCGAAAGATCAGATTATTGAGGAAAAATGGTTCGGATCTCGAGTATCTAGCGACGCACTACGTCGCATGGGTGATGTGGCGCTGGCACCATTCATGCCGGTGAGCTTTGATGATCCTGCTGATACTGGAGCTTTTCCGCTGATGTGTCGCCACGGTTCTCTTACTGAAGATGAAATGCGTATTCCGTTATTTGCGTTTCGTAAGTAATTGTTCGCATGCCGCTATTTAACTGGCAGACTGGACGATGTGAGTGATGAATCCCCTCCTGAAATTGACCGCAATGAGGAGTCATTGACGACTCCCGAGGTGATTGACGGTCGTCCATTTCCAGGACCACTGGCGGGGGAAACTGATGCTGTTGATCAAATGACTGAAAATGTCATTGAACCAGCAAAGGTGATGCGCATCGGTTCGATGGTGAAGCAGTTGTTGGAAGAAGTTCGTGGGACTCCTCTTGATGAACGCAGTCGTGAACGGCTGGCAGAAATTTACGAGCGTTCAATTGTTGAAATTGCGTCGGCACTATCACCAGATCTTGCAGAAGAACTGCGCGAATTGACATTACCATTTCGAGAGGGCGAGATACCTTCTGAGAGCGAATTGCGAGTCGCAAAGGCACAACTTGTGGGATGGCTCGAAGGCTTGTTTCATGGCATTCAAGCCACGTTGTTTGCGCAGCAATTTGCAGCACGTCAGCAACTCGAGCAAATGCGCCAAATTCCACCACAAAACATGGGCGGACCAGAGCGTGTTGGCGGCACATACATCTGACTTATCCACAATGTCCACAGTTCCGCTGACGTGACGCAAGTGACTGCTATTTTCAGAGTTTCACGGGAACAATTTGTTCACGAGTATGAAGAGTCTTGTTAGACACTGGAAGAAGGAGAGCGGTCGAAGTGGCGGAGAAATTTACACATCTCCATGTCCACACCGAATACTCCATGCTCGATGGGGCCGCTCGCCTCGGACAACTTGTCGCAAAGGCTGTTGAAGACGGCCAGCCGGCACTTGGCATCACCGATCACGGCAACATGTATGGCGTCATCGAGTTTTATAAAGAGTGCACCAGTCAAGGCATCAAACCGGTACTCGGTATTGAGGCCTACATGGCCCACGACCACCGCACCGAACGTATTGCGCGTCGTGGTCGTATGGATGACAACGGTGGATCAGACGATGGTGGTCGCAGGCAGTATTACCACCTCACATTGCTGGCCGAATCAAATGAGGGATATCGCAACCTCATTCAGTTATCCAGCCTTGCCTTTCTCGAGGGATACCACTACAAACCCCGCATCGACTGGGAATTGCTCGAAAAATACAGCGGCGGGTTAATTGCGACAACCGGTTGTCTGGGTGGACATGTTCTGCAGTCGCTTTTGAATGGCGACGAAAAAGGCGCAATCGCGAAAGCCTCACGCCTCCAAGATATTTTCGGCAAAGACAATCTGTTCGTTGAACTGCAAGATCACGGACTTGCTGATCAACACCGCACTAATCCGCAGCTCGTAGAACTAGCGCGCAAGATCAATGCACCACTACTTGCTACCAATGACTCGCACTATGTCAATCAAGCCGATCACGAAGCACATGATGCGCTGTTGTGTGTACAAACCGGTGCCTTAATGTCTGATGCCGATCGTTTTCGATTTGAAGGAAATGAGCACTATTTAAAGACATCGCAAGAAATGCGCTATCTCTGGCGTGAATTGCCCGACGCGTGTGACAATACGCTGTGGATTGCCGAGCGCGCAGATGTCAACATCACTTTTGGCGAACAGCATCTTCCGTCGTTTCCAATTCCTGAAGGTTTCGACGATGACGCTGCCTATCTTGCACACCTCACGTGGGACGGTGCCAAAAAACGTTGGGGCGACACCTTGCCTGACACTGTGGTCGAGCGTCTCGCCTTCGAACTGCGTGTCATTACCGACATGGGGTTCGCATCGTATTTTCTCATTGTGTGGGATCTCATTGACTATGCCCGTCGCAGTGGTATTCGTGTTGGCCCTGGTCGTGGTTCGGCAGCGGGATGTGCGGTTGCGTACTGCTTGAAAATCACCGACCTTGATCCGCTCAAATATGACTTGCTCTTTGAACGATTCCTCAATCCATCTCGTATCTCTATGCCCGACATCGATATGGACTTCGACTCGCGTTATCGCGATGAAATGATTCGTTATGCAGCGGAAAAATACGGTCGTGATCACGTCGCCCAAATCATCACCTTTGCCACGATTAAGGCTCGTAATGCGGTACGCGACGCCGCACGCGTATTGGGCTACGACTACGGGGTTGGCGATCGCATCGCAAAGGCGATGCCGCCGCTGAGCCAAGGTCGTGATACGCCACTTGAGTTCTGTTTTGTGGAGAGTGAAAAACACAAAGAGGGTTTCCGGGCTGCCAGCGAATTGCGCGACCTCTACAACAGCGACGACAATGTTCGTCGAGTTGTCGACGTTGCTCGTGGGTTAGAAGGACTCAAGCGCAGCGATGGTATTCACGCTGCAGCCGTGGTGATCACCCGCGAGCCGCTCACATTTCACCTGCCCATTCAGCGCAAACCAAGTGATGCCCAAAATGGGGAAGATGCACCAGTAGTCACTCAATACGAAATGCATGCGGTCGAAGATCTCGGCCTATTGAAGATGGACTTTCTTGGTCTTCGAAACTTGGATGTCATCACCGACACAGTGCAGATGATCCGCACCACCCGTGATCCCAACTTCGACATCGACACGGTGCCCCTTGACGATTCAGAGACTTTTGAGCTACTTAGCCGTGGCGACACGGTGGGAGTGTTCCAGTTGGAGTCACCACCTATGCGAGCCTTGCTGCGTTCCATGAAGCCGACCACATTCGACGATGTCTCGGCAGTAATCGCGCTGTACCGCCCAGGTCCAATGGGTGCAAACATGCACAATCAATACGCTGATTTCAAAAATAATCGTAAGGATGTCTCGTATTTTCACGAGGACGCAAAAGATCTCCTCACCGACACGTACGGCCTCATGGTGTACCAGGAAAGCATGATGCGTGTCGCGCAAAAATTTGCTGGATATGATTTGGCTCAGGCAGACAACTTGCGTAAAGCCTGTGGTAAGAAAATTCGCGAAGCCATGGCAAAAGAGCGTGAGCAATTTGTTAATGGTTGTGTCGATAATGGCTATGGACTCGAACTGGGTCAGTACTTGTTCGACATCATTGAGGGGTTTGCCGACTACGCGTTTAATAAGTCACATGCGTATGGCTACGGGTTGATTGCGTATCAAACCGCATATCTCAAAGCTCATTACCCAGTTGAGTACATTGCTTGTCTACTCACGTCCGTAAGAGGTAGCTACGACAAAGCGGCCGTTCACTTGGCCGATGCACGCGCCAGCAACATTCAGGTCACAACCCCCGACATCAATCGTTCAATGCGTGATTTTGCAGCGAGTGTCGATAACGGTGATCGCACCATCGTGTTTGGTCTGTCCGCTGTCCGCAACGTGGGCGAGGGGATTGTTGAGCAGTTGATCACAGAACGTGAAGAGAACGGTCCGTTTTCGTCTTTCCACGATTTCGCCAGTCGCGTTCCTGAGCCTGTGTTGAATAAACGTGCCGTTGAATCGATGATTAAAGCTGGAACATTTGATTCACTTGACCATCCTCGTCGAGGTTTGTTGATGGTGTTTGAAAGAATCATTGATACCTCGGTGGTGCAACGACGTGAGCGAGACAAAGGCATTATGTCGCTGTTCGGCGCTGGTGACGACGGCGAAGTGTTGTGGGATGACCGCATCGAAATCCCTGATCTTCAATTCGAGAAAATGGAACAACTGCGTTTCGAAAAAGAAATGCTAGGTCTGTACATCTCTGATCATCCACTCATGGGAGCACAAGGAGCGTTACGTCGTTTCGTAGATTGCAGCATTGTCGAACTTGAATCACGCGGTGAAGGAATGGTCACCATTGGAGGTGTCATCACAAACCTGTCCCGACGGTTCACCAAAAAAGGCGATCAGATGGCCACCTTTGTGTTGGAAGATCTCGAATCATCTATAGAGGTCACCGTGTTTGCGCGAGCATTAGCTGATGTTGGTCCGATGTTGACCGACGACGCGATTGTTGCGGTAACGGGCCGATTGAACCGACGTGATGAAAGTCGCTCCAGTTTTACTCTGCAAAAATTGGCAGTTCTCGACAACATCCACGAGCGAGCACCAGAGATCTTGGTACAACTGGCATCGGGATTTAGTGGACAAGATTTGGCGGTGTTGAAAGGGATCATTGCTGATTATCCGGGTGCTTCGCCAGTCAAGATCATGCTGACAAGCGGGAAAATTTTTGACACCGGTGCTGAATTCAGTGTGGATCTGACGAAGGCAATAGGGCCCTTACGGCTTCATTTTGGGGTCCATGCTGTCAAGGCTTTGTAGTCCCATTTCGGATTTGAGGGCTAAAAGTGGCAGAATGGGCACTGTTGTTTTTCAGCCCATGTGTTTGAAAAGCGTATGGGTCCGAAAAAGTGTCGTCATTAGGCGGCGAGGTGAGAAGAGGGAGTGTGTGATCGGTGTCTACTGAAGTCGTCACACAAGACAGCAGCGCCCTCACCGAGGAAGAAATCGAGGAAATGCTGACCCTCGAGGGTTCTTTTACCCGAGCCCTATTTGACAAGGCCAAAGAAGACTGGGTGTTGTGCACTCGGGCCCGTGTGAGTGGAAAACTCCATGGAGTTACCTTCTCTACCCTTGAGCGAATTGGCGGAACGCCATGTGTATTGCTTGGCCTGATGAGCGTGAAGCGATCGCCAAAACGTGATGTCGTTCTGAAGGGTCTCATGGGAGAAGCTTTTCACCGCGCATTGATGGCTTTTCCCGACGAAGATGTTGTGGTGGGAAGTCGTTTCGTCAGTGCAGACGGATTGGAAGCCTTTAAATCTCTCACCGAACTCATCCCACGACCCGGACACAGAGCAGTCGGCGAAGAGCGAGCATGGGGCCGTCGACTCGCAAAGCGTTTTGGCGTTGACGCGACCTATGACGAAAAATCATTCATTGTCAAAGAAAAAGGCCGTTCGGGTTTCATCGACCATGAGAGTTCAAAGCCCGAGAAGATCAAGTCAGACATTGCTGAACAATTCGCTGGTGTGAATGACAAAAAGGGCGGCGTTCTCATTGTGCATGGTTGGACAATGACGGAAAGTCTCCTGAAGCTCGGCGCTCACAGCTGACCACTCGGTCAGACAATCTCCATGGAGTTCGAACGCACGGTGCGATCGCGGCACATGGTGCGGTCGTTTTCCAAACGTGGCGTTGACTCATCAATCATTGATTCTTGCGTGGACCTCGCGTCACGATCGCCAAGTGCAGGCAAAACGCAAGGGTGGCATCTCGTGTTGCTCGAGAATGCCGACACTGAAAAATTTTGGAAACACACTTTCCCCGCGCAACGACGAGAAGGTTTTCGTTGGCCACATCTATTTGATGCGCCAGCGATCGCAATTGCGTGCACGGATCCATATGCCTATCTAGAGCGTTACAGCGAAGATGACAAAGCACCTACGGGGCTTGGTGAATCGGTCGACAAATGGCCCACACCATATTGGACTGTTGATGCATCTTTTGCGGTCATGACTTTTCTCCTTGCACTACACGATGCTGGTGTCGGGGCGTTGTTCTTCGCAGTATTCAATGGGGAGGAGTCGTTGCGGCAAGAGATAGCCATCCCCGATCATGTGCAAATCATCGGTGCCATTGCCATGGGGTATCCACATGAAAGCAACGGATACCCACACAATGACCATGAGGAAAAAGGTGTAAGTGCGTCACGCGATCGTCACGGTGTTAATGACATCATTCATCGCGGAAAATGGTGAATTGTCGCTAACGCTCTGCGAATGTTCCCGATTTTTATGAGGTCGTCGATAACCGATCACGCAGTTCGTCGGGAGTAGACGCTGGATATTGGCACGCGTAGTTGCGACAGACATAGGCAAATCCTTCTTCGCGTCCTTCCCACAGTGGTGAATCGTGTCGTTGTCCGTGTGCGACAACAAGAGATGGCCTCCATGTTTCATAAACCACCTCGAGCATTTCGCTATTTGAATCGGGAACAACAACTTCGGTAAAGCCGAGATGTCGCTGTCGAACGGCAAGCAGGAAATTGCAGAAAGCGCTCGGTGCAGAGGGCGCAACGCGGGCAAGAAGTCGCATGGTGTGATCTGCGTATTCAAGGTAGGTGTTATTGCCGGTAATTGTGGCAAGTCGTGTTAATGCAGATGCGGCCACAGAGTTTGCTGAGGCAGTGGCGTTATCCATGAGGTCTTTTTGACGAACAATCAGTGTCGCGCCATTGTCTGCCACAGTAAAAAAACCACCGTTTTCCTTGTCCCAGAAATGTTCAAGGAGATAATCGGCGCTCGCTTGTGCTTCGTTCAACCAACGCGATTCTCCGGTTGCTTCATTCAGGCGACACATGGCATCAATGAGATGGGCGTAGTCATGGGCCAATGCGTTGTGTCGCGCAGGTGGCTGGGCGTCATCTTGCCAACTGCGATGCCATGAACCATCTGATTTCTTGAGATGTGCCACCAAGAATTCTGCGTTCTTCACAGCTGCCGCAAGCCAGTCGGGACGGTTGCACCAGGTAGAGGCTTCCGTGAGTGACGCAAGCATCATCGCGTTCCATTCGGTGAGAACTTTGTCGTCACATCCGGGGCGCGAGCGTGTGGCGCGCGAGGTGTGAAGAAGCTGTCGTGCAGTCTCGATATGTGGCGGACGAATGATGTCGGTGCGGTGGCGAAGGCGACTTGGAATGGAGCGCCCCTCGAAGTTTGGATTGTCAGTGATGTCGTACCACTCAAGAGCATCTTGTGCCAAAGCCCCGAGCAGGTCCCGTACTTCTTGTGGAGTCCACGTGTAGAAGGCGCCTTCATGCGAGTGGCCCTCCGGAGTGAGGGAATCGGCGTCCTCGGCACTGAAAAATCCCCCGAGTGGATGGGACAGGTCAGTGAGCAAGTAATGGATTGTTTCTTCCACCACTTGAAGATGTCGATCGAGTTGCCATGTAGCCCACGCATGCACATAGACACGCAATAACAATGCTTGGTCGTACAGCATCTTCTCAAAGTGGGGGACAAGCCACTGTTCGTCGACGCTGTAACGCGAAAAGCCACCACCAATGTGGTCGTACATGCCCCCGGCTGCCATCGCATCAAGTGATGTGACCACTACATTTTTGATTCTTTCTATATCTGTGGCATCGCTTCCACCTGTTGTGGTCATGTCGTGATAGACGTGCATGAGAACGTCTAATCCAAACGTGCTCGGAAACTTTGGGGCTCCACCGAATCCACCCCATGTGTGGTCGAAGTTTGTGAGCAACGTTGTGACTGTGGTGCTCACAATTTCACGTGGATTTATTTCGCCAATTGGTTCGACGCGTGCAGTGCGCGATAGGGCTTCCATAAGAGCGGACACATTTTGATTCACTTCATCACGCCGTGTCTTCCAAACATCGTCTATCGCTTCCATGAGCTTTACAAAGGTGGCTGCCGGATAATACGTGCCACCATAAAAAGGTTCGCCTGTAGGCGTGAGAAAGACCGTCATTGGCCATCCACCGCGTCCAGTAAGGGCTTGTACTGCGTCCATGTAGATGGCATCAACATCTGGTCGTTCTTCGCGATCAACTTTGATATTGATAAATAGTCGGTTCATCACCGCAGCGATGTCGGGGTTTTCAAACGACTCATGCGCCATGACGTGGCACCAGTGGCATGCCGAATACCCAACCGATAACAAAATTGGTTTGTTCTCTTTTTGGGCTGTACTAAACGCCTCGTCGCTCCATTCGTACCAATCAACTGGATTATCGCGATGCTGGCGTAAATAGGGAGATACAGATTGTGCGAGGCGGTTGGTCACCCTTTTGTGTTTACGCGCCGATGGCGTGATATCCACCGTCAACGTGGATGATTTCGCCGGTTGTAGCTGGGAACCAATCCGACAACAACGCCACAATTGCTTTTGCAACTGGCAAAGGATCGGTGACGTCCCAACCAAGTGGCGCGCGATCACCCCATACGTCTTCAAACTTTGAAAATCCTGGGATTGATTTGGCAGCCATAGTTTTGATGGGGCCGGCTGCGATGAGATTGCATCGGATTTTTCGCGGTCCGAGCTCTTTTGCGAGATAACGGCTCGTGGATTCAAGTGCCGACTTTGCGACACCCATCCAGTTGTAGGCAGGCCACGCCACTGTGTTGTCAAAGTCCAGGCCCACGATTGACGCTCCTTCTGGCATCAACGGCAAGAAAGCATCAGCCATTGTCTTAAGTGAATACGCAGAGATTTGCATCGCGATGGCCACATCATTCCATTGTGCTGCTAGGAAGTCGTCTCCTAGGCATACTTCGGGCGCATATCCAATGGAGTGAAGTACGCCATGGACGGCACCAAGTTCTGCTTGCACTGCCTCACGCACAGAAATGACGTGTTCATCTTGGGTGACATCAAATTCAAAGACGGGTACGGGCGTATCAAGTCGTCGCGCGGTGCGTTGAGTTAGTGACAGGGCTCGTCCGGCACCGGTTAAGACGATGTCGGCGCCTTCTCGCTGTGCAAGTTGTGCTGCTGCAAAGGCCAAAGAGGCGTCGGTGAGTACGCCGGTGATCACTATTTTCTTGCCATCGAGAAGTCCCATACCTGTGACCGTAGTTCGGTGGGGGTCTATGTGTAAGGCTCTATGAAATGCGTGTCGGAATACTTGGGGGCACTGGCCCTGCTGGAAGCGCCCTTGGGGCGCGTTTGTCATCTGTTGGATATGAGGTGGTTCTTGGATCGCGTTCGAAGGAACGATCAGAGGAAATTTGTGCTGGCGTTCGCGAGAAGTATCCAGATATGACACTGCAATTGTTCGCCGGCACGAACGCAGACGCCGCCGCATGTGAGATCGTCGTGGTAGCCACGCCTTGGGATTCGGCTGCGACAATGGCACGAGAACACCGCGTCGCGTTAGCGGGCAAGATTGTGATCAGCATGGCAAACGCATTAGTGCGTGTTGGGCATGAATTTCAACCCCTGATTCCACCACGCGGCAGTGTGGCGGGCCACGTTCAGGCGGCCATTCCAGAGAGCAAAGTTGTTGCCACGTTCCATCACCTTCCCGCCAAGGAATTGGGGCATTTGGGTTCTCCTATTGATAGCGACGTACTGATTTGCGCCGACGACGTCGACTCCATTGAAGCGGTGGCGGACATGGTCACGAAAATTCCTGGCTGTCGTCCGCTCGATGCAGGTGAGTTGTCAAACGCTGCCGCAATTGAAGCATTCACAGCTGTGTTGTTGCAGTTGAATGTTCGATACAAAACCCGCGTCGCACCGAAGTTGACCGGAATCACTCGAGACCCTCGAAAGTAGATCGCTGACTTATATGACCATGCGTTTGTATGACACCGCGCGTCAAGCGGTTGTGCCATTTGAGCCAGCCGACAACGTGTTGATGTACACGTGTGGTATCACACCATATGACGCGACGCATTTAGGTCATGCGTCAACGTTTGTTTCATACGATGTTTTGCAACGCCGACTGATTGACATGGGGCACACGGTGCAGTGTGTTCGAAACGTCACCGATGTAGATGATCCTTTGTTTGCAAAAGCCCGTGAGCTGGGTGTTCATTACTTGGACCTCGCTGCTGGCGAAGAGGCTCGCTTTAATCGAGACATGGTGGCGCTCAATACCTTGCCGGTCTACAGCACACCGCGCGCATCCTCAGCGATACCTGACATTCGCGGCTTCATCGGGATGGTGCTTGATCGGGGATTTGCATATACCTCAGGTGGTTCGGTGTATTTCGACGTCACAAAGTTTCCAGATTTTGGTTCGGTGTCGAATTACAGCCGCGACAAGATGATTGACCTTGCACGTCAGCGTGGTGGAAATGTGGATGATCCTCACAAACGTCACCCGCTTGATTTTGTGTTATGGCAAAAATCGGGACCTGATGAGCCAGCATGGGAAGCCATGTGGGGTGCAGGACGTCCTGGTTGGCACATTGAATGTTCTGCGCTTGCGCTGCGTGAGTTAGGTACGACGATTGACTTGCACGGCGGTGGAAGTGATTTGATTTTTCCGCATCACGAATGTGAACGTGCTCAGTCAGAAGCAGCGACTGGCGAACTTTTTGTGCGTCATTGGATGCATGTGGCAATGGTGTTTAAAGATGGCGAGAAGATGTCAAAGAGTTTGGGCAATCTCGTTTTTGTTGACGCATTGCGTACAGAGTGGGATCCACGGGCAATACGGCTCACGATTATTTCGCATCACTATCGGAAAGAGTGGGAGTGGAACGAGCATTTGATGCCTGCAAGCGACACACGTTTACGATCATGGCGTGAGACACTGTCGGCGGGATCTGATGACACCGCGCTGCTTCAGGCAGTACGCACTCATCTCGATAACGATCTCGATACGCCTGGTGCTCTTTCTGCAATTGATGACGCAGCCCGGGCCGGTGTTGCAGTGAGCCGTGCGGCGGCACTTCTTGGGGTTGATCTCGAGGAAATCATCGGGCCCAGATAGTGCCTCGACCGTAGACTGACACCACCATGTCAGACATCAGTGTCGTTCTCCCCGATGGTTCGCAAAAGACCCTGCAGGCACCCGCAACGGTTGCCGACGTTGCAAGCAGTATCGGTTCACGCCTTGCAAAAGCAGCAATTGCTGGAACTATCAATGGTGTAGAGGTTGATCTTTCTGCGCCTGTGTCTGATGGGGCAGAAGTAGCCATCATCACAGTTGAAAGTGAAGACGGTCGCCATGTCTTGCGCCACTCCACCGCGCACGTGTTGGCCCAAGCTGTGTTGCAACTATTTCCTGGTGCTCATTTCACTATCGGTCCAGCGATCGAAGACGGCTTTTATTACGACTTTGCGTTGCCGAACAATACGACGTTCAGTGATGATGATTTGTCGCGCATCGAAGAACGTATGCGCGAGATAGTGAAGCAGAACCAACCCTTCACGCGAAGTGAAGTCAGTGTGCCCGATGCGTTAACACTGTTTTCTGATCAGCCATATAAGTGCGAGATCATTGAACGCGTTACTAGCGGTGCGGCTGATGGCACAGATGCTGGGGAAGTGGGCTCTGGCGATTCAGTCAGTGTGTATCGCAACTCTGATTCATTTGTGGATCTTTGTCGCGGACCTCATGTGCCTACCACCGGCAAGCTCGGTCATTTTGCGCTTATGAAAGTGGCCGGCGCGTATTGGCGTGGCAACGAAAAAGGTCCAATGCTTCAACGCATTTATGGAACTGCGTGGGAATCGGCTTCTGCGCTGAAAGAACACCTTCATCGTCTTGAAGAAGCAGCAAAGCGCGACCATCGTCGCCTTGCTACCGAAATGGATCTCATCTCATTTCCACAAGAATTGGGAGGCGGTCTTGCGGTCTGGCATCCAAAAGGTGCAATTGTTCGCAAGTTGATGGAGGACTACAGCCGCGAGCGGCATCACAGTGGCGGGTATCAGTTTGTTTACACACCGCATCTAGCAAACGCCAATCTTTTTGAAACTTCCGGTCATCTTGGTTTCTACGCCGACGGCATGTATCCACCCATGGAAATGGACAACGGAACGTATTACCCGAAGCCCATGAATTGCCCAATGCATTGTCTTATTTATGGAAGCAGGCAGCGCAGTTATCGCGAGTTGCCTTTGCGACTATTTGAATTGGGGACCGTGTATCGATACGAGCGTGCAGGCACGTTGCATGGTCTTTTGCGAATTCGTGGATTCACTCAAGATGACAGCCATATCTACTGCACCGAAGATCAAATGGCCGATGAAATTACGTCTCTTCTTGATTTTGTGATGTCAGTTTTGCGTCGATTTGGTTTCGAAGATTTTGAATTCAATCTTTCTACACGTGACCCCGAAAAGTCAGTGGGCTCAGATCAGATTTGGGAAAAAGCGACGTCGGCCTTGCGCGAAGCGCTTGACCGGCACGGAGTCGAGTACAAAGTGAAGGAAGGCGATGCGGCTTTCTACGGACCAAAGATCGACATCGACGTACGAGATGCGATTGGGCGAAAGTGGCAGCTCAGCACCATTCAGGCCGATTTCAATCTTCCCGAACGATTCGGTCTTGAATATGTTGGATCAGATTCGGGTCGTCATCGACCAATCATGTTGCACCGTGCGCTCTTTGGTTCGATCGAACGGTTTTTTGGTGTGTTGCTCGAGCACTATGCAGGAGCGTTCCCCACGTGGCTTGCTCCGGTTCAGGCGCGAGTGTTGCCAGTGGCGCTTGCTCATGAGGACTACGCACAGCACGTCGCTCTTGCACTGACTTCTGCTGGTTTTCGAGTTGACATTGTTCATGCAGATGACCAATTAGGAAAACGTATTCGTAACGCAAAGATAGAGAAGTTGCCGTATGTTCTCGTGGTGGGTGACGATGATGTTGCTAATGGAACACTTGGTGTGAATCCACGTGGTGGGGAAGTGCAACGGGATGTGGCGCTCAGCGAGTTTATTTCTCGATTACAAACTGAAGTTGCAGAAGCAAATCGTGATCGTGTGTGATTGGCTGAGTGATGCTTGACAGATTGTGGAACGGATGGCGCTCTCAATATGTTCGCGGCGAAAGTGATGACTCTGCAGGCCCACAATTGGCATCTAACGACGGTTTGTCTTCGTCGGTGTTTACAAGAATCCTGCAATCAGACTTGTCTGATGAGGAATCGCATATCGTCTTTCGTGGAAATACCGTGTTTGCGATTTTGAACGCATTTCCGTATGCATCGGGACACGTTTTAGTTCTGCCGTATCGCGAAATCGCCGACCTAGAAGACCTCACCGAAGATGAGTCCAGTGAGTTGTGGGCAACAGTGACCGATGCGGTGCGCGCTATCAAAGCTTCTCATCGACCACATGCGATGAACGTTGGCATCAATTTGGGGGTGTCGGCTGGCGGCAGTATCTCCCAACATTTGCATGTGCACGTGGTGCCACGCTGGGAAGGCGATGCCAATTTCATGACATCTGTTGCCGAAACACGTACTTTGCCCGAACCTTTACCCGAAACCGCGCGACGCATCCGTCTCGCATGGCCACATAGGACACCACAGTGAACACCGAAAACAACACAAGCGATGAAATTAGAGACGTTCTTCCCGATGACTTAAATGCCGTCGATTTTGTTGGTCCACATCTGTTCCCAAATAACAGTCGTCGACGCATCCCCGGTTACATGTATTTGGTATTAGCTGCAATTTGTCTGGCGCTGTGGTTGGTGTATCCGCCAGACGAAGCGGTATTGGTCAATGAAGGAATGTTGCTGGCTGCAGTACTGCTTGGCTTTGCAGGAATTGTGAGTATCACTAGTGGCTGGCGCATGACAATTGATGAAAAAGACGCATTGGTCGTGGCTACAAAAGCTGTTGGTTTTCCTGTCGGTCACGCGTCCGCACAGCAGGTGTGGCGAGGTATTCGCAGCAAACCAACATGGCGTGTCTTGTGTTACAGCACTGAAGAACCACCGCGTCAACGTGGCCTAGTGCTTCTTGATGCTGTGAATGGCAATGTTCATGAGCGTCTTGTTGAGGCAAATCCTGATGTCAACATCACCAGCGCAGAAGGCTCATCGGAAGTAACGTCATAACAAATGTTTGACGGTCGTTTCCGAACCCCCATCGAAAAGGCCTTGCGCCCAGTCGGCTTGCTATTACGCAAAACCGGTCTCTCTCCCGACCACTTCACTCTTCTTGGACTCGCGGTGTCAATCTGTGCAGCCATCGCCATTGGCGCGGGTGAATTGAAATGGGGACTTGTACTGGTGATTTTGTCTGCGTTACCGGATCTATTCGACGGTGCGCTCGCAAAGGCATCTAATTCGGCAAGCCAGCGTGGCGCATTCTTTGATTCCGTCATCGATCGTGTTACTGACGCCGTATGGCTCGGTGGTGTGGCGTGGTATCTCGCATCCGAAGACACACCGCATACGGTGGTGTTGCCGTTTGCGGTGATGGCCGTGTCAAGTTTGATTTCCTATGAGCGGGCAAAAGCCGAGTCGCTCGGGCTCCACGCAAAAGGTGGGCTAATGGAGCGTGCCGAGCGCATCATCATTTTGTGTTTCGGTTTGCTGTTTTCCTCTCTGTTGGTGCCGGTGTTATGGCTAATGCTCGTGTTGACATCGCTCACTGCTGTGCAGCGATTTTTTCAAGTGTGGACTCAGGCAGAAGTGTCATCAACAACCCAAGAACGCCGTAATCAACGTCGAGTTCGTCGTATGACTCGCCACAGCGCTCGCGCTACTCGTCGTTCCTTGCCCCCACGTGCTCGCCACCGAGGGTCTCAGCGCACGCGATGAAAAGCGTGCGTGGTTCCCTCAAAGATGCAGTCACCGTTGGTGGCTATAAGTGCGCTGCTCTTATTGCGCGCGCAATCCCTTCGTTTATCGGACAGCGCATCGTTTCTTGGATTGCACCACTGATCGCACGACTGTCGCGCAAGCGCCGCGTGATGATCTCGCATCACTTGCGTCGCGTTAATCCGTCGTTGACCGATGCAGAAATTGCCACGGCATCGGCGAAGGCTTTCGATAGTTATTTGCGGTATTACGTCGAGAGCTTTCGTTTGCCAAGTCGCAGTGCTCAACATGTCGATCAGCATTTTTATGTTGAGGGGTACGAGCAAATTCCCGTTGCTCTCGAACAAGGTCGTGGCGTTATTTTGGCTCTTCCTCATCTTGGCGGATGGGAGTGGGCTGGTCGATGGGTGACAGATCTTGGTCATCAACTCACCGTTGTAGTGGAACCGCTTCAGCCGCCGGCATTATTTGAATGGTTTATGAGCCTTCGTGAGGATCTTGGGATGAAAGTGATTTCCCTCGGACCAGATGCTGCAGCCGAAGTGTTGAAATCACTTCGCAACAATGAGGTGGTGTGTTTGTTGTGTGACCGCGACATTCAAGGTGGCGGAATTGAAGTGGAGTTCTTCGGTGAAAAGACAACGTTGCCAGCAGGTCCGGCAATGCTCGCTATGCGTGCTGATTCTCCAGTGTTTCCAACGGCTGTGTACTTTACGGACGAGATTGATGGTCATTCCGCAATTGTTCGTCCACCACTTGATCTCACGCGTCGGGGCAGTCTTCGTGAGGATGTCTCGGCTGCAACTCAACAACTTGCAAAAGAATTAGAGGTTCTCATTGCGCGTGCACCAGAACAATGGCACTTGTTCCAGCCAAATTGGCCAAGTGACACTGTGATTGAGTCGACTCACAACAGTTGACTCCTCAGGCTTCACGAGTGCGCGGTGGCCAGTCTTGACTATCGGTATGTTTCGAATAATTCGTTGATGGCTTTGGCCTGACCGCCAGAGGTGGACGACATCACAGCGATAGGAAGAATCCCGGTTTCGGCCCATGACAACAAGCGCTGGCGCACAAACGATGGTGAACCAGCAATGGTGCAATCGTGTAACCAAGCGTCACTCATGAGTGATGGAAGTTTGTCTCGCTCTCCTGCGGCCAAGGCTGATTCGATTGCTTCCATCTCTTCGACATAGCCAACTTGTTTCCAGTAATTCCGATAGTTCGGAAGCACCACGTATCCCATCATTGTTTTGCGATTGATTGCATCAGCAGCGGTGGCGTCTTCATCGATCACTGTAGGGATCATGTTGGCAACGAAGAATGATCCATCCGATGGAATTTTGTTGTCCATTAATTGTTTTGCCATGTAGCTAAATGACGCGTTCGCCCAAATTGCTCCCTGCGCAATTTCCTTTGACATCTGCAGCATCTTGTCGCGCATCGTTGCTAAATAAATGGGAGGAAGTTGTCCAGAAAACTTTTCATGTGCACGCATCGATTCGACATACTCGCGCATGTCGGTCAGGGGTTTACCTGTTTCAACGTTGAGGCGTTTGACGACTGGATCGTGACTGACACCGAGACCGAGACGAAATCTCCCGCCCGATATTTCATGAATGTGCCCTGCGGTATTTGCCATCTCGACGGGGTGGCTGTAGTAAATCGGTTGGATTGAGGTCCAAAACGGAATCTTGTGGGTGACATGAGCAAGAGAAGTCACAAGACCAATGGTGGCTCCAAGACTGGGGCACGCAAGTCCGGCAAAACCTCGATCTTCGGCTGCTATTGCAAGATCAAGGATGGCCTGGCGTTTGCCAGCAGTTGCAACGACAGAGACTGCGGGCCGGAACGAAGATTCGTGAGATGTCATGGTGACACCGTAGTTCTCGGGTCAGTTCGCTCTACGGTAGTGGGGTGCTGGAACCCCCCGTAGCGAAAGAACATCGCATGTTGCGGATCGGGATGGTGTGTCCCTACAGCTTGACTATTCCCGGCGGTGTGCAGGCACAAGTGCTTGGGTTAGCACGAAGCCTGCGCGCTCAAGGACATGAAGTGCGGGTGCTTGGACCATGTGATGGTCCGCCGCCAGATTCATTTGTTACTCCGCTTGGCAACAGTCTTCCCACGGCCGCCAACGGATCGGTGGCTCCACTTGCGCCCGATGTGTCCGCGTCGCTTCGCACGGCCCGAGCATTGAATGACGAAGCATTCGACGTTATTCATGTTCATGAACCGTTTGCACCTGGGCCATCTCTCACCGCGGTGATGTTGAAACTTGCACCGATTGTCGCAACGTTTCATTCCGCCGGTTACACGTCGAGTTATCGCATGTGGGGCAAGACAATGAAATTGATTGCACCGCGTATTGACATTCGCACTGCGGTGTCAAAAGATGCACTGGAGTTGGTGCAGCAATATCTCGGCGGAGATTACGAAGTCTTGTTTAACGGTATTGAGGTCACTCGCTATCGACCATCTCTCGATAAAGACACTAACCAAAAACGCGAGAACGCGATTTTCTTTATCGGGCGTCACGAACCACGAAAAGGACTTGCGGTGCTCTTGGAGGCAATGAAGAAACTGCCAGCAGATGTTGTGCTGTGGGTCGGATCTGATGGTCCTGAAACCGAATCATTGCAAGAGCAGTACAAGGGTGACAGTCGTATCAAATGGCTTGGACGTATTTCTGATGAAGAGAAAATCGAGCGATTGCATCGTGCAGGAGTGTTTTGTGCGCCGTCGCTTCATGGCGAATCCTTCGGTGTTGTTCTTCTCGAAGCAATGGCGGCGCACGTACCCGTAGTTGCAAGCAATCTTGATGGGTACAAGAACGTTGCAACCCACGATGTCAACGCTTTATTGATTGAACCTGGAGATGTTGATGCGCTTGCTTCAGCCCTTGCGCGCGTTCTTGTCGATTCGCGTTTGCGTGAACGCTTAGTTGATAAGGGTTCATCGCATGCAATGTCATACTCGATGGACTCACTTGCTGTTCGATATGTAGAAATTTATGAACGATTGCTCCAGATGGACATTGACAACATCGCTAAGTTCGCGATGCCGCGTCCATTTCGGAGATTGAATAAACGACTGCTTCGACGCTCACGGGTAGACTGACGTTCACATGTCTTCATCTGCCACTGCATTTCCTCGGGCAATAGAGACGAGAGGTCGTGAGCGTTATCTCGTTGCCCCAGTTGTCTTTATTGCGCTCAGTGCGTTGATTTTTGCTGCTCTCGGAGCTCTGTTTGGCCAGATCTTTATCGGAGCACTCGTTGGGATTGCAGTAGCGATCGTGTTGACCGTCATTGCATTTGCAAAAGCTGACGCAGTGGTGTTGCGAGTGAGTAATGCCATGCCAGCATCAGAAATTGAGCATCGCCGTTTGCATAATGTTGTGGAGGGCCTGTGTGTCACGATTGGGCTCCAGAAGCCAGACGTCTACGTCGTTCGTGATGATGCTCTCAATGCGCTGGTGGTGGGAGCTGGTGGACGCAGTTCAGTAGTTTTCACCACTGGATTGATCAACAATCTGGATCGAATTCAGATTGAAGGTGTTGTTGCGCATTTGTTGTCGCGTATTCGCGGGGGACAGGTGCAGGTTCTTGCACGAGTTGCCGTTCTTATCGGTGCGCCTGTGCTTTTGTGCGAATCTCTGCAAAGAAAAAAATGGCCGGTGAGTTCATTGCTCGTTGCGGTCGGAGTGTTGGTTGGGCCATTCATGAAATGGCTCATGGGGAACTCAACAGTGATTGAGGCCGACCTCGCAGCGTGTCGTCTGACACGTTATCCACCAGGGCTAACGCAAGGACTCGAGACATTGTCGTTACACAGCACGCGCTTGCATTCGTCATCTTTTGCCACAACCCATTTGTGGTTTGCTGATCCAATTTCTCGCGAGGGTGACGCAAGTAGGCAGGTGCGATTACATAATCTGTTTGCGGTCCATTCTCCGCTAGGTGAACGGATTGCATTGTTGAAAGAGCTGTAAGGAACAGAAACACATGAGCAAGAGTTCTCGCCGCAAATTGGTACTTCTAACAATTGCCTGCATCGCAAGCTCGGTAGCAATTAGTGCTTGTGGCGGAGGAGGTGACTCGACGAGTGATTCAACCGCGGTGGCAACGGACAGCGTTGACACAACTGTTGCCGAAGCAATCCCAACATTTCCATTGTTGGGAACAGAACTCACTGATGCATCTGTAATGGCACGTCCCGCATTGGCAGCAAAAATCGACAACCATCCTGCTGCACGCCCTCAAGTTGGTTTGAATTCCGCCGACATTGTGTTTGAGGAAAACGTCGAAAAACTCACCCGTTTTGCGGCGGTATTTCACAGTGTAGGAAGCGACCCCGTGGGTCCTCTTCGTAGTGGCCGTACTCAAGACATCGATATTTTGGGTTCGTTCAATAAGCCACTTTTTGCGTGGAGTGGCGGTAATTCAAAAGTCACTAACGCGATCAATAAGAGCGACATTGTCAATGTCGGTTGGTCTGCTTCAAAAGGTAAGGGTGGCTACGGTCGTGATAGCTCTCGTAAGGCCCCACACAACCTGATGGCTCGAACAACAGATCTTTGGAAACTTGCACCAGAAGGTTCAAGTGCTCCGCCAGCACAATTTATTTACCGCGGTGCAAGTGATGCGATACCCACTACTGCAACACCGGTTGTTGGTGCAAAAGTGAGCATGGACAATGTTCCGGTGTACTGGGGGTGGGACGCGACAAAGGGCTTGTTTATGCGCTCATCATTGAATGCGCGTCGTGTGCTCGAGCCACATAATGCGATCACTGGCGAGACTGAAGAACAGATTGGTGCCCACAATGTTGTCGTGCTCTATGTGAAGTATGCACCAAGTCCGGCAGATCCAAATAGTCCTGAAGCTCAGACCATTGGTGCAGGAGTTGGATACGTCTTGACAAACGGAAGCCTCATTGAAGTGGCATGGGATCGCTCCGACCGACTCCTTCCCTTTACCTTGAAGGACTCCACTGGAACAGTGGTGCGAATGACCCCGGGCCGTACGTGGGTGCTGCTGGCACGTGACAAGAAATTTGCCGCCGTCGGTGCGGGTGTCGATCCAAAGACCGTCGATTGGCCGAAGTGACCTCACCTTCCAGTACCGGTGAGACAGGATAAGTGGTCGGTACGCTGACGACATGAGTTCTCAATCATCAACTGGCACGATGGCCGTTAAGCGTGGTCTCGCGGAGATGTTAAAGGGCGGCGTCATCATGGATGTCGTCACCCCCGAGCAAGCACGAATCGCAGAAGATGCAGGAGCGTGCGCAGTGATGGCACTCGAGCGTGTTCCGGCTGATATTCGTCGTGATGGTGGTGTTGCGCGCATGAGCGACCCCGAAATGATTGAAGGCATCAAAGCAACGGTGCGCATTCCGGTCATGGCCAAAGCGCGAATTGGTCATTTTGTCGAAGCGCAAATTCTTGAAGCGTTGGGTGTCGACTTTGTGGACGAGTCAGAGGTGCTCACGCCGGCCGACGAGGCACATCACATCGACAAATTTGCATTTACAGTTCCTTTCGTATGTGGTGCCACGAATCTTGGTGAGGCTCTTCGTCGTATTTCAGAAGGTGCAGCGATGATTCGCTCTAAGGGTGAAGCAGGAACAGGCAACGTTGTCGAAGCTGTGCGTCACTTGCGTTCCATCACAGGCGACATCAAGCGCATCACTCAGGCAGACTCTGCCGAGCTGTTTGATTGGGCAAAGAAACTGCAGGCACCGTTGCCGTTAGTGCAAGAAATTGCCGAGACAGGTCGTTTGCAAGTGCCACTCTTTTGTGCTGGTGGACTTGCGACTCCTGCAGACGCTGCGCTTGCAATGCAACTAGGTGCTGAAGCGGTATTTGTGGGGTCGGGCATTTTTAAGAGTGATGATCCAGCCCCGCGCGCGAAAGCAATCGTGGAAGCGACCACACACTTCCGCGACCCGTCCATACTTGCCAAGGTCAGTCGTGGTCTCGGTGCGCCGATGACCGGAATCGGCATGGATGAGATCAATCAGCGCTACGCAGAGCGTGGCTGGTAACGCTTCGGCATCGGTGATACACCGTGACTGAGAGGCCTCCGGGTGAACGCAACAATCGGAGTGCTTGCGCTGCAAGGAGCATTTGCATCGCACGTTAATTGCGTGCGCGACCTTGGTTGCGATGCGCGCGAAGTGCGAACCGTGCACGACCTACACGGTGTTGATGCATTGATTGTGCCCGGTGGAGAATCGAGCACCATGTCACAGTTGCTCGAGTCGTCTGGTCTCTTTGCAGAGATTGGCGCAAAATTGAAAACCGGGTTTCCAGTGTTTGGGACGTGTGCAGGGATGATTCTTTTGGCGGACCGCATTATTGATGGCCGTTCCGATCAGAAGTGCTTTCATGCCATTGATATCGCAGTGCGTCGAAACGCCTTTGGTCGGCAGGTGGATTCATTTGAGGCAGACATCGACACCAATGTGGGAACGTTTCACGGTGTATTTATCCGTGCGCCACGCATTGAAAGCATCGGTGATTCCGTACAGATTTTGGGAACACTGGGAGATGAGCCAGTACTAGTTCGCAACAGCAATGTTCTTGCAGCATCTTTTCACCCAGAAATCTCAGGAGACACCCGTCTTCATGAGTATTTTGTTTCATCCATCGTTCAAACGGTAGGAGCGTAAGTTATGTCTGGTCATTCCAAATGGGCGACAATCAAGCACAAAAAAGGGGCAGCTGACAAAGCCCGAGGAAAGTTGTTTGCAAAGTTGGCACGACAGATAGAGGTTGCAGCGCGCCAAGGTGGTGGCGATCTTGAATCTAATTCTTCACTACGAAATGTTGTATTGAAGGCCAAAGCGGCACAGATGACAAAAGATGCCATTGATCGTGCGATTAAGCGCGCCACGGGCGAAGGCGATACATCTAATTACGAGAACATCACCTATGAGGGTTATGCGCCTGGTGGTGTTGCAATGTTGGTTGATGTGTTGACTGATAACCGCAACCGCACCGCTAGCGACGTGCGAAGTGCGTTTACAAAGTACGGCGGTGCGATGGCAGAACCTGGTGCTGTTGGTTGGCAGTTCTCACGCAAGGGCGTGATCTTGATAGATGGCGGGATCGACGAAGACACCGCACTCACCGTGTCGCTTGACGCAGGTGCAGATGACGTGTCTCGTGACGGTGATTCATGGCGCGTGGTGACCGATCCGTCCAGCGTGTATGAGGTACGGGATGCTCTCATGGCGCACGGCATAGAGGTGCAATCTGCTGAATCCACCATGGTGTCATCTACAGTCATAGAAGTATCAGACCCAAACGATGCAAAACAGGTACTGCGGATCATGGACATGTTGGAAGACAACGACGATGTCCAAGATGTGTATGCCAATTTTGATATCGCAGAGTCAATTATGCAGGAGGTCGGTTGATGAGTGTGGCAGTAGGAGACAAAGCGCCTGACTTCACGTTGTCAGGCACCGGATCACGGTCGTATTCGTTGTCAGAATTTCGCGGTAAGCCAGTAGTGCTCGTGTTTTATCCAGGAGACGACTCACCGGTGTGCACCAAACAGTTGAACACCTATAACAACGAGCTTGAACAGTTCTCCGGGGTGGGGGCGCAGGTGATTGCAATTTCGGCACAAGATATGGCAAGCCATGACAAGTTCGCGAACAAACACGGATTTCAATTCCCACTGTTGTCAGATCCCGACAAGGCAGTTGCCGAGGCCTACGGAACGGTAGGGCCGCTGGGGTTTCCTCGTCGCAGCGTTTTCGTGATCAACGCCGATGGTGTCATCACATACGCCCACCGAGCAATTGCTGGGCTCACCTATCGACCCGTGTCAGAACTGATTGAAGCAGTCGCCCACAGCAGTTAGCCACATTGCTACAATCGAACCTATGTTCGATCGCCCGTACATCGTCTTGGGTATCGACCCAGGCCTCACCCGTTGTGGGTATGCGGTGGTGTCGATGTCGGGGCCTAACACTGTGGCTGCTAAAGCCATGGGGGTCATTCGTACCGATAAGGACCACGACATTGCCGATCGGCTGGCCCAGTTACATGCCGATGTCGAAGAGTTATTGGTCGAGTTTTCACCCGATGCTGTGGCGGTCGAGCAGGTGTTTTTTCAAAACAACGTGCGCACGGCGATGTCAGTTGGCCAAGCAAGCGGTGTGGTCCTTGCGATCGCTCGGTTGCGGGGATGCGAAGTTGCTCAATACACACCAAGCCAAGTGAAAGATGCAGTTGCTGGCTGGGGAAGTGCCGGAAAGGCGCAAGTGCAAAAAATGGTGCAGGCCAGATTGTCGTTAGCAACATTGCCAACCCCCGCTGACGCTGCCGATGCCGCTGCAGTCGCGTTGTGTCACTGTGCATGTACGCCGTCAGCGCGACGAGTGTCGGCCGAGTTAGGGCGTACATCGTGATTGGAAGCTTGAGAGGCAAAGTGCTCGAGAGAACGCCGCCTCAGACTGTTCTTGTCGATGTTGCCGGAGTGGGGTACTTGTGCACGGTCACGCCAGCCACATTTGCCGAATTAGAACCCACAGTCGAAACCTTTGTGTATGTTCACCATCACATTCGTGAAGATGCACAAACGCTGTTCGCATTTACTCAACGAGACGAGCGGGACACATTTCAAGCACTCATTGGTGCTCATGGTGTTGGACCAAGCATGGCGCTTGCGATCTTGTCGGTTCATTCTCCGCGCGTGTTGCACGACATTGTTGCAACCGGTGATGTCGCAGCACTCACACTTGTGCCAGGCATTGGCAAAAAGAGCGCAGAGCGAATCATGGTGGAAGTGAAATCACGCCTACAGAAAGTCCATGTCGAGTCGCTTGGGTCCTCCGCGGTGTCATCAACCATCGGAGATGTTCGCGAAGCTTTGCTCGGATTGGGGTATGCCCACGAAGAGATTCGCGAAGTGTTGAGTGATTTGCATGGGTCACATACTTCTGAAGAACTGTTACGTGACGCGTTATCGGCACTGGGAGCTCGCCGTGCGTGAAGAATTTCTTGATCCAGAAATTAGATCCGAGATCGAAACATCAGACGAGACGGGGCTTCGTCCACGTCATCTCGACGACTTCGTCGGACAACGAGAACTAAAAGAGCATCTCGATATCGTCCTTGGTGCTGCACGTCAACGCGGACAAGCCGCCGATCACATTTTGCTTGCGGGGCCTCCCGGACTCGGTAAAACAACAATGGCTGGCATTGTCGCGGCAGAGATGGGAGTGACATTGCACGTCACTTCTGGCCCCGCGCTTGAGCGTGCAGGAGACTTGGCGGCGATTCTCACCAAGCTCGGTGAACATGACGTTTTGTTTATTGATGAAATTCACCGGCTGTCTCGAGCAGTTGAAGAAATCTTGTATCCCGCGATGGAGGATTACCAAATCGACATTGTTGTCGGCAAGGGACCCGCAGCGTCATCTATTCGGTTAACGCTTCCACCGTTCACTCTTGTAGGTGCCACTACTCGCACCGGCATGATCACTGGTCCATTACGTGATCGATTTGGGTTAGTGGCACGCCTCGATTACTACACCACGGATGAGCTGTTGGCGATCGTCACACGTGCAGCGAGCATTCTTGATGTGCCAATTGACGATCAAGGGGCGATGGAAATTGCACGTCGTGCACGTGGCACACCGCGTATTGCAAATCGATTACTGCGTCGGGTTCGCGACTTTGCTGAAGTGCGTGGAGATGGTGTCATCACACATGGAGTGGCAAACGAAGCATTGATGGTATTCGGAGTTGACGAGCTCGGACTTGACAAAGTTGACCGTGCGGTTTTGCGTGCACTATGTCATCAATTTGCCGGTGGTCCTGTTGGCTTGTCAACGCTCGCCATTGCCGTCGGGGAGCAACCAGAGACTATTGAAGACGTCTATGAGCCATTCCTCATTCAGCAGGGATTACTTGCACGCACTCCGCGTGGTCGAATAGCGATGCAGCGCGCATGGGATCACATTGGTCCTGACGCTTCGTAGCGCGACGCCTTAACCTGTCTGTCGTGCGATTGTCCGACATTGACTATGAATTACCCGAGGAATTGATCGCGCAAAAACCGATTGAGCCACGTGACGCATCTCGCCTGTTGGTCGACCAAGGAAATGCACAGGCGCTTCATGGACACATGTATGAGTTCGATCAATTTGTGCAGCCTGGAGATGTGCTTGTCATTAACGACACCAAAGTACTGCCAGCACGATTAATGCTTCAGCGCAGCTCCGGTGGAACGGCAGAAGTGTTGTTGTTGGAACCTTTATCACCCGATCACAGGCAGTGGGAGGCATTAATTCGCCCAGCACGGAAATTAAAAACAGGTGAAGTGCTCGAATATTTTGGTCGTCGAGTGGTTCGTATCGGTGAACGAAGGGAATCAGGGGACACATTCGTTGTTGAGATCCTCGATGATGATCCTGATGCTCGGATTGATCTGATTGGTTCAATGCCATTGCCCCCGTACATCAAGAGATCGCTCGAAGACAAAGAGCGTTACCAAACCGTGTATGCCCGCGAACCAGGTTCAGCTGCAGCTCCAACCGCCGGTCTTCACTTCACAGAAGATTTGTTGCAACGTGTGCAGAGCCGTGGCGCATCTATCGCACGTGTGGAATTAATAGTTGGGTTAGACACGTTCAAACCCGTGACATCTGATGATCCGACCGAACATCAGATCCATACCGAAAGATATCGGGTACCCGTTGACACCTGGGACATGGTGCAGGCAGCGCAACGGGTGGTGGCAGTAGGGACCACTGCAACACGTGCACTTGAATCGGCGGCGACATTTGGTGAACTGGAGGGGCGTACAAATCTTTTTGTCACTCGCGGATATGAATGGCAAGTGGTGGACCTACTGCTCACCAATTTTCACATGCCTCGGACATCTCTGCTGCTTCTCATTGACGCATTTGTGGGACCAAGATGGCGTGCGTTGTATGACGAGGCGATACGTAGCAAGTATCGTTTTCTTTCGTTTGGCGACGCCATGTTGCTTAATCGCCATCTTTCCTGAATGTGTACGTAGGTTTTCATGTTTCGTGTACAACTAGAAGTCATTGCAACTGAAGGTGCAGCACGTACGGGCATTGCCACGACTCATCGTGGGACGTATGAGACACCCTGTTTTATGCCGGTAGGAACACGAGGCGCGGTGAAGTATCTCAGTGCTCGTGATTACAGCGAACTCGGCGCACGAATTGTCCTCGGAAATACATATCACTTGATGTTGCGTCCGGGAGCAGAAGTAGTGAGTCACTTCGGTGGTCTCGGAGCATTCGCGGGCTGGGACGGACTGACCTTGACAGACTCTGGCGGTTTTCAAGTGTTCTCGCTCGATCCAAAGGTGGACGACGATGGTGTCACATTCAAATCCACCTATGACGGTTCGTTGCATCGATTTACTCCTGAAGAAGCAGTTCGGGTTCAAGAGTTGTTGGGTGCCGATATACAAATGGTGCTCGATGTGTGTACTTCGCTTCCCGCGCCGGAAACAACTGTTCGCATGGACTTGGAACGCACTACTGCGTGGGCGTCACGTGCAAAAGCAGCGCACCAACGTTCTGATCAGTCACTCTTTGGCATAGTTCAGGGCGGTATCAGTGAATCGATGCGTGCTGAAAGCGCTGAGCGCACCGCAGCAATGGGGTTTGATGGGTACGGCATTGGCGGACTATCAGTGGGGGAAACTCGTGAAGAGATGTTGCCAGCCCTTGCTGCGGCGATCTCACGGTTGCCAGATGATCAGCCGCGGTACTTAATGGGAGTGGGAGATCCTGCCGCGCTAATTGAAGGCGTGGCGCTTGGTGTCGATCAATTTGACTGTGTGTTGCAATCGCGCCTTGGTCGACATGGAACTGCGCTCACATCGACAGGAAAACTGCAAATCAAGAATGCCCAGTTCACCTCCGACGACCAACCACTTGACGCAAAATGCTCCTGTTGGGTGTGTGCACGTCATTCACGCGGGTATCTGCGTCATCTCGCGCGTGCGGGTGAGCCCACTGCGGCCAGGTTGGTCACAGTGCACAATATTTCTTGGACTCTGCAACTCATGGAGCAAATGCGTGTCGCCATCCGTGAGGGAACCTTTGAAAACCTGCGCAAGGAGACCCTTGCCATCTGGGGCTGATGGCTAGGCTCGCATACGTGATTCACATACTCCTCGCAGCAGAAGGCTCCAGCAACAACGGTGGCAGCGGCTGGTTTTCTCTTCTCTTTTTCGGTGCAATTTTTGCCGCTATGTATTTCTTGTTGCTGCGGCCACAGCGCCGCCGCGTGAAAGCAGCTCAGACGCTGCAGTCAACCCTCGCCGAGGGAGATGAGGTTCTTTTGACCTCTGGCATCTATGGCTACATCAGCCTCATTGAGGGCGATGTTATTTGGGTGGAAATCACTGAGGTGGGCAACAAGGACAAGGTCGAGGTTCGTGTCGCGCGGTCGGCGATCGGGAAAAAGATCGAGACCAATACCTCTGAACCAGGTTCGTCATCATCTAAGTGACCGAACGCGTCGTCACTTTCGGGGCACAATAAACGTCTCTTCTTATGAATAAAAGACCTGGACTCACCCTTATTCTCGCCGTTGGACTAATCGTGGGATTGTTCGTCGCCAACCTGTCGGCGCAGAATACGCCGTCGCTGGGTCTTGATTTGCAGGGAGGCGCATCAGTTACGTTGCAACCAGAAGGTGACTTTGAAGACGCAGCTCTGAACGTTGCGGTAGACATCATTCGCCAACGCGTCGACTCACTCGGAGTTGCCGAGCCAGAGATCATTCGACAAGGAAATACGGTGGTTGTCAACTTGCCCGGTGTCAAAGATCAGCAAGCAGCACTTGATTTGATTGGACGCACGGGAGAAGTGCAGTTACGCCAAGTTTTGCAGGTGGGGGTTACAGAAGACCCCGCAACCACGACGACGCTCGTGCCAGACCAAAGCAGTACAACTCTTGCCGAGCCCTCCGGCGGTTTTGGGTCTTCGCGCTATGGCGCTGGGACTGTGGATGACACCGTTCCCGATTTTGCAGAGACAACAGAAGGTGAGTTGCCAGTACCCACGGTGGACGAAAGTGGTGCAGGTGGACAAGAAGTTTTGCCCGGTGCAAAAGATGGATTTGTGTATGTCGTTGGACCAGTGGCGGCGACAGGTCAGGTGTTTAGCAACGATGCTTCTGCCGACATCATTAACGGTCAATGGGTCGTGCTAGCGAATCTACGCGGCGGTGCTGGTGGCGAAGATTTGTGGAATCTCATTGCGAGTCAGTGCTATTCAGGAAGTGCGACGTGTCCGACACGACAGCTTGCCATTGTCTTAGACGGCGAAGTGATTTCGGCTCCTGTTGTGGAACAGCCGTCGTTTGCTGGTGGCGATGTTCAGATATCTGGATCATTCTCAGAACGCGAGGCACGTGACCTCGCAAAGATCCTGCAGTTTGGTGCGGTCCCAGTGAAGTTCGAGGCACCAACTGCACAAACCGTTTCTGCAACATTGGGTAAAGATTCACTGAATGCTGCCATTGTCGCCGGAATCATCGGAGTGCTTCTCGTGATGCTCTATTTGGTGGCGTATTACGGCATCTTGGGCTGGGTGGCAGTAGGGGGTCTGATGCTGTCTGGAATGTCGACCTACACCATTATTTCCTGGCTCTCGAAAACAAATGGGTTGGCACTGACCTTGTCGGGCGCTGCTGGTTTAATTGTCTCGATTGGTGTGTCGGTCGACTCGTACATCGTGTATTTCGAAAAACTTAAAGAAGACGTGAAGCACGGACGACTACTGCGCAATGCGGCACAGCGCAGCTTTGAAACCACCTGGCGCACCATTTTGGCTGCCGGGCTTGTGTCATTGATTGGCGCAGTCACGCTGTGGTGGTTAACCGTGGGTTCGGTTCGCGGTTTCGCATTTTTCCTGGGGCTAGCGACCACCGTTGACCTAATTATTTCCTACGTCTTTACTCGCGCGGCCGTGGTTTTATTCTCGCGATCAAAATTGGCTAATCGTCGTCGTTTGCTTGGTATCCGAACTGCCCCTGCCGGAGGTGCATCATGAGTGGCCGCTTGCGTCGTCTGTATTACGGCGACACAGCCATTGACTTCTACGGTCGACGCAAGATTGCATTCATCACATCTCTTGTCGCAGTTGTCATCACTGTCTTTTCTCTGATCTTTCAGGGTTTGGAGTTGGGGATCGACTTCAAGGGTGGAGTTGCATGGGAAGCGCCAGTTTCTGGTCAATTAACTACAGACAGTGCACGCGACATTCTCACTGCAAATGGCGTCCAAGGTGCGAATGCGAAAATTCAAACGTTGACTTCTGGTTCTGACCAGCGCATTCGTGTTCAGGTGGGCGAGTTGACTGAGGAAACTCGGGTAGCGATACAGCAGGCTTTTGCCACTTCCGCAGGTGTTGATGTTGTTGAAGTGAGCGTGGCCGACGTGAGTTCGTCGTGGGGTCGGAGCATCACAGAAAAAGCTGTGCGAGCGTTGCTTGTATTTATTGTTGTTGCATCGTTATTTATCGCATGGCGTTTCGAATGGAAGATGGCTATTGCTGCAATTGTTGCGATGTTGCACGATGTGGTTTTGAGTATTGGCGTGTACGCATTGTTTCAATTGGAAGTGACACCAGCAACAGTTGTTGCTTTTCTTACAATTCTCGGATTCTCGCTGTATGACACGATCGTTGTCTTTGACTGCGTAAAAGACAATGCACGTCGGTTGACGGGCACAAAGACCTCATACGGTGATGTCATTAACGTGTCGATGAATGAAGTGTTGATGCGCTCAGTCAACACCACTATCTCCACGCTCATTCCCGTGCTGAGTTTGTTGGTTGTTGGATCATGGATTATGGGTGCGACATCTCTTCGTGAATTCGCTATAGCACTGTTAGTCGGTCTTGCTTTTGGTACCTATTCTTCGATCTACATTGCGGCACCATTGCTTGGCGTACTGAAGTCACGTGAGGATGCGTATCGACCATATGCGGACTCGTTGGCAACGGGCGACGATTTGGTGGCGCTGATTCAAACAGGTGCCGTTGCGAAGCGTCGATCCACAGCGGGTAAGCGAAATAAGGCGTCGGACAGTGATCGAAGTGGTCGGTACTTTGACGATGACTTGGCAGACGACATTGTTGTCACCGGCACGTCGTCGGTGTCGCCCGGGCAGGCGAACCGGGAGTCTGACGCGGTGGAAACGCTGCTCAGTCACCCTCCGCGCCCGCGAAAGAAGTCGCGTCGGTAGCCTCTAGTTATGGGCACCGTCGACCGAGTTCTTCCTTGGAGGCGTCACCACAGCGCCCCAATTGAAGAACTGGCGCCTCTCCTTGCGTCGTATAGACAGCGTCATCCGCGTGCATCTGTCGAGATGATCAATCGCGCATACGAGACAGCGCGAGTCGCCCATGCTGCCCAACAGCGATCAAGTGGTGAGTCATATATCAATCATCCAATTGCGGTGGCGCGCATTGTTGCCGATATTGGGCTTGATCACATTTCTCTAGCGGCAGCGCTGTTGCACGATGCTGTAGAAGACACTGAGATCAGCCTGGATCAAGTGCGAAGCGATTTCGGTGACGAAGTAGCAAATATCGTTGACGGTGTCACAAAACTAGAACGATTGCAATTTGATTCGCGAGAAGAGCAGCAAGCTGCCACAATGCGCAAAATGTTGGTGGCGATGGCTCGCGACATTCGCGTTCTCGTGATCAAGCTGGCAGACCGTTTGCACAACATGCGAACTCTTGCTGGCATGCCGCCCGAGAAACAGCAGCGAATTGCACAAGAAACTCTCGACATTTACGCACCACTTGCGCACCGTCTCGGCATGCAAGAGATTCGTCAGCAATTAGAAGATTTGTCATTTGCGGCTCTGTACTCCAAGAGATTTGCAGAGTTAGATCACCTGGTTTCATCACGAACGCCTGAACGCGACGTGTACATCGCTAAAGCTGTTGCCGAAGTGCGTAACCGTCTCACTGAAGTGAACATCACCGCTGAGGTCACGGGTCGTGGCAAGCATCTGTGGAGTATCTACGAAAAGATGGTCCAGAAAGACAAGGACTTCAACGAGATCTTCGACCTTGTTGCGCTGAGAATCATTGTCGACAACATCCGTGATTGCTATGGCGCGCTTGGTTGTATCCATGGAAAATGGCGGCCAGTGGTGGGGAGATTCAAGGACTACATCGCAATGCCGAAGTTCAATCTCTACCAGTCATTGCACACAACTGTTATTGGTCCAGAAGGAAAGCCCTTGGAAGTGCAGATTCGTACTCGCGAAATGCATGAGCGCGCCGAATGGGGAGTGGCCGCGCACTTTTCGTATAAAAACGGAGCTGACACCACTGACATTGACTGGCTGAACCGCATTATCGACTGGCAGTCAGAAATCAGCGACCCAGCACAATTTATGGAAAGCCTCAAGTCTGATCTTGAGCAAGAAGAAGTCTTTGTTTTCACTCCCAAAGGTCGTGTCATTACTCTGCCACTTCAATCCACGCCCGTTGACTTCGCCTATGCAGTACACACAGAAGTGGGGCACAGTTGTGTTGGTGCTCGAGTGAATGGTCGTCTCGTGTCGCTTGAGACTCCGTTGCGCTCCGGAGATACATGTGAAATCTTCACGTCATCGGTGGAAGATGCTGGTCCATCACGGGATTGGTTGCAGTTTGTTGTGTCGCCGCGCGCACGGAACAAGATTCGTCAGTGGTTCAGTCGTGAGCGTCGTGAAGACATGATTGAAGCTGGACGCGATGAACTTACGAGTGAGTTGCGTCGAGAAGGTCTGCCGGTGCAGCGGATTTGGAGCTCCGACGCATTTGCTTTGGAACTTGAAAATCTCAACATGTTTGACGTAGAAACGCTTTTTGCCGCAATCGGTGAACATCACGTCTCTGCTCGAGGTTTCGCTCAACGTATTAGCCGACGCATGCGTAGCGACGATGGGGATGAGCAACTTGCGTTACCTACTCGAGTCGACCGTCCGGATCAACGTCAACGCGGAACAATAGGAATCCAGGTAGAGGGAATGGACGACGTCCTCGTGCGGTTATCGCGTTGTTGCACGCCCGTTCCTGGCGACGACATCGTTGGTTTTGTCACTAAGGGTCGTGGAGTAAGCGTGCATCGAGACGACTGCGCAAACGCTGTTGCGTTAGAAGAAGATCAATCAGCGCGTCTCATCGAGGTGGAATGGTCCGGGCTGTCTCGTGGCGCTGTGTTTCGTGCCGCAGTGGAGGTTGTGGCGCTTGACCGCAGTCGACTGTTGCGAGATGTTGCAAACGCGCTGTCAGAGCAACACGTCAACATCGTGGCATGCAGCACAAATACGGGTGCTGATCGTGTGGCAAAGATGAGATTTGAATTTGAGTTGGCCGACCCCAACCATCTCGAGGCTGTTTTACGCATGATGAAGTCAATTGATGCGGTGTACGACGCATATCGCATCGTTCCGGGCTCTGGCGGCGACTAGCCTCGCACAACGTGCCCACGTTTCGTACTCCACCAGGGACTCGCGACATCATGCCGCCCGACGCGCGGCGTTGGCGACGGTTTACTTCGGTTTTTGCCGACACGGTTGAGGCTGCTGGGTATGAGTGCATCATCCCGCCGATGTTTGAAGAGATAGGTGTCTTTCAGCGTTTGGGTGATGCGACTGATGTTGTCACCAAAGAAATGTACGACTTCATCGATAAAGGCGACCGTCACCTTGCCCTTCGTCCGGAACACACGGCAAGTGTGTGCCGTGCCTTTGCAGAGCATCGACCAATCGTGCCGTGGAAAGTGTGGTACTCGGGTTCGAATTTTCGATACGAAAAAGCACAAGCTGGTCGCTATCGCCAGTTCGACCAGGTGGGTGTCGAAGTGCTGGGTGTTGATGACGCCCTCCTTGATGTTGAGGTAATTGTTCTTGGATGGGAGTTCTTCCAACGCGTCGGTCTTCGGGATCTGACATTGATGGTGAACTCGTTGGGCGATGCAGGTGATCGAGATCGTTATGTCTCAGCGTTACGGGACTATTTCAATCAACATCGAGATGCGTTGTCTGAAGAGGCACAGGTCACTCTTGAACGGAATCCATTGCGTGTTCTTGATTCCAAACGCGATGCTGATCGCAACATCATCAATAATGCGCCCACCATCGCATCGTTTTTAAGCGATGATGCGGCGGCACATTTCACGCAGGTGTGCCAGGGCCTCACCTCGCTCGACGTACCGTTTGTGGTGAATGAGCGATTAGTTCGAGGTCTTGACTACTACCGACGTACGACGTTTGAATACGTATCGGGAGCACTGTCAAGTGCGCAAAATGCTGTCGGTGGCGGTGGACGCTATGACGGGTTAGTGGAAGACCTTGGAGGCCCAGCGACGCCTGGCATTGGCTTTGCACTAGGTGTTGATCGCTCACTTCTTGCGTGTGACGCCGAAGGTGTGTTTGCAGAAGGCGCAGGCATTATCGATGCTTTCATTATTGATGTTGTCGATGGGCAAACAGCACTGTCATTGACCACGTCTTTGCGACATGCCGGTTTTGTGGTTGACCGAGGATTTGATGGACGCAGTATGAAGTCACAAATGAAAGCAGCCGACAGAGCAGGGTCGAGATGTGCTGTCATCATCGGTGGCGATGAACACGCGGCAGGCACATGCACGGTGCGTGATTTGACCACATCGGAACAAATCACAATCCAACAATCAGAGTTGGCAAATCACCTCGCTACCGTGGTGGGCTCGCGTACCCCTCGGAGGCCTTCATCATGACATCGACATCGTTACGAACACATCGTTGCGGTGACCTTCGCGAATCAGACATTGGCACTGTTGTGTCCGTATGTGGTTGGGTGGGTCGTCGACGCGAACACGGCGAACATCTTGCTTTTGTGGATCTTCGGGATTATTCGGGCATCATCCAGTGTGTTGTCGACAACAGTGTGGACGTTCGCAGCGAGTACGTCATTCGCATCACGGGCACAGTTCGTGAACGCCCAGAGGGCACTACGAATGCCACTATTGCAACTGGCGCGATCGAAATTGGTGACTGCTCGGTGGAGGTTCTCAACACCGCTGAAGCTCCGCCATTTCCTATCGATGCTCGCGCCGATGATGTTGATGAATCAATTCGGTTGCGCTATCGCTACCTCGACATTCGTCGTGAACGCATGCAGCGGAATCTGCGCGTTCGTGCTGCCGTGAATAGCGCGATTCGTCGGGCGATGGAAGGTAATGGCTTTGTTGAAGTCGAAACTCCGTTCCTGATGCCCTCAACTCCTGAGGGTGCGCGCGAATTTCTTGTGCCGTCTCGAAAAGAACCCGGTTCGTTTTTTGCGTTACCGCAGTCACCCCAATTGTGGAAGCAGTTGCTAATGGTTGCTGGTATTGATCGTTACTATCAAATTGCGCGCTGTCTTCGCGATGAAGACTTGCGAGCCGATCGCCAGTATGAATTCATGCAATTAGATGCTGAAATGTCGTTTGTATCTCAAGACGATGTGCTCGAGTGCATCGGAGATGCGGTCCGCGCTGCAGCTGAAGCAGTTACCGGAGAGCGAATCCCACCTATTGAGCGGATCACGTGGCGTGAAGCGATGGAGCGTTTCGGTGTTGACAAACCCGACCTGCGCTTTGGTATGGAACTTGTCGAGTTGACCGATATTTTCTCTGCAACAGAGTTCAAAGCGTTTGCTGGAGCAAAATCGATCAAAGCAATTTGTGTTGATGCGGCGACCTACCCCGAACAAGCAAGTTCTGGACGTAACAAACTCGATGCCCTCACTGATCGTGCCAAGAAGATCGGGGCTAAAGGTCTTGTGTGGATGAAAATTGGCGAAGGCGGCGCAATCGATTCACCGGTCGCAAAATTCTTGTCAAGTGAAGAGCAAGCTCAGATTTTGTCTCGTACCTCGGCAGTAGCCGGTGACCTCGTATTGATTGTTGCCGACGAGTGGGACACAACATGTGAAGTGCTTGGTCATCTTCGTAATGATCTTGGTCGCCCGCCAGTGCATGTTGGACCATTCCGATATGTATGGGTCACAGAATTCCCATTGTTTGTGGGAGTAGATCCGATCTCGGGTCGACCACGTCCGGGTCATCACCCTTTTTGCCACCCTCATCCTGACGACCTTGACAAGTTCGAGACAGATCCATTGTCAGTGCGCGCGCTTGCCTACGACCTGGTGTTAAATGGTTGGGAACTTGGTTCCGGTTCGATTCGAATTCACGAACCAGAACTGCAACGTCGAGTGTTCAATCAACTTGGTATTTCCGATGACGAAGCAGATAAGCGTTTCGGTTTCTTTTTGCAGCCGTTTAAATTCGGTGCCCCTCCGCATGGGGGATTTGCATTTGGTATCGATCGTCTCACGGCAATTTTGGCTGGTGAAGAGAACATTCGCGAAGTGATTGCGTTTCCAAAGACTCAAAGCGGTGCAGATCCGATGACAAATGCTCCGACACCAGTTGAGCCAGAACAGCTAGCGGAACTCGGATTGCGATTATTGCCGCCTCCAGTGACGTCGTAAGGTGACACACAATGGCTGATGTCGAAGATCTGTTTACGGCAGCAGCCACAGAACGGTTGCGTTCGCGCTCACCACTTGCAGCGCGTCTTCGGCCAACACACATCGACGAAATAGTTGGCCAACAACACGTTGTAGGACGTGGGAAGCCTCTTCGAGTTCTGATCGAAAAAGACGCACTCACATCAATGATCTTGTGGGGTCCTCCGGGTACGGGCAAGACCACAATCGCTGAGGTAATCGCACGAACGACGAATCAGCACTTCGTGCGTATGTCTGCTGTCACCGCGGGTGTAAAAGACATACGTGAAGTAGTCGATGCGGCACGGCAACGTCTTGGACAAAATGGCCAAAGCACGTTGGTGTTTGTCGATGAGATTCATCGTTTCTCTAGTACTCAACAAGACGCATTGTTGCCATCAGTCGAGGAAGGATTGATCACGCTGATTGGCGCCACCACCGAGAATCCGACATTTCAGGTGAATGCGGCGTTGCGAAGCAGATCGACTTTGTTTCGCCTCGAGCCCTTGTCGTTTGACGATGTAGTAGCCCTGTTGCAACGAGGTTTATTAGCGGAAGGAAAGAATGCGAGCACCGACGTTCTCGCAATTATCGCTGACAAATGCGGCGGTGATGGACGACAAGCACTCACTGCCTTAGAGGTGGCGTGCGCACTCACTACCTCGGGTGAAGTAGAAATGGATCATGCTCACGCTGCGCTGTCGGCTCGCGCATTGCGATATGGGCGTGATGATCACTACGACGTTATTTCCGCCTTCATCAAAAGCATTCGCGCTTCCGATGTCGATGCAGGCATTCATTGGCTCGCACGGATGTTGGAATCGGGTGAGGACGCACGGTTCATTGCTCGACGACTCGTGATACTTGCAAGTGAAGACATTGGTGAAGCCGATCCCACGTCACTTGTCATTGCCACCTCCGCCGCACATGCACTTGAGGTGGTGGGATTACCAGAGGCTCAACTGAATCTTGCACAGGCAGTGGTTCATCTTGCACGAGCGCCAAAAAGCAATGCAGTGGCCCAAGCTATTTGGACGGCTCGCGAGGATGTGCGAAACGGGCGCATTGGAGAGGTGCCAGCGCATCTACGGGACGCGCATTATTCCGGTGCGTCAGATCTTGGTCACGGTGTGGGTTATGTGTCGGCCCATGTTGACGCCCAAAAAGCTAGTGAATTGTCGTATCTTCCCGATGAATTACGTGATGTCAGGTACTACCGTGGAGAAGATGAAGCCCGTGTTGACTTGGTCTGAGACTCAGACTGGGTGGTACTCGTAATGCGTCGTCTGGTGTGGTTTGTTTCTGGAATTGTGGCTGGAATTTCAGCGTTTGTATGGGCGAAGAAAAAGATCGCGGTCGCTACCGAGATGGTGTCACCGGCTGGCATTCGGCGTCGTACGGCTGCAAAATTTCGTTCGCTTCCGACACGTACCAAAGACGCAATACATGCAGGTCGAGTTGCCTTTAATAGTAAGGCTCAACAATCCCCGCGTGGGCGCCAGCGGTAGTATTTCTTTCTCATGACAGCTCGTTCATCGCAAGTAACACAACCACGTACTGCTGATGAATTGCGTGGCGCATTTCAGTCGTTTTTCGCTGAACGTGGCCACACGGTGGTGCCGTCAGCGAGTCTGATTCCACACGACCCGACACTTCTGTTCACGGTCGCCGGAATGGTGCCATTCAAGCCGTATTTCATCGGCGATGAGGTAGCCCCGTACAACCGCGCTGTGAGCGTACAAAAGTGCGTACGCGCTGGTGGTAAGCACAACGACCTTGATGACGTTGGTCGCACCAAACGACATCTTGTGTTTTTTGAAATGCTGGGCAACTTCAGTTTTGGTGACTATTTCAAAAGTGACGCAATCCCTTGGTCGTGGGAGTTGGTAACTGAAGTTTTTGGTTTTGACGGTGACCAACTGTGGATCACTGTCCATGACAGTGACGAGGAAGCCGAACAAATTTGGCATGAGGTGGTTGGCGTTCCCATGGAACGCATTCAGCGACTTGGCGACAAAGACAATTTCTGGCAAGCCGGTGACACCGGACCATGTGGTCCGTGTTCAGAGATCCACATTGATCGAGGTGCAGCGTATGGACCAGATGGTGGTCCACTACATGACCCGCAAGGTGATCGGTTCCTAGAGTTTTGGAACTTGGTGTTCATGCAGTACGACCAGGCAAAAGATGGCAGTCGAACGCCTTTGCCGCGACCCAGCATTGATACAGGTGCAGGTCTTGAACGCATTCTCGCTCTGCGTCAACGAGTGGATTCGGTATGGGAAACAGACGTGCTGTTCCCACTTGTCGAACAAGCTCAATCAGCAACAGGTGCGACGTACAGAGCTGGTGATTATGAAGACCGCAGTAGTTTTAGTTTGAGAGTGCTTGCCGAACACGCGCGCTCGGCCACAATGCTGATCAACGACGGGGTGTTCCCATCAAATGAGAACCGTGGCTATGTATTGCGTCGCATTATCCGTCGTGCAGTACGTCATGCTTTTTTGCTTGGTACTGAAAAACTCGTATTGCCGTCTATTGCAGAAACAGCAATTGATGTCATGGGTAATGCTTATCCAGACCTGCGCACAAACAGAGACTTCATTGTGGGTGTGGTCACGAAAGAAGAAGAGCGCTTCCGTCATACCTTAAAGACAGGACTATCCATTCTTGAAGACGACATTGTTGCCGGAAAAGGAACCTTGTCGGGTAGCGCCACTTTTCTCTTGCACGACACATACGGCTTTCCTTTGGAATTGACCCAGGAAATTGCTGGTGAACGAGGGGTATCTGTTGATGTCGATGGCTTTGAGAAAGAGATGGCATCACAACGCAAACGCGCTAAAGACGCTCGTAAATCTGGTCGCTCTGACGGAGATCGGGTCGAGGCGTATCGCTCAATTTTGGAAGAACATGGCCAGACAGAGTTCGTTGGGTACATCCGTGACACCGCAGAGGCAACGGTAATCGCTGTATTAGATGGCGATGATGGTTGTGTTGAAGTATTTCTTGATCACACGCCGTTTTATGCCGAAAGCGGTGGGCAGGTTGGTGACACTGGAACACTCGCTTCACAGGGAGTGGTTGCAGAAGTTATTGATACCACTTTTGCATTGCCGGGATTACGTCGTCACGTGTGTCGGGTGACATCGGGCGAGATGGTGGAAGGCCATGTCGTTAATGCGACGATCAATGTGGCAGCGAGAAACGCAACGCGTCGCAATCACACCGGCACGCACGTCTTGCACTGGGCACTGCGAAAAGTTCTCGGTGAACATGTGAAGCAAGCAGGATCATTAGTTGCTCCCGATCGTTTGCGTTTCGACTTCAGCCATTACGCGGCACTCACACCTGAAGAAATACATCGAATTGAGCAACTTGCAAATAACGAAGTTCTGTCAAATTCGGCTGTTGATTCTTTCGAGACTTCAAAAGATGAGGCAATGGCAGCAGGTGCCATTGCTTTCTTTGGTGATAAGTACGGTGACGTTGTTCGAGTCTTGCGTGCGGGTAACAGTATTGAATTGTGTGGAGGCACGCACGTTCGTGCAACCGGCGACATTGGAACAATCAAGATTGTCTCGGAGGGTTCGATTGGCTCTAACTTGCGCCGTATTGAAGCTGTCACCGGAGAAGGATCTGTTGCACTGGTACAGCGATATGAGTCGCTTCTAGCCGAGACTGCACAACTAGTTGGTACGAAACCAGACGAGGTTGTAGCTGGTGTGCAAAAACGCATGGAAGATATGAAGGCGTTGCAAGATGAAATTAAAACCCTTCGTGCTCAACTTGCTTCTGGGCGCGCAGGTGAACTTGCAGATTCAGCCGAACAAGGTGTTGTCGTAACACGAGTGGATGGCATGAGTCCAGGCGACCTGCGTGATTTAGCAGTTGCAATTCGTCAAAAGAATGTTTCCATCGTTGTGCTCGGCGGTGTCACAGATACCGGGGGTGTGTCGTTGGTATCTGCAATTGGACCCGGAGTATCAGGTGCTGCCGGCGACATCATCAAAGATGCAGCTAAAGCAGTCGGTGGAGGTGGGGGCGGAAAAGGCGATGTGGCAACGGCCGGTGGCAAAAATCCAGCCGCTCTTGATGAAGCACTGCAGATAGCAAAAACAACTGCACTTGTTGCGATCTCTGGGAGCAAATAAAGATCGTGCGCGTTCTCGGACTTGACCTCGGCGCTAAGCGCATCGGGGTCGCAGTCTCTGATCGAAGCGGAACTATCGCATCCCCGCTATGTGTTATTCAACGTGCGAAATCGCGCGCTGAAGATCACCGTCAGATTGCCAAACTTGTGGTGGATGAGGAAGTCGTCGCCATTGTGATTGGTTTACCACTCACGCTGAAAGGCGAATGGGGCCGTGCGGCGGTGCTTGCCAAGACTGAAGCAGACGAACTCACTACCGTGGTGGATGTGCCCATCATGCTCCATGACGAAAGATTCACCACAGTGACCGCGGAAGCGGCGTTGATGGAAGCACGTATGCGCGCTGACGCCAGACGTCGACTGGTCGACAAGATTGCAGCGGCAGTGATGCTCCAGTCATGGTTAGAGTCACAACGTCACGAAGCAGAACGTCACGAAGTAGAACGCAATAGTCCTTCAGACGGTGATGCATAGTGACCCATCCCACCGGTGACCCGCTGCTCAACAGCAATAACGATGGTGAGCACGCAATGGACCACGATGTTGCGACAGATTGGGTGAATGACCCGTGGGATGAGCCAGATGTTGTGCCTGAACACGACCTAGAAGACGTGCCACGGGAGTGGTCACGGTGGAAGCGGCCCTTAGTGATTGGCGCCTGTGTGCTGGTTGCTGTGATTTTGGTTCTAGGGGCTTCTGGCTGGTGGTTCTTGTCGCAGTTAAATCCTTCTGGAGATCCACGAGATCCCGTCAACTTCACCATTGTTGACGGTGACACCGTGTCGAGTGTGTCGGATCGCCTAGAAGATCAAGATTTCATAAAGAATGCAACGATCTTTCGCTGGTACGTATCTCGACAGGGCGGCGTCGAACTTGTTCCGGGTTATTACCTGATTCGTCCCATGGACGACGCGGGAAACATACTTCGCACATTGCGTACTCCACCATCACAGACGTTTGTCAATGTGACATTCCCCGAGGGTTTTACTCTGACTCAGATGGCGACGCGACTGAGTGAGCAGATGACTTTTATGTCGGTCGATGACTTTATGGCGGCCGCCACCGATGGTTCCATCCGTTCGGAGTATCAACCAGATGACACTTTGTCGCTTGAAGGAATGCTGTTTCCCGACACGTATCAAGTGTCTGGCGATGACACAGAGTCAGCAGTTATTCGTCGTCTCGTGGCGATGATGGAGCGAGTTGGCCGTCAAGAAAATCTTGAGAACTCAAAACAACTCGTGGGTTACTCTCCTTATCAGGCGTTAATCGTCGCATCAATGATTGAGAAAGAGGCCAAGGTGGAAGAAGATCGCGCCAAGATCGCGCGTGTCATTTATAACCGCCTTGCAGCGCGTATGAATCTTGAGATTGACGCCACGCTGTTGTATCAGGCCGATCCAAATCTCACGTTTGCTCAGTTGCGCGAGATTGATTCACCGTACAACACTTACAAAAAACGTGGATTGCCGCCTACACCAATCGCTAATCCTGGACGCGCATCGATAAAAGCCGCACTCAATCCGGCTCCGGCGCCAACTGCTGACGACGAAGCATGCGAAGGTCTGGCGCGTAATCAAGAATGTGACTATTTCTATTACGTGCTCATCAATGAAGATGGTCGTCACAAGTTTGCAACAACGTACGAACAGCATTTGGTGAACGTGGAACAAGCGCGCGCTGCAGGGTTGCTCGAGTGATCACTGCTCATACTCGCATTGCCGCCGTTATTGGTTGGCCCGTCGAACACAGTCTTTCGCCGGCTATTCATAACGCGTGGTTTTCTCACATTGGCAGCGACTGGGCATATGTTGCATTTCCAGTTGCGTCGACGCATCTTGAATCAGCGATCCAAGGAGTAAGAGCACTTGGTATCGGTGGTCTGTCGGTGACCATGCCCCATAAAGAAGACATCATTCAGTACCTCGATCAAGTAGATGACATCGCAAACACATTACGCGCAGTGAATTGTGTTGGAGTACAAGAAGGTCGGCTCGTTGGTACAAATACTGACGGCGACGGGTGTTGTGATGCCATCGAATCACAAACCACTGTGGCTCTCAATGGGAAAGATGTTGCAGTACTTGGTGCTGGTGGAACTGCACGTGCCATTGCTTCTGCGTTGATGCGCCGCGGCGCACACGTTCATGTTGTTAATCGCAGTGAGACTCGTGCGCACGAATTGGTCGAAATGTGTCAGTCAATAAAGAACTCAACCACGACGCCGGTCGGTTCGGTGGTTGCGTCTGCTGTCGAGATCATTGCTGATTGCGAAGTAATAGTGAACGCCACGTCTGTCGGAATGAACACCTCCGAACATCCGTGTGATGTTGCACTCATCGACTCCTCGGCCGTTGTGATGGATGCCGTGTATTCACCCCTTCGCACCTCGTGGTTGAATGCTGCCGAGGCACAAGGCGCGGTCGTTGTAGATGGATTATGGATGTTGATTCATCAGGCGATGCGACAGCAAGAGTGGTGGTTTGGAGTTACACCTGACCCGACGATCATGCGGATGGCCGCAGAACGCGAACTCGCGCACCGCCGCCAGTAACCTTTCCTCGTGCTTCGTTATCTCACAGCTGGAGAATCCCACGGACGGGCCCTAAACGTCATCGTTGAAGGCTTGCCTGCAGGAATGCCGGTCGTTGCCTCAGACATTGAAGATGAGTTGGCTCGCCGGCGATTGGGATACGGCCGAGGACCACGGCAGCGATTTGAAAAAGATGTCATCACTTTGATGGGTGGCGTGCGCCATGGACGCACATTGGGATCGCCGATATCCATCGAGATTCAAAACTCAGAATGGTTTCGTAGCGACAAATGGCATCAGGAGATGGCTCCCGAGCCTGGTGCGACCGCAACTCCGCTCACACAACCTCGCCCAGGGCATGCAGATTTGGCTGGCATGCAGAAATACGGTTTCAGTGACGCTCGCGATGTACTCGAGCGGGCGAGCGCACGCGAGACGGCAGCTCGCGTTGCAGCGGGTGCACTGGCGAAAGTTTTCTTATCGCACATTGGTGTCCAGATCATCAGTCATGTCATCCAGATTGGTGACATACGCGCATCTGGCGAGGCCATTCCGCAAGCATCTGATCTTGGCGCAATTGATGAATCTGAAGTTCGCTGCTTTGATCATGATGCGGAACAAAAGATGATCGCATGCATCGAGGATGCAGCGCGCGAGGGAGACAGTCTCGGGGGAGTCGTCGAAGTCATTGCGTATGGTGTGCCTGTTGGTCTTGGTAGTCATGTCCATTGGGATCGCAAGATTGATGCATTACTTGCACAGGCAATCATGAGCATTCAGGCGGTGAAAGGCGTCGAAATTGGCGATGCGTTTTCCGTTGCGGGAATGCGCGGAAGCGTTGGTCATGATGCGATTTCATGGGATGGCGCAACAAATGAATACGTGCGTACTACGCGCCGTGCTGGAGGAACTGAAGGTGGCATTACAACCGGTGCACCACTTGTTGTTCGTGCAGCGATGAAGCCTCTTGCCACACTTAATCGCCCCACAATGAAAACTGTTGATGTTGTAACAAAAGAAGAAACTGTGAGCTTTAAAGAGCGCACTGATGTGACGGCAGTGCCTGCACTGGGTGTGGTTGCTGAGACCATGGTCGCCTTGGTTCTTGCACAGGAGGCTCAGCGAAAGTTTGGTGGCGATTCGCTGCAAGAATTCGTTCGCAACGCCCATAATTTTATTGACAGTCTGTAGAGATGGCCGAAAAATCCATTGACGACAACTCGCAGCGCCTGCCAACACACATCGTGCTTGTGGGTTTGATGGGGACCGGGAAAAGCAGCGTGGGTCGCCAATTGGCATCAGTGTTGCACCGACCCTTTGTTGATACTGACAAAAAGGTTGAGGCACGAGCTGGAAAGAATGTTCGTGATATCTTCGAAACAGAAGGCGAGAATGCATTCCGGTCACTGGAATCTCAGATAGTGGCAGATGTCTTGCATTCGCAAAATTCTTCTGTGATCGCAGCAGCGGGTGGAGTAGTAACACAAGAGGTCAACCGAGACGTGCTACTGCGTCAACGCGAGGATGGGCGTTGTGTTGTCGTGTGGTTACAGGCTGACATGAATGAATTGCTCGCCCGGGTGAAAAAAGGCGTACACCGTCCACTTCTTGATGCCGATCCAAGCGGTACTCTCACATCGATGGCACGTGACCGTGAACAGTTCTACGAACAAGTCGCCTCAGTTGTGGTCGATACCAGCGGTTTAACAATCGCAGAGGTCGCCGATGAGATCCTGGTTCAACTACGGGGGCTCCAATGACATTGCGTCGCGTGGTTGTGTCCCTTGGAGAACGCAGTTATCCGGTGGTGATCGGAGAAGGTGCTTGTCACGAAGCCGCAAGGCACGTGCCACCGTCGACGCGTCGCATCGCTATTGTCTCGCAAACAAATGTTCCGAGCGAACTGGTGCCTGATTTTCCAGACGTCGAGACACGCGTCTTCCATATTGGACATGGTGAAGAACATAAATCGCTTGCCACAATCGAGATGTTGTGTTCTGGTTTTGCGCAATTTGGGATGACCCGAAATGATCTCGTTGTAGCAGTAGGCGGTGGCATGGTGACAGATGTTGCCGGCTTTGCTGCTGCTTCTTTTCACCGCGGCATACCTGTGATGCATGTGGCCACCACTCTTCTTGGCATGGTTGACGCTGCTATCGGCGGCAAGACTGGAGTCAATATTCCCGAAGGGAAGAATCTGGTTGGTGCGTTCTGGCAGCCATGCGCTGTCATTTGTGACACAGACGCTCTTCATACATTGCCAGAACGAGAGACACGCTGTGGCAATGGTGAGATGGCGAAGTATCACTTCATTGCGCGAGAAGACATGTCGGCACTGTCGTTACAAGATCGCATTGCCCGAAGCGTTGAGATTAAGGGCGAGATTGTTGCTTCAGACGAACGTGAATCTGGTCGCCGTGCCTTACTGAATTATGGCCACACACTTGCGCATGGGCTCGAAGTGGTGACCGACTGGAAAATGGCACACGGTGAAGCGGTATCCCTAGGTCTTTTGTACGCAGCACATCTTGCACAGGTCATGGGCCGCATCAGTAACGATCGAGTGGACGAACATTATCGAATAGTCCACGACGTCTATGGCCTCATGATGCCAATGCCTGCAGCATCCAACGAGCAATTGATTGAAGTGATGGCACGAGACAAGAAGGCACTTGAATCGTTGACCTTTGTTCTGGATAGTGATCATGGCCTGGAAATAGTGAACGGCATCACAAAAGACGACATCGAGGTGGCTGCTGAAATTCTGCGTGATCGAGTCGGTGTCGCCAACTACGGTACGAAGTCATGACCAACGTTTCCGGGAAACCGCAGTCCATTCTCGTTGTGCACGGACCCAATCTGAATTTGTTGGGAACCCGCGAACCAGGCGTCTATGGCACACAAACGTTGGATGACCACATTGCAACGGTCACCAAGGAAGCACAGGTTCATGGCGCAACGGTGAAGGCAATGCAGTCGAATGCCGAACATGAGATTGTCGAAGCTGTACAAAACGCCAGTGGAAAATTTGACGCAATCATCATCAACCCTGGTGCGCTCACGCATTACTCATGGGCGTTACATGATGCATTGCGCTCTTTTGCCGGACCGATTGTGGAAGTTCACTTGTCGAATCCCTCAGCTCGAGAAGAGTTTCGTCATACGAGCGTTGTCTCGCCAGTTGCGAAGGGCACCATCTCTGGTTTTGGCGGCCTCGGATACGCATTGGCAGTGCACGCACTTTTTGCGTGATCGCGGCTCGGTAGGGTACGGCGGGTGAACGCTTTGTCGCACTTTGATCTTCCACCACTACAGACATCGTCACGAATTACGCGATTGTGTCAGCACATGCAGGATCTTCATCCCGACATTGACCTGTTGTACGTGACCGACTTGTCTCATATTCGATGGTTGACATCGTTTTCAGGGAGCAACGCCACAGTGGTGGTGGATCTGCGGGCACAGAGCACAGCGTTGATCACCGACTCACGATATGGCGAGCAAGCATCTCGTGAGACGACACGTGCTAATTGCCCCTGCACAATTCATGTACCTGCGTCGACACCTGAAAGTGCCGAACTCATCAACAGGCTTCTCGCCGGTCGCACAGTTGGCGTCGACGACACGGTGATCACTGCTCATACGTTTCGTGAATTAGCCCAGACGTTTAACATCTCTCCCGTAGCGGCTCCCATTAATGATCTTCGACGCATTAAAGATGAGGCAGAAATTGCGCGCATTGAGAAAGCGGCACACATTGCAGACGAAGCGTTGCAACATGTGGTTCATGAAGGGTTGGCTGGAAAGAGTGAGCGAACTGTCAAGGCGGAACTCGAATATCAAATGGCGATTAGGGGTGCTGATGGTCCATCATTTGACACGATCGTCGCCGCTGGCGAAAACGCTGCACTGCCTCATCATCGAGCTTCCGACAAGATCATCACAACCGAGGATGCGGTCATTATTGATATTGGAGCACTGGTCGACGGTTACCACTCCGACATGACTCGCACAGTACGGGTGGGGCACCTCGATAGAGAAGTGTCATTTATGTTGTCTGCAACCATGGCCGCCCAACACGCTGCATTATCGCAATTGAAAGCAGGCGTCACCACAGACCAGGTTGATTCGGCAGCGCGTGACGCATTTCGTGAGGTGGGAGTTGAGGAATTCTTCACACACGGCCTCGGTCATGGAGTGGGGTTGGCAATTCATGAAGAACCATTCCTGTCTCGGCGTCCCGGAATTGCCCTACAAGAGGGCGAAGTGGTGACAGTGGAGCCTGGGCTCTATCGTGTGGGGGTCGGTGGCGTCCGTATTGAAGACCTAGTGGTCATCACTCACGACGGCTATCGCAGTTTGTCTCGTACACGCAAGGATGTGTCATGCCCGCAATCAGCACGAATGATCTGAAAAACGGAATCACTCTTGAAATCGATAATGGACTGTTTACAGTCATTGAATTTCAACATGTGAAGCCTGGTAAGGGCGGTGCTTTTGTGCGCACCAAATTGCGCAACCTTCGAAATGGCAACGTGTTCGATAAGACCTTCAACGCAGGCATCAAGGTGGAACAAGCGATTCTCGAAAAGAAAGACATGCAGTTCCTCTATCGAGACGGCGATGACTACGTCTTTATGGACACAGCCTCGTACGACCAGATGCACGTACAACCAGTAGCCCTCGGAGATGTTGCCGATTATTTGGTGGAATCGGCCGTTGCGATTATCGCCGTCTATAACGGCGAAATTGTCTCTGTGGAAATTCCTGCATCCGTTGAATTGGCAGTGACCGAAACCGAACCAGGTGTGCAGGGAGACCGTGTATCTGGTGCGCGCAAACCCGCAACAGTAGAAACCGGGAAAGTGATTCAAGTTCCACTATTTGTCGAAATCGGAGATCGTGTCAAAGTTGATACACGCTCTGGTGACTACATCACCCGCGTATAACTGTGTCGTCAGAAACTGGGGGAGACGAGCCAGACTTTGCTCGGCGTCGTCATGATGAACGCTCTGACGCACGTGAGCAATCGCTCATGCTGTTGTATGAGGCGGAACAACGCGGAGTTGCGCCGTCGACTCTGTTTGAAGATCGAGGAGTCGCGTCAGCAGAAATGACATCTATTCTCGTGACCGGGGTAGAGAACCACATCAGTGACATCGATCTTCACATCATTGAAAATGCCAAGGGTTGGGCAATCGACCGAATGCCAGCACTCGATCGAGCAATCTTGAGAATCGCTATTTTTGAGCTATTACATCGCTCTGATACTCCGGTGGCCGTGGTCATTGATGAGGCCGTAGAACTGGCAAAACGCTTCTCCACTGACGACTCGGGCAGGTTTGTCAACGGGGTGTTGTCCGCAGTTGCTCGAACGGTTCGCCCCACAGAGGCATAGTCAATACGTATGCAAAAAATTCGTAACGTCGCGTTACGTGTGGGCCAAGCACCCACTGCATGGTGGATCGTCGTCGCAATGGTGGTGGTGTACGTCATCGTCGTCAGCAGGGTGCTCATTGATGTTCATCTCGGACTAGGAACGTCGTCGTACGACATCGGTCTCTACGACCAAGGTGCATGGTTGCTGTCAAGGTTTGAAGCGCCTTTTGTCACTTTGATGGGTCGAAATCTGCTCGGCGACCATGCATCGATCGTGATGTTTTTCGTGGTGCCGTTTTACTGGTTGATTCCTGGCAGCGAGACCTTACTTGTATTGCAAACAATTGCAATCGGTGCTGGCGCATTGCCGCTTTTTGCGTACACACGTAAAGCATTAGAAAGCGATCTTCTTGCGGTGGGTATCGCCGCGTGTTGGCTGTTGAATCCGGCGGTGAACGGCACTGCGTACGAGAACTTTCACCCTGATGGATTCATTGGTCTGTTTCTTCCACTTGCGTTGTATGCGGCTCTTACCGAACGGTGGCGTCTGTATCTAGTGGCGTTCGTGTTGTGTTTAACCGTGAAAGAAGACGTTGCACTTGTCATGGTGCCGCTAGGTGTCTTTGTGGCGTTGCGCAAACATCGAAAATGGGGAGTAGTGACAGCGATTGCATCGATAATCGCCACGATCGTAGGAATGTTTATTTTGATGCGGTCATTGATTGGTGTGCCCACGCGTAACGCGTGGCGCATTCCATTTGGCGGACCGTGGGGCCTTGTGAAAGAAACGATCACCAATCCACTTAATGTGTGGCGTTATCTCACGAGTGAAGAGCGTCCGCTCTATCTCTGGAAGATGGTGGCACCTTTTGCAGGAGTTTTTTTGTTAGTGCCCGATCTCGCACTGATCAGCGTATTCGTGATCGCGGCCAACATTGTGAGCACGTTTTGGTATCAGTTTCACATCGAGTATCACTACTCCCTTATCGCTGTACCTGGTCTCATCTTTGGCACCGTGTACGCACTGCAGCGCGTCATCATGAAATACCGACAGGCCCTAGTGGCGATTGTCTGTATCACCACTCTTGCAACGTCGTATTTGTGGAGCCCACTTCCTTTTGCAAAGACGCCCTACCCACATTGGCCTGCCAGCCATCCCGTGGCTGTTGCCGCCAGAGACATCATCAAGACGGTTCCAGACGATGCATCTATCTCGGTCTTTCACAGCCTTGCGCCACACCTTGCCCATCGCAAAGAGGTGTATCAATTTCCCACGCCGTTTCGTGTGGTGCTGTATGGCGTCGATTTGTCATTAGAGAATTCGCGCCTTGCCCAGGCTGAGACCATTGAGTACGTGGTATTGCCAATCAACAAAGACCAGCAAATGGCAGACGACTGGGCGAGAGAAGCAGGTGCGTTTACTCGCGTAGCTGTCAACGAGTATTGGGAAGTGTTCCAGAGAAAATAACGGCGTTGGTGGGTCTGTAGAACTAGCGAGAGATAGTTGCGCTCTGTATGATGTGACCCGACCGTAAAACGAGTCCTGTGAGGCTCGAACGGAGGGACATAGATGAATTCTGTATGCGCGGATCCGTCCGCGAGTTGTTCAAGCGCGAAAGCCGTATCACTGGTTCCAGTGACAGCTCTGGTACCAGTGCTGTACAGCCAGACTCGCCGGCAGCGCTAATGGCATCTCAACCCCTTCCTGGTCAGTCGAGATCCGCCTCGTCTCTTCACGCATCTTCTGAGGCAGTTGTTTTGTCGCAGGCCGACATCCGGCGAGCAATCACTCGCATCTCTCATGAGATCGTCGAACGCAACGCAGATCTTTCTGACATCGTGGTAGTCGGAATGCAAACAGGGGGAGTGTGGATCGCAGAGGCGATTTGTCGAAATCTCACATCAATCGAGCCATCTGTGACGGTTCCTCTCGGGGTCGTAGATGTCACGATGTACCGCGACGATTACACGCTGCGCCCTGTTGTTGTTGGGGCCCCTACAAACATTCCCGTGGAACTCACTGGCAAGACGGTGGTTCTTGTTGATGATGTTCTCTACACCGGACGTACCGTACGAGCTGCTCTCGAGGCGCTCAATGATCACGGCCGACCCAGACGAGTGCAGCTAGCGGTGTTAGTTGATCGTGGCCACCGAGAGCTTCCGATACGCCCAGACTTTGTTGGGAAGAACATTCCCACACACATTTCTGATGAAGTGGATGTGTCTGATGAGGCTGTAGTGGTTCGTTCATGAAGCATCTGCTGTCTGCACGCGATCTTGATAGAGAGTCAATTGGCTCGCTGCTCAACCTGACTGACCACATGGTGGAGATCAATAAGCGTCCCGTTCCGAAAGTCCCTGCACTTCGCGGCAAGACAGTTGCGAGCGTATTTTTCGAAGACAGCACACGTACTCGTTTAAGTTTTGAGACCGCGGCAAAGCGACTTTCCGCAGATGTGATGACATTCAGTGCATCGTCATCAAGCGTGAACAAGGGCGAAAGTATTCGCGACACCGTAGAAACTCTCTCAGCCATGGGTGTCGATGCATTCATAGTCCGCCACAAATCAAGTGGTGTTCCGCTCGCGGTCACGAATTGGACATCCGCATCTGTTGTGAACGCTGGTGATGGCTGGCATCAGCATCCAACGCAGGCACTTCTTGATGCGTACACGATTACCCGCGAGAAAAGCACGGGTAACGATCTTGCTGGTATTCGCGTTGCCATTGTGGGCGATGTGAAACACAGTCGCGTGGCCCGAAGCACAACACAAGTTCTCACTGCGTTGGGCGCAACCGTTACGTTTGTGGCTCCCACCACGCTGTTGCCCCATGACGTATCGGCCCAAGGTGCTATGGCTTCGTCAAGCCTTGACGATGTCATCGATAACTGTGACGTGCTGTACATGTTGCGCATGCAAAAAGAACGAATGGATCACGCATTGATTCCCCCCATTGGGGAATATTGCGAACGTTTTGCTCTCACCAGCCAACGTGTGCAGCGACTGCGCAGTGATGCGTTGCTCATGCATCCAGGCCCTATGAATCGTGGGGTAGAGATGCAGGTGGACCCAAGCGAACTTGCACAATCACGAATTCTCACTCAAGTAACAAATGGCATTGCAGTCCGAATGGCAGTGCTGTTTTCGTTGCTTGGTTCTGGCAGTACTTCCAGTCTTTCTCAAGGAAATGAATCATGACAAGCCATTCATCTCGCGCACCCATTGCACAAACCTCGCCCGGATCTCGGATAGTGATTTCAGGTGGAACGGTTGTGTCAGGCGGTACGGAATCACGTGTTGATGTCGCCGTGGTCGACGGAGTCATCGTGGAAGTTGGAACGTCTCTATCTGGAGACATCTCGCTCGATGCGACGGACTCATATGTGTCATCTGGATTTGTCGACCTACACACTCACTTGCGAGAGCCAGGACGCGAGGAAGCTGAGACGATTGAAACGGGCAGTCGAGCTGCAGCGCTTGGTGGTTACACCGCAGTCGTAGCGATGCCAAACACCGACCCTGCCCAAGACAGCGTTGCTGTTGTGGAATTCGTTCGTAACGCCGGAAAACGTGCAGGACTGTGTGATGTGTTTCCCTCTGGTTGCATCACTGTGGGTCGTCACGGTGAACAACTTGCACCGTATGCTCAGCTCTCGCGTGCAGGCGTACATCTGTTTACCGATGACGGCAATGGTGTACAGGATCCGTTACTGATGCGTCGCGCGCTTGAATACTCGCGAGATTTGAACATTGTTCTCGCGCAACATTGTGAGGTGTCGCGTCTCACTGAAGGTGCTGTGATGCATGAAGGTGAATGCTGTACGCACATGGGCGTTCCAGGTTGGCCCGCATTGGCAGAAGAGCTGATGCTGTATCGCGACATTGAGCTTGTGCGCGTAACGGGTGCGCCCATGCATTTTCTTCACCTTTCTACTGCGGGAAGCGTGGAGTTGGTTCGTTCAGCAAAGCGTGACGGGTTGCCCGTGACGGCTGAAGTGACGCCGCATCATCTCTCGCTGACCGACGAACATCTCACCGGATTTGATCCGTTGTTCAAGGTAAACCCACCCTTGCGCACACGAGAAGACATCGATGCACTGATAGAGGGTGTACGTGATGGCACGATTGACGCGGTTGCCACAGATCATGCACCTCATACCGACCATACAAAACAGATGCCTCTTGATCAGGCGCCTCCAGGCATGCTCGGTCTACAAACTGCGTTAGCAGTGACGAATACCGTGATCGGTTTGTCACCAACTCAAGTAGTTGATTTGTTCTCAGTGAATCCAGCGCGCATTGCCGGAATTGCAGATCAACATGCACGACCTATTGCAGTCGGGGAGCCCGCTCACATCGCGGTGTGGGATTTGGCAACAACCACAGAGATTTCGCGAAATGACATGGTGAGCAAAAGTCGCAACACTCCGTACCACGGGATGACCGTGCGAGGCAGAGTGCGACACACGATGTTTGGTGGAGAGATAGTTGTTCAGGAAGGAAAAGCACAAAAGTGAACGAAGCAGCATTGGTATTAGAAGACGGATCAGTCTTCGAGGGGGAGTCTTTTGGTTTTGCGCCTGAGAATGGGATCGCGTCTGGAGAGGTTGTTTTCAACACAACGATGACTGGTTATCAAGAAGTGATGACCGACCCTTCGTATGCAGGACAGATTGTGACGTTCACTACCTCTCACATCGGTAACTACGGAGTGACCTCATACGACAATGAGTCACGTTCTCCATTTGCACGAGGGATGATTGTGAGAGATCTCTCCCGACGTCGTAGCAACTGGCGTAGTGAGGGTGATCTCGACCAGATGTTGTGTGAACAAAAGGTGCCAGCTATTGGCGGTATCGACACTCGGCGCTTAACACGAATGCTGCGTGACTCTGGTTCGATGCGAGGCGCTTTTGGTACGGCAAACGAATCAGACCTTCTCACCGCTGCGAAGAAAGAAACGGGAACAAGCGGTATAGATCTTGTTGCTCAAGTAACTACCAACAAACCGTATTCGGTAAACGGAAATGGAAAATTTCATGTGGTGGCTTTTGATTTCGGAATTAAGTCAACCATCCTGCGTTGCCTCACAGAGTTTGCATCGGTCACAGTTGTGCCTGCCTCTACATCAGTAGATGAGGTTGTTGCGCTAAATCCACATGGAATCTTTCTGTCGAATGGTCCTGGGGATCCAGAGATGGTGACGTATGCACCACCTGTCATTCGAGAACTTGTCGAAAAGGGGATTCCGACGTTTGGCATTTGTCTAGGACATCAGATGTTGTCTCTTGCATTTGGTGGCACCACTTTTAAATTGCCATTCGGGCATCACGGTGGCAACCATCCGGTGAGAAATCTGGAAACGGGTGCGGTCGAAATCACGAGCCAAAACCACAACTTCTGTGTGGACCCTGATTCACTGAGCGCCGTAGCAGAGATCACGCACATCAATTTGAATGACCAAACGAACGAGGGAATGCGGATTAAAAACGCTCGCGCGTTCAGCGTGCAGTACCACCCCGAAGCAGGACCTGGGCCTCATGACAGTCGTTACTTGTTTGGAACATTCTGCGAATTGATGGAGAAGAAATAATGCCGCGCCGTAATGATATTGAAAGCATCCTGATCATTGGATCAGGTCCGATTGTGATCGGACAGGCGTGCGAGTTTGACTATTCAGGGACACAGGCATGTCGAGTGTTGCGACAAGAGGGGTACCGGGTCATTCTCGCGAACTCGAACCCCGCAACGATTATGACTGACCCAGATTTTGCAGATCGCACATACATCGAACCGCTGACACCCGAAGTACTCGCAAAGATCATCGAGCGTGAAAAGCCAGATGCAGTGTTGCCAACTCTTGGTGGTCAGACGGGTTTGAACTTGGCGATGGCGTTGTTTGAGAAAGGTCTCGTGGGTGTTCCTGGCACGCCTGAATTGATTGGTGCCAATGCGCAAGCAATTGCAACCGCAGAGGATCGCGAGAAGTTCAAGCACGCGATGATCGAGATCGGCCTGTCTGTTCCTCGTAGCGGCATTGCCCATTCAATGGAAGAGGCAGAGAAAGTTTTGGAGGAGATCGGTCTTCCCGTGATCATTCGCCCCGCGTACATCCTTGGCGGTCGCGGCACCGGTATTGCATCGACCCTTGACGAATTCGCAGCAGTCGTACGCGCTGGTCTTGAAGCCAGCCCCATTCAAGAGATTTTGATTGAGACATCAATTGTCGGGTGGAAAGAGTACGAGCTCGAGGTGATGCGAGACAGAAAAGACAACTGCGTCATCATCTGCAGTATTGAGAACTTTGATCCGATGGGTGTTCATACTGGCGACTCCATCACCGTTGCGCCAGCCCAAACTCTGTCTGACTTCGAGTATCAAAAGATGCGCGATGCTGCCTTTGCGTGTATTCGTCGAGTGGGAGTGGAAACAGGTGGCTCCAATGTGCAGTTTGCGTTGAATCCAGCCAATGGAGACATGGTTGTCATCGAGATGAACCCACGAGTGTCGCGCTCGTCGGCGCTTGCATCGAAGGCCACCGGATTTCCCATTGCAAAGATTGCAGCAAAGTTAGCGGTCGGATATTCCCTTGATGAGATCCCTAATGACATCACGCGTATGACGCCAGCAAGTTTCGAACCAACAATCGACTACGTAGTGACCAAAATTCCGCGGTGGGCATTTGAGAAACTGCCGGGCACCAGTGGTGTGCTTGGTACTCAAATGCAAAGTGTTGGTGAAGCGATGTCAATAGGTCGTACCTTCCCCGAGAGTTTGCAGAAAGGCTTGCGTTCACTTGAACAGGGCCGCATGGGACTGAACTGTGACCCGGGTGAACAACAGTTTGCATCTCTGTCAGATGATCAGCTTCTCGCAAAAGCAGCGATTGCAACACCAGATCGCATCTTCCAGGTTGGTGAAGCCTTGCGGCGAGGCCTCGGAATTGAGCGTGTTTTTGATGCTACGAAAATTGATCCCTGGTTCTTGGACCAAATGCTCATGATTGTTGAAGAGCGTTTGGAACTAGAAAAGATGACACTTGCCGAGATGACACGTCCGCAATGGCGGCGATTGAAGCGGCTCGGTTTTTCCGATGCTCAAATTGCCTATGTGCTGGGTAGCAACGAGAGCACTGTGCGGAGCACACGTGTTGCATTGGGAGTTGTACCAGTATTCAAAACGGTTGATACGTGTAGTGCCGAGTTTGCCGCTGAGACGCCGTATCACTACTCAAGTTATGAAGATGAAACCGAGGTGCGTCCATCTGACAAACCACGTGTACTGATTCTGGGTTCTGGCCCCAATCGCATCGGGCAAGGAATCGAATTTGACTATTGCTGTGTCCATGCAAGCTTCGCGCTGCGTGATGCTGGTTTTGAAACAGTCATGGTGAACTGCAATCCCGAAACTGTGTCAACCGACTATGACACGTCTGATCGTTTGTACTTCGAGCCTCTAACCCACGAAGACGTGCTCAATGTGATTGAAGCCGAAACACAAGCAGCCGGTGGAAAGAAGCCAAAGATCATTGTGAGTTTGGGTGGACAGACGCCACTTAAGTTGGCCAGCGTTTTGGATGAAGATCTCATTGCAGGTACTGCGCCACAATCAATTGACGCTGCAGAAGACAGAGAGAAATGGAATGCACTGTGTGAACAGTTATCCATCCCTCAGCCTCCTGGAGGTACTGCGGTCACCTTTGAACAGGCGAAAGCGATTGCTTTGCGTGTTGGTTTTCCGGTTCTTGTGCGACCTAGTTATGTACTTGGTGGTCGTGCGATGCAGATCGTTCATGACCTCGACCACTTACAGCGCGCAATGGATGAATTGAGTGCCTTTGGCAGTTTGGGGAAAGAAGGTGGTTTGTCTGCCGAGCGTCCGGTGCTCGTTGATCGATTTCTGGAAGATGCCATCGAGGTGGATGTTGATGCTATTCGTGATCACACGGGTGACTTCATCGTTGGTGGTGTGATGGAACACGTCGAAGAAGCCGGCGTTCACTCTGGTGACAGTGCATGTGCGATTCCACCACAGACGTTGCCCGCATGGGTCGTAGAAGTGATCGAGGCATACACGAAAGTGATTGCTGATGCTCTTGACGTACGGGGCTTGCTCAATGTGCAGTTTGCTGTGGCAGGCACAACCGTGTATGTGATCGAAGCAAATCCACGAGCATCGCGTACTGTGCCATTTGTCGCGAAAGCTACTGGCGTGCAGTTGGCCAAAGTTGCAAGCCGTGTCATGCTGGGCGCAACTCTTGTTGAACTTCGTGAAGAAGGTGTTTTGGTAGATCCAGTCAACTTTGGTCATGTGGCAGTGAAGGAAGCGGTACTTCCGTTCAATCGATTCCCAGAGGTTGATACCGCGCTTGGTCCAGAAATGCGTTCCACTGGCGAAGTGATGGGTATCGCTCGCAGTTTTGGTCGTGCGTTTGTCAAGGCTCAGACTGCTGCTGGAACTGTGCTACCTGATTCAGGGACGGTGTTCTTGTCTCTCGCCAATGCCGACAAGCCAGCCGGACTCGTGGTGACTAAGAGATTGCGTGAGCTTGGATACAAAGTTGCTGCCACAACTGGAACTGCTGCATATCTCGCAAAATTTGGTCAACCCGTTGATCAGGTCATCGGAAAGGTCTCCGAGGTGTCGAACCCAGCGAACAGTTCGATGGAAAATGCCGTCGATCTCATTACTCGCGGTGAAATCGGATTCGTGGTGAACACTCCTCAGGGTGGTGAATCACGAACTGATGGCGAGGCTATTCGAAAGGCAGCAAATACCAATCGTGTTGCTTCTGTAACAACTGTCGATGCTGCTCTAGCCGCAATGCTTGGGCTCATTGAGCAACGCGGACAAGAAATAGAAGTTCGTTCACTGCAGGAGTATCACGGTCGATGAGATCGCGCCGACTTCACGACACCAAGGCCAGTCGATGGCTATCGCTTGGAGATGTTCACGTTGGTGGAGTGACATTGAAAAACCCAATCATGCTCGCATCTGGCACTGCAGGTCACGGAACAGAACTGTCCCCTTACATGCCACTTGATGCACTCGGTGCAGTGGTGGTGAAGTCTCTGTATCACAGCGATTGGCCCGGCAATCCTGCACCACGTGTTCATCTCACGCCCTCTGGAATGATCAATGCTGTCGGGTTGCAAGGACCGGGAGTCGATAAGTGGCTGTCGGAAGATGCGCCGCGGCTTGCTGATCACGATGTCACTGTGGTCGCAAGTATCTGGGGACGCAGTGTTTCTGATTATGCAAAAGCGGCAGAGATGTTGCGAGATGTACCGGCCAATGTTGTGGCGGTGGAAGTCAACCTGTCATGTCCAAATCTCGAGGGACGATCATCGATCTTTGCTCATGACGAGGTGCTCAGCAAAGAAGTCATTGCCGCATCTATGGTGTGCGGCCGACCCGTGTGGGCAAAGTTGAGTGCCAATACCGATCGCATCGTTGATATTGCAGGTGCTGTGTCAGAGGCTGGAGCATCAGCTGTGACCTTGATCAACACCATGTTGGGCATGCAAATACTGCCAACAGGGAAACCGTCTCTTGGAAACGGAGGAGGCGGAGTGTCAGGACCTGCAATTCACCCGATTGCTGTTCGTGCTATCTACGACGTCGCGGCGTCGCACCCAGGACTCGACATCGTTGGCGTCGGGGGAGTCGCGTGCGGACAAGACGTGATCGAGATGATGATGGCAGGAGCCAAAGCTGTACAAGTGGGCACAGCGACATTTGCAAACCCAAGAGCAGCACACAACATTTTGCATGAGAGTGCGCGGCTACTCACTCGTCAAGGTGTGACGCACTGGAGTGACATCGTTGCAATAGCGCACCGACAGTAGGCTCGTGCCATGGAAGCTGCCACTGATGACCTCGAATGGGTGACATCAGTGCGTAATGCGCGAATTATTGCTACCGACCGTGTGCGAAATTCCAATGAGAAACTGAGCGTGGTGCTGCGTGAATGTCGCAACGATCCTTTGGCTCGCTGGACCTATCTTGTTGCACTCACTGATGTGCATTCGTGTCTTGGCAAAGTTGAGGGTCGACGACTCATCGCGTCACTATCTCTTCAGCCGTTGATTCGCGTCAGTGAATTATCAGAAGACAACATCAATGATTTATCAAAGTGTTGTGGGTAGCCAGCACCATGGCTACGGTTTCTCATAAAGAACCCTCCGACGGTGCAGATGCGAGACGTCCGCTCATTGTCATTGTGTCGGGACCTGGTGGTGCCGGTAAGGGAACTTTGGTTGACGTGTTGCTACGACGTGATCATTCGTTGTGGTTGAGTCGCTCGTGGACAACACGTACTCAACGAGTTGGCGAGTCAGATGATGCATATGTTTTTGTTACTCGTGAGAAGTTCGAGAGCCACATTGACAAAGGTGGTTTTCTGGAATGGACGGAATTTTTAGGAAACTATTACGGATCGCCCATCCCTACAGCCGGCGATGAGCACGACATTGTCCTAGAGATCGAATTACACGGGGCTCAGCAAGTCAAAGAGCGCCACCCAGAAGCTCTCTTGGTGTTTGTGCAACCCCCTTCACGCGAGGAGCAACGACGTCGCTTGCAGGAGCGTGGAGATGCAGAGCATCATGTCCGTGAGCGGCTGCAGAAGGCAGAGGACGAGGAACGGCTTGCCTCGCTTTTGGCTGATGTGATCATCGTGAATGATGATCTGGAGCGTGCGGTACAAGAACTGCTGGAATTTATACGTGCCGCTCGGGCAAGTGCAAGATAGCCTGTCAGGGTTCCCCACGGAGGTTTTCGATGTCTCGCTCCACTGACTCAATGATTTATCCCAAGGTCGAAGACCTTCTCGACCGCGTCGACTCAAAGTTCAGTTTGGTGACCCTTGCTGCATACCGCGCGCGTCAAATCAATTCATACTTCAACCAATTGGGCGAGGGGCTTGGCCACTCAATTCCGCCGCAGGTTTCATCAGTTGCTCGTAAGCCGTTGTCCATTGCATTTGAAGAAATAGCTGCCGACAAGATTGTCAAGATCGATCGTTTGCCATATGACGAGATGGAACAAGAAGCTGCCGAGATCTTTGGCGAATTCGTCACCGAAAACGTAGACGATTCTGAAAGTGCCGACGAGTTTGCAAGTGCTGTAACAGAAGAGGCAGTTACAGAAGTTGATGATGTTCGCGACGACGCATCAACTGCAGACGCCGACGAGTCATAAATCGCCAGTACTTCATTCCCATGTCTGTCTCCGGAAAGCGCATCGTTGTCGGGGTCTCCGGAGGAATAGCTGCTTACAAAGCGGTGGAATTAATTCGCAGTCTTGTTGATGCTGGTGCACACGTCATCCCCGTGATGACAGAAGACGCACACAGATTCATTGGCGAAGTCACATTGTCGGCACTTGCGTCAGAACCTGTGCATAAAAGTCTGTGGTCAGATGCGAGTCCTATTCCGCATACTCGTCTTGGCCAATCAGCTGACCTCATCGTTGTCGCACCAGCTACAGCACGCGTGATGTCTGCATATGCGACGGGGTCATCTGAAGATCTATTGACAGCAACACTCATCGCCACTCGCGCACCGGTAGTGGTGTGTCCAGCGATGCACACCGAGATGTGGGAGCACCCAGCGGTGCAGCACAACATTTCAGTGTTGCGGTCGCGAGGTGTCACCATTGTCGAGCCGGAAGATGGTCGCTTGGCGGGTGGCGACATTGGACGCGGTCGCCTTGCTTCCACTAAACGAATTGTTGAAGCCATTGAGGTGGCGCTGCAGCCAGAACTTGGACATGACTTACACGGTCTTCATGTTGTGGTGACAGCTGGTGGTACCAGGGAACCTATCGACGCAGTGCGAGTCATTGCGAATCGCTCGAGCGGCAAGCAGGGGTATGCGGTTGCATCGGTGGCTGCGTCTCGTGGTGCAAAGGTCACACTGATCACAACCGTTGACCGACCAGCACCGACTGGAGCAGACGTGGTGTGTGTAGAGACAGCTCAGCAGATGCACGATGCCGTCTTGGCATTGCTGCCCACCACCGACGTGCTGATCATGTCAGCGGCAGTGGCTGATTTCCGTCCTGTTGCCGCTGCATCCACGAAAATAAAGAAACACGCTGGTGTGCCCGAGATTGTTCTGGAACCCACCGCAGACATCTTGCAGGCTGTGTCTGCGCATCGTCGCGATACACAGGTCATCGTGGGTTTTGCTGCCGAGACCACGGATGTGTTGGAAAATGCCCGCGACAAAGTTCGTCGTAAATTCCTCGATTTCATTGTTGCAAACGATGTGAGCGCCCCAGGCGTTGGCTTTGCCCACGACACCAATGCCGTCACACTGGTTTTTCCACAGGGTGATGACGTCGCGGTGGCTCTCTCGGATAAACACACAATCGCATCAGTCATCTTGGATAGCGTGGTGAAGATTTACAGGGAGAAACAGTGAGAAAGTACACATTCACTTCTGAAAGCGTGACCGAAGGTCACCCAGACAAAATGGCAGATCAAGTCAGCGATTCGATTCTCGATGCGATTCTTGCTGAAGATCCCCATAGCCGTGTTGCATGTGAGACGTTGCTCACTACTGGTTTATGCGTTGTCTCTGGTGAAATCACCACCAAGAGCTATGTCGACATTCCACGTATTGCTCGCGACACGATCAATGGCATTGGATATAACAATGCGGCCTTTGGTTTCGATGGCAACACATGCGGTGTAGTTGTCTCACTTGACGCTCAGAGTCCAGACATTGCCCAAGGTGTTGATGTCAGTGAAGAAGTCCGTAGCGGTGTAAGTGGTGAAGACTTGCTGAACAGCCAAGGTGCTGGCGACCAAGGAATGATGTTTGGGTATGCATGTGATGAAACCCCTGACCTGATGCCATTGCCCATTTGGTTGGCTCACCGTATGGCAGAGCGTCTCACCGAAGTTCGAAAGAGTGGCCTCGTTCCGTATTTGCGTCCAGACGGAAAAACACAGGTGACATTCGATTACGAAGATGGTCGTCCCGTACGTTTAAAGACAGTGTTGATCTCGACCCAACACGGTGAAACCGCCAATCGAGAAACACAGATTCGTCCCGATCTCATTGAACAAGTGATCATGCCCACAATCCCGGATCAGTTCAAAAATGACAATCCCGACATTTATGTGAACCCCACCGGCAAGTTTGTATTGGGTGGTCCACATGCAGACACAGGTCTTACTGGTCGCAAGATCATTGTTGACACATACGGCGGCATGGGTCGACACGGTGGTGGTGCATTCAGCGGTAAAGATCCATCAAAAGTTGACCGTTCGGCTGCGTACGCTGCGCGTTGGGTAGCAAAGCACGTTGTTGCGTCAGGAGCTGCTCAACGTTGTGAATTACAAGTTGCGTATGCAATCGGTATGGCACAACCGATCAGTATTTTTGTTGAAACTTTTGGAACCAACATGGTGGATGAAGTGAAGATTGAAGAAGCTGTGCGACAGGTGTTTGATCTTCGTCCTGCTGCAATTGTTCGCGATCTTGATTTGAAGCGTCCTATCTACAAAAAGACAGCTGCGTACGGCCACTTTGGCCGCAATGATCCCGATTTCACGTGGGAACGGGTGTCGCGTCTCGCCGATTTCAAGGCGGCAGTGGGGCTCTGAGTTCACCGCTCGTTGCTCGTGTCGTTCCCGATGTGTCGGGGATCGACAAAACATTTGACTATCTCGTACCCACGTCTCTCATCGGCGTGCTTGCAGTGGGGGACAAAGTTCGTATCAACTTGCACGGCCGACGTGTGGGTGGTTGGGTGACGGCTCTTGGTGAACACGGGGACGTTGGTTTCGACGATGTCCCGCTGGCCAAACTTGTAGAGATCACGAAGCGATCCGGACAGGGCGTTGTATCGCATCTTGTGCCACTGGCTGCAGAGGTGGCGTCTTATTACTTAGGCCCGTTGCGCGCGGTGTTGACCAGCGCATCTGCCCCGAAAGTCACGCGATCAAAAGCACAGCCACAACACGGAAAGATCATTGCTGCGCCAGACAGCGTTTCTGCTCTTGTAGGGAACCGTCGCGTAGGTAATCACGTTGTGACGATTCATCCACTCGATTCCGTGTTGTCCCTCGTTGCTGCACTTGCAGAACATGGCCCAGTGCTTGTTGTGTGCCCCACCATTCGTATGGCAATGCTCGGAGCTGCGTCTCTTCGGCGTCGAGGCTGTGTGGTAGCTGTCATGCCAGACGACTGGGATCGTGGGGTAGATGGTGTCGATGTGGTGATTGGAGCGCGATCGGCGGTGTGGGCGCCTCTGTCGCGGTTGTCGGCAATCGTTGTGGTCGACGAACATGACGAGAGTTTGAAGGAGGAACGCGTTCCCACATGGCACGCTCGTGATGTAGCAATGCGACGTGCCCGTTATGAAAATGTGCCGTGCTACCTGTGTTCGCCGGTTGTCTCGGCAGAAGCGCAAGGCTTCGTGTCACGTGGCGAGGCACAGTACGCCTCGTCGGACTCGCCTGATGGTTGGCCTGTCATCACGATCGCGGATTTACGTGATGTGCCTGTGTCTGGATCCCTCGCCACGTCTCAAATGCTGCAACTCGTGAGACGACAAGGGGAGTCCGTGCTCTGCATTTTGAACACCAAAGGCAAAGCTCGATTATTGGCCTGTGCAGCGTGTCGCACTATTGCGCGGTGCCCACGGTGTCATGCCGCGTTATCTACTGGTGAGTCTCACATGCACCATTGTGTGTTGTGCGACAACGATGTTGATGCGGTGTGTTCGGATTGTGGCCGCACATCTTTTCGAGTATTACGTTCTGGGATCGGACGATTGCGTGAGGAAATAGAGAAAGCGTCAGGTCGAGAAGTGGTAGAGGTGGACGTTGCTACCGATGTTCTTGATCTTGCTCTCCACGACGGGGTGTATGTGGGAACAGAAGCCCTGCTTCATCGGGTATCAGGCGCTCAACATGTTGTGTTTTTAGATTTTGACGCTGAGATCTTGGCTCCACGTGCCACTGCTACGCGTGAGGCTGTGGCATTACTGATACGAGCATCACGGATCATTGGGCGGTCGGGTTCGATAGTGATTCAAACGCGGCATATAGATCATGATCTTGTCGTGGCACTTTCGCAGGTTCATCACAACCCGGCGGTACTTGATGACTGGCACAACAGCGACGACGCGATGCGTCGATTGCTGTCTTTACCTCCGTACACAGTTCTTGCGCGTGTTCGCCTGGACAACACAGTGGCGATTACAGATGTTTGCGATGAATCCCACATGACATGGGCGCGTGAATCCGATGACACATTTATTGTGCGTGGCAGAGATGTTGCATTATTTCGTGAGTCGTTATCGCGCGCGCGTCAAGAGTTCGGTCAACATGTTCGTATTGACATTGATCCAGTGCGTTACTAGCAGAAACGCTAGATGCGCGTGATCTGAAGGACACGAAACCCTTGACTGCTTGCGAGGCGTCGCACCATAAAATTGTGAGAGGTGAGCCATGCGGCAAAAGAATCGCCACCCAAGTTCTTGTTGATCACAACGTGGGCCATACCGTCAGGGGCGAGTCGTGACAGCCACGACAACATGAGTGCATGAAGCTGCTCTTTGCCAATCCGAATGGGTGGGTTGCTCCACAAGAGGGAAATCTTCACATCCTCGGGTACGGAATCGGGCGCTTTTGCAGAAATGTTTGTGCACTGATTAATGGCCGCATTATGAGTGCACGCTTCCACTGCGCGCTCGTTGACATCAACGGCCCACACGTGCGTGTTGGGATAGTGGCGTGCTAGAACGAGCGCAAGAGGCCCTGCACCACATCCAAGGTCGACAATGTCGCCGTCTATAACCGGAGGTAGTGCCAGTTTCCCAGTTCGATATGCGTCGATGAGGACGGCAGTTCCTTTGTCAAGTCGGTCGGAACTAAAGATGCCCGCGTCGGTGTGAACATTGACGGTCGTGTCGCCGACGGAGAAAGAGTAGGCGTGGCGTAAACCGTGTTCGCGGGAGGACCCCGTGAAATAGTGCTCATTGTGATCCGTCATACACATACCTTCCACTCGGTAGCCTGTCAGATGTGGGTTATGACATTCGAACATTTGGTGATCCGGTTCTCACCACGGTTGCTGCCGAAGTAGAAAACATCGACGGCAAACTGATCCGCCTCACAAAAGACATGTTCCAGGCGATGTACAAGGCGCCTGGCCTGGGTCTTGCTGCCCCGCAAATTGGTGTGCAAAAACAGATTTTTGTCTACGACATCGACGGTGAGCCAATCACTTTGATCAATCCCAAAATCATTGAGGCTCGTGGTGAATGGACTTTCGATGAGGGCTGTCTGTCTATCCCAGGTCTGTATGTCGAAGTGTTGCGCCCGAAGGAAGTGTTGGTGGAAGCGGTTGATCTTGACGGCAACACCATTCAGGTTGAGGCAGACGAATTGCTCGCACGCTTATTCCAGCATGAGATCGATCACTTGAACGGTGTCTTGATGTTTGAACGTATGACAGCAGAGCAGCGTAAAGAGGCGATGAGTGAATATCGCAAGATCAGCGAAGATGCAACATCTCTTGGAGAGCCACGTCGCATAGCACTGAAGTGACGTCATCTGTGAGACGGCCGATCGTATTCTTGGGCACGCCTCGGGCGGGGGCCGATGTCTTGCAACAATTGATTGCACATCACGACGTCGAGTTGGTGATTACACAGCCCGACAAACGACGGGGCCGTGGCGGTCAACTTATTCCAAGTGCTGTCAAACAAGTGGCAATGGAAAATGACATTCCTGTTGGACACGACATGATGTCATTGCGCGATCTTGCACCTCATCCACGACGCATCGGTGTGGTGGTTGCCTACGGTCGCATCATTCCGACCGACATCTTGCAAACATGTCCGATGATCAACATCCATTTCTCCTTATTGCCTCGATGGAGAGGTGCTGCACCGGTGGAACGAGCGATCATGGCCGGAGACGAGGAGACGGGCGTGTGCATCATGGACGTTGAGCCAACTCTCGACACAGGTGCTGTGCATGCTGTTGCGAAGACAAGGATCGAAGACTCAGATACTGCGGAGACATTGACGCAACGTCTTTCTGAAATGGGGAGCGCGTTGTTGTTGGAAGTGCTGGCGCGTACAGAGATGCGCGCCGCTGCGCAATCGGGTGAACCAACGTATGCGCACAAAATTGAATCAGATGAACGTTTCATTTTATGGAATGGATCTGGCACCGACATTTGGCGGCGAACGCGAGCACTTCCATGTTTTGCAGTGCTCGAGGGTAAGCGTGTCGGGCTGACAGAAGTTGTGGATGAACCGGGGATATCTGGTGTGCCAGGAACTATTACTGCAGAAGGTGTGGTGTGTGCTGAAAACGGTGGCGTACGGCTTGTGCGCGTGCAGCCGGAAGGCAAGAAGGTTATGAATGCATCAGACTGGTTGCGAGGTCTACGTTCAGTGCAGACTTTGTGTTTTGCCACGACGCACACACGTCCACCTATATCAGATTCGTAATAGTGAGGAAGAGTTATGTCTGTACACGCTTTTGAAGCAAAAGTATTAACTGTTAGTGATGGAGTGGTAGCGGGAACGCGCGATGATGCATCTGGTAGAGCGCTGGTAGAGCGGCTGACAGCTGCTGGTGCCGTGGTGGTTGATCACCAAGTGTGTAGTGATGGCGCAGACGTTGTTGCAGGTGTCCTCCAGCACATGGCGAATGGATTTTCGGGAGTGATCGTCTCCACTGGGGGCACGGGTTTTGCACCTCGAGACCAGACACCAGAAGGGACCAAAGCGATTATTCAGCGAGAGGCACCGGGTCTTGCTGAAGCGATGCGAAACATCAACCCTTTGGGACGACTGTCGCGCGGAGTTGTTGGCATGCGTGGCGCAGCGATCATCGTTAATACGCCTGGTTCCCCCAAAGGCTGTGTGGAACAACTGGAGGCGATTATTGATGTTCTTCCACACGCAGTAGCGCTTCTTGCCGAAACTCCCACCACTCATTGATGAAGTCATCGCTAGTGTGGTGCGGTGCTCAAACTGGTACTCCCTAAAGGATCGCTTGAGAAAGCGACATTCGAATTATTTGAAGCAGCCGACCTCACGGTAGTGCGGTCATCGTCTGTCGATTACAAGGCAACTATCGATGACCCGCGTATTGATGAAGTGCGCATTCTTCGTCCCCAGGAAATTCCTGTGTATGTGTCCGAAGGGCTTTTTGACATCGGCATCACCGGCCGTGACTGGGTGGAAGAGACAAGTAGCGATGTCGTCAGTCTTGGAGAATTGAAGTATTCAAAGGCCACCTCCCAGCCAGTACGGGTAGTGGTGGCTGTTGCTAGTGATTCTCCAGCACAGTCGGTGGCTGATTTGGGTGACGGTGTGCGGGTGACGAGTGAATACCCGAAGATGACCGAGCGATACTTTGCTGAGCGTGGTGTGAAAGCCGACGTGCGACTGAGTTATGGCGCAAGCGAAGCAAAGATTCCCGACATCGCCGACTGTGTAGTCGATATCACTGAGACCGGCCGTGCAATACGAGCGGCTGGATTACGTATTATCGACACGATCTTGACGAGTTATACCGAGCTCATCGCGAATAAATCAGCATGGGAAGATCCTGCGAAACGCCACGCGATGGAGCAGATTCTCACCTTGTTGCATGGCACGCTCGAAGCGCGTGGCAAGGTGTTGTTGAAGCTTAATGTGGCCCAAGACAAACTCGATTCTGTGCTGTCGGTATTGCCATCAGCGAAATCTCCAACGATGTCGCAATTGGCGTCGGGTGGTTTTGCGGTGGAATCCGTTGTTGAAAAACGCACTATCAATACATTGATACCTGAACTCATTGATGCGGGAGCAACAGATCTTCTCGAAATTCCAATCTCGAAAATCATTCACTAACGGAGTCGCCAATGCTGAATAATGTCGACGAATTGTTTGTAGACCTCATTGGCGATGTGGCCGCATTTGATGAAGTAAGTGGTTTAGGCGTTTTGCGCAGTGATTCGGGAAGTGAAATTCCATTTCACTGCATTTCCATCGCCGATGGCACCAGAACTATTGCTCCAAGTACACGCGTGAGATTTTCGGTGGCGTTTCGGGTGAAGCGTGCAGAAGCGATCAACCTTGTGACTCTGTAGTGCCTTTTACTTGCACAAATGCAAGGCGGATGTTGCCAAGAGCCGCAGACAACGTATCGAATTCGGGACCGAGTCGATCTCCAAGACCCTCGACGAGGCACGCAACTGCGTCAATGGCAAGGGCTGCTTCAGCCAGTCGAGCAGGTGAAGCCGACAAATGGATCGCGGCAAGTTCGTATAGCCCCATCACATGGTTCACCACTACAACTTCGGCTGGAACGTCAGCCAATCGAGCACGGGCGTCTTCCAAAGCACGCTCTGCGGCTGCGATCTCTTCCTCATTTGGAACAAAGTCGGCACTATCAGATCCGGGAAGGTTGTTAGATCCGGGCAAGGTGGGCTCTGAGGTCATGGGTCGCTACGCTACAAGAGGTCAATAAGAGAAAGCGGACTGCCGTCCCACCTCACCACCTGAATTTTCCATTGGGAAATCTTCCCTTTGAGGTTCGGAGTGCGTCAGGTTCATGTGCGCGAGATCTGTCTCGCGTTCGTGTCGAGACGATGTCTCGAGTTCGTGCGGTGTCGGCTTTGTCATGTTGGCCGACAAAAATTCACACGAAGGAGGGCTTGGCCCATTGCACAGGAGAGATAGTTATCGCTGCTCAGAACAGTGAACCTCGTTACAACGAGCGCATACGTGCTCGTGAAGTGCGACTAATCGGACCAGATGGCAGTCAGGTGGGAATTCGTTCCACACCGGATGCATTAACACTGGCACGCGAGCTTGACCTTGATCTTGTAGAGGTGGCACCGCTGGCAAATCCGCCGGTGTGTCGCATTATGGATTATGGAAAGTTCCGTTACGAAGAGGCGCAAAAAGCGAAGGAATCACGACGCAAGACAACACACGTGACAGTCAAAGAAGTCAAGTTCCGACCAAAGATCGGAAAAGGAGACTTCGATACCAAGGTTCGCCACATGCGCGACTTCTTGGACGACGGTCACAAAGTGAAAGTTACATTGCAGTTTCGCGGACGCGAAGTGGCTCACCCAGAGCTCGGCGCGAAAATCCTCGATGCAGTTATTGAGCAATTGGGCGAGATAGCAAAAGTGGAAACACAGGCTCGTCTCGAAGGCCGAAACATGACGATGGTGTTGTCTCCTGAAAAGAAGTCAAGTAAGAAGTCGCACAGCGGTCAGGAAAGTCAACAAGCGCCAGCACCACAAGGTGTCGTCGCTGCACTAGTTGAACCAACTGACAATGTGTCAACCGAAGATGCATCAATCGAAGATGCATCAGTCAATAGTGAATCAAGCGGAGAAGAGTAAAGGACAAGAGTTATGCCAAAGATGAAGACAAGCAAGACCGCTGCAAAGCGTTTTAAGAAAACAGGTTCAGGCAAGTTGCGTCGTCAGCAAGCAAATCGTCAGCACTTGTTTGAAAAGAAGTCGAGCAAGCGAACACGTCGTCTTGCTGGTGACGTCGATGTTCATCCCGGTGATGCCCGCAAGATCAAGCGCCTGTTGGCAGAGCGCTGAGTCGGGTAGAGAAGTAAGAGAGAGGAACTGAAATGGCACGAGTAAAACGCGCAGTGAACGCCCGCAAGAAGCACCGTTCGGTGCTTGAAAAAGCAAAGGGTTACTACGGAAATAAGAGTCGCTCATACAGAGCTGCCAATGAGCAGGTAATGCACTCCGGTCAATACGCTTTTCGCGACCGTCGTGCACGTAAGGGCGAGTTTCGCCGTTTGTGGATCCAGCGAATCAACGCCGCATGTCGTGAAAACGACATGTCGTACAGCCGATTCATTGCCGGTCTGAACGCAGCAGGAATTGAAGTCGATCGCAAGATCTTGGCTGACATGGCTGTTCATGATGCAGAGTCATTCACCCGGCTTGTTGAGGCCGCGAAGGCTGCATTGAACTGACCACAGTGCACCTAGCTGCCAGTAATACAAAAGTTCAGCGACTGCGACGCCTTGTTGGGCGTCGCAGCGCTCGTTATGAGGAAGGTCTCTGTGTCGTAGAGGGGCCTGTTTTGTTGCGTGATGCGATACACGCGGGTATCAACATCATCGAAATTTTTGTTCGTGAGGATCGAGTCGATGACATCGAGTATCGCGACGCTCCGACGTTTGTCTTGTCCCCATCCGTCTTTGACTCCGTAAGTGATGCACGAACTCCTCAAGGTGTGATGGCAGTGTGTGAGTTGCCGAGAGAGTCGACGCCGACATGGAATGCCAACACATGGGCAGTGATTGCAGACGGTATTGCTGATCCTGGCAATCTGGGGACCATCGTGCGATCGGCAGAAGTAGCAGGAGCCACCGCGGTTCTGCTCATGAATAACACGGTTGATCCATATTCACCGAAAACTATTCGTGCGTCGGCGGGCGCGGTCTTTCACCTGCCCATTATCGACACAGTGACATACGACGACATGCGTGCAGTTGGAATGCGGTTGATTGGAACAACCTCACACGATGCAACTGAAGTTCATCCACAATCTCTGTATGCGATTGACTGTGCGGGATGTCTCGGAATAGTGCTCGGCAATGAGACACGAGGATTATCGTTTGACGCCTCGGTTGACGAGTGGGTCACGATTGAACATGTTGGTCGGTCCGAGAGCCTCAATGTGGCCATGGCCGCCTCAATCATTGCGATGCACGTTGCTCGCGAGAGGATGCTGAAAACAAGCACTGATTCACAGCCGAGCAAGGGGTAGCGTTTCATCCGCTATGTCAGATGTCCTAGACGCCGCACGCATTTCTGATGCCACGAACGCAGCTTTGTCTGCGATTGGCGCTGCGACGACCGAAGATGACGTTCGTCGTATTGTGTCGGGCGCGACAGGGAAGAAGGGTTCTCTCGGGGGGATGAAAGCATCTCTTGGAACCGTGTCAGATGCTGAAGAGCGCAAGAAAATCGGACAACTTATAAACGAGGCTCTCGCGAGTGTCGGTCAGGCAGCTGAGGAGCGTTTTGCGCATTTACGCCGTGTTGCAATTGATGCCCAGGTTGCAGCCGATCGCGTTGATGTCACCGAACTCGCTCTTTCCAAAGGAGCAAACACACGTCGTGGTCGCATGCATTTAGTGACGCAAGCCACCGAGCGTTTGGAAGATGTGTTTGTCGGGCTCGGATTTCAAATAGCAGAAGGTCCTGAAGTTGAATCGGACTTTTACAACTTTGAAGCATTGAACATGCCTCAGTCTCATCCTGCTCGAAGCATGTGGGACACCTTGTTTGTTGATTCAGGTGATCCGGGAAGCGTGGTGTTACGTACGCATACCTCTCCCGTGCAGATTCGCGTGATGCAAGATTGGCCACCGCCGATTTATGCGGTTATGCCAGGTCGTGTATTTCGACGGGACACTCCTGATGCCACTCACATGCCCGTCTTTCATCAGATCGAAGGTCTCGTCATCGACAAAGGCATCACTTTTGCTGATCTCGCTGGAACAATCGAAGCCTTTACAAAGGCTTTCTTTGGTTCCGACTTCACTAGTCGCTTACGTCCGTCATATTTTCCATTTACCGAACCAAGTGCAGAGTTCGACATTCGTCGCCCAGACGGAACATGGATCGAACTAGGTGGTTGCGGAATGGTGCATCCTCGCGTGTTGCGTGCAGGTGGACTTGATCCTGAAGAATGGACTGGCTTTGCATTTGGGTTTGGCATTGATCGCATGGCAAAAGAACGTCATGGCGTTGCGGACCTTCGTGATATGTATTCAAACGATGTGCGCTTTCTGGAGCAGTTCTCGTGAAAGTTCTTCTTTCTATCCTTCGTGAACTTGCCGAGATTCCTGCAGACGCTGACGAAGTGGCTCTCGCACTTAACAATTTGGGACTTGCGGTGGACGGCATGGAGCACGTGGGTGTTCCTGTTGACGGTGTCGTGTCAGCAAAAATCGTTCGCACCGAAAAACATCCTGACGCCGACAAGGTCACACGTTGTTTTGTCGATGCAGGTGACGGAGTAGAGCGCCATGTGTGGTGCGGTGCAAACAACATGGGACCAGGCGACATCGTGCCGCTGGCATCGCTTGGCACAAAGATGCCCGATGGGCGCGAGATAAGCCGTCGAGGCATTTTGGGAATCGACAGCGAGGGAATGTTGTGTAGTGACGTGGAGTTGGGAATCAGTGACCATGCTGATGGTCTGCTAATTCTTCCGGCTACTGCACCTCTTGGGGTGAATCCATTCGAGATTCTCGGCATTGAACAAGACGTTGTGTTTGATCTTGATCTCACGCGCAACCGTCCCGATTGCTGGGGCCATGCTGGGATTGCGCGTGATCTGGCTGCCTATTTTTCTGTTCCGTACAAAGGACCACGTATTGAAGTGGGATCTCTCGGACCTGCCCGCCCCGTTCCAGTAACAATTTCGGCAACAACCGAATGTGGGTTATTTACGGTTGCTTCGGTGAGTGGAGTGACGGTATGCGACTCGCCAACATGGGTAGCGCGGCGACTCACTCTTCTTGGCATGCGTCCTATCAACAATATTGTGGATGCTTCAAACTTGGTGATGCTCGAGTTGAATCAGCCAACTCATGCCTACGATGCCGACGTTGTGAAGTCGTTTTCAGTACGGCTCGCTCGTGAAGGTGAAAAGATCACCACTCTTGATAACGAAGAGCGCACACTGTCGTCTGCGGACCTGCTCATTTGTGATGCCGACAAAGACGTTGCCGTTGGTATCGCCGGAGTGATGGGTGATCTTCGTTCGGAAACCACGTCCTCTACTACTCATCTATCGTTAGAGACCGCATGGTTCTCTCCTGATCCCATTCGCTTTGCTGCACAACGACATAGCATCAGATCAGAGGCTTCCGTCCGATTTGAGCGTGGGGTAGACCCGAATAACGTTGAACAAGTAGTACAACGATTCTTCACCATCATCCGTGAGACGTCTCCGGAGGCGATACTGCACACAGGTATTTCTGAAGTGCGTACGAGTGCATGTCCCGAACCTCGTCACATTTCTTTACGTACATCTGAGATAACGCGAGTTCTTGGAATCTCTTTGTCTGCAGCTGATGTGTGTACGTTGTTGAATCCCATTGGTTATGAGAGCGCCGCTCGGGGCAATGTTGTTGATGTGGTTGTTCCCACATGGCGACCCGATAGCGAAGAAGAAATTGATCTCATCGAGGAAGTGGCGCGTCATTACGGATACGTCAAGATCGGGAAGTCTGTTCCGAAATCGACGGTCCATGGGCGCCTGTCAACCATGCAGGCTCGACGGCGTCTGTTACGTCGAGTATTGGTGGGAATGGGACTAGATGAGGCGATGCCGTCTCCGTTTCTTGCGCCGGGTGATCTCAGTGCAGTCGGCATCAGTGAAGACAATGTCTTGCACATCTCTAATCCTTTGGCAGCAGAAGAATCTGTGTTGCGTACTTCGCTTCGTCCCGGATTATTGAAATCGCTCCAGTACAACGTGTCGCATCGAGCCCCACGCATTGCGCTATGGGAAATCGGTCATGTGTATCCCAAGGGAAGTGAATCACTCCCCGATGAGTCAGAACAGCTATGTGTCCTTGTTGTTGGTGAGGGAGTAGAGACTGCGGTGGCGCAGTGGAACACCATCGCCGACGCACTCGAAGTGGGAGCAAACCTTGATCAGACGCGTGTTCCTGCTGGTCTGCATGCCACTCGGTCGGCGTCACTTACTCGGGGCAAAAAAATAATAGGAGTGGTAGGCGAAGTTGATCCCGCGATCACTGTTGATTGGGGATTTGCCGAGCGCGTGAGTTGTCTAGAACTTGATCTCTCCATTTTGTTGAATGAATCACCGAAGCCACTGCAAGCTCGCGAGGTCAACAGAAATCCGTCGAGCGATCTTGACCTAGCTTTTGTCCTCTCCAATACCGTGCCCGCACAAGATCTTTATCGTGCACTCCGCCAAGCTGCTGGGGGCGTATTGGTGTTCTGTGAGTTGTTCGACGTGTACAGAGGAGTTGGGGTTCCTGAGGATTCCCGAAGTCTCGCATTCCACTTACGTCTTCAGGATAAAAATGCGACAATGACCGACGCTGGCATCGCTGAGGTTCGTGACAAATGCATTGCCGCGGCACAAAAGATTGGTGCAGCGCTGCGCGCGTAACAACACGCAGTTGTCATCGTTCAATTCGAATTAATCAGTTGTAATTAGGGTCGTCTGGGTATCCGCTGAGTTTTCGCAAGTCGTCTTCTTGTCGTGCAAAGATCGCGCGCCACAGGTTCTCTGGTTCCGGGTCGAGGACATCTGTTGGTTCAGCAGGCACAACAAACCAACCGCCAGCCATTATTTCGCTTTCCAGTTGATGCGCGCTCCATCCGGAATAACCCTGAAAAATGCGAATACGTCCTGCAAACGCTTCAGGGTCATCCCATGTCACGTCAACGGAACGAACTCCTGCTGCAAGTTCGGGGTCGGGATGCAAACACAGGATTGCTTCTAATTGAACCGGTCCACCATCAAATATCATTTGCGGTGGACTGACGACATCGAACCAAGGCATGAGCGGTGAATCAAAGCTGGGGAATGCCGATGGGTTGGCTCTGTTAATAACGACGCCAAGGGAACCCTCCTCGTTGTGTGCGAGTAGATAGACGACGGTTCTTTCGAAATGGGGGTCTTCCACATCGGGGTGGGCGAGGAGCAAACGACCGGGAGCTGGCGGAATCATTGCATAGTTATGCATGAGTATGTATACTAATACATCTATGTTCTCAGTAGGAATTGTTGGCGCATCTGGTTACACCGGAATGGAGTTATTGCGGCTATGTGCTGCTCATCCGGACTTCAATGTGGTGTATGCGACAGGTGACAGTCAGGCCGGAACACTCGCGTCTCATCTGTATCCGGCTCTCGCTGGCGCATATCCGAACCTGGTTTTTGCAGAATTTTCCGCAGCCGCAGTGGCCGGACTCGATGTCGTGTTTTTGGGACTTCCACATGAAGCGTCGATGGAGATCGTGCCTCAGATTCGCGACAGCGTTGGTGTGATTGTTGATTTGAGCGCAGCATTTCGTTTGAAAGATGTGTCTTTGTACCCGCAGTGGTACGGATTTGACCACACGCAACCTGATCTGGTGCGTGACGCGGTGTATGGCCTGCCCGAGTTGTATCGGTCTGAATTAATTGGGGCAAAGTTGATCGCAACCCCTGGTTGTTATGTAACTGCAGCCAGTCTTGCGTTAGCGCCACTTGTGCGTGCAGGCGTGATCGAGGATCACGGTGTGATTGTGGACGCTGCCTCTGGTGTCAGCGGAGCGGGTCGTGCGTTAAAACACGGTTCTTTGTTTTGCTCTGTCGATGAAGATTACGTGGCCTATGGATTGCTCGATCACAGACATACTCCAGAGATCGAACAGGTGACGGGTGCACAGGTGTTGTTCACTCCGCACTTAGCGCCGATGAACCGTGGCATCTTGGCGACGTGTTACGCCCGGCCGCGGGGGAATGCGCCGACAACGGCATCTCTGCTTGCTCGCCTTGCGACCGCATATGCCGATGAACCATTCATCGTGGTGAGGCCGGCAAGCCCAAGTACCAAGTCAACACTTGGGACCAACTGCGTGCACATCACCGCACGCTTTGATGAACGAACTGGTTATGTGATGGTGCTTGCTGCTCTCGATAATTTGGCGAAGGGAGCATCGGGTGGTGCAATTCAGTCAGCCAACGTCGCGCTTGGTATTCAAGAGACTGCCGGTCTTGCAACGGTGGGGATGTATCCATGAGTGCCCAGGCTGACGGTACTTCACCTATCGATCCCTTGAATACTGCTCGGGTTCTTGTCGAGGCTTTGCCCTACATCAGACGGTTCAGCAACCAGGTTGTGGTGGTGAAATACGGTGGGAATGCCTTAGCGGGTGCGTCTGAACATGACGCATTAGCACTGTTTGCGCAAGACATCGTCTTGATGCACACGGTGGGTATTCGTCCGGTGGTTGTCCACGGTGGCGGACCTCAAATCAATGAACTGTTGGCGAAGTTGAACATTGCGTCTCAATTTAAGGATGGGCTACGGGTGACCGACGCAGACACCATGTCAGTGGTGCGTATGGTTCTCACAGGTCAAGTGAATCCCCAGATCGTCTCTGCCATTAATACGTTTGGGAACATTGCAATTGGTGTATCAGGTGAAGATGCTGGCCTTATAAAAGCCAAACAACGTCATCCTGAGCTTGGATTTGTGGGTGACGTCGAGAAGGTGCATCCAGAAGTGCTCCATGGCATTTTAAATGAGGGCTTTGTGCCCGTGATCTCAACCATTGGCGCAGATGATTCGGGTCAGCCATACAACATCAATGCAGACACCGTTGCAGGTGCTATCGCTGCTGCTCTTGATGCAGAGAAGATCATGTATCTCACCGACATTGAGGGACTGCGTCGTGATGTGAACGATGCAACATCTTTGATTAAACGCATTTCATTATCGGATCTGCAGACGTTGATAGACAACGGCACCGTAGCTGGCGGGATGATTCCCAAAGTAGGTAGCTGTATGGATGCAGTACGTAGTGGTGTGAGGGGAGCTCACATTCTCGATGGTCGAATTGCTCACGTTTTACTTCTCGAACTTTTTACCGACACAGGTGTCGGAACAATGATCACGGCTTAGGAGATCCCATGACTCACGCATTTCGTACATCCGACGTTGGCGCATCACTGATGCAGGGCCAATCGTTTTGTCCATTCATACCAGTCTTTGGTCCGCCTGATGTCATGTTTGAACGTGGCGACGGCACGCAGTTATGGGACACCAGCGGAAAAAGATATCTCGATTTTCTCAGTGGCATCGCCGTGGTCTCACTTGGCCATTCCAATCCCATTATCGCCGATGCAATTTCACAGCAAGCTCGCACGTTGGTGCATGTCAGTAATTTCTTTGCCAATCCAGTTGCCACAGAAACAGCGATCATGATCAATGATTTGATGCGTGATGCAGGAGCGGGTGATGGGCAGGTCTTTTTCTGTAACTCGGGCGCTGAAGCAAACGAAGTTGCGATCAAACTGGCCCGCAAATTCGGCGGCAGAGGTCGCCATGTGGTGGTGTCAGCGTTCGGAAGTTTTCACGGGCGCACACTTGCAGCTCTCGCCATGACTGGTCAGCCAACGAAACACGAACCATTTCAACCGATGCCTGATGGTTTCAAACATGTGCCCTATGGCGATCTGGATTCGCTCGTAGCGGCACTTGATCCCACTGTGTCAGCGGTCGTGTTAGAGACAGTGCAAGGCGAAGGCGGCGTCATTCCAGGTGATGTGAGTTACCTGCAAGGTGTTGAGAAGGCCTGTCGCGAGCGGGGCATCTTGTTCATGGTTGATGAGGTCCAAACTGGTTTTTGTCGTACAGGAAAGTGGTTCGGATTTGAACACGCCGGGGTTTCCCCCGACGCGGTAATGATGGCCAAAGGTATGGGCAACGGAATGCCGATTGGTGCGTTATGGGCAAAGCGTGAAATTGCATCCGCATTTGTTCCCGGTGATCATGGCTCTACATACAGCGGTACTGCAATTGCAACGGCTGCTACAAGGGCAGTTATCTCTGAGATGAAGCGCATCGATGCACCACGCCTGGCAACTGAAAAAGGGGAGTATCTATCACGTCACATCGCACAGCTGCCACACGTTGATCACGTGCGTGGTCGTGGCGTATTACTTGGGGTTCAGCTAACTGATGGACTCATTGCAAAAGATGTGTACGTGAAGTTGCTTAGTGCGGGTCTAGTTGTTAACGCTGTCAACGACACCACTATTCGTCTTGCGCCTCCTATCACGGTGACAACCGCAGAGATGGATGAGGCCATTGCAATGATCGCTGCGGTGCTCACATGAGTGTTCGTCACCTTTTGAACATTGCTGATTTCACACAAGGCGACATCCGCCAAATGCTCGCATTGGCTCGCGTTCCTGTCGCTGAATGCAACAGTGTCCTTGCTGGTAAGGGAGTGGCACTCATTTTTGAAAAGGCTTCTAATCGCACTCGCCATTCTATGGAAATGGCGGTTGTGCAATTAGGTGGTCATCCGGTGTACACACGCGGAGAAGAAATCGGACTCGATGTGCGCGAATCTGTAGAAGATGCTGCAGCGATTCTTTCTGGTTATCACGGCGTCATCGCTGCTCGTGTCTTTGCGCATGAGACTGTGGCACGTATGTCACGTGCGTCGATGGTTCCTGTAGTGAATATGTTGAGTGATTGGTCACATCCCTTGCAGACCCTTGCCGATGTACTCACGATGGAACAGCACTGTGGCCCTATCGGTGATCTCACTGTTGCGTGGGTGGGCGACTACAACAATGTCGCACGGTCACTTGCGGAAGGTGTGTTGTTGTTTGGCGGGAAAATGAAAATTTGTGCACCTGCAAAATATGGACCTGATAAGCAGGAAATCACACGGTTGAAAAACATCGGGGGGAATCTCCAAGTTGATAATGATCCCAGCAACACTGTGGCTGAGGCTGATGTAGTGCACACCGATACATGGATTTCAATGGGCCAAGAGAAAGAGACAGAGAGACGTCGCATGGATTTTGCGTCATTTCGAGTAACGGAAGAATTGATGTCGTTGGCACAACCGGGTGCGAAGTTTATGCATTGCATGCCAGCGCATCGCGATGAAGAAGTCACAGCTGAGGTGTTTGATGGTCCGCGCAGTCTTGTGATTGCCCAGGGCCACAATCGCATGCACTCAGCACGTGGCGCTCTGGCGTTCTTGGTGAGGGAGAGCTCATGAGCAGTAAACAGCAACGGCAACAAATGATTTCGCGTTTGATTGAACAGCAGAAAGTCACTAGTCAACCTGGATTACAGAAATTGCTTCGCAAGCACAGCATTGAAGCAACACAAGCAACAATCTCTCGTGATCTTGAAGAGCTAGGCGCAGTGAAAGTGCGTACATCAGACGGAGACAGCGTGTATGCGATTGCAGAATATGCTCCGGCGCGCGTCGCACCGAATGACCAGTTACGTCGCGTGATGAGCGAATGGGTAGCAGAAGTTATTTCAAGTGGCCCAATTGTGGTGGTGCGTACACCACCAGGGTGTGCACATGTCGTGGCATCAGCTCTCGATCGCAGCGCAATGGAGGGACTCGTCGGAACTGTTGCTGGCGATGACACAATCTTGTGCGTTGCTAGTGAACAACTAGGTGGCATTGGGCTCGCAACACGTCTTCGTGAGATGTCTGGCATCGCTGTGCCATCCACTGTCAAACAACAGAAAAAAACTCAACCCAAAAAGAGCGTGCGCCGTGGCTAACTCCTCATCTTCACAACAATCAGTCACTTCAGGTGCAGCACTATGGCATGGACGTTTTGGGACAGGTCCAGCGGCGGCATTGATGGCCTATACCGAGAGTTTGTCTTTCGATCGCCGCTTATGGCGCGACGATATTGCTGGATCGACTGCACATGTGAAGATGCTTGGTGCCACCGGCATTTTGTCGGCTGCCGATGTGCAGGCAATTGTGGATGCGCTCGAGCAGGTGCATACCGAATTTGATAGCGGTTCATTTGGGTTTGTTGACACTGATGAAGATATCCATACCGCGATTGAGCGTCGTGTCACACAGATTGCCGGCGACGTAGGTGGACGTTTGCACACTGGTCGAAGCCGAAATGATCAAGTGGCTACAGCTCTACGTCTCTGGTGTAAGCGTGAAGTGCACCAGGTCGCCCAACTCGTGATGGAGCTTGTGGAAGTGCTGCATCGCCGTGCCGATGATGCAGATGCTTCATCTCCCGCAGTGTCATTGCCTGGATACACACACCTGCAACGAGCACAACCCGTGTTGTTGTCTCATCATTTGCGAGCACATGGATGGGCGCTTCTACGTGACGTTGATCGTCTTGCTGACGCATTGACGCGTCTTGATGTGTCGCCGTTAGGAGCTGGTGCATTGGCTGGTTCTTCACTACCTCTGGATCCAGCTCACAGTGCATCAAGTCTTGGTTTTGCTGACAGTTTTGCCAACTCTCTCGATGCTGTTTCTGATCGCGATTTCGTAGCAGAAGTCTTATTTGATGTGGCGTTGTTAGGTGTGCATTTATCCCGAATAGGTGAAGAGTGGGTGTTGTGGACCTCTGAAGAGTTTGGTTTTGCCACTCTTGATGATGCGTATGCAACCGGTTCGTCAATGTTGCCGCAGAAAAAGAATGCAGACATTGCAGAACTTGCTCGCGGAAAGGCCGGACGTCTGATCGGTAATCTCACAGGTCTCTTAACAACTCTGAAGGGTTTGCCGCTTGCGTACAACCGTGATTTGCAAGAAGACAAGGAACCATTATTTGATTCCGTCGAACAAATTCAGCGCGCGCTTATTGCAATTGCAGGAATGATTGACACTGCCACATTCAATACCGACGTGATGCAGGCTGCTGCCAATCAACAAGTGATGGGTGCAACTGATATTGCCGAATGGTTAGTACGTGGCGGGCGTCCGTTTCGTGAAGCGCATTCCATCGTTGGGGCTGTAGTTCGCGAAGCCTTGTCTAGTGGGCGCATTTTGTCAGATGTCGTGTCACAGCATCCCGATTTAGGTGTAGAGCCTGCTGCGCTCCTAGCGCCCGGTGTCAGCGTGTCCATGCGTCAATCACCAGGCGCTGGCGGGCCTATGGCTTCGACAGATCAGCGCTCGCGTTTTGTTGCAGAGATTGAATCGTTAAAAAGGAAATTGTCGTGACCTTTACATACGTCCATCGTGTGACATGGGGTGACTGCGACATGCAACGCATTGTGTGGAATCCAAACTATTTCGGCTTTTGTGACAACGGAATCGATGTATGGGTACGCAAAGCGTTAGCACCCGAGCTAGCGAAGGTCGGGCCAGATGCTGACCTGGGCGATCTTGGTTTCGATTTCATGCTGAAAGCAGTAGAGATGACATGGCATGCGTCTGCTCGTTACGGTGATGAATTCAGTATCGACATGGCAGCCACTCGATGGGGAAACACGTCTTTTGACGTATCCATGACGGGACGAGTGAGCGATCGTGTGTGCATCGAAGGAAAATTCATATACGTGAGCACCGATCCGGTGACTGCACGTCCAGCTCCCATTCCTGATTTTTTTAAATTGGCTCTTGAGCGCGATCTGTCGTAATTGTTTGTGGCCTATGGCTGTACAAACCGCGTGTGTGTCTTTCTTAGGCAATCCGTTGAGACTTCCAACGCAACGATTGTCCGTGATAGCCGATTGTTCCAAGGTGCCATTGTTGCGGTTCTGGTGATCCGTCCCAGATAGTTGCTTGAATGTCGGCAACGTGTCCGGCTGGCTCCATGCGCACCCAGAGAAGTGGGGCATCTGATGAGGCTGTCTTTCCATACAAGGCGAGTGCATCACGCATTGTGTTTTGTACGCGTGGTCCCAAGTACTGCCACACGATGGAATGAAACACCATGGTGGGTTGAGCGCGGTGACTGTGTAATTGCTGGGGCAACCATGTGTCGACAGACGCTGTATCGATTGAGTGTGGAGCAACTTGAGTGATTTCAATTGCTGCGCGCAGACGACCAAGTCGTTCGTGTTGATCGGGCCATACAAAAGACAACAATTTGTAGACGCCGTCATCTGTGGTTACATCAATCGGCGATACGTCGACGCCGCGACGAGCTACGCATTGGGCAGGGTCGTGATGGAATGGAAAATCTTCCTCTACCCATGAATTTGGTAACTCCAGCGATGATGTTGCATTGCCGACAACTCCGAATGGGGTTGTGATGCGGTAACGATCAAATGACATGGTGAGGCCCGCACTGGCACCCACTTCCAACATCGCAAATTTGCGAATACCAAGATGGGATAGCCAGTGTGACACGGCAAGATGACACAGAGATCGTCCTGGCTCGTTTGTCTGCACGTGCTGATGAAGAGCTAGTGAGACCTCATCGAAATGAGATTCAATGGCCGCCAACGCATCTGTGGAAAGGGTTAGTGAGGGAGATCCACCAACAGATTCGTAATGTTGGGCCAAGTGTGGATCTAAACCCTTCAACACAATGCGGTGCAGGGCTCCCAAGAGGCGAAGTGGTGTTGCGTCGTGTAGGGGGCGTTCTGAAACGCCATGCAGAAGTTTGTACGTGATGCCAGAGGCGAGGTAGTCGCTGCGAATGGATAGCAATAGGTCGTGATACATCGTGGACCCCAATGACAGACATGCTCGCGCTTGCACATCAATGGCGTCAATCATGGGGTCGGCATCTGACGATGCGCCGGGTTCGTGGTCCGTTGTCTTGATGTCTTCAGAATAGATTGCAGGTACTCCAAATCAGAATGGGTCGCTACCACTCCTTCTCAGAATGGGTCGCTATCACTCCTTCTCAGAATGGGTCGCTACCACTCCACAGTGGCGTGGCAACATAGAGCGGTGACCACCCCTTCGCTGTTTAACGAACTTGTCGAGCGTGGACTCGTTCATGACTCCACCGATCCGACGGCTCTTGGTGAGCGACTCGAGGCGTCGCCTATCAGTGTGTACGTAGGTTTTGATCCAACCGCCGATTCGCTCCATGTTGGTCATCTACTTGGACAGCTCACATTGAGACGCTTCCAACTGGCCGGACACAAGCCATATCCACTTGCTGGCGGTGCAACTGGAATGGTGGGCGATCCGTCTGGCCGTAGTGAGGAGCGCAATCTTCTTGATCGTGACACGTTGCAACATAACGTCGATTGCATCACGGCTCAGCTCGAACGTTTACTTGATTTTTCATCGGGCCCATCTCAAGCAGTGCTCGTGAACAATGCCGATTGGACTGCTCCGATAACAGCGCTTGATTTTCTTCGCGACGTCGGTAAACACATCACTATCAATCAGATGCTTGCAAAAGAATCTGTACGCAATCGTTTGAATTCAGAAAATGGCTTATCGTTCACCGAATTCAGTTACATGTTGTTACAAGCGAATGATTTTTGTCATCTATGCGCTGAGCACAACGTTGAATTACAATTAGGCGGTTCCGACCAGTGGGGCAATATCACAGCTGGTATTGATCTCATTAGAAAGACGTTGTCACGTTCTGCCTTCGGTGCAACGTGGCCGTTAGTGACACGTAGTGACGGACAAAAATTTGGAAAAACTGCAGATGGCGCAGTGTGGCTAGACCCAATGCGTACATCACCGTATAAGTTCCGTCAGTTTTGGATTCAAATTTCAGATGACGAAGCAGCTACGTATCTGCCACGCTTTTCATTACGTTCACTAGAAGAGATTCACGGTGAGTTGTCAGAACACGTACAAGCACCAGAAAAGCGAATTGCACAGCGCGCACTTGCAACAGAGATGACAACTCTTGTGCATGGTGGGGACGCAGCACACGCAGTGGAAGCTGCTGCATCTGTGTTGTTTGGCGACGACCCGAAGAAATCGTCGCGAGATGCATTCGATGTTGTGGTCGCCGAAGTTCCACGTACGGATGTTGCACCGTCAGAATTGTCTGATGTCATCGCTGTGTTGTCAAAAACCGGTTTGTGTTCGTCGAATTCAGATGCGCGACGCACACTGACACAAAAGGGAATTCGAGCAAATGGCGACATCGTGGAAGGCGAGTCACTCGCGGACCTCGACCTACTTCACGGCCGATATGTCTTACTGCGTAAGGGAAAGAGCAACTATCACATCCTTGATGTTCACGGGTGATCGGTGGGAAGCCAGACAGGAAGTCGCCTTCCACTACACGCTGCATCAGTCGGAAATTCTTGTGGGACAAGGGTTGCAGGGTGAAAATCGTTCCGATAGAGTTGCAATCCGCCCCCAAAGAAGGTTTCACCTTCGTAAGGGCGGACATGGCACCAAGTCATGGAAGCAAGTTCCTTGTGGGAACGCGAATCGCGTTTTTTCTTGGAAAATATCGTTTCTATGGCATGTGCCAGAGCGAAAGCTCCTTGAAAACGGAAGAGAAGACTGAACGCCAGTGCGGGTAGCAATGGGGGTTATTTCCCATTAGCTACTTGTCAATTCAGGGTCGGATTCCCATCCGGCCCGACAAAATCGATTGGAAACAATCAAAAACAATTAAGTCAGTTGTTGGTGTCACAAACAGGGAATATTCCCCCTGGACACCAGCAGACTTTCCAGAACGACCCTCACACTTGTGTGAGAAGTTCTTGACGGAGAGTTTGATCCTGGCTCAGGACGAACGCTGGCGGCGTGCTTAACACATGCAAGTCGAACGGGGTCCATTCTGTAGCAATACAGATGAAGACCTAGTGGCGAACGGGTGAGGAACACGTGAGAAACCTGTCCCGAACTCTGGGATAACAGTTGGAAACGACTGCTAATACCGGATGCCGTCATCAGATCGCATGATCAGATGACGAAAGTTTTTCGGTTCGGGAGGGTCTCGCGGCCTATCAGCTTGTTGGTGGGGTAATGGCCTACCAAGGCTTCGACGGGTAGCTGGTCTGAGAGGATGATCAGCCACACTGGGACTGAGACACGGCCCAGACTCCTACGGGAGGCAGCAGTGGGGAATCTTGCGCAATGGGCGAAAGCCTGACGC
>Ga0164292_10000010_pt1 | contig 127642 bp, 134 predicted proteins | sample GEODES117metaG_FD_111486 | JGI IMG/M metagenome (GOLD analysis project Ga0164292, IMG submission 111486) | Eutrophic lake water microbial communities from Lake Mendota, Wisconsin, USA - GEODES117 metaG | ecosystem: Environmental > Aquatic > Freshwater > Lake | place: USA: Lake Mendota... | reverse complement strand
GTCGAATCATCCCAAATTCGACGTTTTCGGTCTGGTCCTGCCATGGTGCTGGTGGGAAGGCTTTCGTAGTCTTTCCACTCTGGGCACACTCCAGTAACCTCTACATAGATGACGCAAAGTGTGGCGGCGAATTTCGCACCACATTTCGCACCATCCCCCCTCCCGTAGCTCAGTTGGATAGAGCAGCGGTTTCCTAAACTGCCGTTCTTTCGGGTTTTGGGACCTCAGCCATATGGCAAGAACCCCAGTAAATACTGGTGTTTTGCCTAGTTCTACTGCATTTTTGGATAGTTGATTAGATCGGCCAGATTCCCAGTTATTCCCAGCTATTCCCAGCGTTTCTTGCGTCCATGGTGCGCCGAGATGCCGTTAGTTCAAAATGGCCCGTAAGCAGTGGCTCTAAGGCGCCGGGCGGTCGCTGGCGGTTGGACCAACCCTTAGATAACCTGCAGTCGTTCGCCTCCGTAGCTCAGTGGATAGAGCGCCGGATTCCTAATCCGTCGGTCGCAAGTTCGATCCTTGCCGGGGGCGCTGAATGCATCCCATCTAAGCCGAGGTTGGCTAGTCGTGCGCTAACGGAGGAGTGCGAACGCTTGACGCTAGGTGTTCAGAACAAGAGCGAGTGCAATCTCAATCGTCTGTGTCGCGTCGTCTCCATCGACAAACAACATCGCGACAGTCTCTGAGTAACCACCTTGCGGCATGTCCTCACGACGCATCGCGATCGGTGCCCCGATGACTTTCCGCCAATGACTGAGGACGGCAGACTCGACAGCTTCAGCCAGTCCAGCATCAGGTACGGCCCACGTCTTGATAACTTCCCAACCGTTGTCAGTGTGTGACTTGATTCTGTTCTTGCGTGACGCCTCTGAGGACACTCCAACTTTGAGTATGCGGAACGGTTCGTTCTTCATTAGGTAGAGGATTCCTGGCGCAGCTCGTTGAAGGCCCGTGGGGGAGCAGTACTTGCAGCCACCTTGTCCGGACTTTAGAGAGTTGTACTGGGGTGAGACTTCGCGGTCGCATTTCATGCAGCGGCATAGGCGTCCGATAGCTGCACCCTTGTACTCCTCGAGCGGCTCGAGTTCTTTGGCTGCGAAGAGAGCGTCGACAAGTTCAGCGGGTAGAACCTTGCGGTCGCCCATCTTCCGATACGCACAGAAACGACAACCGGAGCGTTTGCGAGAGCCTGCAATGTCCTTGTACGCGGTGAATACTGTCTCTCCACATTCAAGACACCGACACTTACGCCGAACGTCTGTGCCTGGGTAGTCCTCAAGCGGTTCTAGGTTCGCTTCGCTAAAAGCAGCTTCAACAACTTCGGTAGGGTTTCTCTGAGCGAAGCCGCGCACTGCTGCAGCACAAGGCCGACGGCCACCCTGGCCGCTGTAGAGATTGCCGTAGGCGATTTTTGCTTCGTTGCCACACTTGTTGCAGCGAGACAGACGGGGAACATTCGCATTCACCCAAGGCTCAAGAACAGTGAGATCGGCGTTCGCATAAACCTTGTCAATGGCCTCGATGTCCGTTTTGAGTTCTTGCAGCTTTCGCCGTACAACTTCGTATCCGCATGGTTTGCAACCGCCATGCCCAGTTGAGAGTGTTGCGTATGTCGTGCGACCTTCGGTTCCACAAACCTGGCACAGTGCTCGACGAGGTTTGTTGGCACTGATGTACGGTTCGAGCGGTGTCATATTTGCAGCTGCAAAAACTGCATCGACCGTTGCTTGTGGCGTGCGTGTCTTAGTGGCTATGAGGTCAGTCCAGCACCGCTTGCAGCCGCGTTTACCTTGTCGAACACTTGAGTATGTGACACGGCATTCGTTGCCACAAACCTCGCACTTGCAGAGGCGGGGAGTGCCGGCACCCGCGTATGGTTCCAGTGGCGTGAACTGGACTGCACGAAATGCTGCATCAGCAGTTTCATCTGAAATCCGCTTTCTACTAGGAGCCATTGCAACAACCTATGTCAACGGCATGGTCTTTCGTTTTGATGCTTCCGTCACCAAACAGGCTGAGAGGCTCGCGAAAAAGACTGACGTTCGTTACAGTCCCAGCATGAGACGCATCGGTATCGCAACTGCACTAACAGTGTGCCTAGCAGCATGGGGAGGGTCCGTAGCGTTAGGCGACGACACCGAACCCGCACCAGCAGACACCACCATCTCATCACAGCCAACCACGTCAGAGTTCGGCACAGAAACCGAGATAGAGATAGCACTCGACGACAACGGAAACATCGTGCCCGCTGGAAACAGGGCAGAAGGCTAGAACCCCCGTAGACACTGGATACTGTAAGAAGGTGAGCAAACCGCCGTCCTGGAATGAAATCCGCACCAACGCTCAACAGTTCGCCACCCGATGGGAAGGAACCAGCGACGAGAACGCTGAATCCCAGTCATTCTGGAACGAGTTCCTAGGCATCTTCGGCATCGACCGCAAGCGTGTCGCCACCTTCGAAGCCCGAGCCAAACGAGAATCAACCGGCGGCCGCGGACGCATCGACCTTCTCTGGCCTATCACTTCTTTGTTCCCCCTTAACCCTAAAACTGGATTGATAGTAACAAGTACTAGAGGACAGAAAGACAAGGACTAGCCCTTGTCCTACTTGGGAACGGGCTAGGTGAGCAGGTACACCTCGACGCGGCGATTTGCACGCTGGTCCTTCTCGGTCTTTTTGGTGGTGACTGGTTGACGAGCGGCGACACCTTGGACATAGATCACCGAAGACTTCACCTTTTGGTTGACGAGATGGTTGCGCACGTAGGTAGCACGGGCAAGGCTCAACTTGACGTTGCCTGGGCTGTTACCGGTAACGGTGCCGGTGTGGCCCAGAATCACGATTCCCTCAGCGGATCTTGCTTCCTTAACGAGTGAGGCAGGAATTCTGTTTGGAAGAGCAGAGTATTTTTTGAAACGGATCGTTGTTGCTTTTGCAGCGGTCAATCCAGCTTGAGCCCCATCGGTCTTTATCGTGGTCGTGAAAGTGGATAACACTTTTCCACTCGAGGACTGTGCCGATACTGAGACTTTAGGAACTGACCGAATTTGTACTTTGCATTCACCTTCAGATAGTGCGATGACACGTCCATCTGCTGTGATGCATGTATCTGGAGTACGCGAGGTCAATGTCTTTGTTTTGTCGCCTTTTTCGATCAGGCGCACAGCGGTAAGAAGTTTCAATTCTTCGGGGAGTTCTTCCTGAAGTTCATCTTCTGTAGTGCCAGACGAGTTTGCAACGGCATCGGCGCCACCTGTTGGGGCAGCGCCAGGTACCGCGGATCCTGCAAAAAAGACACCGTAGGGGGTGCCCTGGGTCAAGGTGACGTCTTTGAAGTTGAAAGGAATCATTGCAAAGTCACTGGCAGAGAAAGTCTTTCCTTGCCATGACGTTGCAGTGGGGCAGGTTGACAGGTCAACTTTGGTACTGGCGATTGGAGAAGTTCCTTTGATCGCTGTTGCGGGGTTGGTGAGTTCATATAGCAAGGCGTAGAGCTCAATTTTTTGTCCAGTTGGCTGCAAACATGTCATTGACATTTTGAACGATGACAATGCCCCAGATGTCTTCGGAAAAAAGATCTGTCCAAAACTATTTGCATTGAAACAATCGTTGAGTGTTAATGGGATCTGTTGATTCACTCGCTGACCGTTGGAATCTTTTTGACAGCCTCCATTTTTTGGTGAGGTGGTCCCTTCGACAGTCTCGTACTCGGTTGGGTTAGACCACGTTACGAAGTTGCCTTTGCGCGTAGCAGCGGGTTGAGTGGTGCCACCGATGGTGTATTCGAATATGAATTGACAGCCTTTGTCGGTCGCAGTCGTGGCCCTCGAACAGGTATTTAAGGTGACACCGTCATTTTCTAAAAATGTTGTGGCGTGACCCGCAATGGCGTCTGGATCTGTTGGGCCGTTAGTCCATTGAAAATTAAAACCAACGTTGACGCCTGTTGGGCTTGCTCCCGACGCGCTTGCAGTGTGGGGGCTAGTTGATACCAGTACTAATGACGCGAGCGCTGCAGTGGCAACAGCTACGCGAACTGCTGAGGGCCTCGAGTTGTTCGGGCAAAAAAACATACAAAAATTGTAGTTCAGATCTGAAAACGTGACAAATCTGTTGCAGGGCGAGGGGTCAGCCGCGGATGAGTTGTCCGGGCAATGCGCCGGTGAACTCATCGTTAGAAACTGTTTGCATACCGTTGACAAACGTGGCCACATATCCATCTGCATGTTGCACTAAACGCCTGCCATTAGCAGGGAAGTCATACACCATCTCTGGCATGTCAAAGCTCAATGCATCAAAGTCGATGATGTTCAAGTCCGCGCGCATTCCCGGTGCAATTAATCCACGGTCGCGTAGTCCGTACAGTTGTGCAGTTTTCAATGTTTGACGGTGCACCATGTGTTCAAGAGGAAGGCGCGGACCACGCTTGCGGTCGCGGACCCAGTGGGTGAGGAGAAACGTGGGCATGCCGCCGTCGCAGATTGCACCGCAATGTGCACCAGCATCTGATAATCCGTTGTGCGTGTATGGGTGTTGCATTAACTCATATGTCATCGACAAATCACCGTACGAATAGTTGAAAAATGGCATGTAGATCATGCCGCGCCCGTCACGTGCAAGAAGTTGGTCATACACAAGAGCCATTGGGTTGATGTTTCGCGTGCGTGCTTGTGCTTCGATACTGTCGGTTGTCGGGTCTGGTTCGTAATTGATGTTTGCATCAGTCACTGCAAACATCTTCCACAATCGTGTGGTCACAACACTGTCAAAGAAGCCGCCATCGTCGGGGTGTTCGTATACAAAGCGATATCGCAGTGATTCGTCTCGTAATGCCGCAACTTTTTGCTCATGTGGGAGATGCGCGATTGTTTGCCACGCAGGATGAAATGCGAGCGGATGAAAGGAACCTTCCAAACACATCAATACACCGATTGATCGCCCTGCTACTTGGGTAACGATGTTCAAGCCATCATTGACCGCGTCATCAAGTTGTGCGAGCACCTGTTTCCACACGTCGGGCGCTTCGTCTGCCTGATTCAAATTGACACTCACCGTTACGCCGGGATTTCGTCGAGCAAGCTCGCGCATCCACGGCCACTCATCTGTTGGCAGAATCTTGTGTTCGGGGGCAAATTGGAACACGCCGCGTCCGTGTTTGCCCATTGCTTTTGCAATGCCGAACAGCTCGTTTTCATCAGCGGTCGTGCCAGGCACAAGTTCACCGCTCTTGCTGCGGTGAATGGGTGTGCGACTAGTGGAAAATCCCAAAGCACCATGGTCAAATGCTTCATCTACCAGCTTTGCCATCATTGCGATGTCTTCTGCAGTGGCGGTTTCATTTGCGGCGCCGCGTTCACCCATGACATAGGCACGAAGTGGTCCATGAGCAATTTGTGTTCCGATGTCGATAACACGTTGTTGTGATGCAAGCACGTCCATGTATTCAGGAAATGAACGCCAGCCCCATGTCATGCCCTCTGTCATTGCTGAACCGGGGATGTCTTCAACACCTTCCATCAACTCGATAAGCCATTCATGACGATCTTCAGATGCAGGCGCAAAACCAACACCACAGTTGCCCATCACCACGGTTGTGGCACCATGCCAACTACTGGGGGTTAACCACGGATCCCACGTTGCCTGTGCGTCATAGTGGGTATGGATGTCGACCCAGCCTGGGGTGACAAGAAGACCGTCTGCGTTAATGACCCTGTGGGCATTTGACATGGATGCAGTGCCAGCGTCAGCAACATCGGCAATGACCCCGTTTTTAATGGAAATATCAGCCATCCGGGCGGGACCACCAGATCCATCAACCAACTTCGCATTCTGAATAACGGTTGAGTGATCATTCGCAGACTGTGACTCCATGTTTATGACTGTAGTTGTCCGGTTGCGGATAATGATTTTTTGAGTCGCTTATGCGTGTTCATCTTCGCGTGGGCTGTAGCCATATGGCGGAAATTTTTCGCCACGCGGGTATGGGAAATACTTATGATGCCATTGGCCAGTGATTTCATAAATGGCTGTCCCGACTGTGCCGTCGCTTGTGTGCACAGTCATCTCTGATAAGCCACCACCAAGAGTGTCGGGCAATCCATTTTGGTGTGGCCAGCTATAACGCTGAGCCCAGCGACCTTGTCCGGTGATCGTGACCCGCTTTCCACCCTCCAAAGTAAAGACCACAGTTCCATGTAGACCAGCGACATGTTCTCCATACCTCTCATACGAGGTTGGAGAATTGGTGTTGTCGAGCCAAGAAAGATCATGCTCAAAGCCAATGACAGGTATGGGCGTTGATCCATCAGCAGGTGCAAAACAGCCATCGGTGTAGACGCGCGCACCGTTTGGGTATTCCCAACACCACACTCCGTACATGCCCTCTGGCAGTTGGATCGCTAGCCACATCCACATCGGACAGCGAGCGTGATTGCGAATACCCCACGAATGATCACGTTGGCCCCACCAACGTTCGATAGTGCGAGTAACGCCGTTCATCGTGAACGTGCCGTCATACCAGCCGCTTTGAATCATGTGGCGTTGATCCCAAACGATGTCATCACCGGCAGTCATGGTTCCACGCCGCAGTCCATACGGAGATGTGCGTGCAGTAAATGTGATGTCCATCGAAAGTGGCGCGTTTTCAACTTCAGCAACTCTGAGTCGAATTTTTTCATGTGGCGTAACGATGTCTACTGTGACGGGTCCGACAACGAAATGATTGAAGTCACCGTCGACATGTCGCTCGTGTTTTGCAAGAACCGGAGTTGATCCCACTCGTCCTAATTGCAGCGAATCCATTGCGGCGCGGGCAGGGAAATAGGCCAATGTCAAGATTTCGATGTCGTCAGGACCCTCTGGCGACTGCATGATAAAGAACAAACTTTCACGCCAGTGCTGGTGGTGAACAGCAGTATGACGAAATGGTTCTGGTATCTGGTGTCCAAAAAATTCATCTGCAGGATCAAAGATTCCCATGTGGTCAGCCCTTTAGAAGCGAGAGAGTATTGAGGTCAGATGCTTGCTGTGCATGACGTTGTGCCATTGCAAGAAACATTTCATCGCCACGTGGTGTCTGTTTGACAAGCATTGATGCGATGACAGCCATGACGAATCCAGAGAGAGCATAACGACGATAAAGATTCCATGCATCATCAAATGAAAGAGTGATTTTGTATTCCTTGAGCCCGTCAACATAGGCCTGTATAAGACGATGTTCATGTTCTTGGCGATCAGTGGGCAACAATCCTGCACCAATAAAATACGACAAATCAGAAAGACCACAACCGACTGACATCGTCTGGAAATCAACAACGCCTGCTTGCAGACCAGCGGGTCGTGGCATAAACAAGATGTTGTCGAGTCGATAGTCGCCGTGTACTGCGGTGTGATGTGGCGGAACGAATTCGAAGTACGGCTCGGGGTGTGCAAGAAATGCGTCACCTATTTGACGTGTACCGACATCGAGTTGGTCGTTGTATCTGTCGACAAAGCCCGGATACAGCATCTTCAATAAGCCACAAAATTCACGTCGCTTGTCTGGAGTATTGCGATGAAGCCACTCCCATTCCAAAAGATCTGTGGCGTTCCATACTGGACCGTGAAGACGTGTGAGCTCCAAAACTGCAGTCAGCGCTTCTTCGGGTGAGCATCCAGTGATCTGGTCTCCTTGGTAACACGGGGCGAAGTCTTCCAAGAGCAACAAAAACTCATCACTTCCTTGGTGGTACTCACATGCGAAACATTGCGGCGCGTTTACATCTACTCGCGGGCGCAAGAATTGATAGAAGGCAGTTTCGATTTCGTAGGTGCGGGTGAGTTGGCTTGCCTGGCGACTTGACTCATTTGCAGACTCGTATTTAGCAATGAGAGTTGCAGGGAGACGAGTGGAACCCGAGTAGGTGAGATGTAATCGACGACTCTCTGACATCTGGCCCGTCCCTACTGGCTCCTCGCGAACATCGGTTACCGCAACGGAACCCAAATGTGGCGAAAGGGTCATAGTGAGTTTTTCGGGCGATACGGCCAGGTGGGGCACGCCTTGCACCGTAGTGGGCGTGACGTCGGTCTTAGTCATGTGTCTGTACAACCTGTGAAGAAATGTATGTACATATTGTATAAAAAATTTGATAGTCTTTTAGTGAAATTATTTCAACACCCCCGAGACGGTATTTGGTGCCGAAATCGCAGTGTTTCTAGAAAAGGTTGTTATGAAAAAAGTTATTCGTGTGTTGATGTCGATGTTGGTTCTCGCCACGGGTTTGACGATTGCGCTTACGCAAACAACCGAGAAGCGCGCTGACGCCGCAAACCCGAACAAGATCACGATCTGTCACCGCACTGCCGCAGTCAATAATCCGTACCGACGTATCACGGTGAACTTCAACTCAATTGCGACCGACATCACGAAGCCAGCCAACAATGGTCCATCAGCTAGCGGTCATGGGTAGTGGTCGCACAACTTATGGCCCACGCATGTTGCGGATAACGATGACGCAAGTCTCCGACCAGACCCGAACGTATTCAATCCCGATTGGAAATCCTCGTTCTATCAAACAGCAACCCAGAAACGTTGGGGCGACATTATTCCACCGACACTTGACAAAGATCGGGACGCAGGCACTCCACTTCTGAATCGCGCTGCAGCTGGATTGAATTACAAAGATGCTGGGCTGGCTATCTATAACGGCATAAGCTTTGGTGGTATTAATTACGGCGGTCTATGTAAACGTCAGTCTGCTGCACAGTTCTGCACTGCGCTCATTGCAGAAGGTGGCACGCTTGCTGAGTGCCAAGCTGAATTAGCAGAGATGGAAGCGCTTGAAGACGAAGAAGTCAAGAAGGCATGTAAAAACTCTTTCGTTGGTTGTTCGTTGGAAACAATGAACACAATTAATGTAAAAACTGTCGGTGTTACGTGCGCAGCAAACGTACCGACACTCAGCGGCACTGCATCCACAGGAACAGTGCTCAACAATGTGAGTTTTGAATATGGGACCGATGTGTTTCTGTCAACGGCAACATCTATTGCTGGTGCTCCCGGAACCGTCACTGGCACGGGATCATTTACCGCGACTCTTCCAGCATTAACTGACGGGACGTACTACTTCCGAGCGGTATCAATTGAGCCGGGCGCTGAGAGCCGTTTGGATGGATCTATCGGATCGTTCTCGGTCACAGCTACAGGATGTGTTGTGCTCAGTGGCGGCGACCCCGCACCAGAGGGTGGATACAAAGGGGCGCTAGAGGGCGTCGTGTGGATTGATCAAAATCGCAATGGTGTACAAGACGCCGATGAGCCTGGTCTTCCGTTCACGCCGCTGGTCGCAGACTTAGTGAAGGCTGCAGTTGGCACCCAGTCAGTTGATGATTCTGGCTCAACCGGTGGTGTACGCACTGCAGGTGTTCGACGAATGGCAATAGCAGCGACAACTGATGCAAATGGCTTCTATGACATTCCATCACTCGAACCTGGCGACTGGACAGTGACAGCAAAACTTCTAACAAGTGCGCTCGAACGAACATACGACACTGGTGGATTGTCCACCGATTGGTTGGCGAGCGCATTTGTCCCAATTAATGGAGTGGGAGAAGCTGACTTTGCAGCTGCCGGTAATGCACGTGTATCTCTTGTTGTTGAGCCAACTGCAACATGCACAAAAGCTAAGACTGTCGAAGTGCAGTGGGCGGGTGTTGATAACAAACTCAACACCAAAGACGATGTCACTTTTGTTGCGACGGTGACTCAATAAGAAGCTCTCCTGCGTGGTTTGCCATGGGGTAGTTACATCGTCACACCTATTTGTGCTGATGGAACGCGTCTCGCGTCACAAAAGTTCGTCATTACGAAAGCGCAATCAACAAAAATCACCAAGTTGTCAGTAGAACTCGCGCCTGCAGCATTGCCAGCAACTGGATCGTCGACGAACACGTCGATGATGGCATTGGCGACAATTCTGATCACCTTCGGTGCAGCATTGCTCATGACGCCGCGCCGCCGCCGTATTCGCGACTAGAGAAATACATTTTAAAAAAGGGCCGAGGTTAACGCCTCGGCCCTTTTTGTTTTACTGTTAATAATTTCAACTTCTATCTGTGCTCTATTGTGGAACTACTGACTGTGGGGAGAGCATGGCTACTGAATCAATTCGAGAGATGGCAGAGCGGCACTGGGCGGGCGAGGGCGACCTCGTGCACGAAGAGCACCCCGTGACAGTGGTATTGAATCGCGCTGCAGAAGAGATCGAACCCGGTCTGCTGACGTTTATCTCGATCGCATCGGTAAACGCAATCGATACAGGTGACGGGTTAGTACTACTTGATACTGGTGGTGCCTTTGACTCTGACCATCTTTACGACGAAGTGCGCAAGTGGCGACCTGATGCACCGTTACGTGCCGCGGTGTATTCGCACCATCACATCGATCACATTTTTGGAACAAAGCGTTTCGAGGCGGAGGCAACAGATCGTGGTTGGGAGCAACCCGTTGTGTATGCACACGAAGACCTGCCCGAAAATTTTCGACGATACGAGCGCACGCTGGGTTGGAACGCCGCAATCAATAAGCGCCAGTTTGCATTGCCGATAGAGGAGTTTGTGTGGCCTGCGGGATACCGCTATCCCGATGTCATGTACAAAGATCGACTGACTTTCACTCAAGGAGAGCTCACGTTCGAGTTGTATCACGGTCGCGGTGAGACAGATGATGCAACATGGACTTTCTGTCCTGAGAAAAAGATCTTGCATCCAGGTGACTTGTTTATTTGGGCGGTCCCCAATGCTGGTAACCCGCAAAAAGTGCAACGGTTTGTGAGTGATTGGGCGCACGCGCTGCGGCAAATGGCAGCAACAGGTGCCGAGACAATGCTGAGCGGACATGGTCTTCCTATCTTTGGAAAAGATCGTGTCGCGCGCGCGTTGCTTGATACGGCAGATTTGCTCGAATCACTCGAGCAGCAGACACTTGCACTGATGAACACCGGAAAGCCACTTGACCGTGTGTTGCACGAAGTAGAGGTGCCTGCACACTTGCGCGAGCTTCCGTATTTGCAACCGGTGTATGACCACCCCCAATTCATTGTGCGTAACGTGTGGCGTCGCTATGGCGGCTGGTGGGACGGCGAGCCGGACTCACTTCTTCCTGCTCCACGTGCACAGCAAGCGGCCGAATGGGTGCGTTTGTCTGGCGGATTAGAGAACGTGTTGGCGCGCGCGCGTCAGCTTGCCGCTGACGGCGACTTGCGTATGGCGTGTCACTTGGTGGAATTTGCCGTGTTATTTGATCCTGCATCGAAGGAAGCACACGAGACACGCACCAACGTCTATCGCACGCGCTCAGAACAGCAGACCAGTTCCATGGCACGCAACATCTTGAACCACGCCGCCTTCGCGAGCGAACAAGGCAAACGCGACCTGGCGGGCGATTTCTAAGCGATTTTCCCTCCACATGTGACGAATTAGGGCGTGACCTTGGTCGTTCGTCTTGCCATTGGCTGGCCTCTCGTACTTTTATATAGGTATGACGATGACTGAGCCACGTATACCAACACTCGAAGAGTTCCGTGCCGAGGCGCGCGAATGGCTCGCGACGCAATGGCCACAGCGCCCAGATGACATTGCAGCGATATGGGGTGAAGGGTCAGATTCGGTATCGGTGTTTCATGATGTGCCATTTGAAGAAGAGCTGGCACTCGATAAGGCAATTCGTGATTGGCATCAAAAGAAGATTGATGCAGGGTGGGCGCTGTTCACATGGCCCGAACGTTTTGGTGGACGTGATTTACCAAGTGCATATGAACGAGCATTCGTGGAAGAAGAAGCACGCTTTCTTGTGCCACGAGAACATGAAACATTCAACGTTACGGTGAACCTTGTTGGTCCAACTATCGCCGTGTATGGAACTGAAGAACAAAAAGATCGCTTTATTCCACCCTTTATTCGTACCGACATGTTGTGTTGTCAGTTGTTTTCCGAACCAAATGCTGGGTCGGATCTTGCATCGTTGTCGTGTTCAGCAAAACAAATGGGTGCCACTTGGATCATTGATGGCCAGAAAGTGTGGACATCTGGTGCGCGTTTGTCCGAATACGGATTGTTGATTGCCCGTTCTGACACGACGGGCGTAAAACACGCAGGCATGACCGCATTTTTGTTGCCGCTGAATCTCCCAGGAGTTGAGATTCGTCCCATCCGTCAAATGACAGGTGGCGCGTCATTCAACGAAGTGTTCATGACCAATGTTGAGTTGTCTGACGACTATCGCCTCGGCGCAGTGGGTGAGGGCTGGAAAGTGGCACTCACCACCTTGGGATTTGAGCGCAACAGTTCAGCAGACGGTGCTGGCGGCGCCGGTGGTACGCCGCAGCAACTGATTGCGTTGGCGCAACATCTTAGGAAGAACACAGATCCTGTGGCGCGCCAGATGCTTGCTGAGGTGTACTCGATGGGTCGTATTGCAGAATTGTCTGGTCTTCGTATGCGCGGCACATTGTCCGCCGGGCAAGATCCTGGCCCGCTTGGATCCTTGGGCAAATTGTTTTGGACGCAGCGCTTGAATCGCACATCAGATGTGGCGACGTATCTTCTCGGCGCTGATCTCATGGCGGACTCAGGTGAGTGGGGTAAGTACGCCTGGGCAGAACATGTTCTTGGCGCACCTGGGTATCGCATCGCGGGCGGTAGCGATGAGATTCAGCGCAACATCATTGGTGAGCGGGCTCTCGGGTTACCTCGAGAGCCACGCTAAATACCATTATTTTGCTGAGATTTTCAGTGTTCCTGATTTAAACGACTTCTTATTCAACGTGCATGTTGCGCGAACCGATGTTGCACCTTTATAGGCATTTGCTGCAGGACGAACAGTGGCTTTTCCGGCCTTATTCACCGTGGCGGAACCAACTGTCTTGCCAGTATTCGTGGCAACAACACACTTAGCTTTCGGAGTTCCCACGAGGGAGATCTTTGTCGTTGATTTCACTGCTGCTTTGGTTTTGCCCACAGCAGGTGTGGGTGCTGTAATGCGAACTTGACCAGCACCTTTTTTCAAGTTCAATGTCATCTTGCTCGCAGTTGCAGTTTTGCGAACCGATGCCGTACGAACACTCGCAGATTGCGGAGTGACCTGGATTGGGCATGTAATTGACAGATTCTGCACACAAAATTGAGCAATTTGTGTCATCACACATGGAGTGATGTTGTAGGTGGTACAGAATTGGCTGTAATCGGTGGTGCCACCTGACCCACCGCTGGATCCCCCACCAGAGGACACGTTTTTAAATTGCTCGTTCAAATCAATTGTCTGCGATTGTGCAAAGGTGCCAGAACCAACGTATCCGGTGAATGCTCCCGTGCCAGTTGTGATGAACACCTTTGCAGAAAATGACAGCGAGATGCTTTTGTTTGTCGCAAAGGTGGATGGATCACCCGTCACCGAACCGTTGAGTTCGATAGTTCCAGCCAATGTGCTCTTTGCTGCATCTTGAAATGAAAGCGTAAAGCTACACACCTGCAACACTGTTCCAGCAAGCGATGTCATTCCAATAGAGATGTTGGAAAATGAACCAGTGATTGACATTCCGCTGGTGAACTGTTGTTGCGCATTACAGGTTGCAGTGATAGAGCCGCTATTAAAACCAACGTCGGATGTTGCAAGACGTGTGTTTGCTGCTGTTCCCGTTAGTGACTGTGCAGAGTTTTTGATCGTGCATGTCAGGCTGACGCTGTTTTGTCCACCTAGAAACGCATTTTGGAAAAGGCTCGTGGGGTCCCCACAGTCCGGTGCCATTTCGGCTGCCGTTGGAGGGTTGATACTGATCGTGAAATCAAGTGCCTCGGCGGGAATATCGACAGCTGACGCCGACGGGCTGGGGGTAATGACTAATCCCAACACTGCAACGACGGGGACAAGAACGATTCGACGCAATTTCATCTGAGACTCCTTCATGAGATGAGGACGACGCGACATCGAACACATAGTAGACCTGATTTTGTCTTCGGCAAACAGCGGATGCCTGTGGCTATTTCAGGAAAACCCTGGCGATGTCTGCGATGACAGCTTCTTTTTCCTCAATCGGGGGAAGGATCACAAGTTGATCAAGTCCCGCTGCATACAGCTGATCCACACGAGTACGTAGTTGCTCGGGTGTTCCCACCATGCATGTGCGATCGATTAATTCAGGGGTGACGAATTGCTCTTCTTCTGGAATCACCCAACAGTTGTGTCCAAGATGGATCCGTTGGTGGCGACGCTCGGGTGGGGTGAGCTCTACTTGTCGCACGTAGTCGTCCCACATATCAGAGAGATCGGTCGGCGGTCGACGCCCAAACTGCACCATCTGTTCGTATGTGTAATGAAGACTCGCGATAGCAAAGGCACCTGCTTGACGCTTCACGCGTTCACTATTTAATGTCTCACCGTCGCGTAGCACCACCATTGTTGTGAGGTTCGCAATTGGGAACTTGGTGCGATTGATGCCCAGCATTTGTTCGCGAGCCGTTCGCCGGAGTCGTCCCCACAACGATTGCACTGCATCGGGAGTATTGGGCAGGGAAGTGATAAGTCCATCTCCATGACGCACAGCAACAGCAAGCGCTTTTGGTCCAAATGCCGACACATACATCGGTATGCGCGGGGAGAAACGAACAAATCCATCCTCTGGCATCACGTGACGAACTGAAGTTGATGTACCGCGAAACTCATATTCCACTTCGCGCCCGTCAAGAAATCCACGTAGGTCATAGAGGTACTGATCAAACTCGCCGACGCGCATTGGTGGATGCCCCATAATGCGCATCGCTGTGTTGCCGGTACCAACAGCACAAAACACACGACCCGGCGCCAATTGATTAATAGTTGCGTGAGCGGCCGCTGTCACTGGCGCAGTGCGTGTTGATGGAACGGCAACGCCAGTGCCGATACGAATGGTTGACGTACGGGCGGCAATGAGGGCCATGATCGCATACACGTCTGACCAAATCATTTGACTGTCTGCTGCCCATACGTGACTAAACCCCAGACGCTCGGCTTCTACGACGTAGTCAACATCTTCAGGACGCGACGCCAAGCAAATTCCAAACTTCATCATGGTGTTATGACCTCACCTGAATAACGTTGCGGTCTTTAACGATGGGAGCAAACACCTCTGCACGGATCTTGTTATGTAGATCGTCATGATGGTATGCATTCCAATCTTCTTCATTATCAAACGACGCGATAACGACGTAGTCATTGTTGCCCGCAAGACCAGCGTCAGGTCCGCATACATATGACTTGACGTATGGCATTGTTGCTCGCATGTCGTGAAGAGTTTTTGTGATGACCGCGATGTGATCAGGAGTTTGTGGCTCGGTAAATGTGAACATGGCAACGTGATGAATCATGTGGCTACCTTAGAATCTTCATGCGACGCACAAGAAAAAGTGAATAAAAAAAAGGACCCACCCGCAAAGGTGGGTCCTTTTTTACGGTTTAGTTACCGACGCTTGCTCTTCTTAGCGGTTGCTTTACGAGCAGTTGTCTTCTTTGTTGATTTCTTCACTGCCTTCTTAGGTGCAGCTTTCTTTACTGTTTTCTTCACTGCCTTTTTCGCAGCTGGCTTTGCAGCTGTTTTCTTGGCAGGTGCAGGAGCAGCCTTACGTACTGTGTTGACTTTTGGAGCAGGTGCTGCGCCAAGTGCAATGTCTTTGAATCCCTTCAACGCGGTGATCTTTGCAACAGTCTTTGCGGGGACTTTTACTTGAGCACCAGTTGCTGGGTTACGGGCCATGCGCGCTTTGCGCTTGATCTTTGCGAATTTCGCAAAGCCCGAGATATTCACGACCTCGCCTTTAGCGACATTTGCCAAAATGACGTCGATGGTTCCTTCGACCATCTTGGCAGCTGTCTTGTTGTCGACATCGGTATGGATGGCTACTGCTTGGATGAGTTCACGTTTCTTCACACCTTGAAACTTATTGCACGACAGGCAAAAAAGCGTGGATAGTAAGGGCTTTTTGAGGTACTAGAGTTCGGCCATGGGATACACCAATTATTCACTTGTTCAGGTCGTAGTCGAAGAGGGCGTCGCCCGGGTGGTCATCGATAACCCGCCGATCAACATCTTCACAGCCGAGTTGTATGCCGAAATGTTGCGCCTCTCAGACGAGTTAGCCCTCGATGACGAGGTGCGGGTCGTAGTGGTGAGTTCGGCAAATCCGGAGTTTTTCATCGCCCACTTTGACGTAGGGCTGATTTTGGAATTCCCCGAACGACAGGCGCCCACCGAATTGCACGAATACCACCGAATGTGCGAGCGGATGCGCACTATGGGCAAGGCCACAATTGCTGTGATCGAAGGCCGGGTCGGAGGCGGCGGCAGTGAATTCGCAGCCAGTTTCGACATGAGGTATGCCCTTCGCGGTGGCGCGGTGTTTAACCAGCCCGAGGTAGCGCTTGGCATCCTTCCGGGGGGAAGTGGCACGGTTCGTCTGTCTCGACTCATTGGACGCTCACGTGCAATGGAAGTAATCCTTGGATGTGACGACATTGATGCTGATACCGCCGAACGGTGGGGATGGGTGAATCGCACCTTGGATGCAGACCAACTATGGCCCTTTGTCGATCGCATGGCACGACGGATCTCATCTTTCCCACCGAACGCAGTTCGTGAGGCAAAGGCCTCGATTCTGAATAACGATCACAACGTGCCTCAAGATCTTCTTGCTGAGGCAGCCGGGTTCGCGCGACTCATTAAAGACCCTCGTGCGATTGCGGCGATGACCAATTTCATGAATCGTGGGGGACAAACGCGAGAAGGTGAGCTGCGTCTTGGAGCGCTGTGTGACGAAATCAATGACTGATATCTGCAGTTGAGGTATCTCCAGCGGTCACGCGAATGGGATTAGTACACTCGCCAAAGTGACAACGCCGTCTCCTGTCAAGGTTCTCATAGTTAACCAACACGGAGACAACAGGGGAGATGAAGCCGCACTTGACGGCATGTTGCGTGGGCTGACAGAACAGTTAGGTGACACCACATTTACGGTGGTGCACCAGTTTGCAAATGCATCGGCGGGTCCAGCCTTTCGATCTGACGTCACGTGGATCCCACACAAGATCAGCGCAATTGAAGCATTGAGACTGGTGGTGTATGCCGTTCTTCGCATGTTGCGTCTACGTCCGAAGTTCATATTGGGTCGGGTGGGCAAACAAACAATTGATGCCTACGAGAACGCAGATGTAGTGATTTCTGCACCGGGTGGACCGTATTTCGGTGACATTTACATCAAACATGAATTTGTTCACTGGTTTTATGTATGGATGGCGAAACTACATAAGAAACCATGTGGTCTCTATGCGACTTCTGCGGGGCCGTTTCGCAAGAGATGGGCAAATCCATTTCGACGTTTTACGTATCGCTGTTTTGACGCCGTTTATGTAAGGGAAGAGATTTCCGCAGGACACATCAAAAAACTGTTTGGATCGCGCCACATAGATGTACACGTGACTGTGGACGCAGCTTTACAGGTGATGGTGTCGCCTAGTGAGCGTGATGATCGGCGACTCATCGTGGTGTCGGCGATTAACTGGGCATATAAGGGCTCATCCAACGTTGCGGATCGCCAACGTATCTATGACTCTGCGATCGTGAGTGCAATTATCGAATTAGTCAGTGGTGAAAATACACGGGTTGTGTTTGTACCGCAGTTGCACGGTACAAAACACCGCGATACTCCGTACTTATTGCGACTTGCCGATCAATTGCGTTTGCAAGCCACAGATCGACGTATTGACATTGAAGTGTGGGACGAAGAACGTGACATGACGTCACAGCGCGCCTTGTTTGCGTCGGCAGATTTTGTGATTGCTGGTCGGTATCACCCCGCAGTGTTCGCATTGTCTGCTGGGGTCCCTCAGGTATGTATTCCTTATGAACATAAAGCAACAGGAGTGCTCGCGCTTGCGGAATTGTCCGATGTTGTGTTGCCTATTGAGCAAGTAACCGAAGAGAAGTTACGCGACGTAGCCCACTACGTTCGCCAAAATGCCGCAAGTATTCGTGAACGTTCCCATGCTGCTTCTGTGAGATTGAAGTCGCTATCTGCAGAGACTTCGCGAGCTATGGCTCAACTGGTGGACCAGCAATGACAAAGGTGCTGATTACTGGCACAGGCGACCCAGAGTTTGGACGTAATAGACAGATCATCCGTTTGTTGCACCACTGTGGTTGCGATGTGGCAGTGCGGACTCATTCGGTGTGGGCAGGCGACAAAGCGCGTTCAATTACTTCTGGGAAGTTGTCTCTTGCGTGTCGGGCCGCACTTCGCTATGTGAAAGTAATCGCCACGGTGGTGGGCGCGGGGCTTCGTCGTCGTCCCGATGTGGTGATGATTCTTCATCCCTCACAGATTGATGCAGTGGTTGTTGGGCTTGCCTGCAAAGTATTTCGGTTGCCACTGGTGATTGATTTTTTTGTATCGCTGCACGAGACGGTGGTGCAAGATCGTCGACTGCTCGGTGAGAGATCACTGGGTGCGCGATTCTTACGTTGGTGTGATCGTTGTGCGGCGCACATGGCAACCCAAGTCATGACTGACACCCCAGAAGATGCCGAGTATTTTGCAAGAGATACCCGTACACCGCCCACAAAATGGTCTCCAATTTGGGTAGGTGCTGATCAAAGTATTTATGCACCGCAACCTAACGAAGTAGTTGTGCTGCATTCAGTGTTGTTTTACGGCACCTACATTCCATTGCAAGGAATTGAACATATCGTTCGAGCATCCGCCCTATTGCCAGCACATGTTTCGCTCACACTGATTGGTGATGGCCAGGAACGCGAACGAATTGAAGCAATTATCAAAGACGAACAACTTCCTGTACACCTCATAGGGTCAGTATCAGAACACGAACTCGCAGATCACATTGCACGAGCATCGGTGTGTCTTGGGGTCTTTGGAGATGGTCCAAAGACATCGCGAGTGATTCCCAACAAGGTGTTTCAGTGTCTTGCAATGGGCAAGGCCATTGTCACCGGCGATACACCTGCTATCTCGCGGTTAGGAAATGCGGTCGCGGTGGTTCCAGTTGCAGACCCAACATCGATTGCTGCCGCGGTGCTTGATATCTTGAACAACGATGAGAAACGCCATGAGTTGGAACATCGTGCGCGCTCGGTGTTTGAGGATCGTTTCGATGAACGAGTTATCGCTGACGACATGGCGGCTGTGATGGGGCGCATCACTAGACAAAAGAATGCAATTGCGCCGCTCACCATTATGGGGCGTTTGCGTGAGCCCTACATTCGAAAGTGTGTACAACGTTGTGAACCCCGACGTATTTTGGAAATTGGTGCCGGGCAGGGTGCAATGGGGACGCGCCTGGCGCAACACGCTATGTACGTGGGACTCGAACCCGATACGTCGTCTGCGTCAGTAGCGCGACAGCGTCTGTCGGCCAATGAGAATGCTGACTTTCGCACGGGTGGGATTGAACGGCTAGCAGCGAATGAAGCTTTTGATGTGGTGTGTGCGTTCGAGGTGTTAGAGCACATTGAGGACGATGTTGCCGCTCTTCGTCAATGGTGCTCGCATGTGACCGATAACGGGATTGTCGTCATCAGCGTTCCTGCACACCAAAGTAGGTATGGAGTCTCTGATCGTGCGGTGGGTCATTTTCGCCGTTATGACGCAACAGACATATCTGATCTATGTGAACGCGCCGATTGTGAAGTGGTGGCACGCCATGCTTACGGTGCTATTGGTGGTCATGCATTGGAGACGGTACGAAATCTTGTTCTGCAGCGTCGCGGTGCAACAGAGTTTGGAGAGTCTGGTCATCACGATGTTGCAGCACGAACAGCAGCAAGCGGTCGTTTGTTTCAGCCGTCGTCACGATGGGGTGGAATATTGACCGCAGTTATCGCGGCACCGATGCGCGTTATTCAGGCACCATTTTCGCGCACATCAATGGGTGTTGGTTGGGTAGTTGCTCTGCGCAAACGCGGCACGGTGTAGGCATAGCCAAGCGATCCTAAGACCACTGCCGACACGAGCATGATGCCACGGTCAGTGGTGGCAGCTAATAAACCGGTATCAAAACTGGAACCCATCCCTAGTGCTGCTGCTGTGATGAAAAATTCGCGGATGCCAATGCCACCTGGTGTGAAGGCAATGATTCCCGCAATTGCGGCTGCCGGTGCGATCACCAAAAAGAACCACAGCGATTCATGAACACCAAGAAGCGCAAAGGCAAGTTGAAATCGCCATGCGGTGACGATGTATTTCACTACGTCGATAACGGTGACCGTGATCGACGTAGTTGGATTACTTCGAATGTCATTCCAACCACGAGCAAAGTTAGAAATGGCTTGTCGAATGCGACCAGACGGTTCCTCACTCGTGGGAAGTGGGATTGCAAGAAATACGACGCACATCACGCCAATGCCAACAAATGCGGCAAGCATGATCCATGCAAAATCCCCACCTGCTACTGCGTATGCAATAACGCCAACGATGCCGACAATTGCTGACGAGCCGAGGCTGATGATGAGATTGGCACCGTAGGTACTTCCGTTGCGGGCATACGACAAATCGTGAATTGACTTCATGTACTGAAATTTGTATATGGTGCCCACCTGCGCTGGCAGTAAGTTGCCGAGCAAGCCAGAACAAAACACCATCCAGTTCTCCCAGAACGACACTTTGACTCCGATGCTGCGATACACCACCCAGAATTCTGCTGAATTGAGGAAATGGCCAACGATGATCAGGACGGCAATGAGCGCAAGATCCCATGATGGGTCTTCCCACAGGGGTGCAAGATCATCGCGGCGATTCCATACCAAGGCAACCAGTGCGAAAACTACAAGTGCAGAAAGCACATAACGCACAGTCTTCTTATTCAACACAGAGGGGTCTATCCGATCATTCTGTTAAATGAGGCATACGATGACAGCAGTCCGATCGCCTGCAACGTGTGGTGTCCGATCGACACTTTGTTGCGATACCACTCTTCGGCACGCTTTGGCGACAGCAAAGAATCAACGTATTCCGGGTTCCAGTCAAACGGAAGATCAGCAAGTTGGGTGATGATGTTTGCCCGGATGTCGTTTATGTACCACGTGTCGATTGGTGAGTCGACGGGAGACTGTTTCGGTTGATCGATGATCGCATCGGGCAGTAACTCATATTTGCGCACCATTGCGACCAATAATTCTTTGCCGTTGGCAGCGGGAGACTCGTCTTGTTTCTTTAGGTAATCAATAGGCAGTGAGGTGACGTACGAGCGAAAGACGGGGTGGAGATACGGCGTGAAATGGGGGAGACCTGTTGCGGCCATAGCACCATCAACTTTCACTTTGCTTTGATTGGTGAGGCCATTTCCGTGAAATGCACGTCGTGGTCCGTCAAAGCCGGTCACAGCTGTGGCTAAGCGTGTACGTATCTGTTCAACAGTTTCTGTTTGTACCGGTGATGGCCCACGCCGTAATTGCGACAATGCGTAGTCGTCGAGATAGCGGGTGGGCAGGTGTCCACGTGCGGGCTCATCAAGCATCATGTTTCCGATCACACTGCGAGCAGTACGGGCGACGTGACCAAGATGTTTTTCTGCAAATGATGTGCGTAACGGTGCGCCCGAAGCGCTCAGTAGCCAGTCAGGTATTTTGGCGAGCCGTTTGTTGAGTGCCGCGCGACGGTTGACCGTTGGATAACTAAGAAATACCGCATCGCAACCGTCGCCATTAAAAATGGCGCTGTGTCCGTCATGTTGTGCGAGTTGTGATGCAACAAGCGTGTGGATTTGGTAGTGCGCTTGGGCGCCTGGCTGTGTGAAGTAGCGACCAAACTGTCGAAGATTTTCCTCAATGATGTCTGGAGTGAACGACACGTTGTGATGCGTAATGCCGAGTGAGTTCACAAAAGAATCGACGTTTCGTTGTTCGTATTTCGCATTTCCGAATGTAAATGTGTACGTGTGAACTTCGTGGCCCATACGCCGAAGTGAGGCTGCTACCAGCATTGAATCGAAACCACCGAGCAGTACCGCATGACGAGTGTTTCCCGCTGTGAGTTCTTCAAGTGCTCCAAAGAAGCGATCTCGTAACTCGGGAATAGCGGCGTCAAACGACGACGGCGCGGTGACTTCTGGGTGAATCACTGCGGTTGACGTTGTGGTGCTTGCAGATATGTTCCACCGCGTGCCTGCAGGTACGGCACTGATGCCTGAATAGGCAGTATGGGTGTCGGGATAAAAACCAAACCCCAACATGAAATCTTCGTAACCGCGATCGACGTGGGTCTCTGTAGCGCGAGCAAGGAGATGGAGAGAAGATGAGCACAAGACATCATTTCCGGCTGAGTGTGCGAAAATACGGTGATTTCCACGTCCGGTAGCAACGATTAAATCAGTGTTGTCGCATGCAGCAGCGATGACATCATCGGGTGCGCTCTCGAGCAGGGTGTTCGGTGTGGTGAAACCCGCGCAACTGACGCGAGCCCCAGAGCCGTAGAACGCAGCCTGATTGTTGTGCGCTGTGGCTGCACTATCTCCGAGAAGTGCTATCCGTACCGTGTCATTGTTCGCAACAATACGAATCTGCGCGCCGAGTTTGCGTGCTATGGCACACGCTGTATCGAAGCGATGTGAAGATGGTCCGGTGTGTGCAATAAGGCCGTACATGTCAACACGAATCTAGACCTTGACGCATCCATAGCGTGAGGTCTAACTGTGGCTCATCGCCTTGATTACTCCATCCAGTATCTGCTGGGGGTTCAGCGTCTGTACTGATCACACAATTCACGTCGGTAGGTACCACACTGTCATCATCAATGGGCACAATCTGAATGGGGTGCACCAGATATCGGTAATCAACGAAGGCATTTCCTGCGCGTGTGTCGATGTCGATAGCGATGTCGGTGTCATTGCGTTCCTTGTCGGGTGTAAAACTTTCGATGCGATTATCGAGTACGAGATCTTCACGAATCTCGCGGTAGGGAATGACTGTTTGAGTCGCAGTGTAAATAGTTGCTCCGGCACTAATGCATCCGAGAAGAACCAGGCCGGTCACTGCTGAGCGTTTCCACATCATGATCACCACCACACCGATTGCAGCAAAAACTGCGGTGAGGACCACGTATCCAATTGGTGCAAAGGCATCGCGAGCCCAGTCGAGGGCGATGGCATTTGGAGGTGAGAAGTACCGATGATCAATGAGCATTTCTCGCAGACGGTCACCATTTGTCGAGACGAGAAGGATTCCCATCAGAAGAACCATCGCTGATAACGCAATCCACCACATCTTCCAACGCCCAGATACAAGAAGTGCAGCACATGCAATTGCGACAAGTACTGGGCTCACCGCTTCGACGTATCGGCCGTATATCAAGTGATCTGGTCGAGTGATGTGGGCGAGTTGAACAGAAGATGTGAGTGCAACAGCAGCCACCATGGTGACTACATAGGCAACAGGCATGGCGTGGCGCCAGGACCGTTCAGAGATATGTCGCCACATCGCGGCTGCAACCGCAATGATTCCAACAAACGCCAAGCCGAATGAAGTGGAAATGAGATACCACATCTGACCGGTTGCCGAACGCAAGATGTGAGGCCATTCGTTCAGCGTTGTCATGCGTTCCACCATGCGGTCTTCTTTTCCAAGTGATGCAACATATAAGTCGTCACGTAAAGACGCATTGAGTTGATCAAACATGAAATACACCACCGCACAACTTGCGATGCCAGCGACAATTAATCCATAGCGACGTGGCCGAATTGTTACACCTGCAATAACAATGGCTGTAACTGTTAAGGGCAAGATCAAGACGAAACGTCCATGCACAATAGGTAAAAATCCGGCGACCGCGCCGGTTGCAATCATTTTGGCCACGCTTGGTGAAGTACTGATTTCAAACACCAATAACACGATCACCGCAATAAGAAGTCGGCTGAGTGACTCGGCGTATGCAAATAATGAGAAAGCAGCTACCGATGGAGCGATAGAGATTGTGGCTGCTACTAGGGCAGCCCATCTCATTGACAGGTTGAAATGACGCGTCATCAGTGCGTATAAAACAACTCCAGTTAAGAACACAAAAAAGATATTGAGAAACAGTGCCACTTGAAACTGCACATCTATTGATGCACCAAAGAGTGCACCTACTGCTGTCACCATGCTGTAGCCGGCTTGATAGAAAGCGCGAACTTCAGGTAACGGAGTTTCCTCATGTCCTGTCAGTACACGACCGTTTAACAAGTAACTGAGTTCGTCGGGCCGTGTTGATGGTCCGTGAATGAAAAATACCGATACGGCAAGAACAAGCGATGTGATTGCAGAGAGTGCAGTGACGTATGCGAGCGTCCAGCGTGGAGGCTCGGTCATGAAAGTGGTCTACTTGGGAGGCGGTTCTTTAGGTAATCCCAATGCACGCTCAGAGATCGTATTGCGTTGAATCTCATCTGTTCCACCGGCGATGCGCAATCCTGGAGCACCGGTGAGAAACCCACTCCATGCATAGGTGCCCCACTCGCCAGAGTCTGCTGTCATTGCTGGTCCGAGGATCTCACCGGCAACCTTGCCGATTCGGCGAAGTTGTGTGGTGTAGAGCAATTTGGTGATAGATCCCTCTGGGCCCAAGTCGTGCCCGGCAGCCACTGCTGCTTCTTGGCGAAGACGCAACATACGGATGATCTCGTCGTAGAGATACACCTCAGTGAGATGACTGCGCACGATGGGATCAGAGGTGACTCCACGATGTCGCGCTAGTTCAAAGAGTCGCTCTGATGGGCTCACTGTTGTAGAACCACCACGATTAGCAACAACATGTCGCTCGTTCATCAACGTGGTGAGAATCGCACGCCAACCCATGCCTGGTTCGCCAACACGATTGGCGTGTGGCACCCTTACGTCATTGAAGAACACTTCGTTGAATTCGGAGTGCCCGTTCATTTGTTTTAGTGGACGAACCTCAACACCGGGTGTGTCCAGCGGCAACATGAACATAGTGAGGCCTTGATGTTTTGGAACAGATGGGTCAGTGCGGGCCAACAACTGTCCGACATGGGCGATGTGGGCATAACTACTCCACACTTTTTGTCCGTTCACCACCCATTCATCACCGTCTCGCACTGCCGTTGTGCGAAGACCTGCGAGGTCTGAGCCGGCTTCCGGTTCACTGAGTAATTGGGAGCAGATGATGTCTCCGCGGTGAATGCCGGGTAAGAAACGTTGTTTCAAATCATCAGTGCCGTGTTCCACAATGGCAGGGCTCACCATGCCGCGACTGACTTGAAACAGTCCTTGATCAGGCACGTTAAATTCTGCGAGAACGTCAGCAAAGATTTCTTCATGTTGCAGTGACAATCCCATGCCGCCGTATTCGCTGGGTCCACTAATCCATCCATAGCCGTTGTCAAATAGCAAACGCCGAAACGCGATTACTTTCTCACGTGACTCAGGTCTGTCGTGTTCATTGCTGCCAACGGATACAACTTCATCTGCTCCTTCGCCCCATCCTCGCTTGGTTGAAGCAGGACGAATAGGTACATGTTGTAATAAAAACGAACGCGCCTGTTCGGCGAATTCCTTGGTACTGATCATGTACGTGACTAGTGAGCGTCGGTAAGGCCGGCCAAGGCCAATGCAGCTTGTTTTGCATTGTCCATGTCGTAGTGCTTACGCGTCACAATGCGCTGTGCATACAAACCACCACCGGATTGGATGTTGGTCACTTGCTGCCAGCCACCGAATGCATCGGCTGTGTAGTCGCGAATTGCGTGGAACAAACGAGTGCGATACTCGCCGCTTACGTCGCTACGAGTGCTCATGTACTTGCGAGCAAGTGCACCAACTTCTTCGTTTTCCAAGTCAGACGTTGACGGGGCGGTGACAACTGCACCACCGGCAATGTCGTGCAGGTGACGCACCATCATGTTGAAGTTTGCAGCGCCCGTGTATTTACCGGCGTTGGTGTACAACTCGCTCGGGAACATTGCACCAAATTCGCCCTGTCCAGCATTTGCAATTGCTGCTTCATAACATGCGCGCACGACAGTGGCGTGAATGATCATCTCGGAAATCTTTTCCTTGATGTGTGCCTCGCCGGCCAAGCCGTTTGCTTCGGCAATTAACTGTGCAAGACCAACGAGTGCGTCAGCACCGTCAGCCATGCCAGTGAGACCACCAAGGCGTTCCCACAAACCAAGTGAGTGCGCAAACAATCCGGCGCTTGATGTTTCACCGTCGAGGAAGATTCGTTCGTTTGGTACGAACACGTCATCAAAAATGACAAAGCCTTCCGGAGTGGATTCTTTCGATGTCACCGGGAAGTCACGCGGGTCTGCATGACGAGGTGCATACGAGGTGTTGATGATCTTGACGCCAGATGCATTGACGGGCACCATGCACGCAATGGCGTACTCTTCTTCGCCAGGTTTCATCGACTTGGTGGGAATGGTCATCAACTCGTGTCCAAGTGATGCAGCAGTGATGTGGAGTTTGGCTCCACGAAGCACAACTCCTTCAGGAGAGCGATCGACAACGTGGACGTATGCATCGGGATCGTCTTGACGTCCTGGTGGACGTGAACGGTCACCTTTTGCATCGGTGATGCATTGCGTAATACGCACGTCACGCTTTTGTGCATCTTCAATGAAGCCATGAATGCGTTCGATGTACTGCGGGGCAGTGTCTTTGAGACGACCTGCGACAGTTGCCAATGTCATGATCGAGGTGTAGGTGACATGGGCCATCATTCCTGCGGCGTGAACGAGGTCGACCTTGTCGCGAAGACCTTCTTTTGTCGTCGGAATATCCGAGATGGGACTCTTACCGTCAACGGCGCGTTCCAACAGCCAGTCGTACTGGTCTGCGATTTGCATCGCTGGTGGACCAAGCACCGGATGGCTTGGAATGTCGTGAACGCGTTCACCTTCAAAATATGTCGCACGTCCGTCAAACAACGATTTCTTGTATTCCTCACCTGTCATCATGGCGAGCCCCCCTTCAAGCTGTACGCCAAATCTACTGCAGCCTGTCAACAGGGCAGCGAGCGGAAGATCTCCAGAGTGGGAACAAGGTCTGCGGGCGCAAAATCTGTCGGACCAGCGGGTAAGTCGTTACAGGGCCACCATCGCCCATGATGATCGGCCGTCAGTGGGATGTCTTTTGACGCAATGAAGAACCATGACACATTCCAATGTCGATGTGGTCTGTCGCCAGGGACATCAGAGACGTGAACGATTGCCGGCGCATCAACAACTGGTGTGACATTGTGAGTTGACAGACCGGTTTCTTCTTCTAGTTCGCGTAACGCAGCATCTTTTGTGGATTCGTGTGGGTACATGTGTCCACCTGGCGCACTCCAACCAAGCAACGAATGATTGACGAGCAAGATGTGATCGCGTTCGGGGGTCATCACCCATGCCGTTGCGCACAAGTGTCCATGAGCAATATCGATTGTCGCATCAGCGAGACCGCGAACTAACTGTGTGGACAGGTCGTTGTGGTGCACAAGGAGTGCGAGTTCTTTCGATATCGCAGGATGTGAACCGGGGATATCAATGGTGTCGTGAGGGAAGCCCACCGAAAGACTCTCTGTGTCGCCGTATTTTTAGTGACTGTGAATAAATGACATCACTTCTGCTCGGGCAGAAGAGTCGGTGCGATAGATACCACGAACTGATGTGGTGACTGTTTTTGAACCGGGTTTGCGAATGCCACGAATCGACATGCACGAGTGTTCGGCTTCGAGCACTACTAATACTCCGACCGGATCAAGCATGTGTTGCATTGCATCGGCAATTTGACTGGTCATACGTTCTTGCACTTGCAGACGTCGCGCATAGCCTTCTACAAGACGCGCAACTTTCGAAAGCCCGGTGAATCGACCTGTTGTGCCGGGAAGATATGCAACGTGTGCGACCCCGGTGAACGGAAGCAAGTGGTGTTCACACATGGCAGTAAATGGAATGTCGCGAACCAGCACCATCTCGTCGTGTTCGATCTCGAATGTTTTAGTGAGATGCTGCTCAGGGTCGTCGCTCGCACCCTGAATGACTTCGGCCCACATACGTGCAACACGTGCGGGCGTATCGAGTAATCCCTCACGAGTGACGTCTTCTCCAATGGCGTCAAGAAGTTCGCATACGGCTTTTTCTGCTCGTGCGTAATCAAATGATGTGCGATTGCTTCCGGTGTCAGGTGGTGCAGACGATGAAGCAATGGGCTGCTGTGATGTGGAACTCATGGCACCTCCAGGTTGGTCGCCGTAGATCAACCTACCGTTATTTATTGGTGCGGTAATCCCCGAATTCCTTGTCGCGGTCGGTGAGTGCACCGGTCACGCTTTCGGCAAGTTTTCCGAAGTATTCACGGCTAGAGCGCTGATGAAAACCAAGTGCATTCAAATCTGCGGTGGCGAGCATGCCGTCACGCATACCCATTGCTTCCATTGCACGATGAACGACACGTTTGTTAATTGCTTGTAGATCAGCTGGAACTTTTGCAACGCGTTGTGCAATTGATAGAACCTCAGCATCAAGCGCATCAGATGGGAAGGCACGGTTTGCAAATCCCGATGTAACCGCTTCATCTCCTGTCATTGAATCTCCAGTGAGCATTGCCTCCATTGCGCGTCGCATGCCCATCAACCACACGTGCCATGCCATGTCAGGCGAAGACATAGAACGCACTGGCGGATATCCGATTTGTGCATCGTGGGCGACATAGACAAGGTCGCATGCTGTGGCAAGTTCAGTGCCGCCTGCAAGGCAGTATCCGTGCACTTGGGCAATGATTGGTTTTGAAAGATCCATCATTTCAAACCAACCACGTAAAACGTGTCGTGCCCATGCGCCATCTGCAGGACTTAACGGCCACGGTGGAGTTTCGCTCGGGTCTTGCGCAAGGTCATATCCGGCGGAGAAACATGAACCAGCTCCGCGGATGATGACAACACGCACAGACGAATCGGCATCGGCTTCACGCAATGCGGTGAACAATTCGGAGCGGAGCCCGTGCGAGAGGGCATTTCTTTTATCGGGGCGATTGAGCGTGATGCGCGACACCTGGTTTGCGGGGGAGTCGACAATGATGAAGCGATACTCAGAACGGGGTACAGAAGCCATGTGTGACAGCGTATGAGGCGAGAGATTGGTCACAGGAATAGATGTTCTCGGGGTTCACGAAACCCTGTCATTGCTGGGTAGCCGTAAGATATCGACGGTGAAAAAATTTTGGAGACACGTACGTCTTGCGGTCGCGGTGACCGTGACGGGGGCTGGCGCGCTTGTCGTTGCGTCTCCATCTGTTTCTGGCGCGAGCGTTGTCGGCGATTACATCGTGCACTTGAAAAACAGTGATGTTGTTGCCGTTGTTGATTCAATTTCGTCGCTCGATGTACAAGACATCGACAATGTGTATGACGAAGTGTTTGACGGGTTTTCTGCCGAGTTGACCGGCCGAGAGGTGGAACTACTTCGTCGCCATCCTGATGTTTCTTTTGTCGAGCCGGACATGTCCGTGTCGATAGCAGCAGAACAGGCCTCGCCGCCGTGGGGTCTTGACCGCATTGATCAACGCAATAGGCCACGAGACGGGACATACACATACGACGCCACTGGTTCTGGCGTAACGGTGTATGTCTTTGATACAGGAGTTGATGCAACGCATCCAGATTTTGGAGGGCGAGTCACCACTGGGTACTCAGTCATTCCTGGCTATGCAGCAAATAAGGATTGTCATGGTCATGGAACCCACGTTGCTGGAACTGTTGGTGGCACAACATACGGTGTGGCCAAAGAGGTCACAATCGTGCCGATCAAAGTGTTGGCATGCGATGGCAGCGGATCAGTGCAAGGAATTATCAATGCAATCGACGATTGGGTACTTCCGCGACACGTTGCGGGAACGAAGGCGATCGCAAACTTCAGTCTCGGGGGTTCGTCAACCAGTGCATCGTTAGTTGCTGCCATTAATCGTTTGCACGCTGCCGGCATTCCTTCTGTGGTGGCTGCGGGAAACAGTAATAAAGATGCATGCGGATTTTCTCCGGCAAATGCCAGTGCAGCCGTGACAGTTGGTGCAACTGATTTAGAGGCTCAAGCTGTTACAGGTCGTGAACTTGAAGCAATGTATTCCAACTTTGGACCTTGTATCGATCTCTTTGCACCAGGTACGGGAATTGAATCTGCGCGTACCGGAGGTGGTTCACAAAGAATGAGCGGCACATCGATGGCTGCGCCTCACGTCGCTGGCGCAATTGCAGTTGCATGGGAATCACGATCCACCCTCACATCACAACAGGTGTCTGATCTTGTCATTGGGAATTCCTCGCTCGGAAAGATTGCATCACTTAGTGAGGGCAGTCCGAACACATTTTTGTTTGTTCCACGCAATGGTGAAACTCCGAGTGCTCCGTTGAACCCTGCGGTTTCATTGATTGAAGGCATCACGACGGTGTCATGGGAGGCCCCCGCAACTGAGGGTGATTCGTCAATTGACGAGTATTACGTTGTGTCGCTGGACAATGGTCAGGTGTGCACCACTGTGCCGACAGAAGAAAACCCCGAACTGTCATGTGCATTTACAGATACTTCGGTCATTGATCATTCATTTGTAGTGATTGCTAGTAACAATCACGGTTCCAGCCCTCGGTCAGTAGCAGTTTTTGTTCCTCTAGAACCAGCAGTGGTGGAGATTGCGCCAACGCCACAACCAGCGCCCACACCACAACCAGTGTCACAGCCTGCTCCCGCACCGCAGCCAACACCGCAAGAAGTTGTTGAACCCGCACCGCCACCTGTGCGCGAGACAGTGGTTGTTCGAAAGACCACAAGAGTACGAGCCTTGTTGCGCAAGCTCTCGATGACTGTGACGGAGTCACAAAAAGTGACTGCACGTATTCATCGTGATTCAAAAAAGGCCTGTGCACTTCGTGACGGCACGTTGCACATACGCAGTGCCAAGCGTTGCGTCGTTTCACTTCGTGTGACAGATAAAGCAACGCGTATGCATAGTGCGAACGTAGTTGTAAGTGTTGTTAGAAAATCATTAAAGAATTCCGACCAGAGATGATTTATTAAACCAATAAATCATCTGAACTACTGTTTGATGTGTCAGATGAAAAAGTCGCTCTGAAATTGTCACTACATTCTCGACATGGAGACAGAAAGTCAGAACCATTTATTGCCACGTCGTCCACCGCGACAACGAGCACAACAACAAAGAGCGAAAGACAAGATTGAATCCGTAGTGAACGCTGCAGTTGACGTGTTGGAACGTCAAGGAGAATCTGGTGTGCACATCACCGACATCAGTCGAAAGACGGGAGTGTCATACGGCGCGATTTATCACCATTTTGGTGATCGTGACGGATTAATTCGTGCAGCGCAATTCGCACGTCTCCAAGAGCAACCATTTGTAGAAATTGAGGCACTGCGAGAAGCGCTGCGTGAGATTGAAAGCGCTGAGAGTTTGTCAGCGTGCATCGATTCAATGTGTCAATCAATTGCGTCGTCCGAACACCGTCACGATCGGCTCGTGCGCGCTAGCGCTCTTGCAGCAGCCATTGATCGGCCGCAACTCCGAGCAGCATTAATTGATATTGAGTCGGAGTTAGCAGCACAGTGGGAGCAGGTGATGACATTGGCCCAACAGCATGGAGTTGCAGATGATGGATTGGATCCTCTTGCAATGGCTGTCTTTGTTGAGGCGCTTGCATTCGGTGTTGTTCTCATGGAGCTACTAGAGACAAAGCCAGAACCAGATCGTTTACGAGAGGTATTGCGTCGCGGTTTGACCGCCGTTCTGACGAAATCGCAATAGGCGAACATCTCGTGGTCTACTGTGTCGGTTGAAGCAGGTTTCAATCAGTAGGGGATCACATGCGAGTCTGTAAAGCAATGGGAATGCGTCGAGTAGTCGTAGTAACAGCGGCGGCAGGGCTTGCATGCTTGGTGCTGACCGGCTGTATCGAGTCTGAAGCAAATTTCTCGGTGAATAATGATGCGACAGTTGACGGCGTGATGAATGTGTCGATGTCGACAGAACTCGCTCAGATGTTTGGTATCACCGACAAAGAAGCTTTCGAGAAGCAGTTGCTCGACCCTGAGTCGGGCACCATCCCTGAAGGTCAAGGTTTCACAGTGACTGAGGAAGATGGCCAGTACAAGATGGAAATCACCTATGACAACACTCCGCTTGACGACGAAGACATGAAAATTGAAGTCACATCTGATGACCAGTTGAAATTCACCTACAAGAGCGAAGGCATGGGTGAAGGTGACACCGGAGTGGACGCCGGCAGCATGGAAGGCATGGAGGGCTCCATCAAGTTCACGCTCGAATTTCCAGGTGACATCACCAAAACAGTTCCGGCTGATCTTCCCGATTCAGTCACAGTTGATGGAAACGTTGTGAACATCGACAGTGATCTCACGGAAACACTCGATATTCAGATGTTCAGCGAACGTGGCGGCGCCACCGGTGGTTCCGGTGAAGATGGCGAAGGTCTCGGATCAGGAAATGATGACGACGGTGGGTCTAACGTCCTCGGTATCGGCATCGTGATCGCAGTTGCGGTTGCCGCCCTCGTTGGTGTGGCGTACCTTGTGGTGCGACGTCGGTCCAACGACACTCCCACCATTGAGTAATTCGACTCACATACTGAGTAGTTACTTCACGAACACGTTCAGTAATTGTGCAAGCTCTAATGGTGTATCGCCTTGCACGCTGTGGCCAGCATCAGTGATTCGTTCAATCACTGCATGTGGGGCGCGACGGAGTAGTTCTTTTTCATCGTCGTCGCTCACAACGGATTGTGGTCGCATACCGCGTACCAACATGAGTGGAACTTTTGTGTCCGAGATGGTGTCCCACAGCGACGATGGATCAAGCGTTAATCGTTCGCCATCGATTTCTGGCAATGGAGGGGCATCTTCCCTGCGATGACGCCACACCCAAGTGCCGTCGTCTTGCTGCAGGGCATTGTGCAAGATGCCGCGCCGTAGAGACGACACACTGCGGGTGGGGTTGAATTCAATTGTTCGTTGTAGCAGTTCGTCAAATGAAGGAAATGTCGCTGGGCCGTTCACAAAATCTGTGATTGCTTTTGCTTTCTCGGCATTGACGCCCGGTGTGATGTCGACGAGTACCACTGATCGCACCAGTTGTGGGTGATCTCGCAATACTCCAAGTGTTGTGAGTCCCCCTAGGGACATACCAACTACAACCTTTGCGTTCGGAGCTAGCGCAGACACAACAGACGCAATATCGGCTGCGTTTGCAGCAAGCGGAAGGTCACGAGGCGTTGGTTGAGATCCTGAATCACTGTGTCCATGACCGGGTAAATCAATACAGATACCTGGGCGTTGCAATGCGAGCATGACCGTGTCCCATGTGTGCGCGTTTTGTGCACCACCATGTAAGAAGACGAATTCGGGTTCACTGTTTCCCCATACCAGCGCAGATAAGCGTCGAGTATCCGACACGGAGATGAATTCGCGTCGAACAATTGGCGGGGCGTCAAAGGGAAGACCATATTCTTCGGCGTTTTCGTGAAACATGCTGAATTCGTCATATGGAATTTTTTCTACCATAGGTCGAGCGTAGTTTTTCCGATAGACATGACACGTATGGCGCGCGATCACGTGTACATCAACGGTCTGCGTGTGATGGTTCTTATTGGTGTATTGCCCCATGAACGTCAAGCACCTCAGCCCATCCAGATCGATGTTGATGTGGAAGTAGACCTTGTACGGGCTGGCCGTTCAGACGATCTTCATGACACTGTGAACTATGGTGCCATGTGTGATGCGATCGCAGACTTGGCTCGAGGCTCTTCGGACTTGCTTCTCGAGCGACTTGCTCATCGAGTAGCCGAGTGTGCACTTGGTTTTCCTGGCGTCGAGTTGGCTCATGTAACCATCACCAAGCTGCACCCTCCAATCGACGAGGAACTTTCTTCAACAGCCGTGCGTATTACACGTCGTCAATCTGATGTGACGAACCGTGACAATGCTTCTCCTACACATCGCGCTGTCGTTGCTTTAGGAAGCAATTTGGGCGACCGGGTGAGTCATTTACAATTTGCAATGTCACAACTTGAAAACATCGGACACGTAGTTGCTGAGTCTCTCGTGTATGAAACCGGTCCCGTGGGTGGCCCCGATGATCAGGGTGCATATCTCAACATGGTCGCAGTTATTGAGACAGATCTCGATCCATACGCATTGCTGCGCCGCCTAAACATGATTGAAGCCGACGAGTTACGGGAACGTGTTGTTCATTGGGGTCCGCGAACCCTCGACCTCGACATTATTTTTTACGACGATATCTCCATCACAGATGACCATCTCACTATTCCACACCCGCGTTGGAACCAGCGCCGCTTTGTTCTTGCTCCGCTTGCAGACGTTGCACCTGATCGTTGTCCATCTGGGTGGGAAGACACTGCACCGACTGGTCAGGTGTATAAACGTGGAGCATTGTCGCATCTGACATGAGTCGATCCAATTTGGAAGTAGTGCTCTTTGTTCCCGCGCGAAACGAAAGCGCGGTGATTGCCCCGACGTTGAAAGTGATGAAAGACGCACTGCAACAACATGTTGTGTCGCGTGCATTGGTGTTGGACAGTGGATCTACTGATGGCACCGCTGCTGTCGTCAATGCCGCCAATGTTGAGTGTTGTATTTCATCAAACATTCGTAGTGATGCGGGAGAGGTGCTCGGCAAAGGTGACTCGTTGTGGCGAGGCTTGTGTGAAGTGAAAGCAGACATATACGTCTTTATGGATGCTGATCTTGGCAATGTCACTGCGGATCACCTGTCCTTATTAGTGGAACCACTGCGTCGCGATTCTCGTGTGATGTTCGTGAAATCGGGATTCGTTCGTGTTGATGAACATGGAGTTCCCCGCGACAAGACAGCAGGTCGAGTCACTGAGGAAGTAGGAAGGCCTCTAGCGGCACGAGAGAGCGCGAGACTCGCGGAGTTATCGCAACCACTGAGTGGTCAAGTTGCCGTGCGGGCGAATGCACTACAGGGCATGTTTATTGCAACTGGGTATGGAATAGAAATTGCAATGTTGATCGACATGTGGCGTGCATTTGGAGATGCAGGAATTGCAGAAGTTGATTGGGGCCCTTTGCATAATCGCTGGAAACCCGACGAAGCGTTAACGGAAGTTCGGAACCAAGTTTTGGCGGGTGCGACTCTTCGAGGTGTGACCCTTCCGAATTACGGCGACATTGTTGACGCGCAAGTTATCGACCGCGAGTTGCAGTAAACGCGTCAGGTTGCCCGCCACAGCGATCGATCAAGCAGTGCATTTTTATCGATCTCGCGATGTTCATGTAGCACGTCCCACACATCGATGAAGTTACGTACCTCAAGAACATCATGGACGCGATAGATCGTTGAACGAGAGATGGTGAGAGCGTGTCCGATAGCGGCAAGAGTTCCTGCCAGTCGTTCACGCGGGGGTCTCCCTGTGATTGCACCGATGAAATCTTTCCGTGATACCGGCAACAACATAGGGCGATCAAATGTTGCTAACTCGCCGAGTTCTCGAAGCACCTCCACCGTTTGGGCGGGAGTTTTAGAAAAATCTGGACCTGGGTCGACAATGACTTGGTCACGATTCACCCCGTGTGATTCCAAGGTTGCGAGTCGTTCCGTCATGAACGACATGACGTCAGAAACCACGTTGTCGTACAAATCTGCGTCAGTGAGGCGGACTTTTGGACGGCCACGATTGTGCATCAAGATGTAGCCAGCTCGCGTCGAGGCCACGATGTCGGCAATTTCTGGATACAGCAATCCACTGATGTCATTAATGATGTGCGCGCCCGCATCGAGTGCAGCCTGAGCTACGCGCGGGCGATATGTGTCAACTGATATCAATACGTTGGTGTTTTGTGCAATCCACTGAATCACTGGGCTGATGCGATCAATTTCTTCGTCTTCAGAAATCTCGGGAACTCCCGTGATCGCAGACTGTCCGCCCACATCGAGAATATCTGCGCCAGCTTCTACGACTTCTTGTGCGCGAGACATGCGCGCTTCGAGCGTTGCGTATTGGCCAGCATCACTGAACGAATCGGGGGTTGCATTGATCACTGCCATGATGAGCGGTTGGTTGATCACCATGGTCTTGCCATGGGCAGACAGTATGGGTGAAGAAAGATTTGTCATGACGAGGTGGTGCTAGTTGATAGATCCAGACGTTGTGCGTCGTCGTGGAAATTCATAGGTGTCTTGAGTGTTGGGCCGTGACAACGAAGAAGCATCAAACTGCGAAACGGCCTGCGAGGTGATGATCTCTTGCCAGGTTGATGATGTCTTTGATGATGTCATGAGCGATGTTGATGGAGACAGACGAAGAACAGTAAGCCAGGGTTCTGCTTCGGAGGAGCGCGACGGTGGCCCAAAACGTTCAGATGTGAGAACGAGCGACTGGGAATCGGAGCCGTAACTGATGTCTGACCCTCCGTATGTGGCAACCACATCGGGCAGACCACCGGGCCCCATCGCTATCACTTGTATGGCAGACCATGTTCTGTCGGTGGCTCGAACCTCGTCACCAGATGATGACCACTCCAAAACAACAATGTCGTCACCGGTCACGGAAAAAGTTGAAGCGCGTACAAGTGAGGAACTGGCAGTGTACGGAGAGGACACATTGCCATCGAGCACACTCATTGCTCGAGCTGGTCCGTTATCAGTGGTGTGTACATACACCATGAGGTTGAGTTCAATATCAGTTGACTCATCTGTAGCAACTTGAGAGTCCCGGAAAGCTTCGGTGGCCGTGACCATAAAATCACCACGTGATGTCTGAGCGACGACACACAATTCCAGTGTGAAGTACTGCTCCATCTCGTCGCAGCTGAGTTCGTCCATCGGGAAATCGAATTGTTCGACTGCGAAAGTATGTGAGAACCACGAGTCTGACGTATCTGCATCCCGGGTCAACCCTGACTTGGGATCTTTCCCGTTGTCGGTGTTGTTAGTTGGTGCGGAGGTAGTGACAGTGGTGTTCGCAACGTCGTCAATCGTGGGTGCGGAAGTGGGCGTACCGAACACTGCCACAACAAGGGTGATGACAAGAAGCAACGCGACGACGATGCCAATTGCAGTATTAGTGCGACGCGCTGAGATCATTGAACCGAGAGTATGTGAAGGAAGTCAGAACCAGTAAAAATGTAAAGACGCGTGCCTACTTGTGCCGGCGATAGGCCATGCCACCAAGCCAGTATCCGATGCCTGTTGTGGCGCCGGACGCGACAGCGAGGGCGAATGCATCTCCACCGGTGATGATTGCGAGAATTGCGGCAACGATCACAGCAGCAGCGGTGACGACGGCATGAAGTCGACGATGGGGTTGCAATGGCATGGCAATACCGTACCGCTTTACGCGTTGAGAATGGTGATGAGATCGTTGTGTAGGAGGCCATTGCTGGAAACAGCACACGTTCCTTGCCATGTTCGAGTGCCGTCTCTATCGCTGAGTATTCCGCCGGCCGCTTCCACAATGGGCATTAACGCTGCGATGTCGTAAGGCTCTAGCCCAATTGCATCAACGGCGAGGTCAATACTGCCTTCTGCCACCAGCATGTGTTGCCAGAAGTCGCCGAATCCGCGTGATCGCTTCACCGTGTTTTGCAGACGATGAATGTTTTGCGATCTACCTGCAACATTCCATGCGGTATTTGCAGTGATGCTTGCATGCGCATCTAATAATTCATTGACAGTGCTCACATGAATGGGCGTTCCATTTCGAAATGCTCCGCCATCTCGCACACCCCACCAGCGCGTGTGCAGCGATGGTGCACTCACAACGCCAAGGACAGGTCCAATGTCGCGATGCACGAGAGCAATGAGAGTCGCCCATACAGGAACTCCGCGAACAAAATTGGAGGTTCCATCAATGGGGTCGATCACCCAGGTCCATTCGGCCTCATCGGAGCCACCGCTACCGTGTTCTTCGCCATACCAATTGTGGTGTGGGCGTTGCGCATGAATTATGCGTAACAGTTCGGTCTCGACGTTGCGGTCTACTTCAGTGACTTCGGTGAAGTTGTCTTTCAGTTCAACAACAAATGCCTGAGCATTGAATTTTGGCAACGTCAACGCATCCGCAACATCTGCTAATTGAAGCGCGAGATCGAGATCAGGTTGAAGGTCGTTGCTCACAGAACAGTTTTAGCGCACCAAGAGTGACGCAACGTGGGAAGTTATGCCGGCTGCGTCAAGACCCAGCTGGGCAAAGATCATGTCGGGCTTTGCATGGGAGATGAATTTGGTGGGAATGCCAAGAACTGAAACATGAGTCGCGTGGTGTACTTCGTCGATCTGGCTGGCAATACTCATGCCGACGCCACCGTCTCGCAGCCCGTCTTCAACAGTGATCACAAGGTCATGTCGAGCTGCGTCATTGATCATTTCGGGATCAAGATGGGAACAGCAGCGCACGTCCCATACCGTCGCGTCGATATTTTGTTCGCGCAACATCTCGGCAGCAGCCAATGCGTTGCCCACCATTTTTCCAACTGCGAGAATGCACACCTTGTCGCCGCCTTGAACGAGCTTGCGCGCATTCAGTCCGGAACCAACGTCGCCTTCTGAGACCTTGCGGGCGGTGCCTTTTGGATAACGGATGACAACAGGACCGTCGTCAGCAAGTGACATTGCATCAGCAAACATTTGTTGCAACTCTTGTACCGATGAGGGCGCCAACACGCGCATGCCCGGAACTTTGGTGAGAAGCGCCATGTCGTAGATGCCATGGTGACTTGGGCCGTCGTCACCAGTAATACCAGCACGATCCAAACAGAACACCACCGGCAGACGATGAAGTGCAACGTCGTACACCACTTGATCCCACGCACGTGACAAAAATGTTGAATACAGCGCAACTACTGGTCGCAGTCCACCCATTGCCATGCCGGCCGCAGTAGTGACCGCGTGTTGTTCGGCGATACCAACGTCGAGGAACCGCTCGGGGAATCGTTCTTGAAATTCGAGCAGACCTGTTGGGCCTGGCATTGCTGCGGTGATAGCCATCACGCGAGTATCGGTATCGGCGTGTTTGACAAGTGCATCAGCAAACGCTTGCGTGTAACCGGATGGTCCATTGAGTGCTGGTCCGGTGATGGGGTCGAATGTCGGCGTGTCATGAAGATGTTTTTCGTCGTCATCTTCTGCTGGTGAGTAGCCACGGCCCTTCTGCGTGAGGACATGCACAACAATGGGTCCTTCATCAACACGTGCGATTGCTGCTTCAAACGCATGTTCGAGTGCTTCTATGTCGTGACCATCAACCGGGCCTACGTAACGAACACCGAGAGCTTCAAAAAATGATGGAGGCTGTAAGAACTCTCGAACCGCGGCTTTGAATGCTTCAACGCCTTGTTCTGCTTGTTTGCCGACAACAGGAAGGTCGCGCATAAAGTTTTCGAACTTGCGTTGCCTGCGCACGTACGTGGGATTTAAACGAATGTTGGTGAGTGCGTTTGACAACTTGTCGGTAACGCGATCGGTCAATGATGGATGATCGGGCGAGATCGTGATGGACGATGTATCTCCGGCCGTGAGATTCGAAATGGTGGGTGCATAACTACGTCCGTTGTCGTTCAACACAATGATCACACGGCGCTTACTGTGTCCCAGATTGTTAAGCGCTTCGTACGCCATACCGCCCGTCATTGATCCGTCACCGATCACTGCGACAACATGTCGATGATTTGCTGCGCCGTTGTCGCGGGCAACTGCAAGCCCATGTGCGTAGCTCAAGACAGTTGACGCATGACTGTTTTCGATGAAGTCGTGACGACTTTCTTCACGACTCGGGTATCCCGACAGTCCACCTGATTGACGTAACTGAGAAAATCCACTTTTGCGTCCTGTGAGAATTTTGTGAACGTAGGCCTGATGCCCGGTGTCCCACAAGATTGCGTCACGTGGACTTTCAAAAACACGATGAAGTGCAAGTGTTAACTCAACTGCGCCAAGATTGCTACCGAGATGTCCACCTGTTTCGCTCACAGCATTCACGATGAAGTCGCGAATCTCTCCGGCAAGGGTGTACAACTCTTCTGTCGACAACGGTGACAGGTCTCGCGGTTCGCGGATATTGTCGAGCAGGCTCATTAAGACTTGAGGCTATCTGTGCCTATTGGCGTGGTAGCGCCGGGCGTTGACTATGGTCGATTTCTATGACTGGCATCTTTGATCTTTCCGGAACAGTGGCGCTCGTCACTGGCGGCAACAGTGGCATTGGTATTGGCATGGCGCGAGGCCTTGCGATGCACGGCGCCGACGTCGTTATCTGGGGGACTAACCCCGACAAGAACACACGTGCACGTGAAGAGTTGTCTGCTCACGGAACACGCGTCGTGGACTTCATTTGCGATGTGGGCGATCAGGAACAGGTGGAGAAAACTTTTGCTGCAACCATTGAGGCGCTTGGTCGAGTCGATTCCTGCTTTGTGAATGCCGGCGTGAGTGGCGCAGCCCCCAGTTTTTTGGAAATGTCATATGAAGAGTGGCGCCGCGTGATGCGGGTCAATCTTGATGGCGCATTTTTCACCGCACAAGTGGCAACTCGCTATATGGTCGAATCGGGTCGTGGGGGCTCAATCGTTTTTACATCGTCTGGTTCTGCGTTTTTCGGACAACAAAAGGGTCAGCATTACGGCGCTTCAAAAGCTGGACTTATCTCTATGTCGAAAGCGATAGCCGTTGAACATGCACGTCACGGGGTGCGATCAAATGCGATCATCGCGGGCTGGATCGAAAGTGAAATGACCGCGCCGGTTCTTGGTTGGGACAAATTCGTCGACAAAGTGTTGCCACGAGTTCCGCTACGTCGCTGGGGAACAGGTGATGACTTTGGTGGAATTGCGGTGTACTTCGCAAGTGACGCAAGTCGCTATCACACTGCCGACGTGGTCACAGTTGATGGTGGGTACTACTCGTTTTGATCGTGAACGTGGTGCCGCTCACCGTGTGGCAGGTGCAACTGATGTTGCAGAGCATGTCGACGGTCTAGCCACCGTTGGTTGAGCTCGTGCATTCCCCAACCAATGAGGAAACCAACACCTAGAGCAAGTTGTCCACCTACTCCGTCGATCCAAAAGTGATTGCCAGTCACCACGATGCACAGCAACGTAACTGCCGGATACAAAAGCACCGTGATCTTTAGCCATCTTCGTTTCAGAAGTGGCCATACTCCAAAGGCGCACCACGATGCCCACCCAATATGCAGACTTGGCATTGCCGCATATTGATTTGAGATAGACGCCATGGCGCTCGAGTTGAAATCCCATGGACCGCCATAAACGTCGAGCGTGTCAACGAAACCAAAATTTTCTGCCTCATTGAAGTTGCGTTGTTCATGATCGATGCATACACCGCCGTATGCATCGGGCGGACACGGGGCATCGAGCAGTCGTGGAGGCATGAGCGGGAAGAAAAAGAAGCCAATGATGGCGAGAGCAGTGGTAGCTGCAAGTGCATTACGAAACAGCGCGAACACGTCTTTGCGTTTGCGATACAAAATGACAAACACCGCAATGGTGATAACGAAGTGAGCAGTGCCGTAGTAGGTGTTCATCAATTGAATGAACCAACGATGCGGCAAGAACCATTCTTGAATTGTCTCTTCATGAAACAGACCCACAGCTCGTTCAATTTCGATGATCCTCATCGCGTTGTTGAACGCTTGTTCCGGAATATCGGTGTCGCCAATTTTCGCTGAACCGAAACGATTTCGTGTGGCGCTGTAGACCACGTAGAAGATGATCATGACGGCGGCTTCTTTCCACCATCTCGTCTTGTGCTCGCGGGCGGCGCCAGGAGGTGGAAGGCTGGCGGCTGACGTCATATCGAGTTCAACTCTAAACCTCGCCAATGTCTCTTGGATAGGCTCAACTGCGTGAGTGCTACAAGTTTGTCCACCGAATTTGCCCCTGCGGTCCTCGAGCGTGTTCTTGTTGCCGGTCGGTCGACCGGTGCTGGTTTTGCTGAGGTTTTCATTGAAGACAAGCGGTCCATGTCTGCAGCCCTAGATGACGGACGGGTGGAGCAGGTCACGAGCGGTCGTGACCGTGGCGCGGGTATCCGCGTGATCCACGGCGACACCACTGGGTTTGCCCACACCTCAGACTTGAGTGAAGAGGGTTTGCTTCGCGCCGCACGCGCCGCAGCCGCAGCCGCATCGCATGGAGGAGGCGGTGTCAACTCAGTGTCATTGGGCGAGATGAAACGTCATCTGGTGAACACAGTGCAGATAGCTCCAAGTGATGTCACAAAGGTTCGAAAGATCGAACTTCTTTCTCAAGCAAATGATGCAGCGCGTGGGTACGACGGAGCAATTGTTCAGGTCTCTGCCGGATACTCCGACAGTACGCGCCGCATCTTGGTGGCGAACTCAGACGGTGTGTTTGCAACCGATGAACAAGTGCGCACATTGTTACGCGTGAGCGCCGTTGCAAATGGCGATACCGGTATGCAAACCGGCTACGACTCCATGGGGTACACCATCGGATTCGAGATGTTCGATGAGGAAAACATCGATGAACTTGCGCGTAACGCTGCACGTATCGCGGTGACCAAGTTGCATGCACGTCCTGCACCAAGCGGTGCAATGCCTGTCGTCATTCAGCGCGGTTCAGGTGGCGTGTTGTTTCACGAAGCATGTGGACACGGTCTTGAAGCTGATCTTGTGTCGCGTGGTGCGAGTGTGTACCGCGACAAGGTTGGCGAGTTAGTAGCTGCGCCAAATATCACCCTTGTTGATGATGGCACCATGAGTCGCGAATGGGGCGCCATTGGCATCGATGATGAGGGGCATGAAAGTCAACGCAATGTTCTCATCGAAAACGGCGTGCTCACGGATTACATGTGGGATTACATTCGTGCGCGAAATGACAAGCGTCCACAAAGTGGCAATGGTCGTCGTCAGTCCTATGCGGATTTGCCAATGGTGCGAATGACCAACACATTTGTGTTGAACGGAACCGAAGAACCAGACGACATCATTCGTAATACCGAAAAAGGTGTGTACGTCGCAAAGCTCGGCGGTGGAAGTGTCAACACCGCCACAGGCGATTTTGTGTTCGGAATGACAGAGGCGTACCTCATTGAAAATGGCGAGATCACAGCCCCGCTGCGCGAGGGCAACCTCATTGGCAATGGTCCACAGGTGTTGCGCGACATCGACATGTTGGGAAATGACTTTGCGATGGGCAATCCGGGAACGTGTGGCAAAGATGGCCAGGGCGTTCCTGTCGGCGATGGTCAGCCAACACTCCGGGTCACGTCAATGACCATTGGTGGTACGGCTGCGTGAGTACCGACAGCGCGTCATTAGATCAACTACAAGCACTTGCTGACCGCGTCATCGAACAGGCACGTCCTGGTGAGCAAATTGAAGTCAGTGTTTCCCGCGGTGGTCACACAGATGTCCGCGTCTATCAAGGTGAAGTCGAGCACTTCGTGTCTGCGCAAGACCAGGGAATCAGTGTTCGTGTTATCTCGAACGGCCGCACTGGGTCGTCGTATGCGGGCACCCTTCAAGAGTCCGCGATTCACGAAGTGTTAGCGGAAGCCCGCGAAAACGCAGAGTTAGGTGGCGTCGACGAGTGGGCCGGGCTCGCTGAAGCAGACGGTGTAGCGGTGACCCCACAACAGCTGTGGGATGAAACGCTTGTCGGTTATTCCACCGAGAAAAAAATCGACATTGCAAAACAACTAGAACGCTTGGCAGTAAGTGCTGACTCACGCGTACGAATTGATGATGCGAATTACAGCGACGGATATTCAGAAGCAGCCTTTGCTACGACGAATGGCATTCGCGGTACCCATCGTTCCAACTCCTGTTATGCATCCGTCAGCACGCTGGCAGAGGAAAATGGCGAAACCCAAACTGGATGGGCATACGCGATTGGGAAAAATCCAGACGAATTTGATCTCGATAAAGCCGGCAGGGAAGCCTCAGAACGAGCAACCCGGTTGTTAGGAGCGGTGAAGCCACAGAGCAAGAAAACAACCGTTGTGCTTGATCCTTTTGTGACAGCCCAGTTCCTCTCGATTATTGGCAGCACCCTGAACGGTGAAGCGGTAGTGAAAGGTCGCAGCTTGTTCGCCAACCGAGTAGGAGAAGAGGTAGCGCATCCAACAGTTGTCTTGATTGACGACCCCACCGACTCTCGTGCATACACCGCGAGCGAGCGTGATGGAGAAGGATTAGCAACACGACGCAATGTGTTGATTGAAAATGGCGTCTTGCGTGGATATGTACATTCCTCCTACAGCGCGCGACGTGCTGGTACTCGAAGCACTGGTAATGCGATTCGAAGCGGTACCGGCGCTACACCTGGCGTTGGATGCTTGGCGTTGCAAATCGTGCCAGGAAATAAATCGCAAGCCGAACTCATTGCAAACGTTGACGACGGTGTGTTGGTGCAAAGCGTGCAGGGTCTTCACAGCGGAGTCAACGCAATTTCTGGAGATTTCTCGACGGGTGCATCAGGATTAATGATCCGAAATGGAGTCACAGCCGAACCTGTTCGTGAATTCACTATTGCATCTACCTTGCAGCGCATGTTGCTCGACATCATCGAAATCGGTGGAGACATCGAGTGGTTGCCGATGCGTTCTACCGGCGTCAGTCTTGTGATCTCCGATGTCATGTTGAGCGGGGCATAACAGTCCATGTCGACAGCAACTGCGACCGCGATTGCTCGTCATCCTCATCTTGCTACTTCGTGCCCTAAGGGATGGGTGCGAGTAGACATGCACTCACACACGTTGCATAGTGGCGATAGCACTACAACTATTGATGAAGTTGTAGAGGCGGTGAGTGAAGCTGGCATCGATGTTCTTTGTGTGACAGACCACAATTCAATCGCTGGTGTTGCACAGCTAGCCCAAGTATTAGAACGCGAAGGTATCTGCAGAGTGATTGTCGGAGAAGAAGTGCGCACGCATGCTGGCGAGATCATCGGTTTGTTCTTGTCTCAGCGCATTCCTTTTGGAGAAAATGCCCTGCATACGGCGCGTGTAGTTCGTGATCAAGGCGGACTTGTCTACATTCCACATCCGTTTGACCCGATGCGCCGCAACATTTCAGAACATGCCTTGCACGACTTGACTACACACAGACTTGTTGATGCGATTGAAGTATTTAATGCAAAAACATCGTTGCAGTCACTAAATACAAAAGCTCTGCGATTTGCATCGGAACATGATCTTGCGGCAGGTGCGGGCAGTGATGCGCATGTTCCTCTTGCTCTGGGCAGCGCATTTATTGACATGCCTGATTTTGATGGGCCGCAAGATTTTCTGGAATCGTTACGCAGTGGCCGTGTTGTGGGTCATCACTGGGATGAACCACGCCCGTGGACACCACGCATTGTGCCGTCCACTCCTATTGATCAATTCAATGGTGACTGAGAACTAAGAATTTGTAAGTACACAAATGACACCACAGCACAGGTTGTCAAAGTAACCCACAGCTGGATGCGGCGATGACGTATCAGTAGGTGAGGCAAGGTGCGGACAAATTTTCTCGCAGCAATCAGTTGACGAATGGCGGGCACAGCAACTCCTTTATGCATGTGAATGACACAGATGGTGATCACATGTGTGCGGTGTGGTCGTGACGGCGACTCTTACTTTGCTGAAGAATTGTTTGCAGAAGAATTGCTAGATGAAGAATTAGTTGACGAAGAACTCGTCGTTGTAGAACCGGTTGATGATGAACCGGAGTCACCAGATGATGAACTAGATGACGAACCTGACGATGAACCTGATGACGAACCTGATGACGAACCTGATTTGTTATCGGTCTTGTAGAAACCGCCACCTTTAAATGTCACACCAACCGGAGTGAACACCTTCTTCACCTTGCGCATGGTGCCGTCTGATGGGTGGGCAAATTCAGTGAGGGATGGCTCATCAAATGACTGCTGTACTTCGATGGTTTCGCCAGTATCAACGAATTTGTAGACGTAGGTTGGCATCGGTCTCTCCGGATTCAGATGGTGAAAGGTCAGATGTTGAGTTGGCACTCTGATAGATCGAGTGCTAACAGGGTATCTCGCTAGCGTGATAATTCGTGAAAGTGCGCACCGCTGTGATTCCCGCCGCTGGGTTAGGGACCCGTTTTCTACCGGTGACAAAGGCCGTGCCGAAGGAGTTATTGCCGATCGTCGATGTCCCCGCGCTTCAGCTGGTGATGGACGAGGCGGTAGCGGCTGGCTTGGAGCACATTGTCATCGTCTCAAACATTTCCAAGCCCGCGGTAGCTGCATACACAACCCCGGATGCAGCTGTCGTAGAGCGCGTGCGCGCTAGCGGTCGCACCGAATTAGCCGACCGCCTTGCCGCCATTGGCACTGATGTGAAAGTGACGATCGTGTACCAAGATGCTCCGCGCGGGCTGGGACATGCGGTGGGGTGTGCGCAATCTGCAGTTGGAGACGAACCATTTGCGGTGATGTTGCCCGACGAAATTATGGGAGATGCCATACACCTATCCCATCTCGTGTCGTTGGTGGACACGCGCGGTGTCGGGAGCGTCGGTTTGATGCGAGTACCACGCGAGAACGTCAGCGCATACGGAGTGATCACTCCGTCAGATGATTCACCGGTTGATGGACCATTTTCAATTATCGATGTGGTGGAGAAACCAAAAGTTGAAGACGCACCGTCTGACTTAATCATCATCGGTCGCTATGTGTTGACTCCAGATGTGTTCGCTGCACTTGAACGCATATCCCCGCACGCAAATGGTGAGCTGCAGCTCACTGATGCATTGCGACTGCAGACATTGGACTCACCGTTAACTGGTGTGATCAACACCAGTGCGCGTTATGACACGGGAACTGCGTTTGGTTGGTTAACAGCGGTCATCGATATCGCATTGCAGCGACCCGACACAGCAGACGCGCTACACGCCTGGCTGCGTAACCGGCTGCAATAGAACCACCTTGAACAGATCAGCTGTTAGGCGTTCGCACAAAAGTGTGGGGTTCGTCGATGACGAAGCCAAATTCATCAACATTTACAGTGACGACCTGACCAGATGACAGCGAATGGTATTGCCACGTATGTTCACTCACACGGTGATAGCGCTGCGGTTCGTTGATAACTGACAAAGTCTCAACATCGATCGTGATGACAGGAATGTCGGTGATATCGCCAACATGTAAAGGGAGTCTGTGAATAACAGCGCTGTTGGTGAACGGTGTACCGGCAAAGTCAACGTCGACACATCCATCGAGCTCAGTGCGATGCGCACCGTTCATTTCGCCCCACCTGCCACGTCCGTCGGTGGCCAACCACAGATCGGGTTCTGTCATGTCGCGGAACAGAAGCATCTGTTGTACTTGCCACTGCGCCGACAGGCGAAAGACCGCAACGGCATCGTCGCGGTGTAGTGCCACCTCGGCAGTCCAGCCTTCGTTTTCCCATCGCAACACAGCTGAACTGGCCAGTTGGTTGTCGGGCGAGCACCATTCGAAGCGGTACCCCGATGCTGGCAACGCCTTGTAGTGAGACATACATACGGTTTACACCACATTGTTGCGTTGGCGGTACCGTCATGTGTCATGACGCCGTTAGAGGATGCCCGCAACATTGTGTTGGCACGGTGTTCGGTGCTCGCAACAGTTGAAGTGTTCTTTCGCGACGCGCTTGGGAAGATTCTCGCTACTGATGTTGTCGCTCGAGAGAACGTGCCGCATTTTGCCAATACTGCGGTCGATGGGTATGCAGTGAGGTCAGTAGATGTGGCACAGGCGCCAGTCGAATTGTCCGTGATTGGCGAGCTGGCTGCAGGTGCGCGCCCCGCACAATCTGTCGAACCTGGCACTGCAATTCGCATTATGACTGGCGCACCGATTCCGTCGGGTTGCGACGCTATTGTGATGGTGGAAGATACCCAACGTGTGGGTGACCACGCCGTACGCATCAACGCTGCGGTATCTCAAGGTGCATCAATTCGTGATGCCGGAAGCGATGTTTCCAAAGGCACCGTGGTGTTCTGTCATGGAACTCTTGTCACCCCCGCTGTACTTGGCACTCTCGCCAGTATCAACGCGCGAACCGTATCGGTGTATCGCACCGCACGTGTCGGGGTGTTGTCGACAGGCGATGAGTTAGTCGAAGATGGAAGTGATCTCGAGATTGGTCAAATTCGTGAAAGCAATCGCGTGATGTTGTTGCGGCTTGTTGAACAAGCCGGTCTCGATGCAGTAGATCTTGGCAACGTTGTTGATGACGAGTCTCTTCTCGAGGCTCGCCTACGTCAAGCGGTTGGCGAATTGTCGTGCGATGCAATTGTGTCAAGTGGTGGTGTGAGTATGGGCGACTACGACGTGGTGAAAGCAGTGTTATCAAAGATCGCCGACATGTCGTGGATGCAAATTGCAATGAAGCCCGCAAAACCTTTTGCTTTTGGAACCCTGCGAAACGCAACCGGTGTTGACGTGCCAATTTTTGGTTTACCGGGCAACCCTGTGTCGTCACTTGTGAGCTTTGAGCTTCTCGCTCGTCCCGCATTGCGGATTATGAGCGGATTCGGTGATACCGCATGGCGACCACGAGTACGGGCGGTGCTTGACGAGGAAATTGTGCGTAAACCAGACGGAAAGATGCACTTTGATCGCGGGTTTGCTCGTTTTTCAGATGATGGGCACGTACATGTCACTCGCACGGGCCCGCAAGGCAGTCATCAACTTGCCGCTACGGCACTTGCGAACGCCTTAATCGAGGTCCCAGACGGCAGCGGATTACAAGCAGGTGACCCCGTGACGGTGACCTTCCTTGGACCCTAGACTGGCACCGTGGACCTCATTGACCCATTTGGCCGCGTCGTACGAGACCTTCGTATCTCGGTGACCGATAGGTGCAATTTTCGCTGCACATATTGCATGCCAGAAGAGGGACTCGTGTGGCTGCCTCGATCAGAAATCCTCACGTTTGAAGAAATCGAACGCATTGCGCGCATTTGTGTTGAGCGTTTCTGGGTCGACGGTATTCGCCTCACAGGCGGTGAGCCCACCATGCGTGCACATCTCAGTCGCCTGATTGAAATGTTGAACGATCTTCGGGTACCCAGTGATGCCTCAAGTGATTACGCGGGGAAAGCCCCCGATATCGCACTCACTACTAATGGTGCAACGCTTCGCAACATTGCTCATGACTTGCGCGCGGCGGGTTTGCATCGCATCAACATCAGCCTCGATTCACTGAAGAAAAAGCGCTTCTTGGAAATGACACGCCGCGACGAGCTTGACAATGTGTTGGCAGGTATCGCGGCGGCAAAAGAAACGGGTTTTCATCCAATCAAGATCAATGCAGTTATTGAGCGCGGTGTTAACGATGATGAGATTCTTGATCTCGCAACATTTGGTCGTGATGAAGGACTCGAAGTTCGTTTTATCGAATTCATGCCTCTTGATGCGTCAAATGAGTGGGAACGCAACAAGGTGGTAAGCCAAGACGAAATCGTGACCATCATCAGCAAGGTGTACCCGTTGGAACAAATGCCAGCACGTGGTGCTGCACCTGCTGATCGCTGGCGTTATCTAGACGGTAAGGGAACTGTTGGGGTTATTCCATCGGTCACCAAACCATTCTGTGGCGACTGTGATCGCGTCCGCATTACAGCAGACGGACAGTTCCGAACATGTCTATTTGCCACCGACGAATCAGATCTCCGTGCATTGTTGCGCGACGGATCATCTGATGATGTCATTGCCGATTCGATCATTCGCGCGGTTGGCAAAAAATGGGCGGGCCATCAAATTGGCCAGGTGCAGTTTGTGAAGCCACGTCGTTCGATGAGCCAGATCGGCGGCTAGCAGCCCATGACAATCGATGCGCTTCACGTGCAAGTGCACGAACATGTTGCCACTCTGACGCTAAATCGGGCCGATAAACGAAATGCAATAACGTTTGACATGTGGCGTGAGATTGCAGAGATTGTCTCTCAATTGTCGGTGAATCCGTCGGCGAAAATTCTCGTGATCACGGGGGAAGGCGCTCACTTTTGTGCCGGCGCCGACATTTCGGGTCTTACGGAAGGAAACGGCGGTCGCTATGGCGAGGCCAATCGTGACGCAGAGGAAGCCATTGCGGCTTTCCCTGGTCCGTCAGTTGCGATGATTCGAGGTAGTTGTGTTGGCGGGGGAGTGCAAATCATCAACGCATGCGACATCCGCATTGCTGACACGACGGCGCAGTTTGGAATTACACCTGCAAAATTAGGAATTATCTACCCCACATACGCTTTACGACGCGCTGTTCAGAATATTGGTCCCACTGCCACAAAGCATTTGCTGTTTTCTGGCGAGCTCATTGATGCTCAACGCGCTGTGCGAATTGGTCTTGTCGATGAAGTTGTGCAGCCAGAGGAACTGGAACAACGTGTGAAGCAGCTCGTGCATGTGATGGCGATGGAACGCTCTCATCTCACGCAAGTTGCAACGAAGCAGATGGTGAACGAGATCATCACAGATGGCGATGTATCCATGGCCTTGTCACAACATTGGGCTAACGAAGTGACGCGAACGGGCGAAGATAAAGAAGGCGTGACCGCATTTTTGGAAAAGCGAACTCCACATTTTCCGTATCGCCGCGACGTGTGATTGTTGCTACATGTGATTATTGCAATGTGCAGTTCAGTTTTGCGACTGCACCATTGCTTCAAAACCACCGAGCACGTCGGAGACATCTGAAAAGCCCACCGAACGCAACACACTCGCCGCAATCGACGAACGGTATCCACCGGCGCAGTACACAACGGTAGGACGCGATGGGTCAAGTTCCGAGAGACGGGCATTGAGTTGGGAAACAGGAATATTTGTAGCGCCGTCGTAATGGTTGACTTTGTATTCGCCTTCTCCGCGGACGTCGACAATCTGAAGATTGGAAACGCTCGCAGTGCGGTCTGCAAATTGGCGTGGTGTTAATCGTGATGCTTTGTCAACAAGGTCGGGGTGCTCGACCAGTTCGTCAACTGATGCCCACCCGACAACACGGTCATAGCCAATACGTCCCAAACGAATTTTTGCTTCAAGCTCATATCCGGGTTCTGTGATGAGGACAATTTCTTCATCAGGACGAATCACTGAGCCCGCGTATTCGGCGTATCGGCCTTGCAATCCGACGTTGACCGATCCACGTAAGTGGCCGGTGGCAAAAAACTGCGAATCGCGCGTATCGACTAACTGAACACCTCGGCCATGAGCAGCAACTGCATCGGGCACACTCATCTGTGTGGGCGCAGTGTGTTCGTCGAGCAGAGCTCGATCTTGCTTGTTTCGTTGTGCGTCGTAGGCGAAGTACCCCGGTGCCGGGGGCTGACCTTCTGTTACCGCAGCTACAAATGACTCGACGTCGTTGAACTGCAATGCATAGTTGTCGCGACGCTGTTCACCAATTGTTGATTGTGTTTCGGTGGACAAGTTTTTGCCGCATGCAGAGCCCGCACCGTGAGCAGGGAATACCCGTGTTTCATCGGGGAGGGTGAGCAGCTTCGTGCGCAGTGACGAGTACAGGTCTTTAGCCAAATCTTCCGCTGTGCGACCAATCGACACCAACAGATCGGGACGTCCGACGTCACCGATAAACATCGTGTCGCCGGTGAGAACACCGTATGGAGTTGTCGAGGTTGCGGTTTCAAACACCACGATCGAGATGGACTCTGGAGTGTGCCCAGGAGTATGGCGGATCTCGAGGGTGACATCGCCTAGTGAATAACGCTCGCCGTCGGCAAAAAGACGTGCGGAAAACTCTGGTTGAGCAACCGAGCCGAAACCAACGACGCCACCGGTGGCGTTTGCGAGTTCAAGATGCCCGGACAGAAAGTCGGCATGGAAGTGTGTTTCCAGGACCAACTCAATGGTGAGGCCATGTTGTTTTGCGCTGTCGAGGTATTGCTGAACATCGCGGGTGGGGTCAACAACTACCGCACGACCTGACGAGGTATCGCCGATGAGGTAGGAGGCCTGGGAGAGACAATCCAAATAAAACTGCTCAAAAATCATGCTCATGAAGCTGAGTATACCCAGAAATTTGGATACCCCAAAGGGTATTCGTGGTACGCTGTGAGGCATGGATCTAGAGCCCGAGCTCACAAAGAATCTCACGACACGTCTGGCACGAATCGAAGGTCAGGTGCGCGCTATTCGCACCATGATCGAAGAAGGGCGTGAATGTCGTGAAGTCATAACGCAATTGTCAGCGGCAAGCACCGCACTTGACCAAGTTGGTTTCAAGTTGTTGTCATCGGGAATGCAACGTTGTTTACAGGACCCGAAAAAAGCCGGAAAAGAAGGCTTTACTATGGAAGAAGTTGAAAAACTCTTCTTGAAGTTGAAGTAACGCGAATTCGCTACGCTGACGTTCGTGTCAGAACCCACATTTAGCCATCTCACATCTGAGGGCAACGCTCACATGGTTGATGTGGGAGGCAAGGATGTCAGCAACCGACGTGCGGTTGCGAGATGTCGCGTGTCGATGGATCCGGCTACCGCTGCGGCCATTCGTGATGGTGGCATGAAAAAAGGCGACGTCATTGGTGTGGCCCGAGTGGCAGGAATTCAAGCGGCCAAAAAGACCAGTGACCTCATCCCGCTATGTCATCCGCTCATGATTTCCTCGGTGACGGTGGATTTTGAGATCGGAACCGACGGGATCGATGTCGTTGCCACTGTGGGAACGGTGGATCGCACTGGTGTCGAGATGGAAGCTCTCACTGCCTGTTCAATTGCGGCGCTCACGATTTACGACATGTGCAAGAGCGCAGATAAGAACATGACCATTTCGGATTTGGCGTTGTGGGAAAAAGACGGGGGCCGCTCCGGCTCGTACCGTCGCCCTTGAGTCGGGTCTGAGACGTTCGTCTCAAGGGGCTCAAAATTGGCCATTTTTTGACATTTTTTGCCATCAAATGCCCTTTCTGAGACACATTCCTGCGAATTCAGGGCTCATATCGTGGTCTTGAGAAACCTAGTTCCGTAGAATTATCCAAGTGCCTTTCGGGCAGTGGCTCTATCGCCAATAGAGCTACGGGTTACGGCCCCAACGTACGAGTAGATCCGTCGTGCCACTTCGTAGCGCGACCCAGTTCATGGTGGGACTGATAGATGAGCAAGTTGATCCTCCTTCTTGTGGGAGCCGCGTGGCTGGCAGTGTTATTGCCGCCGTTGTTGCGCGCCCGCTTTGATGTTGGTTCTTCCTCGTCGGTATCTGATTTCCGACGTCAACTCAACACGTTGCAACGCACTCAGGGCCCTCGCGCTCAAGCTCCCATGCGGGCTATGTCTCGCCCGTTGGTGTCCTCACCACGCGTACAACCAGTTCGTCGCCCTGTCCCGGCTCCGTACATGGACGATCGGTACTATGACGCTCCCCGTGAGGATGTCTATTACGGTGACAACACAGTGGCTTCAATGCATGAAGCAGACGGCACCGGGCGTCATCGCCGTGCACATCATCAAGATCTCAGCCGTTCCCATTACGCGCGCGAAGAAGTGTTTTTGTCACCGCGAGAAGTCTTGCGTCGTCGTCGTACCAATGCATTATTTGGCCTTCTGGCTGTCAATGCAGCGACGCTGTTTTTGTCGCTCACAACGGGCAGCACACTCATGATTGTTTTGTTTGCTGTCGCAGTCGTGGTTTTGATGGGGTACTGCTACACGTTGGTGCAACTGCGTCAACAGCAGTACTTGCGCCGCTCGTATCACTATCGTCGCGCCGCCTAGTACTTCTCTGCGAAGAACTCTTCATGCGAGGGGCTGAATCTATGTGAGCATGCTCTGTGACAGTGCCTCAGATTCGCGCTGTCGTAATGCCAGGTTCACGCGCTGACGTTCGAGGATCTGCTCCAGTACCTTCACTGCTTGTGGTATTGGGTGACTGGTAAAAAACGCCGGTACGTCGCGCGCTGCTTCGTCTGTGGTGAGCATCTTTACTGAATCAACCATCCGCACAATTGTGTTGACAGGGAATCTGTCGTTCGCATCGCTCCAATTATCGCGAACGGCAGTCCACGCAATTTCTCCATGGTTTCTGTTTGCGATACAACGATTGAGTAGAAACGGTGCATTTTGTGTTTTGACGTCGTTTGAAAACGCAAATTGACATGTGCGTTTCATCAAGTCAGCGTCGTCGAAGTCTGCGAGTGCATACAACATCCGGATCTGTTCTTGTGGCGTGCGTGGGTTCTTCACGCGATCGATAAAGAACTCATAATCATTTCCATCACCAATTGACGCAACAACCGATGTGGCAGCCGCGACAAGTTCAGGATGAATGTTGTCGGTGTCTGCGCGGGAAAAGATGTCGCGGCAACGTAGCTGCGCATCTTGGTCTTGCCCCAAGATGGCGAGCGCACCTACAAGCACTCCTCGCAGTTTCGACGTGAGTTCATCTTCGTCATGACGCGGATCCCATGTGAGATCCGCCAACACTGGTACGACAAGCGCACGGATACGTACACGTAATTCATCAAGTGGTTTGCCCTCGATAAGACGAGATAATCCACGTAGGCCAATTGTTAATGCCTGCCATACAGCTAAATCACGCTCGTGCGCAAAACCTTCAGCGAACAACAAGAAATCTGAAGCTGGTAATGCTCCTGCAACGACCGCGTTCCACGCGTCATCGACAAGGTTGTAGCGCTCGAGCACATTACGTTCGCGCAAGGTATCGCCCGTAATTCTCTGTAGCAAGGCAGGCGAGTAGGAAACGCGATAGAAGCCATGGCCACCACTGTTTACAACGACAACTGCGTCTGGTCGTGGTAGGGGAATGCGCACGGATTCAGAATCGAGGAGCACTTTATGCTCCGCGCCGTCGATAGTGACATGAATGGGAACTACCCAGTGTGTTGAATCTGATTTGCCATCAAACAGAAAACGACGTTGTGTGAGCACCACGTCGGAGCCGTTTGTCTCGGCGGAGATGAGTGGATAGCCAGGTTGCCAGATCCAACTGTCCATCAAGCGCCGCACCGGTACCTTGTCACCACCATCGCTATTGACGGTGTCTTCAATTGCATCCCAGAGGTCGTTGGTTTCGGTATTGGAGTAACTATGGCGTTTGAGATACGTGCTCACTCCTGCACGGAAGCGTTCGGGTCCAAGATATTGCTCGAGCATCCGCAGTAACGCGCCACCTTTTTGATATGTGAGGACGTCAAACATTCCTTCACTATCATTTGGTGAGTTCACCTCGTACTCTACGGCTCGTGTCGAATGCAGCGAGTCGGTTTCGAAGGCGACACTGCGTTCGAGTCCAAATGTGGTCCAGCGTTGCCAGTGCGGAGCAAATGCATCACACGCAGCAATCTCCATAAATGTCGCAAATGCTTCGTTGAGCCAAATGCCATTCCACCAACGCATCGTGACCAAATCACCAAACCACATGTGAGCAAGTTCGTGGGCCACGACATCTGCCACTAACTGCTGTTCAATCTGAGTGGAAGTGGCGGGATCGACAAGAAGTAGTACTTCACGGAAGGTGATGCAACCCAAGTTCTCCATCGCACCAGCTGCGAAGTCGGGCAGGGCAATGAGGTCGACTTTTTCGCTTGGATACGGAATGCCGTAGTACGTCTGAAACCAATCCAGCGAAAATGCCGCCACGCGTAATCCAAATTCGGTGAGATGTGCTTTGCCGGGAACATGAACCACGCGCACGGGTACACCGTTGACATCAACGGGATCAGTTGCTTCAAGTGGACCCACTACAAAAGCCACCAGATATGTAGACATCGCCATTGTGTCAGCGAATGTGATGCGCACCCGGTTGTCGTCTGTGATGTCGCGGGCAATTTCCGGTCCATTTGAAATCGCCATCAGGGCCGGGTCCACAATAAGGCGAATTCCAAACACTGCTTTCATGTCGGGTTCATCAAAACAAGGGAAGGCTTGACGACAGTCGGTGGATTGCATCTGGGTTGTAGCAATGACGTGTTCGATTCCGTTGTCGTCAGTGAATGTTGAGCGATAAAAGCCACGCAGTTTGTCGTTCAATATCCCAGTGAATTTAATGGTGATAGTGCAGGGTCCTTGTTGAACGTCGGAAGAGATGACGAGTCGCTCGGTCTCTTCATGCAAAGAGAAGGACGAATCCACACCGTTCACTGACACAGATGACACGGTGAGTTCTTTGGCATTCATTACCACTTCGCGAGTCGGGTTCACGACCTCGGCTTCAATGGTGACTGATCCAGAGAAAGCTGCAGTACTGAGGTTCGGATCAAGTGTGACGTCGTAGCGACGTGGCAAGACCGTACGTGGAAGTCGGTATGGATTATTGAGATGCGACACGATGCGAAGGCTACTGCTACATCTGCAGGGGTACTACGGTGGAGAACCGTGGCTCGCACAACACCTTTCACCGCAGCAGTTCCCGGACTAGAAAACACCGACGGCATTTCATATGACGTTGTTGGAATCGGCAATGCTCTTGTTGACATCATCGCTCAGGTCGAAAATGACTTTCTTCATGATCAAAATTTAGTGAAGGGGTCAATGGCTCTGATCGATACAGATCGCGCGATTGCTTTATACGAGGTGATCGGCCGACACGGCATGCAGACAAGCGGAGGGTCTGCTGCTAACACCATCGCGGGTCTTGCCTCCCTGGGAGCAGATGTCGCATTCATTGGCAAAGTATCAGATGATGATTTAGGTCGGGTCTTTGCCCATGATCTCGAACGTCTGGGAGTGGAATTTCATAGTGGAGGTCCAGGTGTTGATCTGCCCACTGGTCGTTGCATTATCGCGGTGACACCAGACGCAGAGCGCACAATGAACACATACCTTGGCGTCTCTACCCATCTTGCATTTGATGACGTTGATGCGGAACTGGTGGAAACTGGTGCGGTGTTGTACATGGAGGGTTACCTCTTTGACCGCGATGAAGCGAAGTCTGCGTTTCGACGTGCCGCAGAACGAGCTCATACAAAAGGACGTGTGGTGTCCCTCACGTTGTCAGATAGTTTTTGTGTTGACCGACATCGCGATGATTTTCGTGCCCTCGTACGGGACGAGATTGATCTCTTGTTCGCAAACGAAGACGAATTACTTTCCCTCTACCAAACTGATGTGTTTGACGATGCAGTCGCACAATTACGCAAAGAGTGCCACATCGCGTGTGTTACAAGAAGTGAAAAAGGTTCGGTCATTGTTACCCCGATTGATGTGCACTCGGTTCCGGCAAAAAAAGTTGCGCGCGTTGTTGACACCACCGGAGCAGGAGATCTCTTTGCTGCAGGCTTCTTACGGGGTTTCACGCGCGGATTTGATCTCACGCATTGTGCGCAGATGGGTGCCATCGCTGCAGCAGAGGTGATTTCTCATGTGGGGCCACGGCCAGAAGTGTCTCTCGTTGACTTGCTTCCCCCCGAACTGCGCTGACAGATTCAGGTAGTTATTAGCTGCTCACAACTACGATGGTGACCATGAGCACGGAACATAACCTCACGATTCTCGGACAAACAGTTCGTCACCCTATTGATCACGTAGAAGTGTTTCCTGCTCCTGCGAGTGTGACCACGGTGCGATTCACTACTGATGAATTGTCATCAATGTGTCCGGTGACAAAACAGCCCGATATCTCGCATCTCGTGATCGAATTTGAACCAGATCAGTTGTGCATAGAGTCGAAGTCATTGAAGTTGTATCTGTGGCGTTTCCGCGATCAAGCTGTTTTTGCAGAAGCATTGTCGGCCGAAATTGCACAGGAAGTGATGACAACAGCATCGCCAAAGTGGGTCAGAGTAACGTTGACGCAACGCCCTCGAGGCGGCATTGATCTGTGTGCGGTCTCAGAACTTCGTAAATAAGCCAGAAGTTCTTATTGGATACACGTTATTGCTGACGACCGCGTTCCATGATTTTCGCGCGGCGTTGAGCAACAAGTTCGGGATCAAAGTTGCGTTTGCGCCATTCACGACTACTTGCAGACTCGTTTTCCCAGTTATCGACTTCGGCTGAATTCAATGCATATGTGTTACGTAATTCGCGTACACCTTCTTGCACGTTGCCGATGATGTCTAGTGCAATCTTGCGTGTGAAGGTCATGAGTTGGTCATGCGGCACAACATGATTCACCAAACGAAATGTGAGTGCCTCGTGAGCATCCATGAAATTGCCAGTAAAGCTCATCTCGCGCGCGCGACGTACGCCAACAGCCTGTGGTAGCAAGACCGACAAACCCCAACCAGGCATCACACCAACACGAGAGTGTGTGTCGCCAAACTTCGCGTTTTCAGAGGCAATCAAGAAATCGCAGTTCAACGCCAACTCAATGCCGCCAGTGACTGCGACACCGTTGACAGCACCGATCAGTGGCTTGCTGAGTTTGGGGAATGGTCCACGTATCCCATCTGCGTTGACTGAACCATCAGCACCAGTGTTTAAAAGTTTTCCGTCTTGGCTTCCGAGTTCTTTGAGATCAAGGCCAGCGCAAAACGCTGGATCAGTGCCAGTGAGAATGACGACATCAACGTTGTCATCGGACTCTGCTTGGCGCATGCGCTCTGGCAATAGACGCAACACTTCGCTGCTTAAGGCGTTTCGGGCATCGGGACGGTTCAAGGTAATGGTGGCGATTCGCTCGCTCACCTCATACAGCACTACTTCGGAACTCATGTGTCACACCGTAGGCGACGGACAAAAGCGAGCCAGTATTGGTGTGACAAACTGGCGTCTTATGAGTCTTGTTGAAGTATCAATCCGTGACGGTGTCGCCACTCTGACCCTCAATAATCCAAGTGAGCGCAACACCCTCACCTCGCCAATGGTGGACGAAATCATTGCTGCAATGGATGCAATTGAAGCCGACCGCTCTGTTGGTGCAGTCGTGGTGACAGGAGCGGCACCGGCATTCTGTGCGGGAGCCAACCTTGGCAATCTCGCTGAAGCGACCGGAGAAAGCCTTGGCAAGGTCTATGAAGGATTCTTGCGCATTGCCCGTAGTCCATTGCCAACCCTGGCAGCAGTAAATGGCGCTGCAGTTGGCGCGGGTATGAATCTGGCACTCGGTTGTGATGTGCGAATCGCTGCACAACGTGCTCGTTTTGACACTCGATTTTTGAACATTGGTATTCACCCAGGTGGTGGACATACATGGATGCTTCGTCGTATCACCGGACCACAGACAGCTTTTGCAACAGTGATTTTTGGTGAGATCTTGAGTGGGGAAGAAGCAGAACGGGTTGGTCTCGTGTGGAAGTGCGTTCCAGATGATCAACTCATGGACGAAGCACAGCGTCTCGCTGCACAAGCAGCATCTGTTCCGCGCGAGTTGCTCGAAGCCACGAAAAAGACAATCAATGACATGGCCGACGTGCGCACACATCCGAATGCCGTGGCAAGAGAACTAGATCCGCAGGTGTGGAGCACTCGTCAGCCGTGGTTTGCTGAGCGACTTGCTGCCCTGCAGGCAAAGATTTCTAAGAAGTAGAATTGAGTACATGACACTTCGACGATGGCGGACGTTTATCTTCGCCGGTGTAGTCGGAGTATTTGCACTTGTTCTTGCCTCCCCGTCGCCGTCATCTGGTATCTCCAAGGTGACAGACACGTGGCATCTTGATCGCATCAACCAACGAACATTGCCACTAGACAATGTGTCGACACCATCTGCCACTTTGAACGGTGCTGGGATCGACGTGTACATCGTTGATACGGGCACAAATTATTCACACGAACAATTTGGCGGACGTGCGGTGTACGGAATCGACATCGCGCGCAGTGCAAGTGGATCAATTGTTGATCCACGAGGGAGTGACTGTGACGGACACGGAACGCACGTTGCGAGTTTGGCCGCCGGTACAACCACCGGTGTTGCGCCTGGGTCGCGTGTATTTTCTGTCCGTGTTCTTGACTGCAATGGTCTTGGTGAAGTAGCCGATGTGGTGAAGGGATTGCGATGGATTGCAGATCACCACACAGCCGGACGACTTGCTATTGCAAATCTCAGTCTCGGTGTAGATCTCGGTGATGATGGCGGACCATTAGATAAAGCGGTTCGTAGGTTGGTGGCAGATGGTGTCGTTGTGGTTGTAGCGGCAGGAAACGGAGATAATTCGGGTCGACCAATAGATGCATGTCGCATCTCTCCTGCAGACGAACCCATCGCATTAACCGTTGGTGCTGTCACCGTAGACGATGCATTGTCGTCTTTTTCAAATTTTGGACCCTGTGTTGATGTATTTGCACCTGGTGGAAGCAATCAACGTCCGGTGGTAGGTGCGTGGTACACCTCGCCAACTGCTTATAACAATGAAAAAGGTACGTCAATGGCGTCGCCACTGGTTGCCGGTTATGCAGCGCTCTTAGCCCAACAACAACCTCATCTGTGTCCGTCACAGGTTCATGATGCGGTGGTAGCACGTGCGACTCCGAACCTGATTAGTGGACTCGATGCGACCACACCAAATCGCTTGCTGTTTCTTGATACCACTCCGATTGTGGGAACTGTTTCACCAGGACGATCAGATGGTCTTGTCGTGTCAGCACACAACGGTGCATTGAGAGTGTCATGGGATCGCCCATGTAGCGGTGGATCGATTTTCAAACGAACCACCATCTCGGTGTATCGCGATGGGCAATTGGTGAAATCAGTAACATCACGCCCGGGTGCAACGCAAGCAATCGTGAGCAATCTTCGAAATAATGTGTCGTACGGAGTGTCCGTACGTACTGCCACTGAAGTAGCTCGCTCTCGTGGATCAGTGCGGGTGGCATCACCGCAGTTACGTTCCTTACGTGTTGGCAACACAGTGCGAGTGTCTCAGTTGGTAAAAACACAACAAGGAGATGAACCAAAAGTATCGGTGGTATCTACATCAAAATCAGTGTGTTCGTTGCAACGTAATCCACAGCGTCTTGTTGCGAAATCGCGTGGCACATGCAAAGTAAAGATTTCGCCAAAGTACGCCGAAAAGACAGTGACTCATACATTTACTGTCCAGTAATTGCAGTTTTCTTTATGATTGCAGACGTACTGTCGATGTTGTAGAAAGTGTTCGCACAATCCTGAAAAAAGGTGTACGGTGCTGAAAAGGGCCCAAACAAGGAGTCCGGCACCGGGCTCCGGAAGGGAAAGCCATGAGTGCACGCCATCGAAACAACGATGTTGCGCCACCACCGCGCGCCGATCTGAGAGCTCACGCTCACAATGAACGGCACCGTATCAAGAGCCAATTGCATCTTGTTGTAGAGGCGGTGGATCACGGGACAGAACCACTTGATGTGGAAGAGCCGGGCATTGGATGGAAGCCATTGCACCACAAAGATGCGCAACGCGCAATGGAAAAGAGCCGTCGTAAGCCGTTTAAGCACTGGAAGACAAAAGACTGGAAACGTCGCAAAGTGACGAGACAGAACCGCGCTAGAGCGTGGGATCAGTTAGCAGGCTAAGACTGCAACCAGTGCGTCAAAAACTCGCTGCGGCGTTCGTCCCATTCTTCAATGGTGATGCCAAAGCGAGCGTGGTCTTCCCACACGCCATTGATCTCAAGGAAACGTTGGGCAATACCTTCGTTTCGCATGTCTAACTTTTCCATCACGCGCAAACTGTTCTGGTTGCGGGGGATGATGCATATTTCAAGACGATGTAGATGAAGTTCTTCAAACGCGAACTTCATTAGAACGACAACAGACTCGGCCACGTACGCGTTTCCTGCGCGGGAACGATCAATCCAGTATCCGATTGTCCCAGTCTGAAGTGCTCCGCGCATCACGTTGTTGAGATTGATTTCACCAGCTAAAGAGCCATCAACAAAAAACCCAAACGCATAGCTAGTGCCAGCATGACGTTCGCGATCTCGTGCAGCGCAACGCGCTGCAAAAATGTCGCGGTTACTTGATGGGTCTGGGTGATGAATTGGTCGTAGTGGTTCCCATTGGGTGAGCCACTCGCCATTTCTTTGTCGGACCTCGCTCCAGGCGGCAAAATCCTGAGCAACGAGAGGACGAAGCACCACTCGTTTGCCATACAGCCGCAGTCCTACTGAGGTTGAAGAGCCCGGGTGGGTTGCCGTCATGGTTCTATTGTGCCATTTTCCATGGGATATGGCGCGCGACACCATCGAGGAGCCCACCCGTAGAAATCACAATTTCAGAGAGATGTAGACGACGCATGATCGCCACCACAATGCAGCAGCCTGCAACAATGATGTCGGCACGGTCGTAGGGCAGACCGGGGTTGAGAATGCGCTCTTCAAATTTCTCTGTAGCGAGAGTGCGAAAGACGTCTTCAGCAGATTCACGTGTCAGCACCATGGAGTGAAGAGCGTCGCGGTCAAATTCCATCAGCCCAAGTTCAACTGCTGCAACCGTGACAAAGGTTCCTGCTGTGCCAACAAATCGCGGGGAACTGAGAAGTGCCGGCATCGATCGAGTCAACTCCTCAATATCATCGGTCACTGCACCAATGGCATTCGTGAGTTCTTCGGGGAGGGGAGGGTCGGCAGTGAAATCTCGTTGGGTGATGGCAACTGCACCGTGATCGATACTTGCGACTTGATCTGGTTCATGAACTCCAACGGTGAATTCAGTCGAACCACCACCAATGTCGACAACAACAGTGAGTCCGTCGTGGGGCACAAGGCCAACTAGCGCACCTTCAAATGACAATCGCGCTTCGTCGCTTGCTTTTAATACATGTAATTCGCATCGAGTGGTTTCTTTAATGCGTTGCGCCAATTGGTCAGTGTTCGAAGCTGTGCGACATGCAGCTGTTCCCACGATACGAATGTCTGACACGTTGTTCTCGCGACAACGAGATACATAATCAACGACCGTCTGCAATGTTCTATTGATCGCGTCCTCTTGCAGGACTCCGGTAGAAAAAACTCGATCCCCGAGTCGGGTTGTGGTGATGGCACGATCAATGTCGTTTCCATCGGAATCAACTATCAATAGATTTGTGGTGTTGCTTCCGATATCGATAACGCCCACCGGATGACCTGTCATGACAATCTCTCTGCAAATGTGATACCACGTGAACTGAGCTGTCGTGCTGTCCATTCGCCAACTGCGTCGGTGCCGCCAGCAAGCCACCATGCAAAATGTGCATGCAAACATTTCACGCCAGTGCGTGTCCCTCCCACTCCGCCAAATGGTTTTGGTCCAACGTGATCGGAAGGAAGGTTCGCATCTCGTTCGCGCGCATATCGAGAGTGGATATCTGCAAGTTGTTCCAGTCCGAGAATTTCTTCTACTTCGTTGACGCCACCATCGGCTTCAATGCGGCTGACTTCACGCACTTCGTGTGGGCCGATGAGCCAATACAGCGTGGGCATAGGAGTTCTGTCATGGAGCAATGGAGCGTTACGTAACACAACAGGGTCGCCAGTGTGGGTGCGGACAACGATCGTGTAATCACCACGTGGTTCACGACCGATCAACTCGCATACGCGAGCATGGTCTGAAGATGAGGGAGTATCGTCACGGGCCATCGGTGCCCGCGAATTCATCGAGCAATCAGCCAGATGACAACTGCAACGATGACAACAACTGGAATGGCGCGCTTCAAGATCGGAAGTCCGGCTGCGCCCACCAAGTTCAGCGGTTGTGCTTCTGGACCGTCAATCTTGCGTACACCCTCAGTTGATGCGGCAGGTGATTCGGCTGCAATTTCTGGTTGCTGAGCGATTAACTCATTCAAGTTCTCAACGAATTGACCAAGCAATTTGTCACTGATGTCGGCCATTGCACCACGTCCGAACTGTGCAACTTTGCCAGTGATGGTGAGATCGGTGGTGACGTCAACCTTGGTGGACGTTGGTGATACAGCAGTCATTGCGGCGGTGATGTTTGCAGAAGCATTTCCTTTTCCACCGGTATCGCGACCTTCGCCCTTCAGCACGGCGCGGTAGTTCGCATCATCGCGTTCAACGAAACTGGCTTGACCTTTGAAAGCAGCGGAAATGGGGCCCACTTTGACCTTCACCATTCCGCGGTATGTGTCGCCTTCAACTTCTTCAAGCTGTGCACCTGGCAAGCAAGGGGCAATGAGCTCAACATTTGTGAGGATGTTCCATGCCTCGTCGATTGGCTTTTCCACGGTGAATTCGTGCTTCAGGTCCATCGTTGTAGATCCTCCGTTGTGTCAATGTCTGCTCCAGACCCTTTGCAGCCTACTTCCGAAACCAGTTCGGGACGCAGGTGCATGAGAGAACGTGCTCCGGCGTCGGGGTCACCCTGGATGGCACGAAAGTCGTCCCAGACGCTCTTGTGCAGTCGTACCGGGGTTGCACGCTGGCCGTCGTAGGTGGCAACAGCAACGGGGCTCGGATCTGCGGCCACGGCTTGCCAATCTTCGGGGGAAACAAAGGGCTGGTCGCCCGCTGCGATTACGACGACGTCACATCCCCGACGTTGCGCCTCGTCAATGGCACACAGCACGGAACTGCGCTGACCGGTCTGCCATGCGCTGTTGTGGACAGTGGTGACGGTTGGCAATAAGTCATCAAATGTTTCAGCACCCGTGACCACCACAACATCGCCGATCCCAGATTGTGTGGCGTTCGCAACTGCTCGGGACAATATTGCAACACCGTGAACTTTCGCACGCAGTTTGTGAGTGGCGTGTGCAAAACGAGTGCCTGCACCGGCAGCAAGCACTACAGCTAGGGCTGTCATTACACGTGAATGGGACCAGATGTCGCACTAAGTGATGCGGCAGCACGGCCTGTACGTGTGGCGATGATTTCACCAACGATCGAAATCGCGGTTTCTTCTGGAGTACGACCGCCGAGGTCAAGACCGATGGGGGAATGAAGTCGTGCGAGATCCTTGGGATCGTTGATTCCTACTTCTGCGAGACGTTCCAAACGCTTTGCGTGAGTCTTGCGACTACCCATGACGCCGATGTAGCCAACGTTTGTGTTCAATGCACCCTGAATGGCGGGAACATCAAACTTTGGATCGTGAGTGAGAATGCACACCGCGTCACGTGCACTGAGCAAATGTCCATCGGCTTCAAAAACAGGCGTCGGCCATGTGACTTTTACTTCGTCTGCCATCGGGAATCGACGGCGTGTTGCGAAGATTTCACGTGCATCACACACAGTGACGTGGTATCCCAAGACTTTGGCCACGCGAGCAAGGGCTGCTGTGAAATCGACCGCACCAAAGATCCACATTCGCGGTGGTGGAGAAAAGCTTTCGATGAAGATGCGAAGTGTTGGTGTGTCGACAAGATCTTCAGGTGTTGTCTGACCAGCTGGACCATAGTTGCGAACAATGGTGCGACCTGCTTCAAGTTCACCGATTGCATCACGAGATACAACGCGATCAAGGTCGGCGTTACCGAGCGAACCTTCCAAGATTCCCTCGGGGGTGACAGCCAATGTGAGACCAACATCTGGTCCGTCAATGATTGTTGCAAGAGCAACAGGAAGATTCTTGCGAACTCGCTCTGAGAAAGATTGATACGTAGCCATGCGTGTTACCAAGTAAGTGGCTGAATGAAAAGATGAATGATGCCACCGCAGGTGAGGCCGACGGCAAAAGCCTCGTCATCGGAATAACCAAAAGTAACGACGCGGCTGGGTTGTTCGCCACTCAATATGGCAAGTGCTTCAGACACAACAGCGCCCTCCACACAACCGCCACTGACAGAGCCGATCACTTCGCCGTCTTCATTGACGGCCATTGCAGCTCCCGCTTCGCGAGGTCCTGATCCTTCGATGTCGACAACGCGCGCAAGCGCAACACGCTTGCCCGCTTTTTGCCAGCGATCAATGTCATCTAATAAGTCACGCATGGTTAATCACCTTTGTGAGTTGTTCGAGGGCATCGAGTGAATGACCCTCTACGAATTCATCAACATAGGGCAGAGCAGCAGCCATTCCTCGGGCGAGAGGCGCATAACCCGGTGTGACCTTCAGCGGGTTCACCCAGATCAGGCGAAAAGCTGCGCGCTGTAGCCGTTGCATCTGCTCGGCAAGCAACTCTGGCTCTCCACGGTCCCATCCGTCAGACAAAATCACGACAATTGCACCACGGGCCATTCCGCGAATACCCCATTCATCATTGAAGAGTCGCAACGTTTCACCAAGGCGTGTGCCGCCGCTCCAATCCTGAACGCGTTCGCTTGCTGACCGTAGTGCCTTATCGGGGTCACGGGATCCGAGTTCGCGCGTGACTCGAGTGAGACGAGTTCCCAATGTGAACGCTTCCACTCGCTGTCGGCCTACAACTCCTGCATAGACGTACCGCACTAGTGCACGCGCGTACGGCTCCATAGAGCCGCTGACGTCTAAGAGAAACACAATGCGTCGTGATCGGTCGCCGGGATGTTGCCAGTGGCGACGCACTGGCTCGCCGCCTGCAGCAATTGATGCACGGACGGTGCGACGAACATCTGGTCGTACGCCTCGTCGGCGCGATTGGACGGTGCGAAATGATCGACGAGGAGGGCCTGCCATGCGCAACATTGACATGAACTTTTGTGACAAACGCATTTCATCGTCGGTGTATGCCGCAAAGTCTTTCGACCCGAGTGTTTCTACGCCAGAAAAGCGCAATGTGATGGTGGGATCATCTGACTTATCTGCCGTTCCATCTGCCTCGCCCTCTTCCTCTTCTGCGTCGGTGACGAGTTGGATGCGCAATAACTCTTCTTCTTCAAGTGGAGGAGATTCACGGTGTTCCCAAAACACTTTGAAGGCTTTGTTGAACTCTGGAATGTCTTCAGGACGGCGCACCAACGTTGCACGAGCAGCCCAATACACGCGGTCACGATCGGTGATACCAACGGCCTCTAAGGAGCTCACAAACGTCAGCACTGAATCGAGCGGGGTTTGTATTTCTAATTTGCGCAAAAGGCGCGCAAAACTCACAGCTAACCGCTCTGGACCAGAGACGTAGGTGAGTTGATTCATTGCGTTGATCCGGTCTTAGCCGTGAAATGCGCCGCGTTCCATCGCGTTCTTTACGATGGCGGCAACACCATGCTCACGCAGGCGATCTTGATCTTCGCGGTATTTCAACACTGTTCCAAGAGTTGACTCAATGACCGACTCGTTCAATTGAGTGACACCAAGACGACCTAATGCTGTTGCCCAGTCGATGGTTTCTGCAACTCCCGGTGGCTTGTACAACTGCAAACCGCGTAGTGCTTCAACCGCACCTGCAACTTGAGATGCCAACTCACGTGACACGTTGGGACAACGTAGGCACACGATCTCGACTTCACGTTCAAATGTTGGATGCTCTACCCAGTGATATAGACAGCGACGCTTTAACGCATCGTGTACATCACGTGTACGGTTTGAGGTGAGGATCACTACTGGTGGTACAGCTGCCGTAAAAGTGCCAATTTCAGGAACGGTGATTTGGTAGTCGGAGAGCACTTCAAGCAAGTACGCCTCGAACTCATCGTCGGCGCGGTCGATTTCATCAATGAGCAACACCGGCTGAATAGAAGAAGAGCTATCAATTGCGCGAAGCAGTGCTCGCTTTAACAAGAACTTCTCGTCGTACAACTGCTTTTCCAGGGTGTCGGAGTCGAGCCCAGACGCTTCACCAGTGGCTTCGGTGGCACGAATGTGGAGAAGTTGTCGTGAGTAATCCCAGTCGTACACCGCTTGTGCGGCATCGATGCCCTCATAACACTGCAATCGAATGAGTTCGCTTCCGAGCCACGCAGCAATTGTTTTTGCCAGCGATGTTTTGCCAACGCCAGCCTCTCCCTCGAGGAACAAAGGACGTTGAAGAGCAAGAGACAAGAACACAGCAGTGACAAGTCCGTCATCGGGGAGATACCCATGCTCAGACAGTCCGGCGCGAACCTCGTCGACAGAGGACACAGTAAAAGACATCACATTCAGCCTACGACAGAGAGTTAGCGTTTCAGAAAGGCTGTGTTTTTGGGAAGCAGCTTTAGGAATCGAACCCTAAGCCTGAGCGGTCTAATGCGCGTAACCACAGGTTTCGCTTGCCAGTTTTGTCCTCACGATTGAGCGACCAGCGGGTGGCTTGTATGCCGAGAAAACGAAACGGCTCTGGGGGAAATGGCAGAGGTTTCTTCTTGACGAAATCTGTTGAGACCGCCCGTGTTCGACGCCCGTCAATGAGATCGAGCATCACCTCCGCACCAAATCGGGATGCTGCAACACCAAGGCCCGTGTAGCCAAGCGCATACGACACGCGGCCACCCATCGAGCGACCCCAAAACACGGAGAACCTGCTGCAGACATCGATTGCTCCGCCCCACGCGTGAGAAAAGCGAACGTCTTCTAACTGTGGGAAGGTTTCAAAGAAATGCTTGGACAACAACGCCCATGACTCTGGTCGTGATTCAAGCTCTTGGCGCATGCGTCCGCGGAAGAAGTACACCGCGTCGTACCCGCCCCACAAAATGCGATTGTCTGCTGTGAGACGGTAATAGTGAAATTGATTCGGAATATCAGATAGACCTTGTCGCCGTTGCCAACCAATGGATGCAAGTTGCTCTGGCGTAAGAGGTTCTGTGACCATGCAGTAGTCATAAACGGGAATCATATAATTCTGAAGGCGACGCAGAACGGGACGAAATGCGCCACTAGCAAGAGCAACTTTTCCAGCACGAATGCGTCCAAGTGGGGTAGATACCAAGACTCCTACACCGTCTCGTTCTATCGATAACGCTTTGGTGTCTTCGTAGATGCGAACGCCAAGTGATTCCGCGGCTGCCTTTAGGCCCCACGCAAGACGTGCAGGGTCAACAAGCGCGGCACGGTCTTTGCGCCATAAACCACCCACGTATGTGGGGGAGTTCACTTCGTTGCGCATTCCCGACGCATCGAGCCATTCGACACGCTGACCAAGATCACGTAATTGGCGATAGTCCTCGCGCAGTTCTTCAACGTAGTTCCCGACATGTGATTGTGTTGCGACGTCAATAACGCCAGTGCGTTCATAATCACAGTCGATGTTGTAACGCTTAATAGCGGCTTCAATGTCGTTGAGATTATTGAGACCAAGTTCTTCCAGTGTTGCAATTTCGTCCGGGAAACGTTGCTGCGCGTTTGCAACACCATGTGTGAGAGATGATTCCATGAAACCACCGTTACGACCACTTGCAGCCGAGCCCACTTCTCCCGCATCAATGACGACAACGTCACGTGATGGATCGCGTTCTTTTGCGATGATTGCGGTCCATAGACCGGTGTATCCGCCACCAATAATGCACAGGTCGCAACCTTCAGTGCGCACCAATGTGGGGTTTGAATCGGGTGCGTCAGTGTCTTCGTACCAGTATGGATACGGGTCTGCGTCAGCAATTGCGTCGAGATGGCGCGAATCGGGCCTCTGCTCGTCCATGATGTTTTCACCACCTTGTAGTGCTTGAGGCTATCGGACGCATCGCTACAGTGTCGTTCAATGGATTTTGGTATTCGTGGCAAAACAGCAGCAATTGCGGCAGGTACGGCAGGATTGGGCTTTGCAACTGCGCAAGCACTTGTTAATGAAGGCGTGCGTGTTGCAATTTGTGGACGTGATGAAACTCGCTTAGGAAATGCAATTTCTGAATTGGGCGATAACGCGGTTGGTGTCATGTGCGATGTGTCGACTGCCGACGGTGCTCGTTCTTTTGTGACGAGTGCACGTCAGGCACTTGGACCTATCGATATTTTGATCACCAATGGTGGAGGGCCACCACCGGGTGACTTTGCACATACGCCTGAACATGAATATGCAGCTGCGGTGGAAAAGAACCTGTTGTCTGTTGTTGCGATGTGTTATGCGGCAGTACCAGAAATGTGTGAACGAAAATGGGGAAGAGTTGTAGCCATCACATCGGTGGCAGTACGACAACCCATCGCCAATTTGATTTTGTCGAATACAGCGCGCGCAGGCGCAACCGGATTTTTAAAGACTCTCGCTCGCGAAGTTGCAGTACATGGAGTAACGGTGAATTCGGTGCAACCAGGTATCCACCGCACTGATCGCATCACGCAGTTGTACGGGGATAACTTGGCTGTGGCGGCTACTGGCGTTCCAGCTGGTGTGATTGGTGAAGCCGCAGACTTTGGCGCGGTTGCTGCGTTCTTGTGCAGTGACCAGGCAAAGTTTCTTACTGGAGCACAGATTCCGGTTGACGGCGGCGCATACGCGGGGCTTCTTTAGATTCCCACCAGTCGGCAATTTTCCAGGCGCCCCATACTGTGAGCCAACCTGCAAGCCCATCAACGATGTAGTGCTCGCCAAAGTACACAAGGGTGAGAAGCATTGAGATGGGAAATGCCATCGCGATGATTTTCACGATAGGTGTGGCATTTTGCACGGCCCACAAAGTGACAAGTAGAGCCAGTCCAGCATGAAGCGATGGCATTGCCGCAACAGGATTGAGAACTGCGACTCCACGATCAAATGTTTTCGAGACAGTTTCTAGGTCGAGGTGCACCCAACCACGTCCAGTAATGCGCCACACAGTGTCCATGTGTCCTTGTTTGGCGGCCATCCATGGTGGGGCAGCGGGGTACAAGATAAAACAGGTGACAGCAAGTGCAAACGTGAGTGAGAGTCGCCGCACATACCGCATCCATTGCACACGATTTCGCATGCGCAAGTAGACAAGTGGAATTACTGGTAACACAAAGTGCGACATGTAAATGAGGGATCCGAGAATGTCGTACCAGCGCACTGATGTTGGTTCATAAAAGCGGTCTTGCATCCAGACACTTGCATCGACACCACCTGTGAGGAATCGGTCGAGGTCTCGCAATTCGGTGACGTGCACTGGCATGCCAATTTGATCTGCCATTCCGCGGCTGTAGTCATAAAACAAATAAATAGCAACAAGCAGTAGCCAGTCTTTGGCAAGAAGAGTGGCATCGTGTTTTGGACGGCCGATCATTGCGATGACAAAACCAGCAAGCACCCATGTCAACACTGCCAATCGATCAACGGGAAGACCGTGGGTGTTAGAGCTCCAAATGAAGACAAGAAAATACCCGCCGAGCATTGCCCGGCGGGTATTAAGTAGAGCGGGTGTCTTCTCGAACATGTCGAGGCGACACTACTGAAAGTTTTAGGCTGATGCCTCTTCAAGTGCGCGACGAACGAGCACTTTTGAGAGGTGCTTGCGATAGTCAACGCTTGCGTTTGAGTCTGCCTGTGGGTCGGCGTTGTCGGAGGCGAGCTGAGCTGCATCGGCAACTGACGCGCCACCTGCAATTGCCTGAGCAACAGCTGATGCCAAGATCGGCGTGGATCCCATGTTGACAAGGCCAACACCGGATTCATTGCCACGGCGCCATGCGGCGACGCCAACAATTGCCCAGTCCTGAGCGCGACGGTTGAACTTCAGGAAGCTCCACTTTGCGCCGTTCATCTTGGGAACACGGATCTCTGTGAGAATCTCGTCTGCTGCAAGTGCCGACTCAAGGAAACCGGTGTAGAAGTCGCTTGCCTTGATTTCGCGCGTGCCGTTTGGCCCCTGAGCAACATAGGTTGCACCGAGCGCCAATGTGGTTGCAGGCAAGTCGCTTGCTGGGTCGGCGTGTGCGATGCTGCCGCCGAGTGTTCCGCGGTGGCGAACCTGTGGGTCACCCACGTGGCTTGCTGCCTCTGCAAGAAGTGGAACATGCTGCTTCAAGACGTCTGAGTTCTCCACTTCGGTATGGCGCGTGAGTGCGCCAATTGCGATGTGGTCGCCTGCGTCTTTGATGTAGGACATGTCTTTGATGCGAGCAATGTCAACAAGAACTGCTGGCGCTGCGAGACGCAATTTCATGAGTGGCAACAAACTGTGGCCACCAGCAAGAAACTTTGCATCATCGCCGTACTGGCCAACAAGCGAAATTGCTTCTGCTGTTGAGCTGGCACGCTTGTAATCAAATGGTGAAGGAATCATTGGTGCGCTCCGCTTACTTCTTGCCCGCGCATGCGAGTACTGACTGGACGATGTTGTGATAGCCGGTGCAACGACAGAGATTGCCCTCAAGTCCGATGCGAATGTCATCTTCGCTCGGGTTGGGGTTCTCATCAAGCAGGCCAATTGCTGCCATCACCATTCCTGGAGTGCAGTAACCACACTGCAGACCATGGTTTTCCATGAAGGCCTGCTGCATTGGGTGCATGGTGTCGCCCTTTGCGAGGCCTTCAATGGTGGTGACGGTACTGCCGTCTGCTTGAGCTGCGAGCAATGTGCAACTCTTTACTGACTGACCATCAACGTGAACGGTGCATGCACCGCAGCTCGATGTATCACAGCCAATGTTTGTTCCGGTAAGACCAAGAGACTCACGGATGTAGTGCACCAACAGTGTGCGTGGCTCGACGTCACTTTCGTGCTTCGCGCCGTTAACGGTTACAGAAATTTTCATTGTTTCCCCCTCGGAAAATCGATCGATTGACTTGTTTGACTTACTTCTTGGCGTTCTGGATTGCGGTCCACACACGCTCTGCGGTTGTTGGCATGTTGATGTGGTTCACACCGAGGTGTGAAACAGCATCAATTACTGCTGACTGCACTGCAGGTGTTGATCCGATTGTTCCGGACTCGCCGATTCCCTTTGCGCCAAGTGCGTTCACAAAGGTTGGTGTCTCCATGTGAATAACTTCGATGCTTGGCAGTTCGGCCGCAGAGATGAATGCATAGTCAGCCAAGTTCGAGGTGATGGGGTTGCCATCGCCGTCGTAGCGAACTTCTTCAAGGAGTGCTTGTGCAGTTCCTTGTGCAACGCCACCGTGAATCTGGCCTTCAAGAAGTAGTGGGTTCAGAACCTTGCCGGCATCGTCACATGCAACGTGGCGCAAGTGACGTACCTTTCCAGTTTCGGTGTCGACTTCTACGACTGCGATGTGAGCACCGAATGGGAAGGTTGGCATTTCAACGGTCAATGTGCCGCCGTGCACCAAACCACCGTCTGGCTTCGAAGCTACTGCCAACTCAGCCCAGGTCTTTGCTACTGCAGGAGTACCTGCAACGTGGAACGCGGCGTTGTCTTTATCGAGAACGATGTCTGCCTCGTTTGCTTCAAGCAATTTGGCAGCCACTTTCTTTGCTTTCTCTACAAGTTGTGCTGACATCTCATAGACGGCTGCACCACCTTGCTGTAGTGAACGAGAACCCATGGTTCCGCCACCGACAGGAACAAGGTCGGTGTCACCCCAGACAAGATCGATCTTGTCCATTGGGATACCGGTTTGTTCTGATGCAAGCATTGCCCACGCTGTTTCGTGACCTTGGCCGTGTGGAGACGTTCCGGTGTAGACGACCGCACGACCATCTTCCAAGACTTCAACTTTTGCTTCTTCTCCCATTGGTGGAACTCCGCCGGTGATTTCTACATACACACTTACGCCGATGCCAAGTTGCTTGGAGTCGCCACTTGCGCGACGCTTTGCCTGCTCTTCACGCAACTTCTTGTAGTTGGCTGCGTCGAGAACTTTGTCGAGTGACTTTTCGTAATCGCCCACGTCATATGTCTGACCAATCACCGTTGTATGTGGCTGATCAAATTTTGGAATGAGGTTCTTACGACGCACCTCTACTGGGTCCATGCCCAACTTGAGTGCGAACAAGTCCATCGCGCGCTCGATGGCGGCGGTTGCTTCCGGACGACCAGCACCACGGTATGCAACCGTTGGTGTTGTGTTCGTAACGATTGATGTGGTGCGACACTCAATTGCTGGAATCGCATACACACCTGATGACATCGGACGGGTCATGAATGGAGCAAGAATCGTTCCGAAGTCAAGCCATCCACCGCAGTCCTGCAAGACGTGTAGGCGGTAGGCGAGTACTTTTCCGTCTTTGGTTCCACCGATTGTGACTGTTTGAACTTGTGCACGACCGTGACCAAGAGCCACCATTGATTCACTGCGCGTTTCGCGCCAGCGCAATGGACGGCCAACTTTCTTTGCCAAGATGCCGAGCAATTGCTCTTCTGGGTAAGTGCCGATCTTTGCACCAAAACCACCACCAACGTCTGGGGTGATGACGCGAAGCTGTCCTGGCTCGAGACCATTGACACCTGCAAGAACGTCACGGCAACCTTGTGCGTGCTGTGTTGACAACCACTGGTACAAGCGACCATCAACCCACGCGACTGCACTGCCACGCACTTCGAGTGGACACGGAGCAACGCGCTGGTTGTTGATCTTTTCGCTGACAACAACTTCACAATCTTTGAAGAACTCATCCCCAGTCAGGTCTGGTGCACCAAGTGCGGTCGAATCAAACACTGCGTTACTGCCGGCTTCTTCGTAAATCAAAGTGCTGCTTGCGAGTGCTTCTTCCATGTCGATTAACGCAGGAAGTACGTCATAGTCAACAATGACGGTTTCCGCTGCATCTTCACCTTGTTCGCGAGTTTCGCTCACGATTGCAACAATTGGTTCACCGACGTAGCGCACCTTTGTTGAAGCAAGCATTGTGCGAGCTACTGCAGGATTAAATCCGTTGGGTGTTGCTTCAAGTCCGAGATCTGCTGCGGTGTACACGGCGATAACACCGGGCATGTTCTTTGCATCAGAAACATCAATTGACAAAACTTTTGCGTGAGCAACGGTGCTACGTGCGTATGTCACGTGCGCCGATCCTTTCAACAACGGTTCATCAAGCAAGTCGTCGACGTACTTTCCGCCAACGGTGAGAAACCGTGGATCTTCTTTGCGTAGTACACGGTTGCCTAGAATGCTGCCGCCCATAGTGACCCCCATTAAGTCGTTTGGTAGTACACGTGAGACTACTGCCCAAACCCGCCAGGGTGAAAAAGAGGAGATTTAGCGCGACAACGGGGTGAGAGCGCCAGAACCAGTTGAGCTGTGGGTGGCTCGTACTTCAAGAATCTGGGTGACGATGGTGTAGGGCCAACGGTCGGGAAGATCGGTGGGAAGTGCCGGGGCGGGCACAAATGTCATGCGCTCTTCACCGGGTGCAACATAACCCAGTTGCTCTCTGGCCGCAGCGCGAATACCAGCGGGGGTTTTGAGACGATCGACCTCGTTTTGCAGTGCTTCGGTGGCATCTGCAAGTAATTCAAAGTCTTGGGTCTTTTGCGCAATTGCGTTGCGCTGATTGAAATAGTCACGAAGTGGCAACACGAAAAGTGAAAGTCCTAACAAGGCAATGATGACAAGTCCTACGCCGTTGACGACCCAGCGAATAGCGGGTCGAGACATATGTTCGCGCGGTGTACGGGGAATCGGGCGAGCAGGCACCTCTCTATTGTGGCTGAGAGTTATCCACAAACCGTGACACACGAACAGACGTTCGTAATCATGTTGATCTCACATGTGTTGGTGGTGCGCGTGAGCACGTGTCAGTGAAGAGGCGCTAGTGCGCTCGCGCCGCGATAGCGGGCGGTGTCGCCCAGTAATTCTTCAATACGTAGCAACTGGTTGTACTTGGCAACACGGTCGCTACGCGCTGGAGCACCCGTCTTGATCTGTCCGCAGTTAGTGGCTACTGCAAGGTCAGCGATGGTCGCATCTTCTGTTTCTCCAGAGCGGTGGCTCATCACAGATGTATACGAATGTCGCGTCGCCAACTCAACAGTGTCGAGAGTTTCAGATAGTGAGCCGATCTGGTTCACCTTCACGAGGACACTGTTGCCAACTTTTCGATCAATTCCCATTTGCAGGCGACGAGCATTAGTGACAAACAAGTCATCGCCAACCAATTGGATGCGACGACCAAGAGCTTCGGTTAGCGCGGACCAGCCATCCCAGTCGTCTTCTGCCATGCCGTCTTCGATGCTGACAATGGGGTATCGATCAACAATTGAAACCCACCACGCAACCATTTCTTCTCGACTAAGAGTCTTGCCCTCACCGCTGAGGTGGTATTTGCCGTCGCGGAAAAGTTCGCTCATTGCAGGGTCTAGCGCGATCGCGATGTCTGTACCAGGAGTGTGTCCAGCACGTTCAATAGCTTCAACCAATACTGCTATCGCTGCTTCATTGCTCTCGAGGTTTGGTGCAAATCCACCTTCATCACCGACAGCTGTTGCAAGACCGCGATCATGCAGAACTTTTTTCAGTGTGTGGTATGTCTCAACGCCCCAACGCAGTGCCTCGCGAAAACTTGGCGCACCAATTGGCATGATCATGAATTCTTGAAGATCGACATTGTTATCTGCGTGCGCACCACCATTAATAACGTTCATCATTGGTACGGGTAGTACGTGTGCATTTGGTCCACCGATGCTGCGAAACAGTGGGAGTTCTAATTCGTCAGCCACAGCACGTGCGACAGCAAGACTCGTACCAAGAATGGCATTTGCGCCGAGACGTGATTTGTTTTCGGTGCCGTCAAGGTCGATGAGTGCAAAGTCGACACTGCGTTGTTCCGTCGCGTCCATGCCCACAATTGCTGGTGCAATGATGCTGTTGACGTTGTCGACGGCTTTTGTGACACCCTTACCGAGATAACGAGAACCACCATCGCGAAGCTCTACGGCTTCGTGTTCTCCTGTTGAAGCACCAGACGGAACTATTGCGCGACCCGTTGCACCACTATCGAGTGACACTTCCACTTCGACAGTGGGGTTTCCTCTTGAGTCAAGTACTTCACGACCAGTGACTTCGACAATTTCGCTCATGCACTGAACGCTAGTGACTTGAACCTTTTTTCACCATGTTCCACAACTCATCAAGTTCAGACAGCGTCATGTTGGCGATTTCGCGACCCTGCTGATGGGCTAGAACTTGTACTTCCTCCACGCGACCACGGAATTTTTGAGTGGCTGCCCGTAGGGCTGACTCGGCGTCAATGTCGAGATGCCGGGCAACGTTTACCACCGCAAACAAAAGATCGCCCACCTCGGCGAAGGTCTCGTCGGGGTTTCCCGCAGAGATTGCCCGTTGCACTTCTTGCAATTCTTCCTGGATTTTCTCGAGGGGGCCGTCGATGGAGGGCCAATCAAATCCGATGCGTTTGGCTTTGCTTTGGACTTTCTGGGCATATGTGAGGCCAGGCGCACCTTCGATAACGCCATCAAATGGTCCGGTTCGTTCTGGCTTCTCTGCCTTTTTGATCTCTTCCCAGTTGGTGACAACCTCACCGCTTGAGTTTGCGACAACATGCCCGAAAATGTGTGGGTGACGTCGTGTGAGTTTTTCGCGAACGTTACGCGCAACATCGGTCATAGTGAATCGACCATCTTGTTCAGCGATAGTTGCATGAAATTCAATTTGATAGAGCAAGTCACCGAGTTCTTCGATGAGTGCATCGTCAGTTGATGGGTCTTCAGGATTGAGATTCATTAATGCATCGACAACTTCGTATGTTTCTTCAATGAGATAACGCACGAGGCTTTGATGTGTTTGTTCTTTGTCCCACGGGCACTGTTCGCGAAGCACACGGGCAAATTCGTGAAACGCCACAAGCTCACGTCCGATGGGTTGGGCGAGGTGAGGAATGTATAGCGAAGTGAGATGGTCTGCTTCGATAATTCGATCGATCTCAGACCAGTGAGTGCGCACAATTTGTTCGTCGGGAAGACCTAAATGATGAAGAAGTACGACGGGCGTACCCGGATCGATGTCATCTGCTGCAAGTTTGATGTCAGACAACACCCAATTGGCATGGGTATGAGCAACTACGAGGGGTCCAGTGTCGTTTGCTGCTGCGGTCGCGAAAGTGTGTCCATCGATTAATCGAATCGCGTTGTCAATCGGGTCGAGTGACAGCGCCCGCCACACTTCATCGAGAAACGACACCGCTGGCAACACATCGAGTTGAACCTTGTTGTATTCACGGCTGTATTCACGCAAGAGTGAAACCGTGCGCTCTAGAACAAGTGGTGAACCCGGAACAGCGTAGAGAATGTGTTCGTATTTGTGGGCCGCGTCTATGAGATCAGTCACAATGGCGTTGTAGACATCATCGAATGAATACCCAGATTCGTAGTGATGGTCGAAAGACGATGCATCTTCTACGAGATGTGCACTGGGGTGATTGACGGTGCGTAGGTAGCGATGAGGAATTGATGCGATGGCATCAAGGGTTTCGGTCGTGACGCGAGAAGGATGTCCGGGTCCAAGCCCAACAATGGTGATGCGCGGTATCACTCGAGTCGACCGTTGACGGCACTCCATGTACCAATGGAAGACGACACGGCGATGTCAGTTGAAACAAGGAATCCTTCATTCAAAACGGTTCCTGGTGATTGTTCTACTAATACGGTGACCGCATCGGATACGTCATTCCAAGGAGCGTTCACGATTACGTGGTAACCGAACGAGGATTTGATAGGACCTGTTGGAATGCCAGCGCGAGCTGACATAGCACCGGCAACAAACAGCGGGTCGAAACCTTCTTGACGAATGCCCTCCAACGTGAAGCAGGGATTATTGTCTGCAGGGTTTGCAAGTGCCCCACCTGTTTGTATCGCTGCTGGTTCGATAGACATGTCTTTTGCAACCGCTGCAAACTCTTCACCATTTTTAATACGACGCAAACCACGAAGAGCCTCATCGCGCGTTTCTACAACGAGGTGCGAAATGCACAAGACGCCAGCATGCGCAGGCAACGTGTTGTATAGCGACTTCAGTGCATCTGAAGAAGGCATCTTTACTCGCGATAGTGCACTTCGTGAGGCGTTGATTTGGAGTAACACATTTTGCAATGTTTCGGAATAGCTGTTGAACGGGTCGTCCTCGGTGACGTCGGCGAGTAGTGTGGCACGGTCGGCATCAGTGATCGACTCACCTTGAGATTCGAGAAACACGTTGGTTGCTTCTTGGCGAATGAGAACGGTGGCAACGCCGCGCGCGTCTTCGCCACTTACGCCTCCACCAAACGCGGCGATCTGTTCAGCTTTGATGAGCTCCGACAAAAACGCATTGAACTTTTCTCGGGACCATGACTCATCGCCAACAGAGAATGCATCTTTTGCTGATGGAACAACCCCACATGATGCAAGTGCCATAACGGCGACAACGGATACAGCAAGTCGTCGAAAAATCACGACAAAACACTACTGGTCGTCTGTGCCAAATAGCTCGTTGATCAGCATTGCAAGGTGTTCAACGATGTTTCCTTTGCGGGGAACAGGCACTGATAATTGGCGTGTTGCACTGCGATGGGCGTATCCGGGTGCCAAACGTCGCAATGTCATTTCCTGGCTTGCACGAAGATCAACTGGGGCAATTCGAATATCTCGACCGGAACTGACTATTTCGCGTATTGCATGTTGGTGGCACAAAGCGCGCAACGATCCGATGTGCAACAACGCTTGCGCGGGTTCAGGAAGCGGGCCAAATCGGTCGATCCATTCCTGGGAGATGTCGGCAACTTGAGCAAGCGATGTAACGGAGCCAAGACGTCTGTATGCCTCGAGCCGCAGTTCGGCGGTAGGGACGTATGTCTCTGGCAAGAAAGCATCAACTGGGATGTCAATCTTTATTTCTTCTGGCGTTTGCGATTCCTCGCCTTTCATTTCTGCGACCGCTTCGGTGACCATTTGGCAATACAGGTCATATCCAACAGCTGCGATATGACCGCTTTGCGATTCACCGAGCAAGTTGCCGGCACCACGTATTTCCAAATCACGCATCGCGATCTTGAAACCGCTACCAAGTTCGGTTGCTTCTCCGATTGTGCGTAGACGTTCGTATGCCTCTTCGGTGAGTGTCTGGTCGGCGGGATGAAACAGGTAGGCGTATGCGCGGTGGTCACTTCGGCCAACACGCCCGCGCAGCTGATGCAACTGTCCCAGTCCAAGGAGGTCGGCGCGTTCAACTACAAGAGTGTTGACCGTAGGCATGTCGATGCCACTTTCGATAATGGTTGTGCACACCAACACGTCGTAGTTGCGCTCCCAGAAGTCGACCACAACTTGTTCGAGTGCTGCCTCATCCATCTGACCATGGGCCACTGCAACTCGAGCTTCAGGCACCAGTTCACGAATGTATTGTGCGCGGTCGTCGATGGAAGCGACGCGATTGTGTACCCAAAACACTTGACCTTCGCGGAGTAGTTCTCGGCGGATTGCTTCGGCGGCAACTTTGTCGTTGTCCTCGCCGACGTAGGTGAGAATCGGCTGGCGATCTGCTGGTGGAGTCTGCAACAGCGACATGTCACGAATGCCGACAAGGCTCATCTCCAGTGTGCGCGGAATAGGAGTCGCAGACATTGTGAGGACATCCACGTTGGTGCGCATACGTTTCATTGCTTCTTTGTGTTGCACACCGAATCGTTGCTCTTCATCGACAATCAGTAGACCTAGATCTTTGAATTTGACATTGTCTTGTAACAGTCGATGCGTACCAATAACGCAATCAACCTCTCCACTTGTAATACCGGCGATTACTTTCTTCGCCTCACTTGCAGTCAGAAAGCGAGACAGCACTTCAACCCGTATGGGATAACCGGCAAATCGATCTGTGAAAGTGTTGCCATGTTGAGTGGCGAGCAGTGTTGTGGGCACAAGTACAGCCACTTGCTTTCCCTCTTGGATTGCTTTGAAGGCGGATCGAATCGCAACTTCTGTTTTTCCAAATCCCACATCTCCACACAACAAACGATCCATCGGTACTTCTTGTTCCATGTCATGTTTGATGTCTCGTATTGCGCGAAGTTGATCAGCAGTTTCAATAAATGGAAACCGCTGTTCCATTTCCTGCTGCCACGGCGTGTCAGGTGCAAACACGTGACCTTTCACATTCACACGTTTTTGATACAGCACGACGAGTTCTTGGGCAACTTCACGAACAGCAGAACGCACTCGCGATTTAGTGCGGGCGAAATCGCTTCCGCCGAGTCGATGCAACGTGGGGGTTTCACCACCGATGTATTGACGGACCGTGTCAATTTGATCGGTGGGCACATACAGCTTGTCGCCACCTTTGTATGAGAGCAATAAGTAATCACGCTCAACTCCACCAATTGAACGTTTCACCATCCCCTCATATAGGCCTACTCCGTGATGAGCGTGAACGATGAAGTTGCCCGGTTGAAGATTTTCAAAGAGAGCTGCTGATGACCGCGAGCTGCGACGTCTAAATGATCGAGTCCGACGACGTCCGCTGATGTCACCTTCAGTAACAATTGCGACTTTGGCACTTGGAAGTGACATGCCGTGAGCGAGTGGCGCAATCGTTGCGCGTGCTCCGGGGCGACTCAATGTGTGAGAGCTGTCCGGTGGCAGGGGAGAAAGCCCGGAAGTGTCAACAATGGGAATATCAAGTCCACGATCGCTGAAAAGAGATGTAATACGAGAAAGCGCTTCGGGAGTTTCTGCGGTAACGAGAACACTCCAATCGTCTGCCAGAAGTTGCGAAACATTTCGCGTGAGCGCATCAGGGTCAGAGACCATTGGCCCCCAACTGCTCGCAGCAACAGCGGGAGCGGCATCGTTGTCGGCTGTTGAGGTAATCGACACAGTGGTAATTGACGAGGCATCGCTCAACAATCGTTCCGGTTCGGTGTGCAGACGTGGAAACTCTACGGATTGATCACGCGCCCACGTCGTTGCAAGAGCACGAGCAAGGTCATCTTCTTCGGCCAAGATGTCGCGTGCACGATCCATCATGCGTCGAGGTTCCACGAATATAAGCAATGCGTCTTTTGGCAACACATCGGTTAACAGGTCATCTTTTTCGACGAGCCAGGGGAGCCAACTCTCCATGCCATCAAATAATTGACCCTCTGCGAGACGTTCCCATTGCTCGCGCCCCCATGGTTCACTTTCAATCAGCGCTCGAGCTCGGTGTTGAATTCTTTCGTCTATCAATACCTCGCGCACGGGAAAGACAGTGACATCAGATAATTCAGTTGTACTGCGTTGGTCGTCAATATTGAATGTAGTGAGGCGATCTACTTCATCACCCCACATGTCGATACGTATGGGCTCATCGGCATTGCCAGGGAATACATCGATAATCGATCCGCGTCGAGCAAATTCACCACGATGTTCAACAATTGTTTCGCGTCGATACCCGAACGCGGCAAGTTGTTGCGTGATTTTTTCGATGTCGATTGCCGACGAGACAGAAATAGAGATCGGAGTGAATGAGTGAAGTGATGGTGAGAGTTTCTGCGACAGTGCGCGCACTGGGGTTACTACTATCTGTGGCGCATGATCATCGTTGATGAGACGCCACATGGTCTCAACGCGACGGCTCATTGTCTCAATGCCGGGGCTCACTCTTTCAAATGGGAGTGTTTCCCACGCTGGGAAAAACGCAATTTCACGGGCATCGAAAAAACTTGAGAGATCATCAAATAATTGTTGAGCAACCGTGCCGGTAGGCGTGGCGATGATGATTGGTCGTCGCTCTTGAACATGAGCCAAGGCGCTCACTGCCACAGCGCGCGCAATCTCGGGTATAGCTACAACCGCATTGTGTTTGCCAGCAATGCGAGCAAACGCACTGTCAGCGCTCAACGCAACGGCGACATCAAGTAGTGGCGCAGTGGCGACATCAGGCAACGGCGCAACAGGTGACGTAGTCATATTCGCACCTACGGTTTTTGTTGCGAATGAATACGCAGCATCGCGTCAGAGATACCAACTGACAAAATCTCTTCCACGGCGGTGGCAGCTAATTCAATTGCTTCAACAAGCACTTGTCGATCAGAAGTGCTTACTTTTGCAAGCACGTGGTCGGCACCGTGTTCTTTTGACTGCGGCTTTCCTACGCCAATGCGTACACGCACGTAGTCATCTGTTTTCAAATGTTGTGAAATGGAACGTAATCCATTGTGTCCGGCAAGCCCACCACCGACTTTTATTTTCACAATTCCCGGTTCTAGGTCTAATTCATCGTGCAGAACAATGATGCGAGATGGGTCTGACACTTTGTATCGGCGTGCAAGCGGGCCAACTGCTTCACCTGAATCATTCATGTATGTAGTGGGCACGGCAAGAACGACTGACACCTCTTTGATGCGACACTCTGCAACAAGCGCTTTGTCTCGTCCAATTTTTAATGACACGTTATGACGGGCGGCAAGAACATCGATTGCTTCCTGTCCAACATTGTGGCGAGTTCGCTCGTACTTTTTCCCAGGATTACCAAGACCAACAACAATGATTCGTTGCATGTCACGATGCGACTCTTGAGCCGACGCGGAAGAAGAGTTGCGACGAAACGCCATCACCGCACGACGCTAATGGAGCGTCAGCTTGCGGATTCGTCAGATGCTGCAGGTGCCTCTTCGGCTCCGGCTGCGGTTGCGGCTTCGCCTTCGCCAGCAGGTGCTGCAGTGTCCTGACGCAAGGTGAGGACGGTAACAATAAGAAGATCGGGGTCACCAACTGCGGTGGTTCCTGCCGGCAACGCAACGTCTTTCAAGTGAATCACCGTTTCAACCGTCATATCGGTGATGTCAATAACAATTTCGTTTGGCATGTTTGCAGGCGTACAACGCAACTCAATGCTGTCAACGGCTGGGTCGACGAGTCCGCCGTTTGCAACAACTGCCTTTGCTGTTCCTTCGAGGCGAACAGGAACTGACACAGTGATTTCCTCTGAGAGGTCAATCTGTAAGAAGTCGACGTGGCTGACGGTGCGACGCACTGGATGACGTTGCAACTCTTTCACGATGGCGGGGTAGCTCTTGCCTGCAACGTCGAGGGTCAAGATGGTGTTCACACCAGCAGGTCCAGAGAGTGCAACGCGAAGATCTCGCCGTGCAACAGAAACAGTGACAGGTTCCATTCCATGGCCGTACAAGACAGCTGGAATGTGGTCCTGTGCGCGAAGACGACGCGACGCGCCGCTACCGGTGGCGCGGCCTAAAGAGACAGAAAGAGAAGCGGTGCTGGACACGGCTTTCGAGTCTAGGGGGACAAGTTCGTATCTCCCACCAGAGACTTTTTGGTGATTGCCCGCCAATACATTTGGCCATGAGGTAGGGCTTTAGGACTGGTTTTCTCCGCCAAACAACTCACTGACGCTGGTTTCGTCAAACACCGCTGACAAGGCATCGGCAATAATTTTGGCGACCGAGAGAACCTCGATGCGGTCAATTTTTTGGGCCGCAGTCAGCGGCAACGTGTTGGTCAAAACGATGCGCGTGAACGGCGAATTATTGAGTCGTTCAATCGCGGGCCCAGACAACACGCCATGGGTTGCCATTGCCCACACTTCTTTGGCGCCACGTTGGAGGAGCAACTCAGCCGCAGAGACCATGGTTCCACCTGTATCGATCATGTCGTCGGTGATGATACAGAGACGACCTTCAACGTCACCGATCACTTCTTTTGCCTCAGCAACGTTTGCCGTGCCTTTCGGTCGACGCTTATTAATAAATGCAACGTCGGCATTGCGGTCAGCAAGGTGCTGTGCAAATCGTTCGGCAACTTTGACTCGGCCAGCATCTGGCGACACGATCACAATGTCATTGGTGGTGTGTTGGCGCACGTACTCTTCAAGAACGGGAAGAGCGGTGAGGTGATCAACCGGACCATCGAAAAACCCCTGAATCTGTCCGCTGTGCAAGTCGATCGAGACCATGCGCGTTGCGCCGGCCGCTTTGAACATGTCGGCAATGAGGCGAGCAGTGATCGGTTCGCGTCCTTCGGCTTTACGGTCTTGGCGTGCGTATCCATAAAACGGACACACCGCCGTAATGCGTTTTGCAGATGCACGGTGTGCAGCGTCGATCATGATGAGTTGTTCCATGATCGAGTCATTAATTGACTGACCGTTGAAGCCATGATGTGTTTGCATGACAAACACATCGCCACCACGAATGCTGTCGGCGAAGCGCGGACGAATTTCTCCGTTAGCAAACTCGACAAGGTTTGCGTCACCAAGTTCTATTCCGAGGTGGTCGGCAACTTCTTTTGCTAACTGTGGGTGAGTGCGTCCTGAAAAAAGGGAGAGTCGCTTTGTTGTGACCTTCTCCATTGACGCTTTGCTCATGAGCGTCCAGTGTAGAACGCGCCGGTTCTCTGGCCATTGGCGACAGACGCTCCAGGCTCAAGAGATGCAAAAGGTCCGACAACTGCGTCGGCCCCAATCTCAGCATCTTCCACCCGAGACGAGTGAATGGTGGCACGATCTCCCACGACTGAGTCGACAATGTGACAACCCGGACCAATCTCACAGCTATCACCAATCACAGTGTCTCCTTGGAGAATGACCCCAGGAAACAGCGTGACATCTTGTCCGATGCGAACCGTCACATCGATGAATGCCTGGGCGGGATCGAGCATTGTGACACCAGAGAGCAACCACTGCTGGTTGACGCGGGCGCGTAGTTCACGTTCTGCAAGAGCCAATTGCAACCTGTCGTTGACGCCTGCAGTTTCACTGTATGGCGCTTCAAGTGATTGAACAGTGTGGCCCATTTCAGCGAGAACTTCGATGACATCTGTGAGGTAGTACTCGGCTTGGGAATTGTTATTGCCGATGCGCCGTAGTGCTGGCCCGAGCACGTCACGTCGAATTGCGTAAATACCAGTGTTGATCTCAGTGATCATTTGCTCGTCGTCACTTGCATCTTTGTGTTCGACGATGCGCGTAACACGCCCATCTTTGGCGTGAAGGATTCGTCCGTAGCCCGTGGGGTCTGCAACATGGGTGGACAACACAGTGGCAGCGTTGCCCGATGATTCATGAAGATTCACTAATTGGCGAATGGTCTCGGCACGGATCAGAGGCGTGTCACCCGGAAGGATAAGAACTGTTGATGCGTCATCGAGTCGTTCTTCTCCGCATGCGCGAAGTCCGACCATTGCGGCATCTCCGGTTCCACGTTGCACGAGTTGTTCGGTGAATGTCACTGCGGCCCACGTGGGTGCTTCTTCTTGCACGCTTTTTGTGACGCGTTCAGCACCATGGCCCACGACCACAACTGTTTGTTGCAATGTGAGGCCTTCAAGTGCGTGTATGACATGCATAACCATTGAGCGACCACAAATACGATGAAGTGGCTTAGGTCGTGTGGAACGCATCCGGGTTCCTTCGCCTGCGGCAAGGACAATTGCGTTCACGTGCATGGAGTATGTCTACCAATCATGTGGTTCCGGGGAGAGGACTCGAACCCCTATTAACGGGACCAAAACCCGCTGTCCTGCCAATTGAACGACCCCGGAGCGTCTGCCACACGATATCTCGTTTTCGCAATTTTGCTCCCATGACGATAGGTTCTTCTGTCTTATGGGTTCGTTGGTCAAAAAGCGTCGCAAGCGCATGCGGAAGAAGAAGCACAAAAAGATGCTCCGTCGCACGCGTCATCAGCGTCGCAAGTAGAGATGCGGTTACGGCTCAACCGAAATAGAGCCCGCATCTTCTCGAGTTGATGTGAACACAACAGTGGCGTTTTTCAGCGTGTTTTCAGCAGTTTCTGTAATCAGACTCTGTTGATGACCTGCGACGAACCATGTCGCGCCAGAGCCGGCGAGAATCGGTGTCTGGCCACATGTCGTGGTGATGATCTGCTTCCATTTTCCCAGTTGAGGCTCGACTTCGAGGGCAGCAGGTTCGAGATCATTGCCCGATTCTCCGCGTGGACCGCCCATCTCGTCCCACTTGCGATACACCGCTGGCGTTGAAACATGGATGGGCGGAATGATCAACGTGATGTCACGATGTTGATGCGGCAACGCCGTGATCGTTTCCCCGATACCAGCGACTTGTGCTCGTCCGCCAACCATGCAAAACGGAATGTCGGCGCCAATAGTGGCAGCGCGGGCAAGGTCATTGAACTTGGCCCAACGCAAAATTGCAGCCGCATCTGTGGAACCGCCACCGAGACCACCACCAGCAGGAATGTTTTTTTCGATCTCCACTTGTGCCGTTCGAGACGCAAGAGAGAGAGCGCGCATCACCAAGTTGTCGGGGCCTGTCGAGATGCCCGCTGCGTGTGGTCCTGTGATCGTGAGTGAGGAAGTGTCAGATGGGGTGACAGTGATGATGTCGCATAGATGTAGCGAGACCATCTCCGCGTCGATCAGATGAAATCCATCGTCTCGTACACCTGTGATTCGAAGAGACAGCGTCAACTTTGCGGGAGCCTCAATTTGAAAACTCATCACTGGTGAACCTCGCGCGTCAGTCGAATCCAAGCATGAACATCTAATTCTTCTGCTCGTGCAGTTGGTTGAATATTTGCGCGCTCGAATTGTTCAGGTGTCACAGCACCTTTGAGAGAGCTGCGCAACATTTTGCGGCGCTTGCCAAACCCCGCTTGCACGAGACGAAATAGGTCGTTTGGCACCACGTCAGTTGCAAGTGATTCTGCGTGGCGCGTGATTGACACAAGTGCTGAATCGACATTTGGTCGAGGCATAAAGACTGTGGGTGGAACGACGCCTTCAATTGTGGCTACACCCCAAAATGCGATCTTGACACTGACAGCGCCGTAGGCAGATGTTGATGGCGATGCAGCCATGCGTTCGCCAACTTCTTTTTGCACCATTACAAGCATGTGAGAGATGGCGGGAACATCATCCAAAATGTCGGCGACTAATGGCGTTGCAACGTTGTACGGAAGATTGGCAACGAGATGCCACTTGGTGTTTGGGTCACCGTGACTTTGGAGTAGTTCATTCCAGTTCACTGTCATTGCATCCGCGTGAATAACAGTGACGTTCTCACACTCTGAAATGTTTTCATTTAGTAACGGAATAATGCTGTCGTCTACTTCAATAGCGATAATGCGCGCACCGGTTTCAGCTAGTGCGCGCGTTAATGAGCCAAGACCTGCACCAATCTCAATGACACTGTCTCCTGGGCCAACTCCTGCGATACGTGCAATGCGCCGAACAGTGTTTGGGTCGACAACGAAATTCTGACCAAGGGATCTCTTTGGTGTGAGCCCCGAAGCGCCCATTTGGGCTAATGCATGTGTTCGCGAAAGCGTCACCAGGTCAACTCGACAGGTAGTGGGGCTTCTTTCAACTCAGCGACATCTTCAAACAGCTCTGTGTGTAGCACAAGATCGACATTTGGGGGCACGTATCCGATATTTAAGTTTGTGCATTCAACTTTTCGTCCATTGTTGAGATTGCGTACGGTGATAATTGCACCGAGAGGCGCCAAGTTTGTTGCACATCCAGTTTTCACTACATCGGGAAAACGTTTATAGGTGGCGATACCACGACGCATTTGACCATTGTTGTCGGCGGGGTATGCGATTTGTCCGGTTCCTGTCGGACTTTCAATGCTCGGCCCGTCGAGATTCACAGGAGAATCAGCTGTGATATCTGTTGCAAGCCCCAGTTCGAGAGTTGTCGTAGTGACTACCGCTGCCGTATCGACCGTGGTCTCGGTGCCTGATTGTGAACCCGCACTTGCAATCCATAGCAAGGGAACCGCAACGATCGTCACAATGGTAACGGCCGTGATCCTGTTGCGGTCGATGCGCGAGAGGTTCATTGCTTCAACCTAAACGAGGGAATGCCCGCCGAGCATTCGCTGTTGTTGCAGCTGCTACATCTGGGACAGCAACTCCTTTGAGATCTGCAATGGCAGTTCCGACGATGACAACATGCGCTGGCTCATTTGGTCTGCCTCGATGTGGCACAGGTGCAAGAAATGGGCTGTCGGTTTCAACGAGCAGTCGATCGAGGGGGCACAGCTTTGCGGCTTCTTGAACGTCGACAGCATTTTTGAATGTGACGATGCCACTGAATGACAGATACGCACCGCGATCAAGACATTCACGCGCTTCGTTGGGGCCACCAGTGAAGCAGTGGATGATGGTGTTCTCGGGCATTCCCACAGAATCAAAAACGTCGATGGTGTCATTCCATGCATCGCGAGTGTGAACAACGAGAGTGAGGTCGTGCTGTTTGGCAAGTGCTATCTGTTCTTCAAATGCTCGCCGCTGTATATCACGTGGCGAGTGCTCGTAGTAATAGTCAAGACCGCATTCGCCAATCGCGACGACACGTGGAGAGTCGATAAGCGAGATGATGGATTCAACACCATTGATTGCATCATGAGGATGTAGGCCAACTGTGGCCCACACGTCATCATTGGTTGATGCAACGTTGATGGCTGCTGTGCTCGTCGCAGCATCAGTTCCAATGACAACGAATGCTTCCACCCCGTGATCGCGGGCAGATTGCAGCGAATCCGCTGGGGGTTTCGCCATCTTTTCGTCGTGAATGTGCGCGTGAGTATCGATCCATCGAATGTTGTTTAGTGACATGGCGCTAATGATTTTATGTGGCGCTACGACGTGGAAAGAGCGGGTCGCCTTTTTCCACGGGCGAGCCGGGTAGATACTGGCCCCATTCAACATCGCGAGGAATTCGTTGGTTCTCGATTGACGATGTCATACCAATGCGACGCCAAATCTCACGAGCGGTGTCGGGCATGGCGGGGTATGCCAGCAATGTGACAATACGAAGAGCTTCAAGCGCATCACCCATCACTGAGTCGACGTGTTCGCCAGGTTCTGCCTTCCAGGGCTCATGTGTTTCCAAGTACGCATTCGTTGCGCGAATGAGTGACCACGTTGCCTCTAGCGCGCGACTTGGTGCGACATGTTCCCACTGTTTGATGGTTTCTTTCACTGCTTCTTTTGCGTGTGTGGCTAATTCACTGTTTACATTTGGAGCGGTACCAAGACCACCACATTTTTTTGTGACCACCGTTGCAACGCGGGCAGCGAGGTTGCCCAAGTTGTTCGCAAGATCAGAGTTGTAACGCGCAACAAGGCCCTCGTATGTGAAGTCGCCGTCACTTCCGTACGTGGTGTCGGATAACACGTAGTAACGAAAACCATCAACACCAAATTCATCAACAAGATCTAATGGATTCACAACGTTGCCCGTTGATTTGCTCATTTTCTCCCCGCCAACAAGGAGCCATCCGCCAACTGCCCAGCCCTGTGGCGGTTCAAGACCTGCTGACATCAGCATTGCTGGCCAATACACACAGTGAAAACGAATGATGTCTTTACCAATGAGGTGGTGATTCACCGGCCACCATTGCGCAAAGTTGTCGTCGTCAGTGCCGTATCCAATCGCGGTGATGTAGTTAGCCAATGCATCAAACCAGACATACGCAACATGGGATTCATCAAAGGGAAGAGGAATTCCCCATTTCAATGTTTTACGACTGACCGAAAAATCATGCAGTCCCTGTTTGATAAAACCCAATACTTCATTGGTGCGATGGTCGGGAACGATCGCATTCGGATGATCTGAGTACCACTTCAACAACCGGTCTTCAAAGCGTGACAAACGAAAAAAGTAGTTCTCCTCTTGTACGTGTTCGACGGGCTTTTTGTGAATGGGGCAGTTGTCGCCGTCGAGATCGTCTTCGACGTAGTAGGCCTCGCACGCCACGCAATACAGACCGCTGTATGTATCGAGTTCGATGTCGCCGGCGTCGTAACAGGCCTGGAGCAATTTCTGTACGCCTACCTTGTGGCGAGTTTCGGTGGTGCGAATGAAGTCGTCGTTGCTGATGTTTAATTTTGTCCACGCATCAGAAAAAAGCGGTGCGATATGGTCGGCAAAGGCCTGCGGGTCGACGCCTTCAGCGTCAGCGGCTTGTTGAATCTTGAGACCGTGTTCGTCGGTTCCGGTAAGAAAGTGCACATCATCACCGAGGAGGCGATGCCAGCGCGCAAGCGTGTCTGCGACAATCGTGGTGTATGCGTGGCCGAGATGGGGGCGTGCATTGACGTAATAAATGGGTGTCGTCAGGTAATACCGGCTCACTTGGTACAGGCTAGGCGGTATTGCTGGTTCCACGGCGTTTGAATGTGGGCACTGTGTTTGTAGCAGCCATGTATTTGAGTAACACGCGGCTATTTGAGTAACAAGTGGAGAAGGGCTAGTTCGTACAGTATTTCGAATGCCATTTGACTTCGACTCTGCGATAACCGTGCGACCACTTGGTGATGGCGTCTATGACACGGCAATACGACGTGGCTGGGACATTGTCGGTAATGCAAATGGCGGCTATTTGCTCGCCTTAGTTGCAGAGGCAATGAAAGCCGAATCTGGTCGTCGTGACCCAATCACCATCACCGCGCACTATTTATCGCCAGGTCTTGTCGGAGATGCAACAACCACTGTGCAGGTGGTGAAACAGGGACGACGCTTTGCAACTGTTCAAGCTGCATTGCAACGTGATGGCAAAGACATCATGCGCGTTATCGGCACATTCGGAGATGTGGATACAGATCCTCTTGCGCCTCGACGTGAACGTGTGCAGCCCGACATGCCGCCATATGACGAGTGTCCACGACGAGATTCAGGTGATGGAGCGCCAGCAATCATGGACAAGGTGCCGGTGCGACTTCACCCAGACGATGTGGGATTTGCAATTGGTACTCCGTCTGGCAATGGAACGATGCGGGGCTGGGTGAAGTTTGCAGATGACCGACCACATGACACTGTGTCGTTGTTGCTTGCATCTGATTCACTGCCGCCCCCCATTTTTAATGTCGACGGAGAAACTGGTTGGGTGCCAACGGTGGAGCTCACCGTGCACGTGTTTGCCCGACCAGCACCAGGACCCTTGTTGTGTTCATTTACATCCGACGTCATTCAGGCCGGAATGTTGGAAGAAGACGGTGTGATGTGGGATTCGGGCGGTGTCTGTGTAGCAACAAGTCGACAGATTGCACTTCAACCACGAATGTGAATAACTGGAATATTATTCACATTACGAAACAGTTTTTACTGCAACGAAATTCGATATACGCGATTACGTGCAATTCCTAGTTGTTGTGACACTTCATCGACTGCCGATTTTTTACTTTTGCCCCGAGCGATCGATTCTTTAATTGCTTCTGCAATGTGATCATCAGAAATGTCGGTAAATGATTCTTCAAATGGTGCGATCACAATGACGTATTCACCACGTGGTTCTTGTACTGCGAGCATGCCTTTTGCTTCACTCAGTGTGCCGCGCCACGTTTCTTCGTGCATCTTGGTGATTTCGCGGGACAAAGAAATGCAACGATCGCTTCCACACGTTGTAATGAGATCGTCAATTGTGCGTACGAGCCGATGAGGCGCCTCGTAGAGCACCACTGTGCGTGTGTCGTTGGCAATCTGGGAAAGATGTTGGGCGCGTTCAGACCCGCTACGTGGAAGAAACCCGTCAAACGCGATCCGCGACGTGGGGAGTCCACTGACAATCACCGCTGATACAAACGCCGTTGCACCCGGGGCAGACCAGACTGGAAAATCGTTATCAATTGCAGCCCGCACTAGTAACGCTCCCGGATCGCTGATCCCTGGAGTTCCTGCATCAGTGACAATGGCGACAACTTCATTTTGACTCAGTGCCTCAAGCACATCTGGAACCACGTCATACTCGGTGTGTTCGTTTGTGATGAGAAGTCGAGTGTGTGACTGTGCGCGATCGATGCCAAGAAGTGTTAACAAACGACCCGTACGCCGAGTGTCTTCACAGCAAATGATTGAAGCGGCACGCAAGACATCAGTTGCGCGAGTCGTGATGTCACCAAGGTTGCCGATAGGTGTTGCGACTAACCACAAACCGGGTGCGGTGCGATCATTATTGAGAGACACGTCGCACTTCCACAATATCTCCGGTGCGAAGTGGCCATCGTTCGAAAGATCCTGCCTGAGCTTCAATAATGCGTACTGCGTCTTTTACGGGGCGATCGATACGCCACGGCGCAACACGATGTATTGCAATAACACTGTTATTTGCATCAAGGAATGCAACATCAAGCGAGTATGACATGCCAATGCTGTGGATCCATCGACATTTCTCAATGACGATGGGTTCGTGAGAGTCGTCAGTCCCACGCAATCCTTTGCGTTTGTGTTTGCGTCGTGATGCAAGTTGAGCCGAGCACAGCACGTGACCATTGCTCACTAGCCAAATTGGCGCGGGATCTGAAGAGGTGTTCATGTGCATGGAATGTGTAACCGGATACAGAGATCGGGTGGGCGAGACTATCTATACGTTAAATCGGAACTCAGTGACGTCGCCGTCGACGAACTCATATTCCTTGCCTTCTGCTCGGATCTTGCCCAATTCTTTTGCTTTATTCCACGACCCAATTTCCAGCAACTCATCCCAGTGGATGACCTCGGCGCGAATGAACCCGCGCTGGATGTCTGAGTGAATCTTTCCTGCACACACCGGTGCCTTGTCGCCCGCGTGAAATGTCCACGCACGTGTCTCTTTGTCGCCGGTGGTGAAATACGTACGCAGACCGAGGAGGTGATAGGCAGAGCGCACCATCTTGGTGAGAGCACCTTCGCCCAACCCGAGCGCTTCTAACATCTCGGCGCGGTCTTCATCAGGTAGTTGTGCAGCTTCTGCCTCTATTTGGACACTCATCCCCAACACTTCAACATCGTGTTCTTGAGGAGAGCCCGGGGGAGCAAGTTCGCTTCGTACTCGGTCTTCCATTGCAGGAATTTTATCTAGTTCATTCTCGCCCACATTTACAACTGCAAGCACCCGACGATTGGTGAGAAGAAAATGCGGCGCAAGCATGTCGCGTTCATCGGAAGTGAGTCCCGCGCGATACAGCGGCAACCCTTCACTTAATGCATCGTATGCACGTTGCAAAATTTCAGCTTCTTCAGCGACGTTTTTATCGACACGCGCAGCTTTTTGTACTTTCTGCAATCGCGACTCGACTGTTTCCAAGTCGGCGAGTGCAAGTTCTAATTCGACAACACGTAAGTGTTCGAGAGGATCGTCTGGTCCTGGCACATCGGGATCTGAGAACGCGCGCAAAACAAACACGATGGCGTCTACTTCACGAATGTTTGCGAGGAATTTGTTTCCCAAGCCTTCACCCTTGCTCGCACCTTCCACGAGGCCACCGATGTCAACCACCTGCACAGATGCGTGAACCACATTTTTTGAGTGTGACATTTCGGCAAGCGCATCAAGGCGGGAGTCAGGAACCTTGGCGACCCCGATGTTTGGATCCTTGGTGGCGAACGCGTATGGAGCAGCAAGCGCGCCTCCGCCCGTGAGTGCGTTGTACAAAGAGGATTTTCCTGCGTTAGGCAATCCGACGAGACCGAAGCGTTCCATAAGTCGGCTCACGCTATCGGTCGGTGCTCTCAGGCGATGTGACCAGAGTGGGGCTCAAATTCAGAAATCGCCTGTGGTGTTTGGGTTTTCGAATTGTTACTATGGCGGTAGTGGAAATCCCCTTGGGGGCTATCTGCCGAAAATGCAACAAGATGCATCGCATCTATACACAAAAACAAGATGCATCGCATCTATACACAAAAAGAGGCAACCGTCGTGACATCTTTCGACTTGGATCTCAGCAAGTACAACTTGGGCTGGAGTGACGAGGTGGAATACGCATTCACCCCGGAAAAGGGTCTCAGTGACCGCGTTGTCGACCAGATTTCGTGGTGGAAGGGTGAACCAAAGTGGATGCGTGACCTTCGTCTGCGCAGCTTGAACACCTTTGATCGAAAGCCGATGGCACCTTGGTTCTCGGTAAACATGCCCGATCTTGATTTCCAAGACATTTATTACTACCTAAAGCCTGCGACCGACCAGGTAGATGAATGGGATGACCTTCCCGAACAAATGAAACTCACTTACGAGAAGTTGGGTATTCCTGAAGCAGAACGTAAGTACTTGGCTGGCGTTACCGCTCAATACGAGTCAGAAGTGGTATTTCACCGCAACCGCGAAGATCTTGAAGCACAAGGAATTTTGTTTTGCGACATGGACACTGCGCTGCGCGAGTACCCGGACCTCGTCAAAAAGTATTTTGGAACAGTTATTCCTCCTGGTGATAACAAATTCTCAGCGTTAAACACCGCTGTGTGGTCGGGTGGATCATTCATTTACATACCACCAGGTGTCGAGTGTGACATGCCGTTGCAAGCGTATTTCCGCATTAACTCTGAAAACGCTGGACAATTCGAGCGCACCTTGATCATCGCTGACGAAGGCTCAAAAGTGCACTACATCGAAGGTTGTTCGGCACCTGTGTACACCAGTGATTCTTTGCATAGTGCTGTGGTGGAAATTGTGGTGAAGCCATCTGCTCACGTCACATACACCACCATTCAGAACTGGTCACCAAACGTCTACAACTTGGTCACCAAGCGCGCGCGTGTTGAAGCCGAGGGACACATGGAATGGATCGATGGCAACATCGGATCGAAGTTGACCATGAAGTATCCAAGCGTGTACTTAGTTGGCCCGAAGGCAACTGGCGAAGTGTTGTCAGTTGCGTACGCAGGAGCAGGTCAGCATCAAGATGCTGGCGCAAAGATGGTGCACGCAGCGCCTGAAACCAGTTCAAAAATTGTCTCGAAATCAATCAGCAAAGACGGTGGTATCACCACGTATCGCGGACTGGTACGAGTCGATGAAGGTGCCTACGGATGTAAGAGTCACGTGCAATGTGACGCGTTGATTCTTGATGAACACAGCGAGAGTCGCACATTCCCGTACATCGAAGTGGGCGAGCGCGACGCAGAGATTGGTCACGAAGCAACCGTGTCAAAGATTGCTGATGAGCAGCTCTTTTATTTGATGAGCCGTGGTCTGTCGCAAGAACAAGCAATGAGCATGGTTGTGAACGGCTTCATTGAGCCAGTAACACGCACTCTGCCAATGGAATACGCCGTTGAATGGAGCCGTCTTATTGAGTTGCAGATGGAAGGATCTGTGGGCTGATTAGTCCCTCGGTGTAGCCATGCCTATGCGAACTGAGTGCAAACATTTTGAAAGTCGCACATACGCCAACGGCGATGCAGTGCGCAAGTGCAATCTCGATTTAGCTCCCGAGGCACCGTGGCGTTGTCCTGATGATTGTCCAAAGTACGAACGCCGACTCGCAGATGTCGGGTGGGTGCATGGAGCATCCGTATTGCCACCCACGCCAGACGAAGTTCCCGGTCTAGACGATGGATCTGCCGCAGCGATTCTTGAAGCGGCAGAAGAAATCGTGAATTCCGTAGGGCGAGACATTTTGTTCGAGGACCCCAGTGACAAGAATCGCTGGTGGAAACGCAAGAAAAACAAACGTAAGAAATAATCACCCGATCAAGTGAGTTGAGTAACAAGTGAGTATCACCCCCACACTTCCATCATCAGAAGAAGAAATTTGGCGTTACAGCCGAATTGAAGAACTAGACCTAAGCAAGTATGCAATTGGATCTGTACGTACTGAGACAATCGGTGTTGATGAATACCGAACTGCTTCTCCTGTTACTGGTGTCGCCATCGATACATCTCCCGATGTCTTTGCGGACCTCAATTTGGAACACGGTCGCGATGTAGTGTCACTTCGAATCCCAGCAGGGAAAGCACTTGAAACACCCATTGAGCTTCTGCACACAGTTGATACAGATGGAATAGTTGCATATCCACGTCTTGTCATTGACGCCGAGGAAAATAGCGAAGTAACGGTTATTGAGCGTTTCACCTCTGCGGACTCGATTACATCGCTTGTGTGCCCTGTGCTTGAGGTGCGTGCAGGGAAAAGTGCTCGTGTTACTTATGTAGCGATCAATCAACTGGGTGTTAACACTTGGCAGATTGCTCATCAGCAGGCAGTTGGTTATCGCGATTCCACTACGCGACTATTCACAGTGGCACTCGGCGGAGACTATGCGCGAGTTCGTTCTGAATCTCGGTTGGTAGAACAGGGTGCAAACTCGCACCAGACGGCGTTGTATTTCACGGGTGGCGCTCAGATGCATGACTTCCGCACTCTGCAACATCACATTGCTCCGCGAACATATAGCGATCTGCTTTTCAAGGGTGCTGTCCGTGATGTGGCTCGCAGCGTATACACCGGGCTTATTCGCATTGGTGAGAAGGCTTCTGGTTCGCAGGCATTTCAAACCAATCGCAACCTCACATTGAGTGAAGGTGCATGGGCCGAAAGTGTGCCCAACTTAGAGATTGAAACCAATGACGTGAAGTGCAGCCATGCGAGCACTGTGGGATCAATTGACGCAGATCAGAAGTTTTACTTAGAGAGTCGCGGCATTCCTTCTGACATTGCCGAGCGATTAGTGGTTATCGGATTCTTTGATGAAGTCATTGATCGTTTGCCGAAGATCGCAAACGTTGACGATTTACGTGCCGCTGTATCTAAGAAACTGAATGCTGAGGTTGTGAAATGAGTGCTGTTGCAGTGTGTGCTCTGGCAGATATCGAATCGGGTAGTGCAAGAAAAGTAGTGGTGAATGGCATTGACGTTGCTCTAGTACGCATCGACGACGACGTGTACGCGCTGTATGACAAATGCAGCCATGCGAACGTCTCGCTATCAGACGGGGAAGTGTGGTGCGACACAAAAGAATTGGAGTGTCCGCGTCATAGCAGCAACTTCAGTCTGGAAACAGGCGTACCGTCTACTTTGCCCGCCACACAGCCCGTACCCGTCTACACAGCGTTTGTGAAAGACGGTCAAGTGATGATCGACGTGAAGGCAGTGAAATGAGCACATTAGAAATTCGTAATTTGCGTGCAGGCATTGCCGGCAAAGAGATTCTGAAAGGAATCAATCTCACCATTGAATCTGGTCAGGTACACGCAGTAATGGGTCCTAACGGCGCTGGCAAGTCGACGTTGTCCGCTGTCATCATGGGAAAGCCAGGGTACGAAGTGCTCGAGGGCACTGTGACTTTGGATGGACAAGACATGTTGTCGCTTCCCACATGGCAACGTGCGGTCGCGGGACTTCATCTTGTGATGCAGTACCCGACTGAAGTTCCTGGTGTGCATCTTGATGCCGTTTTGACCGAAGCTTTAACTGCACGTGGCAGGTCGACAGATGACATGGCGTCACGTATTGCCGTTGAGGCAAAGCGCATTTCCTTTGATGACTCGCTTGTGGCACGTGCTGTGAACGTTGACTTGTCAGGTGGCGAAAAAAAGCGTAATGAGACTCTTCAGCTGGCCATGTTGAAGCCCAAGATCGCGATTCTTGATGAGCTCGATTCCGGGCTCGACATTGATGCGTTGCGTGATTGTGCGCGTCGTGTGGAAGACGCCACGAAAGAAGACAACCTTGGCGTATTGGTGATCACGCACTATGTAAGGCTGTTGGAAGAGTTGAAGCCCGATGTAGTGCACATTTTGGTTGACGGCCGCATCGTAAACACGGGTGGGCCCGAGCTTGCAGATGAACTCGAACGAGACGGTTACGCAGCGTTTGTGTGATGAGTGAAGTAGTTGCTCCGCCTGGCTGGGACGTGCGTAACAGCACACTGTTTCGCAAATTCGAATTTGAGAACTTCCGAGAGGCTTTTGCCTTTATGACAGACGTTGCTGATATCGCCGAACAACAAGATCATCATCCGGATTGGTGTAACAGTTGGAACACGGTCAACATCAGTTTGAAGTCACATGATGTGGGTGCGATCACAGAACGTGATATTGATCTTGCGTCTGCGATTAATGCGCTACTTGGCGAGAAGATCTGAACACATGGCAACGGCGCCACTCACCAATTGATGTGGGGCTTCCCATGGCACGAAGTGTCCGCAATCACGTAAGAGAAACGGTCCCACGTGGTGGGTGAATACGGTGGCAGCCATTCGGTCGAAGTCTGGATAGAGCACGTGGTCGCTCATTCCAAACAAAATAAGAGTTGGTGTTTGCGTATTGATCCTTAAGAGCGGTTTTTCCACTCGTTTGTTTTCATGAAACACTGATTCATAGTTTCCAAAACTGGCACGAAGTTTTGTGGCGTCAGAGAATGGCTCAGTATGAAAGTTGACCTCATCTGCGGAGAAGGTTCCGGGATGGGCCCAAAACCGCGACGAATAAAAGGTAGCGATGTAGCGCCGACGTTCATCGTCTGTGCGTAGTTCGCTAGCGAGTGCGTCGGCATCGTTTCCTTGCCGGTAGTAATAATCGGCGGCCTCGCGCGGAGCCCTGGTGTTCATGCCCGCCATACGTTCTTTGTCGTAGGGCAACGGTGAGTTGAACAACACCATTCGGTTGACCCAATCTGGGTGACGCAACGCAAGTTCCTGAATAACAGGACCTCCAAGGTCTCCTCCGACAAGTACAACATTGTCGTATCCGAGGTGGTCATGGACGAGCGCGTAGAGATCGTGAGCATGGGACACAACATCATGAAAGCCATCCGGGCCAACATCGGAGTCTCCAAAACCACGTAGGTCCGGCACGATCACGTCAAAGCCTGCATCTGCTAACGGTTCGATCACTTTCCAAAAGACGCGCTTAGTCTCTGGCCAGCCATGTACACACACCACAGCGGGTGCTGGCGAGCTTTTTTTGCTGCGTTCGTGGATGTATGCCTGGCGAAAACCACGGGGACTTGCCCACTGGGTGGGAAATGCATCAGCGTCGATTGACATGTTGTCACCCTAGTTGTCGCAACTTCTATGAGGCACTGAGAAAACATCTCCTTCAGTAGTGATGTTGCCACCTGGCATTGTCAGACTGGACAACGGGGTAATGGGGTTTTTGTGGCTGGGCACGCACTGTATTTCGTACGCAAGGACAAGTTTCCGGGCTGGTGGATTGTCGCTTCAAGTTTCACTGTGTTGTTTGTCAATGCGGGTCTTGGTTTCTACGGCCTCGCGGTGTATCTGAACGCATTCGTGCGTGAGTTGGACTTCAACGTCACCATGGTGTCGATGGCAGTGACATGGTTCTTTTTGATCACCGGATTATCAAACATATTCATCGCGCGTATGACACAACGTTTTGATGTGCGCAATCTTGTGTACATCGGTGGAGTGGGTGGTGGGATCTCTCTCATTCTGTTTGGCCAAGTCGAGAATGAAGCGCAGATGTTTGCTGCCTACACACTCTTTGCCGTTACATGGGGTTTTTCAGGAGTAGTGCCATTAACCACGGTTGTCACTCGTTGGTTTCACAAGAAGAGGTCTGTTGCATTGGCGACGGCCTCAATCGGATTGTCTGCCGGTGGCATTGTGCTTGGACCAATCACCAAACGACTCATTGACGAACTTGGGTTGCGTTCTGGTTCCATTTGGGTGGGTGCCATTTGGATTGTCGCAACCTGTGTTCCGGCTTTCTTATTCTTACGCACAAGTCCAACTGAGCTTGGGTGGTTGCCTGACGGTGAACCAATTGTCGACAATTACGTGCCAACTATTACAGGCACGGATTTAGCTGTCGCCGTGAAGACGCGGTTTTTTTGGTTAGTTACGCTCGGTTTCACTTTTGCTCTTGGCACACAAGTTGGCGCGATCCAGCAACTTGTGAAGTTGGTCGAAGAGAGAACAACACCGCAGACAGCCGCATTTGCGGTGTCAGTTCTCACTGGTTGTGGTGTTGCTGTCCGAATATTGGGAGCGCGCATCTTGCCCCGCTTTAACTTGCGCAAACTGGGTATCGCTGTATGTGCGTCGATGGCGCTCTCTGTGCTTGGAATTGGTTACGCACAATCGACGTTTGGTCTCTTGCTAAGCATTGGTGTCTTTGGCATCATGGTTGGCAACACCTATATCATCCAGTCGCTCATGCTTGCAGAGAAGTTCGGTTCGAAGGACTTTGCTCGAATCACAGCTCGGTGCAATCTCATTTCCATGGTGGGAACCGCTGGAGGACCATTGCTTCTCGGGTGGCTCCGTGACGTCTCCAATGGCTATGAAGTGCCGTACACAATCGCGGCATCGGTGTCATTTCTTGGAGCAATGACCCTGTTCTTTATAAATAAAGATGAAGAACGAAGCTTTGATACCGAGGAACAATTAACCGTTTCGTAGCATGACTAGCGCATGAAATTGATGGCTCGGCGCGACAAAATGCTGTTCGTTCCCAAAAACAAGTTCCCTGGTTGGTGGGTTGTTGGTGCATGTTTCGCGATGATGTTCACCAGCTCGGCACTGGGCTTTTACGGTATGGCCGTCTATCTCAATGCGTTCACAAAAGAACGCGATTGGGAAGTTGGCACAATGTCGCTTGCAACATCGTTCTTTTTCCTGGTTGCAGGTGTGATGAGTGTTGGGGTGGCTCGCCTTATTACAAAATACGATGTGCGACTCGTTGTGTACGGTGGTGCACTTGTTGGCGCAGTCTCGCTTTTATTGCTGGGACAAGTACGTGAGACGTGGCAGTTGTTTGCTGTGTATTTCATTTTTGGTCTTGGATGGTCGGCGGTTGGTCTCACGCCTGCAACAACAGTGGTGACACGTTGGTTTCACGTTCGTCGTTCGGTAGCTCTTGCGGTGTCATCAACCGGTTTGTCAGTGGGAGGCATTGTCCTTACTCCGATTGTCAAAAGTCTTATCGATAATCGTGGTCTGGAATCGGCCGCCCCGTTCCTGGCGTTTTTCTGGGTTATCGGTACGGCGGTACCCGCCTATCTCTTCTTGCGTCCAGATCCCTTCGCATTGTCATGGATGCCAGACGGTGAACCAATGCCCAAAGACCATGTGGTGTCACTGCCTGGAGTCAATTTTTCTGACGCGGTCAAGACGCGGTTTTTTTGGATGGTGACCTTTGGGTACACGCTTGTACTGGGAACTCAAATCGGTGCAATTCAGCAACTTGTGAAGTTGATGGAAGAACGGACCAATGCCGGTACTGCTGCACTCACAACCACCGTCTTGTCCGGTGCAAGCGTGGTGTTTCGTCTGGCGGGAAGCAAAATCATTCCTCGTTTTCGGCTTGTGAATTTCATGTTGGCAATAACCGTTATTCAAGGAGTTGCTGTCATTGTGATTGGTCGACTTGACAATACTGTGTTGTTGTTCATCATGATTGGTGTATTCGGCGCTGTTGTGGGCAATATCTTGATCATGCAATCGCTACTCATTGCGGAGCGATTTGGTGTGAAAGATTACGCCCGCATTTCTGCACGGTCGGGTTTGATTTCTCTCACGGGAAACGCTGGTGGTCCGCTACTGCTTGGCTACATCTATGACCGTTCCGGTGGTTACGCATTGTCCTACACAGTGGCGGGTGTATGTTCGCTTCTTGGAGCGTGTTTCTTCTTCTTTAGTGGTCCGGCCGAAAATGAGGACGCAAATCGCTTCAGTTGAAAGTCATTGCACGTAGACGCGCAATGCGATCTGCGGTGTTGGGGTGTGTAGAGAACAATCGTCCCACGTCAACACCAGTCCTACGCTTGTGATGCATTTCTGCAAGAGGATTGTGAATATATGCCTGTGCTTGAGCGGGTGGAACCATCATTGGTCGTTGAGTGGCGAGTACTTCAATTCGCTCGAGTGCACGAGCAAGTGGTTCGCCATCACCAAGAAGTTCAGCGGCACTGCGGTCAGCTTCAAATTCGCGTGACCGGCTGATGGCCATTTGGATGAGACCGGCAGCGAGCGGAGCCAACATCGACACGAGAAGAATTGCAAGTGGATTGGGTCGATTGTCGTCGTCTCTTCCGCCTGAGAACATCGTGGCAAACATTGCCATCTGTGCAATTGCAGAGATAGCGGTTGCAACTGCTGCAGCAACAGAACCGATGAGAATGTCACGGTTGCGTACGTGCATGAGTTCGTGTGCCATCACACCTTCAAGTTCTTCTTTAGTGAGCGACTCAAGCAAACCAGCAGTTGCACACACCACCGCTTTGTTTGGTCCGCGTCCGGTAGCAAATGCATTTGGTTGGTCAGATGGCGAGATAGCAACAGTTGGCATCGGGAGATTGGCACGAACCGCAAGGTCGCGAACGAGACCGTAGAAACGTGGGTTATCTGCTTCGGTAATGATTTGCGCGTTCGCTGCTTTCAGTGCGAGTCGATCGCTAAACCAATAGGAACCGCCGACCATAACGAGTGCAAGCACCAGGCCGATCATGACGGCGCCCGAGCTGCCGCCACCGAGCAGCGACGCGACTCCGACGATGAGCCCACCGAGTCCGGCGAGCAGGATGGCTGTTTTCATTGTGTTCTTAAACATGTTTTCCTCACCACGAAATGTACTGGCGTGGCGTAACCGTGTCCACGCACGCAATGCTCTTCATTTGTGTGCTTGGTCACCCGCCATCGCACAGACGGTTGAGTTGTGGCTTCACCATAGGATGACACCGTGATCACAGTCTTGGTTTTTGGTGATCAATTAAACACTCGGATTGGGGCACTGGCACAGGCTCAACCCGACACACACCGGGTGTTGTTGGTGGAAGCAGCCGACAAGATCTCCTCGAAACGGTGGCACCCCCAACGTCTTCATTTATATCTCTCGGCGATGCGTCATTTCGCAGAAGAGTTGCGCGCTAGCGGCTTTGAAGTTGACTACCGCCACGCAGTGAGCATGAGAAGTGGTGTGGAAGGACATCGAGCGCAGTGGAAGCCGTCACAGATCGTGGCAACCGAGCCCAATAGTTATCGCGCACGACAGTTGTGTGAGGCACTCGGTATTGAGACAGTGAGAAGCAATCAGTTCTTGTGCCACCCTGATGACTTCGCCACATTTACGCACGGGCGCAAATCATTGAAGATGGAGGACTTCTATCGGTGGCAACGTGTGCGTTTTGGATATCTCATGGATGGTCAACAACCAATTGGTGGGAGATGGAACTATGACGATGAGAACCGGGAACCTGCACCGAAAGATGGCCATGATCGATGGCCAACACCTCCCGTTGGTCAACTTGACCACATCGACAATGAGGTCATTGCGGGTCTGCCCAGTGAGAACCCGGGTGCTGTCCCATTTGGTCAATGGGCAACGACACGATCTGCGGCGCTTGACCGACTTCAATTTTTTATTGATCACGTGTTGCCGGACTTTGGTCCGCATGAAGACGCAATGCTCACCAATAATTGGCATCTTGCGCATTCGCTGCTGTCTCCATATTTGAATCTTGGCTTGCTGCTTCCCGGCGAAGTTGTCGAAGCTGCATTGGCAGCGTTCGAACGAGGCGGAGTTCCGATTAACAGCGTGGAAGGTTTTGTCCGTCAAATAATCGGGTGGCGTGAATTCATCTGGAATATGTACTGGACATTCATGCCTGAGTATCCCGACATGAACGGATTAGATGCACAGATACCTCTTCCGTCATTGTTTGACGGCAACACCGGCACGCACATGAATTGTGTGTCACAGTCGCTTCGCGCCATTCATGATTACGGATGGGCACACCACATTCAACGTCTGATGGTGTTGGGAAATTTTGCGCTCATCTCAGGTATTCGTCCGCGTGAATTCACTGACTGGATGTGGGAATCATTTGTTGATGCCGCTGAATGGGTAATGGTGCCAAACGTGGTGGGAATGTCGTTGTATGCAGATGGGGGTCGATTGGCCACAAAACCGTACGCGAGCGGCGGGGCATACATTGACCGCATGAGTGACTACTGCAACGGCTGTCAATACGATCGCAAGAAACGGGTGGGTGACAATGCATGCCCTTTTACAACCTTGTACTGGGACTTTATGTTGCGACACGACGAACAATTCGTTCGAAACCCGAGGGTGTCGCGTCAGGTGTATGCGGCGCGCAAACTTTCAGACGTCGATGCTGTGCAAGCCCGTGCCCAACAAGTTCTCAATTTATTGAGCGACGGAGACTTGTAGACGCGTTTGTGAGACCTGTTAATCAGAACTCAAAGAAGTATCTGGCTGGTTTGAGATCAATTTTTGAAAACAAAACAGGTTAAAAACGATTCGGGCGGGCTACATGAACTGGTGTGATCCATGCAACAGTCGCGTAGGTGTCGAAGTAATTCTGTGACAGCATTTCAAGAATTTTTTCTGCCACTTTGTCGGTCACAACAGTTTCTAATCTGATGCTTGGGCCGCTGAGGTCGAGAGATCTGTTGCCGGTTATGCCCTCACCACGAACCGAACTCACGGAGTAACCCTTCGCGCCACATTTTTTAATGTCGTCAATGAGTTTGTGTTCGATGACTGGTTCACTGATGATCGTCACCATTTGTCGTATCACTGTGCTCATCTTGTGTCCTTTGTTAACTCAGTGCTTGTGCAAGGGCAATGTAGAACGGAATACCGAGGGTCAGATTCAATGGGAAGGTAATACCCAATGACGTTGTGACGTATAGGCCGGGACTGGCTTTGGGAAGAGCGAGTCGAACCGCTGCTGGGGCAGCGATGTATGACGCACTCCCTGCGAGGGTTGCCATAATTGCGATACCGCCAGTAGAGAGTCCCGCGGCTGCTCCGAGAAGCGCCCCAATTGTGCCGTTCACGAGTGGAACACCAACTCCAATGATCACGATGCGCCAACCAACAGCGCCGATGTCGCGCAATCTTTCTGCCGCTACAACTCCCATTTCAATGAGAAACAAGACAAGAACGCCAGAAAAGAGTCCAACAAAGAGGGTGTCAGTGGGGGCGAGTCGTTCTTCTCCGACAATTGCACCGATCGCAATGCCAGCCACAAGTAGCGCAATGCTTCGTCCGCGCACAACTTCTGACAGCGCAGACTTCCAGCCTTCACCGTCGGTGCTTCCGCGCGCAAGGAACAAGGCAACGACGATGCCAATCACTTCAAGAACGGCGAGCAAGCCGGCCATGAATCCTTCAAAGTCGATGTTGCGCGACTCCAGACTTGCTAGCGCGACGGTAAATGTCACTGCTGACACTGATCCGTAGTGGGCGGCTATTGCAGCGGCATTAACCACATCTAATCGTCCGATGAATTTTGAAAATGCAAAACCCACTAGGGGAGTGATGACACCAATGATCACTGCTGCAATGAGTGGTTTCCCTAGGTCCGACATCGATGCGGCAGCAAGCGACTTTCCACCTTTAATTCCGATTGCCAGCAAAAGATACGTGGACAAGATCGGATACAGCGACTCTGGTAGCCGCAGATCGAAACGAACGAGCGTGGCTACCAGAGCAACAACAAATGCGATAACCGGCGCTGTCAGGAGGTTGTCAAGAACTGTTGACACCTAATAGATGTTATCAAAAACGTGTTTTAAACAGCAGTTATACGCTGTGACATTGGTTGGCTCAGTTGGCTTTTCCCGCGGCGGTGGCCTCAGGGATTTCCACCAGTGCGCCCGATTTCACGTCATAGATGTAGCCATACACGGGGATAGACCCTGGCACCAGTGGGTGACGCTTGATGCGTTGAACATCTTCAACAACACTGTGTGATGCATCGGCGATGGTGAGCCAATTGATGTAACGCCCTTCAGGCGAACCTGGACCCTTACCAACATCGGTAAAACCATTGGCGCCGAGAGCGGCAGTTTCAAGACTTGAGGCAAGCAGTCCGGCCATTACGTCATTTGTGAAAAATTCCATTCCGCAATCGGTGTGATGAATGACGAACCATTCTTTTGTTCCGAGCAGTTTGTATGAAATAACCAGCGATCGAATTGCATCATCACTAGCGCGTCCACCTGCATTTCGTATGACGTGCGCATCGCCTTCTGCGAGTCCGGCATATTTTGCTGGATCAAGACGTGCATCCATGCACGTGAGGATGGCGAACTGACGAGCAGGTGGGAGTGCGAGCTGTGACTTGTCGCCAAAAGAGGCGCTGTATTGCTGATTGGCAGCAAGGACTTCAGGAAGAACGGACATCGTGGGCCTTTCATATGGGATTATTTAAATCCGACAATTATGACTAGTTTAGTCAGGAATAGATCGAGAATCAAACCAGAGTCTTGGAGAGATCTGGTCGTATAGTCGAATACCTATGACTGCGTGGACTTTTATCGCTCTTGCACTTGGACTCGTGGCTCTTGTGGGCGGAGCCGAACTTTTGGTGAAGGGCGCTGCGACAGTTGCTACACGTCTTGGTATTGCGCCGGTTGTTATTGGTCTCACGGTAGTTGCATTTGGAACGAGTGCTCCCGAGCTCTTCGTGAGTGTTGGGGCATCGGTGTCGGGTAACACCGACATGAGTTTGGGAAATGTGGTGGGGAGCAACATATTCAACGTTCTTTTCATTCTCGGAGTCTCGGCAACAGTTGGCGGACTTGTTGTCACTCAACGCCTGATTCGCATCGACATCCCCGTCATGATTGTGGTGTCGGGAGCTGTATTCGTACTGGCACTGAACAATTTGATCGGACGTGTGGAAGGAATATTTCTCTTTCTTGCTCTGCTCGTGTACACGGTTTGGCTAATTAGAAACGCACGAAAAGACACCAAAAAGGTGATGGACGAATACAGCGAATCCATCGAAGAATTAGAAGACCAGATCATTGAACGACCATTTTGGGTGCTGATTTTATTGATTATTGGAGGGCTTGCAGCGTTGGTCCTTGGCTCTAATTTGTTAGTGAATTCAGCAACTGATATCGCCGAGTCCCTCGGTGTTAGTGACTTAGTCATTGGCCTCACGGTGGTCGCCGCTGGAACATCATTGCCCGAACTTGCAACCTCGGTGCTCGCTGCCATACGTGGGCAACGAGATATCGCGGTGGGCAACGTCGTAGGTTCAAATATTTTCAACTTGCTTGGTGTGCTTGGCCTATCGGGATTCCTGTCGTCGGGTGGCATCCCTGTTACTGACGAAGCACTTCGTCTCGATTTGCCGGTGATGATCGTGTCTGCGTTTGTGCTCATCCCTATTTGTTGGAACGGTTTCATGATTAAACGCTGGGAAGGCTTTTTGCTGATGGCCTACTACCTTGCGTACGTTGCCTATCTCATCTTTCGTGCCAACGACAGCGATGCCACAGAGTTCATGAGTACCGCTGCTCTCATCGTGGTGCCACTCACGCTGATCACTTTTGGCGTCACGGGGTTTCAGGGCTGGCGTCGACATCGAGCCACCTTGGCCAATGACGGCACTAGAAATCTTGTGTGAACATTGAGAAAATAGCCCCGCCGTTATTTGTCGTGCTGTGGAGCACGGGGTTCATCGTTGCTCGTTACGGAACGCGTGATGCTGGGCCATTTACGTTTCTTGCGATTCGGATGGTTTTGGCGGCGGTGATGCTATTTGTTATCGCCTCGGTACTACGAGAATCGTCGCTTCGTCGTGAACATCTCACACCATTGTTTATCGCTGGCATTTTGATGCATGCGTGTTATCTCGGTGGAGTGTTTTATGCAGCTTCTCGTGATTTATCTCCTGGCGTCGCGGCGCTCCTTGCCGCTTTGCCCCCAGTGGTCACCGCCGTTGTCGGCCATCTTGCGTTGCACGAGCGGATGACGCTTGTGCAGTGGAGTGGACTTGCACTTGGTTTAGCTGGTGTCGTGTGTGTCGTTCTTGCGCGCGGTATCGGAGAGGACACAGGGATCACCGTCATTACTTTGACATCGATGTCCATTGCGATTGTTGGAATGTCAGCGGGGACTCTTCTTCAGCGTGCTCGCGGACAAAACGCTCCACTCGTACGTGGTACCGCCGTGCAATATGTGGGTGCAGCATCTGTGCTGGTGATCGTGGCCGTGTTTAATGAGGGTTGGGACGTCGAGTACACCACCAACACGGTGTTGTCCATGTTGTGGGCAGTCGGCGTGTTGTCGTTAGGTGCCATTTTGTTAATGAATCAGTTGTTGAAGAAACAAGCAGCATCTCAGGTGAACAGTTTGTTCTTTCTCACCCCTGCATTGTCTGTGATTCAGTCCTACTTCTTGTTCGATGAGGAACTCACCACACTTGCGGTCATCGGATTTGTTGTTGCGGTGATCGGAGTTCGACTTGTCACCACAGGCCGTTTATTGCGCCGTGCTCCAACTACCGCGTTGTAGTAGCTATTTCGACTGAATCACGGTGACAACAGTCCCTAACGAGATGTTGTCGAATAACCACTGCGCATCTGCGTCGCGCATGCGAACACAGCCGTGAGAAGACGGCGCGAGCCCAACAGGAGTGGGGAACTTCACTTCGCCCACATCGGTTGTCATGTAGGGAATCGAGTGAAAGCCGATGTTGCCACCATTTGGTCCTTTGGTGAATCGGGTCATCCATCGCATGCGTTCACGTGGATTCGGTGTGTAGAAGGTGTCGGCAGATTTTGAAAATACGGTGTATGAACCAACAGGGGTTGTGTCATCAAGACCAGTGGACACTGGAAATGTTGCGATGAGTCGACGAGATGGCGAGTACACGTACGTGGTTTGTTCATCGAGTACCACGGTGACATAACCGACGTCGGCTGGTCCGCGACGAACGAGAGACAACGGTGCTTGGCGGTTCACGATCGATGCCGCTTTGGACACGTTTGCGATGGCGGTCTCGACGGATGTGGTACGCATCGTGGGGGAGGTTTCCAACGATTGTGCAGGTAGTCCAAATACGGGTACAGATATTGCAACTGCAATCGTTGGGATGATCATCGCGCGACGTTGGAAATTGCGAACGACTTTCACGCGTGTAAGGCTACTGAGAATCAGTGTGCGATGTAGGTGATCGTTGTCAGGCAGCTGCCTGGTCGAGGGCCTGAGTGAGAACATTCCATGCAAGAACCGCACATTTGATGCGCACGGGGAACTTCACCACTCCTTGCAGAGCCTCAAGATCACCCAACGGAACCGAATCATCGATGGGCGAGTCGTTTTCCTCGTCAATAGACATCATGTGACGAAAACGCGCAACAAGTGCGCGAACATCTTCGATCTTTTTGCCTTTGACTGCAGCAGACATCATCGACGCAGAGCTTTGACTAATGGAACAACCTTGTCCGCTGATCTTGACGTCTGAGACAATGCCGTCTTCTACTTGGAGATACACCTGAATCTCGTCACCGCATAACGGATTGTGCCCTTCGGCTCGAATAGCCGGTGGTTCAAGCTCACCACGGTTGCGTGGGCTCTTGTAATGATCCAAGATGATTTCTCGGTAGAGGTCTTCTAATCCGGGCATGGTGTCTCGCTTGTTATGACTTTCGAGGTACGGCTACTTCGAAAGATAGTTGGTCAGATAGATAATTATTTAGATAGCTAGTTAGAACGTAAAGAAATTGCCTGCTTGTTCGAGCGCGTCGCACAAGGCATCAACTTCGGAAGGCGTGTTGTACAGGTAAAAACTGGCACGAACGGTAGCGGCAGCACCGAGTAGTCGCATGAGCGGTTTTGCACAGTGGTGACCGGCGCGGACGCAGACATTTGATTCATCCAGAATTTGACTGACGTCGTGAGGGTGAAGATCTCTGTAGGCAAAACTGATCGTTGCACCACGCACACTGGCGTCACGACTGCCATGGATCACAATGTCGTCTCCAAATCGCTGTGTGAGGGTGTCGATTGCATACGACGTCAGTGCAACTTCGTGTTCACGTATTGCGTCCATCCCAAGATGCGATAGATACTGCAAAGCAGCGCCAAATCCGATCACTTCAGTAACTGGCTGTGTGCCTGCTTCAAATTTGTAGGGAAGTTCGGCACATGTGAATCCGTCAAGTCGGACATCGCTAATCATGTTGCCGCCGCCGATGAATGGATCCATGGCGTCAAGGAGTTCTTCACGCCCGTACAAGATGCCAAGACCAGTGGGGCCACATAGTTTGTGGCTACTGAATGCGAGGAAATCGGCTCCCATGTCGACAACGTCGGTGGGCAAGTGGGGAACGGATTGACATCCATCGACTATTGCAATTGCACCCGCGCGATGAGCCGCATCACACAGCTGTTTTGCGGGCGTAATAGTGCCGAGCACGTTCGACATTGCCGTAAACGACAACACTTTTGCGCCATCAAGCAACGTATCTATGTTCGTGAGATCGAGTTGTCCATCTGCAGTCAGTGGGATCCACCGCAATTGAATGCCAATCTTTTCCACGAGCATGTGCCAGGGCACAATGTTGGCGTGGTGTTCCATGTGGGTGAGGACGACAACATCACCAGCACGGAGAAATTTCTCTCCCCACGCCCGCACGATGAGGTTCAAGGCTTCCGTTGCATTCTTTGTGAATACCAACTCGTGCGGTTTTGACGCTTTGATGAAATGCTGTGCAGTGATCCGTGCGGATTCATACAGGTCTGTGGCATGCGCAGCGATCTGATACGCGCTTCGATTGGTGGGAGCGTAATCATGTTCCAAGAATCGTGTCATTGCATCGATCACGCTCTGCGGCTTCTGCGACGTGTTTGCAGAATCAAGATAAACAAGTGGTTTATCGTTGATGTAGCGCTGCAGGACAGGAAAGTCCTTACGAATCACGGACGCATCAAATGACATGATCAGCTCTTGTACGCCTCGTAGCCGTTGCGCTCAAGTTCTTCGGCAACTTCCATGCCACCTGAGCGCACGATCTTTCCGTCGATCATGATGTGAACAAAATCGGGGTTCAACTCGTCAAGAAGGCGTTGATAGTGCGTGATGAGAAGAATGCCAAGCTGTGGTCGATCTATACGGACTTCGCGAATGCCTTTTGCAACAATGCGTAACGCATCGATGTCGAGACCTGAGTCGGTTTCGTCGAGAATGGCAATCTCGGGCTCTAGCAATGCCATCTGCATAATCTCATTGCGTTTTTTCTCTCCGCCGGAGAATCCTTCATTGAGGTATCGATCAACAAAAGATGAATCCATACCGAGACGCTTCATCCAGTCCATTGCTGCCAAACGCAACTCAAGTACCGATAAGTCGATTCCTTTACGCGCAGACAATGATTGACGTAAGAATTGAATCACTGAGACACCAGCGATTTCTTGTGGGTATTGGAACGCTAAGAACATTCCAGCCTTTGCACGCACATCAGTTGACCAATCGGTGATGTTTTCGCCCTTTAAGAACACATCGCCTTCGGTGACCTCATATTCGGGCGAGGCAAGAAGTGTGCTTGCAAGCGTGGACTTGCCACAGCCATTTGGGCCCATGATGGTGTGGATCTCACCTTCGTTGATGGTGAGATCCAATCCACGAAGGATGTCTTCAGCGACGACGTCGTCATCTGCGACAGGACGGGCGTGGAGGTTGTTGATTTTCAGCAGTTCACTCACGGTCCCTCAGTCTAGAGACGTGGTTCGTATTACCACTACGGCCATAGTGGAAATGAACACAGTGGAAATGAACAGAGTGGAACTCAATACAGTCGAAATCACGCCCCAGCGCACGCACGCCAAATTGCCCTGTAATTGGGGTATTCGATCTCGCGATTGACGTAGCCCGCGTCACGGAGGTGGCGGTGATACGCGGGCAGGTTGCGGAAGGGAACCCCGGCATCAACGTGGTGGGTCAGGTGCCAGCCGATATTGAACGGTACGAGAAAGAATCGCGCGAGGAGACTTTGGTGTACCGAATGGGTGGTGATTCGTCGGTCGCTGTCTGCACGCAACCCACCGTGTTCGGCAATTGATCGAAGACGGTTGATGACTCGCCACACAGTGAGATATGGGAGCACCCACATAAAGAGATATACAAGTGGGTATCCGAGTGCAGTACATGTTGCAAGAATCACTACTTGCAGAAGCAACATCTTGATAAGGGTTCGACGCACACGCGTATCAGGTGATCGGAGCCCACGCATTTGTGAGGAGAGCAATTTCATTCCGGTTTGACCAGTCGCGTCACGGAATAATTTGCGACGAAGGCTTGCTGTGCTGACGGGGTAATTCGCATACAAGGGGATGTCTGGTTCTTCGGGACCGAATTCTTGTCGGTGATGAGCCATGTGCACGCGACGGTATGCGGGGGTACTCGTCAGAGTGGGGTAGCCAAGCAGCCAATTACCAACAAAGTCGTTCAATTTTTTATGAGAGAACAACAAGCGGTGTGCAGCCTCGTGCATAAGGGAGGCAAATTGTGCATGTGCGCGACCCATCAAAATGAATGCAGCAGCCCATGCAATCGGTGAATCAATCCATATCGCTGCAACAACGATGCCGATTGTCTGCACGTACACAGAAACGACACTGATGCCGTTGCGAATGTTTGGTATCCGACGCAGTTTTTCTCTGTATGACGACGTTGGTCGTCCGTCACCTTGAATGAAGTCATCTGGATACGTGACAGGCAATTGTTCTGGCGACAATGCGAGGCCACCGAGACGCAACGATGTTGCGTTACCAGCCACGATCGATCCATTTCTGTAGATGGGGGCGTTCGGTGCCAATTGTTGTGTCGTCACCGTGGCCGGGCAACACGATTGTGTTTGCCGGGAACGTGAATAACTTCGTGTCGATTGACTCGATAATCGTGTTGAAGTCACCACCTTCAAATGTGGCATTGCCTGGACCACCAGGGAACAGAGTGTCCCCGGTAAATAGAAGTGGAGCATTTTCAACTTTGAATGACATTGATCCGGGCGTGTGGCCAGGATTCAAGATGGCATGTAAACGCAGTTTGCCTACTTCGATGACATCACCTTCTTGAATAAACACGTCGTATCCGACATCAACAAGACGTGGTGCATCTTCTGCTGTAACAGCAACTTCATAACCTGCTTCACGCATGGCTGGCACTGCTTGAATGTGGTCCCAATGTCCATGTGTTTCTAGAACACGCTTCACGCCCAGACGTTGGCAGAGTTCAAGAAGCATTTCGTGTTCGTTAGCGGCGTCAATAAGAACAGCATCGCCAGTGGATGTGCAGCGGACAATGAAAACGTTGTTGTCGTACGGGCCAACAACCACTTTGTGCACTTCCAGATTTTCATCGTGGTAATGGACAGTGTCTGCGTGTGCCATGACACAAGCGTACTTATTCAGAGATGATGTCGATACCGAGTGAAAGTGCAACCGTGATTTGATTGGGGTCAAATGTCACGAATTTCAATGGATTTCCGAGGCGCTGTGCAGTAGCGAGGTGAATTGCTGTAGAGACACCGACTGGCTGTTGGGCAGTAAAAATATTCGCGTCATCGAGAATGCGTTGGTCAACTGGAACAACGTGCAGAAAATCCCATGTGTGGCGGATGGAATCTTCCAGCTCTCTGCGCAGGACTTCGTCATCTGTGATGCGGTGCACTGCTGCGAGGGACTCTGTGAGAGATAGTGCACTGGCCACCCAATCGGTGTCTGCATTCATCGCATCGACAACCGTTTGGCGTTGCGAGCATTCGATGTGAAGCGCCACCAATGCAGTTGCGTCGAGAAGAGTTGTCATGTTCGGATCTCGTTGACGGCTTTTTCAACTCGCACTCCGCTGTAGAGCGCAATGGGGGATGGGGGCAGAAAATCACCTTTACGTCGCGGGCCGACGATGAGGTTGCGCGAAATGAGATCTGGCAATTGGCTCACGAACCCCTCGCTGTCGATCGGACCAACCTGGGCAATGGGTCGACCGTCGACGGTGACCACAATGCGCTCGCCGGCCCCCGCGCGCCGAACAATGGTTGCAAGGTGTGCTCTCAGGTCCCGGACCCCGATGTCGCTCATAGAGGTCAGTGTAATCACTGACATCACAAAGTGTGTACACAGATGTACACAGATGAATTGGCGGTGAGGGCGACGAGATCTTCAGAATGGGGGCATGAATTTTGCATTTAGTGAAGACCAAGACACCCTCCGCGAGACCGTTCGCAAATTCCTCGAATCCAAGTCATCGGAAGAGGCAGTGCGCGAGCAGATGGAAACAGATAACGGCTTTGATGCCAACGTGTGGTCACAGATGGCCAACGAAATGGGTCTGCAAGGACTCGCAATTCCTGAAGAGTACGGCGGCCAAGGCTTCTCATTTGTCGAGCTTGGCGTTGTGCTTGAAGAAATGGGTCGTGCATTGTTGTGCGCACCGTATTTCTCATCTGCAGTTCTTGCTGCATACACACTGATTCATTCAGGTGATGAAAATGCAAAGAAGGCATACCTTCCAGGTATCGCATCAGGTGAAACAATCGCAACGCTTGCAACCACCGAGCCATCTGGCAAGTGGGATCAGGCAGGCATCACTGCAGAAGCAAAGGGATCAGGAAGCGACTTCACGATCACTGGAACCAAGATGTTTGTTCTTGATGGACACACTGCAAACCTCATCCTTGTAGCCGCAAAGACTGGTAAGGGCGTCAGCTTGTTCGCAGTTGAAGGCAACGCATCGGGTCTTACTCGTACCGCATTGTCGACAATGGATCAGACACGCAAGCAAGCCAAGCTTGAATTCAACAACACACCAGCAAAGTTGGTGGGAGCAGAAGGCAAGGGCTGGGACGTATTGTCCTCCGTGTTCGATATTGCTGCAGTTGCTCTTGCAGCTGAGCAGGTGGGCGGAGCACAGAAGGTTCTCGAGATGGCTGTGCAGTACGCAAAAGATCGCGTGCAGTTTGGCCGTCCTATCGGTTCATTCCAGGCAATCAAGCACAAGTGTGCAGACATGTTGCTTGAGGTGGAATCGGCAAAGTCGGCTGCGTACTACGGCATGTGGTGTGTTGCAGAGATGAACGAAGAATTGCCATCAGTCGCGTCACTCGCAAAGGCGTACTGCAGCGAGGCGTACTTCCACGCGACAGCTGAGAACATTCAGATCCACGGTGGTATCGGATTCACATGGGAGCACCCAGCACACTTGTACTTCAAGCGTGCAAAGTCGAGCGAACTGCTCTTTGGTGATCCCACCTACCACCGCGAACTTCTCGCACAGCGCATCGGCATCTGACTCGATCCGAATAGCGCGAGAACGTACAAGAGCCCCAGGCGTTTGCCTGGGGCTCTTTTCTTATTCCCGTTTTCGCTCTCTAGGCTTTGGTTGCATGTCGGCAATCACCGTGGTCTTTTTTATTCTGTCGGTGGTATGTGTGTTCATGATCGCTGCGATCACTGTCGGTCGCGAAGCGCGCAGACTTGATGCGGTGGCGCCACGGGCGGTGTATGAAATTGACATCGCGGTGGATTGGGTTGCTGATCAATTGCCTGAAACAACACAAGCACGTTTAACCGAAGATGAATTGCGAGCTCTGCTGATCGCGCACTTGAACTGGATGCACGCGCGTGGACTATTGCCTGAAAAAGTGACGGATCGTCCACAAGACATTGAAACACCAGTGGTGGTTGATGAGACAACAGTTGCTGCATATCTGCTGGGTGAAGCTGAAAGATTAGGAGTGGCAATTCTCGATGATGTCGATGTCGTCAAGGTTGTCGATGCACATCTTTTGTATTTTGACGCCATTGGTGCTGTTGGCCCGGAAACAACACCCGATCAGATTTAGATCATCATGTTGAAATTGTTCAGTATTCGCTGAGCAAGTTCTTTGTCTCCGGTGATTGTGCAAGATGGTGTAGCTGTAGCGCCGTCGACTCGACCAGTGGCAAGTTGAACAAACATCGGGCTTTCGATTGAAATTGAACATGCAAATGTCGATGCCGGTGAGGTATCGATGCGCGCGCGTCCTTCGGCCACAGTTACTGAAATATCTCGCGACACAGGACCCGTGATGTGAATTGCCACGCTGTGACCATCTGGTGTTGCTGCACGTTTTCCGACAACAATTGGGATGGTACGAATAAGTCGATCGATGGTGTGCTCAGCGCCATCACCACCGGTATTGCCAATGATGTTGAGCGCAATACGCATGTCTTGTTCGTGGAGCCAACAATCAAGAATGCGTACGTGCAAAAAGTCGGCCATGGTGCCGGGACCAGTGGGGGTCATCATCTCGCGCGCAAAGTACGCCTCGTCGGCACTGTTCAATGTGGATACACGCAGTTGCACCAAATCGTTCCATTCCGATAACACTTGCGCCCCTGACAACGATCGTCGTGCATCCACTTCATGTTCATTGAATTCACCGATGGGATTTTTCACAAATGACATGTCGGCAGCACGATGTTCTGCAGCGGGCAACCCCTGCAACATTCGCTCGGTGCCAATCATGTGAGAGAGATTGTCTTGCACTGACCAACCAGGTAGCTGCGTTGACGTTTTCCATTGTTGTTCGGTTAACGATTCACACAACGAAGAGATCGAATTCCACGTGTGTTCGAGTGTGTTGATGATGTGAGTGGGAATCATGGTGCTGGCTTTTGGATGGTGGGCCATTCTCGATTTTCCAAGTAGGGGCGAAAGAGAGTGCCGATAGCGGAAAGGTCTTTGTTGGTTTTTGGAGTCTTTATTTCGTAGAGATCAGGGAATCGTGCGTAACCTGTGACGATATTCCACAATTCCACTGCGCGTTCGCGTGGAGGTGCCGGTGCAACAACTGGTCCAAACACCGCACGCGCTGGTGGGTCGACTGCATCTTGAAAAATGATGATGGGAACACCAAAGCCTCCATGTGCAGACACTGCTTCATCATGATCATGTTTCACGTCATCATGAGTGGATTCATCTTGTAGCGCCTCATCCCATGCGGATTCGGGAAGACCTGCGCCACGAAGTAATTCACGTGCCACATCACGATCATAAAACCGACGACCGTCAATGTGGAGCGCCTTGCCACACGCTTCATAAAACGCGTCACACCAGTCCATGTTGTGTCGCCGCAACCACGCTGCAACACGCATTGGAGTCCAGCCGTAGCTCAACTCTCTCTCCCACGGATGTTTCTTTCCCTCAGGTCGGTTTACTTCTTCGAGACTGAAAAAGCGCCATGTGATGTCGAGACCAATCTCTGAACGAACATCGCGAATCCACACCGAGGTTTGATAGGCGAACGGACACATAGGGTCAAAGAAGAACTCAATTCGTGTCGGTGCGGCGGCATCAGGCATGTATTGCAACTTACTGCCTACGTGCTATCACCAGTAACGACTGGATCATGACGGCGGGATCCTGACGGCGGGATCCTGACGGCGGGATCCTGACGATGAGGTCGTGAACGGCTACCGTTGACTGGCATGAAGCGGCCAGGGAAGTTCGAACACACTCGCTATCTCGGTGACAAGCGCACCCAGTTGGTGTATGACCTCGACGAGTGGAATGACGAAACGATCGTCGATGAGATCGTCGACGCCGGAGTTGGATTGTGCTTTGGTCCAGACACTTTGGCCGAAGCGCGCAACCGTGGTTACACCTTGGCAACGCCAGGTAAGCGTCGCGTGTTGCGCAAGCCACGTGCATGAACGGAACATTTCTTTCTGGCTCTCTAACTCTTGGTCGTTACTTGGTGCGTCCAGTAGGCGCGACAGGTCCGATGCCCGGGGTCATCGTGTGTCATGGTTTCCCCATCGGTCCACTTGATGCGCGGCAATCAGCGATCACGTTTCCACAATTGATGGACCGTGTTGCTAATGATCTCGGTTGGGCTGCACTCACGTTTACTTTTCGAGGGTGCGGTGAAAGTGAAGGAGATTTTTCACTTCAGGGTTGGGTAGACGATTTACGCGCAGCCATTGACCACCTCCATAGCGAAGTAGAAGTAAATGGAACATGGTTGGTTGGCACAAATACTGGTGGTTCGTTGGCGTTATGTGTTGCTGCAAGTGATCCGCGTATTAGAGGATGTGCATTACTTGGAGCACGCGCAGATTTTGATGACTGGGCCGCACAGCCGCGTCGTTTTTTAGAGCATGCTCGCGAAATCGGAGCGATTCGACGTGCCAATTTTCCGCCAGCGTTTGACGAATGGAGCAGGGAATTCCGTCGTTTTCGCCCGGTTGACGCCGCTGCGCGTTTTGCACCTCGTCCGCTACTTGTCATGCATGGTGAGGATGATGAAAGTGTCCCCGTTGCAGACTCACGCATGTTGGCAGAAGCACACGGAAGTGCAGAACTTCGCGTCATCCAAGGAGCTGGTCATCGATTGCGACATGACCCTCGTGCGATCGCCATTTTGATGGGATGGCTAGATCGTCAACGTGTTGGCGTGTCGTGACCCATTGGGTGCGACACATGCCACGCGTGCGCGGTGGCGATGATGTCGTCTAGCGAATGCGTTGGTTGCCATTTCAGTTTCTCTGTTATCAACGATGCGTCGGCATAACACTCTGACGGATCACCGGGTCGTCGGTCTGTGAGCACATGAGGCACGGGCGAGCCAGTGACACGTTCGGTGGCAGCAAGTATTTCGAGCACTGATGTTCCAGTGCCTGTACCCACGTTGCAGATGAGCGTGTCACCACCGGTTGCTAGATAGTCAAGTGCCGCCACGTGGGCACTTGCGAGATCTTCTACGTGAATGTAATCGCGCACGCCCGTTCCGTCGCGAGTGGGGTAGTCGGTGCCAAACACGTGAACTCCATCTGAATGACCAAGTGCCGCTTTCATGACGTGTGGAATGAGATTTTGTGAGTAGCGCCAATCTTCACCGAGTGTGGCGTCGTTACTTGCGCCAGCGGCATTGAAATAACGCAAACACACACTTCGCAAGTTGTGAGTAATGGAGTACCAATGCAGCACACGTTCAATCATGTGTTTTGTTTCTGCGTAGACGCTTTCGCAGCGCACCGGTGCGGTTTCACTCACTGGTGCGCGATCAGGAGTTCCGTACACCGCCGCACTAGATGAAAACACCATGCGTTGCACGCTGGCACTCGACAACGCTTCAATAAGACGTTGTGATCCTGTGACGTTGTTTGCAAAGTATTTATTTGGGTTTGACATTGATTCACCCACTGCCTTGTACGCAGCAAAATGAACCACTTCTTCAATTCCGTATTTCGCAACAATTTGGCCGATCAGTCGCTGATCAGCGATGTCGCCAACAACAAGGTCTGTGTCTTCAACTGCCTTTTGATGTCCGTTTTCCAATGTGTCAAGAACAACAACATGGCGCCCTGATCTTTTGAGAGCGCGAGTAGTGATTGATCCGATGTATCCGGCGCCACCGGTGACGAGTACAGACATTGTGATAACGCTAACGCTTTATACCGTCGTGGCAGAGCTTCACGGTGTTGTTCTTTCAGCGGTGCTGTTGCTTCACCGGACGTGATTGCTTGTCGCGATCAGCGGCCTTTTCAGCTTTTTTCCACGCTCGTACTTTGAGCAAAGTTTCTGGAGAGGTGATGTCGGCAACTGTGCGAGGTTTGCTATCGCTGAACACTCCGGCAGCTTTCTTCCAGCCCTTCGGCGCAACTTCAAATCGCTTCGCGAGTAGGGCGACAAAGATTTGTGCTTTTTCCTCGCCGTAGCCGGGCAGTTCGCGCAGGCGACGGAACACTTCGTGGGCATCGTCGACACCACGCCAGATGTTTTCGGCTTTCCCTTTGTATTTGTCAGCAAGGATGCGACATACACCTTGGATGCGTTCGGCCATTGCTTTTGGAAAACGATGAATTGCTGGTTTCTCTAAGCACACCGCCAGGAATTGCTCTGGGTTCATGTCGGCAATCTTTTTGGGATCAAGGTGGCCGAGACGAGTCTTTAATGTGTGTGGTCCGGCAAAGGCCCACTCCATGGGGACTTGTTGGTCAAGCAGCATTCCAATGAGCAAAGCATTGCCGTTGCTATTCAGCAACTTGTCGGCTTTATCGATACCAGTGATGTAGAGGGTGCCCATCAGTCTCTCCTTAGGGGGTGAGGTGATTCGGTATCGACATTGTATTTGGCAAGCGCGTCACTGACTGTCTGATCGGTGATGTCGTGAGATCCAATGAGTGAGGACAACACACTGATCACCACGTGAGCTGCATTATTTTCAAAAAATGCTCGCAGTGATTCACGCGTATCGCTGCGACCGAAACCGTCAGTACCGACTGGGATGAAGTCACGGCTTGGCAGGAATCGAGCAATTTGTTCAGGCACAATGCGCATGAAGTCTGTCACGGCAATAACTGGGGCAGAAGATGAACCGAGAAGATCATCTACCACCGACGTCCGCGGCTGATCTGTCGGGTGTAGGCGGTTCCAGCGCTCGACCTCGAGTGCGTCTTCGCGAAGCGTTTTGTATGAGGGTGCCGACCACAACTCAACATCAATGTTGTACTCATTGCGCAAAATCTCTGCGGCCTCACGGGCCGCAAGATTTGCCGAACCAGAAAACAGAATGCTCGCGTGTGCGGTCTCGGATTGCGCAGCCGCGAATAAATACAAGCCCCGCATAATTTCGTTGTCACTGACGTGATCTTGGCGTACGGGCATCAACTGGTTTTCGTTGTATAGCGTGATGTAATAAAAAACATCTTCTGGGTGTGATCCATACATACGTTCTGTGCCAACACGAATGATGGTTGCCAGTTCGTAGGCAAACGCCGGGTCATAGGCATTGCACACTGGAACAGTCGATGCGAGAACCAAGCTGTGTCCGTCTTGGTGTTGCAGACCTTCACCTGCCAGCGTGGTACGCCCTGCGGTTGCGCCTAACAAGAATCCTCGCGCACGACTATCGGCGGCTTGCCAGATGAGATCACCCACACGTTGGAAACCAAACATCGAGTAAAAGATAAAAAATGGCAACATTGGCACGCCACGTGTTGCATAACTTGTTGCTGCAGCAATCCAGCTCGACATGGAACCCGCTTCGGTGATTCCTTCCTCAAGTATCTGCCCCTTTGATGACTCTGTGTATGTCAACAAGAGTCCTTGATCGACGGGGTCATATTTTTGTCCGTGCGCGGCATAAATCATTTGCTCACGAAACAGTGAATCCATTCCAAATGTTCGTGCTTCATCAGGAACGATTGGTACCACGCGATGTCCCATACTGTCGTCACGGCAAATGTTTCGCAGCAGTCGAGTGAACGCCATGGTTGTACTTACTGATTGAGTGCCAGAACCCGAATCAAATTCGCTAAAAACGGTTGTGGCAGGTTGGGCTAACGGACGACGATTTCGAACAACACGTTGAGGAATTGGACCGTCTAATGCACGACGACGCTCCATCATGTATTGATATTCAATTGAGTCGTCCGGCGGGCGGTAATACGGTGGGTCGTCTTCGTCAAGTAGTGAGTCTGGGATTTCTTCTTCAAGGTGCAAACGATCACGCAACACCCGCAGTTGTTCGAGATGTAATTTTTTGATTTGGTGAGTCGCATTGCGCGCTTCAATATCGGCGCCCAAGGTCCAGCCCTTGATGGTCTTGCACAAAATCGCAGTGGGACGACCTGAACCCAAATTGTCGCTTGCTGCTTTAAACGCGGCATACAACTTGTGGTAGTCGTGTCCGCCGCGGGGCAGTGTGCGTAAATCCTCGTCAGACAAATGAGCGACCATCTGGCGTAGTCGGGGGTCGGGCCCAAAGAAGTTGTCACGAATGTATGAGCCGTCTTCCACCGTGTAGCGCTGGTATTCGCCGTCAACAGTGGAATTCATCTTGTTGAGCAACACCCCATCCACGTCACGCATGAGGAGGTCATCCCACTTGGATCCCCAGATCACTTTGATGACATTCCAACCCGCACCTCGAAAGACGGCTTCAAGCTCTTGAATGATTTTCCCATTGCCGCGCACTGGTCCGTCGAGGCGTTGCAGGTTGCAGTTCACAACAAAAACCAAGTTGTCGAGATGCTCACGCGATGCAAGCGACAATGCCCCAAGTGTTTCTGGCTCATCTGTTTCGCCATCGCCGATGTAGCACCACACTCTGCTCTCTGCGGTGTCGTCTATTTCGCGATTCGACAAATAGCGATTGAACCGCGCCTGATAGAGCGCAGTAAGCGGACCGAGTCCCATAGAGACCGTGGGGTATTCCCAAAAATCTGGCATGAGGCGCGGATGCGGATAGCTGGATAATCCGCGTCCGCCGCGACCAATCTCACGACGAAAATGATCGAGGTCATCTTCGTCTAATCGACGTTCAAGAAATGCGCGTGCGTATATTCCTGGCGCTGCGTGCCCCTGAAAATAAATGTGGTCGCCAGGAAGCCCGTTGTCTTTTCCGTGGAAGAAGTGATTGAAGCCAATCTCGGTGAGGCTTGCCGAGCTTGCAAACGTCGACAAATGCCCACCAATGCCATCGGCCATGTGATTCGCGCGTGACACCATCACCGCGGCGTTCCATCTCACGTACGCACGAATGCGTCGCTCGATGTGCTCATCGCCGGGAAACCAAGGTTCTTTCTCGCGGGGAATCGTGTTGACATACGGAGTGGACACTGTGGCCGGAAAACTCACCTGCGATTGTTGGGCGCGTTCCAGTAGGCGAGACAACAAATAGCGTGCTCTTGTCTTTCCGTGAGTGTCGATAACGGCGTCGAGAGAGTCAAGCCATTCTTCGGTCTCGCCGGGATCCGTGTCGGGGAGTTGATGAATGGAACCGTCAAATAGCACGTGGTCATTCTCGCAGTGTTTTTCTTCGACTGTGCTTGATTTGTCTTCGACTGTGCTTGATTTGTCTTCGACTATGCACGATTTATTGTGTGGAATGGTGAACAATCAATGACGTGCCAGAAACACTTGACATCTACACAGACGGTGCATGTTCCGGAAATCCAGGGCCCGGTGGATGGGCCTGGGCCGTTGCGCCAGACGGTGAGCCACATAACAGTGGGAGGGAAGCGCACACTACAAATCAACGCATGGAGATTTATGCAACGCTCGATGCGCTGCGTACCTACGAGACTGATCCGCGAGTAATTCGTATCGTCTCAGATAGCAACTATGTGGTGAAGTGTTTTAACGATCGATGGTGGGAAGGTTGGTTGAAGCGGGGTTGGAAAAACTCTCAACGCCAACCGGTTGCAAATCGTGATTTGTGGGAACCGCTCATTGATCTGGTGCGCTCGCGCGGGCAGGTTGAATTTGTTTGGGTCAAGGGTCATAGCGGCGACCCAATGAATGACCTTGTTGACCGCATGGCTGTTGCCCACGCCCAGGCCCGTTAACGCCGCAGTAGATACATCGCGCTCTACATTTGGGGAAACCTCGTGAATTGAGGGGAACGCCATCAAGGTGCCTAGCCTCTTGGCATGGATATCAAAGGCGCAAGCGCAATAGTTACAGGTGGTGCATCCGGAATCGGTGAAGCATCCGTTCGTCTTCTCGCTAAAGCTGGAGCCAAGGTCGTCATCGCCGACCTTGAGCGTCAAGCAGACGTGGGAAATGCATTGGCAAAAGAAGTCGGCGGTGCATTCTGTCCGGTGGACGTCACCAACACCGACGACATCATCAATGCTGTCGAAATGGCGAAATCAATGGGACCACTACGAGTGTTGGTGAACTCCGCCGGTATCGGTTGGGCACAACGCACCATTGGTAAAGATGGCTCATACGAGTCAGCAGCCAACCTTGATGCATTCAAGAAAGTTATTGCGGTGAACTTGATTGGCACATTTGATGCAATTCGTATTGCTGCAACCGCAATGAGCCAAACTGAACCACTTGAAGACGGAGAGCGCGGCGCAATCGTGAACATCGCATCTGTTGCAGCATTCGACGGCCAGATTGGTCAGAACGCGTATTCAGCATCCAAGGGTGGCGTTGTCGGTATGACACTTCCAGTTGCTCGTGATCTTGCAGCAGTTGGTGTTCGCGTAAATACCGTTGCTCCTGGTCTTATCGACACTCCGATTTACGGATCTGGTGATGCAAGTGAAGCGTTCAAAGCAAATCTCCAAAAGGGCGTGTTGTTCCCGCAGCGTTTGGGCAAGCCAGAACAACTTGCTTCGATGGTGCTTGAATGCGTGCTCAACAGCTACATGAACGCCGAAACAATTCGTGTTGACGGTGGCATTCGTATGCAACCTAAGTGAACTAGCAAATAGTGAGTTAGCAAATAGTGAGTTAGCAAATAGTGAACTAGCAAATAACAGTGTGGGGTTATGTGGTGTAATCAGCATTGATGCGCACGTAGCCATCAGTGAGATCACATCCCCACACTGTTGCAGTTCCCCCAGAAGTTCCCCCAGAAATTCCCTTAGCGACTCCGAGGCTCACGTGAATGCGCACGGTGTCTCCGCGCATGTAACTCGATAACTGTTCGAGATCTTTATCGCTTACTTGGTTCGGAAATAGTTCCTGTGAACCAAAGCGAATCACTACTTTTGTCTGATCAATGTCGGTATCTGTTTCACATTTGCCAACTGCCATTGCCACTCGTCCCCAGTTTGGGTCAGCACCATGTATCGCAGTTTTTACGAGTGGAGAATTGACGATTGACTTTGCGACGCGTTTGGCTTGGTCGTCATCACGAGCGCCATCTACGTGAACTTCGATCAGTTTTTCCGCACCCTCACCATCTCGTGCGATCTGGTGGGTGAGTGATAACAACACCTCGTGTAAAGCGTTTTCAAAAGATTCATTCTCTACCGCACCTGCAACACCACTTGCCATGATGATGGCCGTGTCGCTGGTGGACGTGTCGGAATCAACCGACACACAATTCAACGTGCGGTTCACCACTCGACGAAATGTTGCATCAAGTGTGGTGCTATCAATGTCTGCATCGGTAAAAACCAAGGCGATAAGTGTCGCCATGTTCGGTTCGATCATTCCCACACCTTTAGCGACACCAACAATTGTCGCTTCCGAACCAGCAACTGCTGCAGTAGATATTTTTGGAACGGTGTCGGTAGTCATGATGCCCTGAGCAACTCTGTCGGCAACATTGTCTGGGAGAGGAATGGGTAAGCCCGCGATGCCACGACGAATGTTGTCGATGGGATATGTGCGGCCAATGACGCCGGTTGATGCAATAAGTACGTCGCGCGGTTGGCAGCTAAGCCGCGCTGCTACCGATTCGGTGATCTCACGGGCATGTTGCAATCCGATTGGCCCGGTCGCCACGTTTGCATTTTTTGAGATGACAACCACCGCTTGCGCATGACCAGACGACACGTGTTCTCGCGAAACAAGAACACTGGGGCCGGCAAAGCGACTTTGTGTGAATACGCCAGACGCCGACACAGGAGTATTAGTTGCCACCACTGTGAAATCGTCGGTGGCGTCTTTGATGCCGACGTTGGTGACGAATGAGGTAAACCCTCGGGGTAAAGAAACAGCCACGGTGATTGTGTTTAGCACTTCTTGACTCAAGTTTTCCGTTTACGCTGTGGCGTATGCGCACAGTGATCACCAACGCCACCGTGGTGCGTGCATCTGGGGCAGTTGATGCCGATGTGGTGGTGGTTGATGGATCTATCGCTGACGTCATCGCGCGCCCGCCGGGGGCCGTGGTGCACGATGCCGACACGGTGATTAATGCCTCAGGCTTGTTGCTCGTGCCAGGGGGTGTCGACGCCCACGTGCACATGCAGTTAGATGTGGGTTTCACGTCATCTTCTGACACATTTGAGTCCGGTTCGATCGCTGCTGCAATTGGTGGCACCACGACGATTGTGGATTTTTCCGAGCAGCGAGCCGGCGGAAATGTGCTGGCATCATTTGAACAACGACTAGCAGAAGCCGAATCACAGTGTGTGATCGACTGGGGACTTCACCAAGTGTTGGGTGGGGTTGACGCACAAGCATTGATTGATGTGCGATCACTTATTGAACGTGAAGGTGTGTCATCAATCAAGTTATTCATGGCATATCCTGGGCGTTTGTACAGTGACGACGGGCAACTGTTACGCGCATTGCAAATGTGCGCAGACACCGGAATGATGGCAATGGTGCATGCCGAAAACGGATTAGCTATCGATGTGCTCGTAGAGCAAGCGGTTGCAGCGGGCAATATCACACCTGATTTTCATAGTCGTACCCGTCCACCAGAACTAGAAGCAGAAGCAGTGCATCGTGCAGCGGTGTTGTCGCAGGTTGCTGGCGGTGCGCCTCTGTACATCGTGCATCTCTCAAGTTCTCATGCCTTGGCTGAAGTTGGTATTGCACGAAGTCGTGGCGCAAACATTTTCGCCGAGACGTGTCCGCAGTATCTGTACTTGTCACTTGAGGAACATCTCGGAAAAGGATGGCCAGAGGGTGCCGGATACATCTGTTCGACACCACTGCGCTCGCGAAACGAATCACATCACGCCGATTTGTGGCAAGGATTACGCAACGACGAGCTTGCAGTTGTCAGCACCGACCATTGTCCGTTCTGTTTGCGAGAACAAAAACTGATGAATGGTGAGTCTTTTCAGGTGGTACCCAACGGCATCGGAGGCGTGGAGCACCGAATGGATCTGATGTATCAGGGAGTTGTCACTGGAGAACTCACCCGTGAACGTTGGGTAGAAGTGTGTGCGACAGCGCCAGCACGTTTATTTGGTCTTTCCCGTAAAGGCGACATAGCGCCCGGATACGACGCTGACATAGTGTTGTATGACCCCAATGCCACAACAACTATTAGTGCACAGTCGCATCACATGAATCTTGACTATTCAGCGTTTGAGGGAATGGTGATTCAAGGTGGTGTTCATACTGTGATTTCACGTGGAGAAGTAATAGTGAAAGATGCAAAGTTTGTGGGCACATCTGGACGTGGCAAATACGTCCGACGCGATATTCCCGCTGTTTTGAAATAACAGATCTCCTGGAAGTCGCTACGGGAGTAATTATTTTGTTGTGGTTGTATCTGGCAAATCAAGACCCTTTTTTAAAGATTCAAAGATGTCACCGAGTTGTTCAATCTGTTTTGCTGTGAGGTGTTCAAGCATGAATGAACGAACACTGTCAACGTGATCAGGCGCTGCACTTTTTAATTTGTTGAAACCTGGTGATGTGAGAACTGCCAACATTTCGCGACGGTCACGCGGATTTGGTTCGCGCGCGATGAATCCCGTTTTCACCAGTCCATCAAGTCGACGGGTGAGTCCGCTTGGCGAGAGGTGCAACATGGTGGCAAGGTCGCACATGCGCATGCGATGGTCGTCTTGTTCTGACAAAAACACGAGAACTTGGTAATCGCCAAGAGTGAGATGGTGGGGCACGAGAGCAGATTCAAGACGAATGTTCACTTCATCGATCGTCTCGACGTACCCACGCCACGCACGCATTTCAGTTGCATTCAGCCATTTGGTTGCCGTCTTTGATCGTTCCATGGGAACAGAATACGCAGGCGCCAGAGGAAAAGTTGCGATCGCAAGTATTTCCTGATAATGTTTGCGTACGCAAGCAAATCTCCGTGATTTCCCCCACACCCACGGAAGAGAAAGGACACAACATGTCACAATTGTCAGAACTCACCGCGGGCGTATGGAACGTCGACCCCGCCCACTCAGGTCTTAATTTCACCGTGAAGCACCTGATGGTGTCAAAGGTACGTGGACGCTTTCAGTCGTTTTCTGGAACCATCGTTATCGACGAGGATCAGTTG
>Ga0164292_10000009_pt1 | contig 129797 bp, 114 predicted proteins | sample GEODES117metaG_FD_111486 | JGI IMG/M metagenome (GOLD analysis project Ga0164292, IMG submission 111486) | Eutrophic lake water microbial communities from Lake Mendota, Wisconsin, USA - GEODES117 metaG | ecosystem: Environmental > Aquatic > Freshwater > Lake | place: USA: Lake Mendota... | reverse complement strand
GGCATGCTTGGATTTCAAAACCTGAGATACATAGCGACGCCGAGTTAAACGGAAAACTCGGAGGGAAACTCGCAGACCCCAGCGGGAACATCATCGAAATCAAGTTCTATGCGGATAGCGCTGACTATTTGAGTTGAGTTGCTTAAACCAATTGCGGCGTGCCTCCCTTTGGTCATACAACTCAACTGCGAGTGTTCGTTGATCCGGATTTGTTGCAATACGACGAGGTGTGGGCCGCTGCGGGCACATGGAACGACGTGTTCGGTGCTGCACCGGCTGACATCGTGCGTGTTGCCGGCGGCGTGGTCACTGACCTAAAACGTGTTTAAAAAATAAAGAAAACCTGGTGGGACTTGTCGCTAGAAAACAGATCTTGTGGTGGAGTGCATTGGATGGGTATGTCTTGTTGACAGGTGTACGGTTATTCAATGGGAACGATTAAACGGGTGTTGTCGAGGCGAATGATGTCGGTATCTGTTGTTGTGTTGTTGTTATGTGGTACCGCTGCCAGTGCTCAGGTTGTATCGGCATTGAATACGCCTTCGTTTAGCTGGAAAGTATCGACACTATCCCCGTCCTCAAAGATTTCACCATCGTCAGTGTGGAGAACAAATTCAAGAGGGGTTGTGACTTGGAAAGTATCTCGGGCGGGATGCTCTCGTGTGGGGGGCATGATTGTCACCAAAAAAACGGGTACATGTTTGGTGCAAGTGAAAATTCGTGCGATAAAAAAACAAAAAGCAATAACAAGAACAAAAATTTTCACTGTGGTAACTTCCGCCACTACAACAACGGTTGCACCAACCAGTACAACAACGGCTGCAACAACAACAACGATCGCGGTCGCTTCTTGTGCAACTGGTGGTGTGTGTGCACTTGGTGACACGGGGCCTGGAGGTGGCAAGGTGTTTTATGTGGCGAGCACACCTTTTTCATCAACCGGGTCTACCTGTAATACGACGTGTAAGTATTTAGAGGCCGCCACAGCAGATATCGCAGGAACCCATAGATGGTGTTCCAACACAAGCAGCAGTCTTGGCGTGACAGCTACTGGTATTGGTTCTGGTATGCCCAACACCACAACCGCTGATGGCGTGTGCATCTCGGGTGCGATCCAGCTAGCTGCCGACTATTCGAACAACGGCAAAACTGATTGGCATTTGCCATCGAAAGACGAGCTGGACGAGCTGTATTCAAATAAGGCTTCCTTTAGCGGGTTTTCCTCTGCTTTCTATTGGAGTTCGTCTGAGACCGGTACGAACACCGCGTGGGGACAGTACTTCTTAAACGGGAACCAGGCCCCCGAAGGCGGCAAGCTCAGCGAGATCTACGTCCGTCCGGTGCGGGCTTTTTAATTATTTACCTATTTATCTAAGTGGTGTGTCGTACCGCCAACGGTGGCGAAACATGCCTCAAGATTTTTTGATCACTTCCTTGTTGACTGTCTTGTGGGGTTTCCTAAACCAAACGGTGGCGTGCCCCCGTTTGATTTTCCGCAGCCGCTTCGTGTTTTCGTGGACTCGGACTTGTTGTAATGCGACGAAGTGTGGGCGGCAGCGGGAACGTGGAACGACAACTTCGGTGCTGCACCAGCAGACATCGTGCGTGTCGCTGGTGGCGTCGTCACCGACTTGAAACGGACGTGACACCAGGGGCGTACACTTACCGTGTGGACGAGTGGAAGAACCCGAACGAAGACGCACGAGGCGTCGATGTGGGTCAGATTCGTGCACAGCTCAATCTGACAGTGGCTGAGCGTGTGCGCGAGATGGTTCATGCAGCAAATGTGCTCATGAAGATGCAGGAGAATGCCCGCAGATTCCGTGAGATGCAGTCACGTTGATGTTTGACCCTGTTCGAATCTGTCAGATCCTCAACGAAGAAAATGTTGACTATGTGGTGGTCGGAGGGTTTGCCGCAGTCATCAGGGGTTCATCACTTCCAACTCGGGACATCGACATTGTTCCGTCACGTATGCCTGAAAATCTCGATCGTCTTGCGCGTGCACTCACTCGGATGAACGCCGCGATTCGTATTGAAGGTGAATCCGTTCCGACACGAATTGACGGCGCTTTTCTCGCCAACATGCCCTTCATCTTGAACCTTGTCACGGACTTCGGAGAGATGGACCTGACATTCACGCCGGCTGGGAAGGCCGGGGGATACGACGGATGGCGAGCTGGAGCAACGGTAGAAACTGTCAGTGAAAGTTTGATGGTTGTCGTGGCGTCACTCGATGATGTCATTGATTCAAAACATGCAGCCAACAGGGCAAAGGACAATGCTTCCTTGCCTTATCTCGAATCTCTTCGTGATGAGTTGCGTCGTCAGGGTGGCGAATAAGTTTCCTAAACAAACGGTGACGTGCCGCCCTTTTGGTCACAGCACTCAACTGCGGGTATTTGTTAACTCGGATGCGTCGCCGATCGTCGAACAATAACGTATGTAGCTGCAACAAGAACCGCACTTATTCCAAATAAGAGCCAACTGACAGTTGCAGCTCGCGTCGTCATTACTACTTCAGCGCTATCGCGCGTCACGCTAGCGAGTGCGAATAAAAGTCCCAGGCTGGTAGCAACCAGAGCGCTACGCCCACGACGGGATCCTTTGCGAATCGCTCGATGCGAAAACCACAACCCAAGACTCGCGACTAGGACGGACAGAACGTATCCAGGAAGATTCCGCAAAACGCCCGACCAGCCTCTGACGAGTTCGGATTCATCTCCACCCATTGATGCAGTACCCACGACTAGCGTCCACAAGCCATTCAGTACAACTGCTACAAACGTAGAGACAAACAAGACCCACGCAATTGTCGCATCGCGCTCAGCAGAAGTGACATCTTGATCTGACGACATAAGCGCCTCGTTTCGTTGGTGGCACCGTATCAGTGAATTGGGTTACCGCAATGAAAATGGGCCACTCGCACGAGTGGCCCATTGTTCCGAAGTTTTGAAACCACCGTTGGTGGCTCGTTGTTTAAAGAGACGCTTCGAGTTCTTTTAGCGCAGTCTGCAATTCGCTCGGCAATTTCTCACCAAACTGCTTGAAGTGATCATGCACTTGCGGAATCGCTGACTTCCAACCTTGGACATCAACCGACAAGATCGCGTTCAAATCTGCATCGTCAACGTTGAGACCTGTGAGATCAAGATCGGTGGTCTTTGGTAGATAGCCAATTGCGGTACGTTCCGCGCCAGCTGTGCCGTCAATACGTTCGAACACCCACTTCAATACGCGGCTGTTCTCGCCAAATCCTGGCCACAAGAAACGACCGTCTTCGTCGCGGCGGAACCAGTTCACAAAGAAGATCTTTGGCAACTTGCTTGCATCAGTGGAGCGACCCATCTTCAACCAATGTGAGAAGTAGTCACCCATGTTGTAGCCACAGAACGGCAGCATTGCCATTGGGTCAAAACGGAGGTTTCCAACTGCACCTTGTTGAGCAGCTGTTGTTTCAGACGCCATGATCGAGCCAAGGAATACGCCATGATCCCAATCGAATGCTTCCGTTACAAGAGGCACTGTGGTGCGACGACGTCCACCGAACAAGATTGCCGAAATGGGAACACCTGCTGGATCTTGCCACTCAGACGCAATCGATGGGCACTGTGATGCTGGTGCCGTAAAGCGTGCATTCGGGTGAGCGGCTGGAGTGTCGGTCTCTGGTGTCCAGGCATTGCCCTTCCAGTCGGTTGCACGAACGGGAGGCGTTGCACTCATACCTTCCCACCACACGTCGCCATTGTCGGTAAGGGCAGTGTTTGTGAAAAGGCAGTTACCCCACAATGTTTCCATTGCGTTGGCATTTGTGTCGTAGCCAGTTCCTGGAGCAACGCCAAAGAAGCCCGCTTCAGGGTTGATTGCATACAAACGACCATCGCTGCCGAACTTCATCCAGCAAATGTCGTCGCCCACAGTTTCTGCTTTCCAGCCTGGAATGGTTGGGGCGATCATTGCGAGGTTTGTCTTTCCACATGCTGATGGGAATGCTGCGGCGATGTATTTGGTCTCGTTCTGTGGGTTGGTGAGCTTCAAAATGAGCATGTGCTCTGCCAACCACCCGTCATCGCGAGCCATCACTGATGCAATGCGCAATGCGAAACACTTTTTGCCAAGCAACGCGTTGCCGCCATAGCCAGAGCCGTATGACCAAATCTCGCGAGTTTCGGGGAAGTGCACAATGTACTTGTTGTCCGGGTTGCACGGCCACGCTGAATCTTTTTGGCCTGGTGCAAGAGGTGCGCCAACTGAGTGAACACAAGGCACCCATTCGTCGTTCCCGAGAACATCAAGTGCGCCCTGACCCATGCGAGTCATAATGCGCATGCTCACTGCAACGTATGCGCTGTCGGTGAGTTGCACACCGATGTGAGCGATTGGGGAGCCAAGCGGTCCCATAGAAAATGGCACCACATACATGGTGCGGCCTTTCATCGCTCCGCCATATAAAGATGTCAACTCGTTGCGCATCTCTGATGGTTCGCGCCAGTTGTTGTTTGGGCCAGCATCTTCTTCACGTGTCGAGCAGATGAATGTGCGGTCCTCAACGCGAGCAACGTCGCCCGGATCAGAGTGTGCCCAGTAACTATTGGGACGCTTGGCTTCGTCGAGTTTTGTGAATGTTCCAGCATTCACCAACTCTTGGCACAAACGGTCGTACTCATCTGCTGAACCGTCACACCAATAGATGGAGTCGGGCTGAAGAATCTCCGCCCAATCGTTCACCCACTGTTGCAACTTTGTGTTCGTGGTTGATCCGCTCATGGGAACCTCGTTTCTAAGGATGTGTTTTGGGGGTTGTGCTGCCGTCAAAAGTTGGATGGAAACCTAGTAGCCCGGCGTGGCCATGTCTGATTCAGAGCCAAGGCGAAGTGCAGTGGCACGCCCGGAGGAGTCAAGATCGAAAATCACACGCTGGCCCTGTCGCAACATGCGAAAGATGGAGCCGTCGAGAGCGTTGTCGGCAAGCTCGTATTCAGAAAGATCAGTATCGGTGATGACAAGACCCTGCTGAGTGTCTGGGTCGTAGGCCTTGATGACGCCTTGCATTTTTTATCGCGAAGCTTTAGTGACTTTGCCCGACTTGATACATGCGGTGCACACGTTGACGCGACGAGGTGCGCCTTTCACGATTGCACGGATTCGCTGGATGTTTGGATTCCAACGGCGCTTGGTTCGCACATGGGAGTGAGACACTGACATGCCCCACGATGGTCCCTTGCCACAGACTTCACATACAGCAGCCATGGTTTCTACTTCCGTTCGAACTTGTTGAAGGGCACTCCCACTTCAACTGGATACACAAAAACTACCAGCGGGTGTAGTGCGAGCCCAACTAGGAACTTTACTTTCGGTACGCTTTGCGCCGTGTCGGGTATTGAAGTTCTCGGTCCAGACGAGCTTCGTCGGACGGTTGTCACATTTCGCGATGCTGTGGTGGCCCACTCTGAGGGCATTAATCGCTTAAACGTCTATCCAGTGCCTGATGGGGACACGGGTACAAACATGGCGCGCACTCTTGATGCGGTCGTCAACGAGATGAATCTGGCTGGACCGGAAATGGGACCCACGTGCAAGGCGATTAGTCACGGGTCGTTAATGGGTGCTCGTGGCAACAGCGGTGTCATCTTGTCGCAGATCTTGCGCGGCGTGGCCGCGACACTTTCTGAAGTGCAAGGAGCACGAATAGGAGCCGTGAAAGTTGCAGAGGCACTCAAGCGCGCTTCAACTGCGGCGTACGAAGCAGTTCTCAAACCTGTTGAAGGAACAATTCTCACAGTTGTTCGCGAGACTGCTGATGCTGCAACTGCAGCAGCTGAAAAAGGCGCAACACTTGCAGCGATGTTGCGCGAAGCGCGTACTGCTGGTCGCGATGCATTGGCGCGTACGCCCGACATGTTGCCCGTCTTAAAAGATGCCGGAGTTGTCGATGCTGGCGGTGCCGGATTCTTGTTGTTTCTTGATGCGGCGTTGTACGTAGTTGATGGCGAGCCAATCCCTGAGCCAGAGATTCGCTCTGAGATGTCACTTGACCAGTTTCACGCTGTTGCACAACGCGCAGGACACGACGGCGAAGTAGATGTCAGCGAACTGCGTTACGAAGTGATGTTTTTGCTCGACCTTGCCGATGATCAAGCGCGCGCATTCAAACAAGCGTGGGGAAGTATTGGCGACTCCATCGTCGTCGTGGGCGGTGAAGGGTTGTACAACTGCCACATTCACACGAACGACATTGGTGCCGCGATCGAGGCGCCGCTGCTTCTTGGTGGTCGACCCCGCAACATTCGTGTCACCGACTTATTTGAAGAAGTCGCAGAAGAACACGCTGCGCGTGAAGCCGAACTAGGTGTCGACATCACGCATCGTCCAACGTCCCCGTCGTTGCCGGCTGTGACGTGCGCAGTTGTTGCGGTGTCAAGTGGCGATGGTTTGTCAGAATTATTTGGCCAGTTGGGCGTGCACGGCATTGTGATCGGCGGCCAAACAGCCAATCCGTCCACCGCAGAATTGTTAGAAGCAGTCGAGTTGATGAATTCGCGCAATGTCATCATTTTGCCTAACAACAAAAACATCATTCCTGTTGCTGAGCAAGTGAATGCGCTGACAACAAAAGAAGTTCGTGTTGTACACACACGCTCGATGCCAGAAGCTCTTGCCGCCCTTGTCAACTATGACCCAGAAGCCGACGCAGACACCAATGTCGTGTCAATGACAGACGCCGCGAATTCAGTCGCAACGGGAGAAATCACACAAGCCGTGCGCGATACCTCTAGCGACGCTGGTCCAGTCACAACAGGAGATTGGATCGGTCTCGTGCGTGGGGATGGCATTGTGTCTGTAGGTGGCACTTTGACTGGTGCTGCGACCGAACTATTGCGCCATCTCATTTCAGACTCCAGCGAACTACTCACCATCATCACGGGTGTCGATGCCATGTCTTCTCATTCAGATGTGATCACCGCGTGGATTGCAGATACGTATCCCGACATCGCGGTGGAAGTACACCACGGCGGTCAACCGCTTTATCCATATCTTTTCGGTGTCGAGTAGTTCCACGTCAGCACCTCTCACATTGCGTGATCTCGACGAGATCGACGTTGATCGCCTGCGGGGCGTGGGTGATAAAAAGAAAGAGGCGCTCGAACACTTCGGAATTAATTCCGTCCTCGACTTACTTGAGACATATCCGCGTCGTTGGGTAGACCGGACGCATCAAGCAAGTCTTGGGGATCTCCAACTTGGCGTTGACACATTGGTTGTAGTGCGTGTTGTTTCGGTAACCACCCGCCCTCTTCGTGGTGGCAAGGTGATGGTCAATGTGGTGACAACGGATGACACCGGTCGCCTTTCTCTTACCTTCTTTAATCAACGGTGGCGACAAAAGCAGTTGAAAGAGGGCATGACAATTGCCGTGTTTGGAAAACCCGAGACATATCGCGGGTATCTCCAGATGACAAATCCACTCATTGATTTGTTGGGCGACCGCACAGGTCGCATTGTGCCGATTTATCCACAAAGTGAAAAATCTGGGATTCACTCGTGGCATTTGGCGTCGTGGGTGGAAAACGCACTTGAGCGTTGTGCGGTGCGTGGCATTGCAGATCCGATGCCGCAAGACATTATCGATCGTTATGAATTGATGTCCCGCAGTGATTCGCTTCGCGCAATTCATCTTCCTGAGAGCGACGAGGAACGCAAACGTGCACGCCAACGTCTCGCTTTTGATGAAGTCTTTCGCGTGCAATTGATGTTGGTGGGGCGAAAGAAGATGTTCGAACTGCAATCTGCCGGATGTATGCACCGTACGAGCGGACCCTTGCTTGATCGATTCATGTCGTCACTTCCATTTCCACTCACTGGTGCACAACAACGCGCGATCGCAGAAATCAACATTGATCTCGCGTCGGTGCGCCCCATGCATCGCTTACTGCAGGGCGATGTGGGTGCGGGAAAGACACTGGTTGCGGTGTGGATGATGTTGTGTGCCGTACAAAGTGGTCACCAAGCTGCACTGATGGCCCCCACAGAAGTGCTTGCCGACCAGCACGCAATTGGGGTGCGTCGAATGTTGGAGTCAGTGATCATTCCTGATGACAGCAATTTGTTTGGAGAGCGGCTTGTTCGAGTGGAGTTGTTGACAAACAAAGTGACGGGCGAACAGCGCCGAAGTGTGCTTGCCGGGCTAGCCGACGGATCGGTTGATGTTGTTATTGGTACGCACGCTCTTATCCAAGATGCTGTTGAATTCAAGAGCCTGGGTGCAGTAGTGGTCGACGAGCAACATCGTTTTGGTGTTGAGCAACGGGCGGCACTGCGAGATAAAGCATTGTCATCACCATCGGGGACAATGCCCGACGTTTTGGTGATGACTGCAACACCAATTCCTCGTACCGCAGCGATGACGGTGTATGGAGATTTGGATGTGAGCGTGCTTGATGAGTTGCCTCCAGGTCGCACGCCAATTGCCACTGAGTGGATCAATGGTGACTTGGAAATGCAACGTATGTGGGCAGAGATTCGCGAACTCATTTCTGCTGGTGATCAGGTGTATGTCGTGTGTCCACTCATTGATGAAAGTGAGAAGTTAGAAGTTGCTTCGGCACAGGAAACTTTTGACGATCTCAGTACCAATGTTTTCCCTGAGTCGCGTGTGGGCTTGTTGCATGGTCGGATGGCATCAAGCGATAAAGAAGAGATGATGAACACGTTCCGGCGAGGAGATGTCGATGTCCTCGTATCCACAACCGTCATCGAAGTCGGCGTTGATGTTCCTAATGCGACGGTGATGGTGGTTCTCGATGCGGATCGTTTTGGTATCGCACAGCTTCATCAGTTGCGTGGTCGCGTTGGTCGCGGGGCAAAGTCTTCTCGGTGTTATTTGGTGACTCATGGTGAAGAGATGTCTCCGCGTGTCGATGCGTTGGTTCATTCCACTGACGGATTCGAACTTGCTGAGATTGACCTTGCTTTACGTGGCGAGGGAACCATCATGAGTTCGGCGCAAAAGGGACGCAGCGATTTGCGACTTGCATCTTTGCAAAGAGATCTCGATCTCATTCAGCATGCGCGTGATGCTGCGGTGGTGATCATCGAACAAGACCCCGCACTAGATGATCATCAATTACTGCGCGACGAACTTGATCTGTTGTTTTCCCAAGAGGACGAAGAGTTCTTGTTCAAGTCCTAAATCACGTGTCGTGTTCGTCTTCTATATCTTCAAGCGTGAGTTCGATATCCCAGCGATCTAAACAATCCTTGCAGCGGTATGCCACAACATCACCTTCCAGCCATACTCCGTCCTCGGGTGCAGGGGTCAGCAAGTACGCGTTACCGCCACAGTCGACACACGTAATAGAAGGGCGCGGACCAGTCACGGCCCTAGTCTTGCGTGCATGCGAGTGGTAGCTGGGTCATTACGTGGCCGGCGTATTGAATCTCCGCGCGGAAACGCCACCCGACCAACAACCGACAAAGTTCGAGAAGCAGTCTTTAATGCGTTGGGAAGTATCGGAGTGGTGGAAGGTGGACGAGTCGTCGACCTGTTTGCCGGCACGGGAGCGCTTGGCATTGAAGCATTGTCTCGCGGGGCTACTCACTGCACGTTTGTTGAGCGTGATCGTGACGCATTGCAGGTGTTGCGACAAAACATCGCTGCGCTCGGTCTACAAGATGTTGCAACAATCGTGAGCGGCGACGCAGCGCTGCCGGTACATGCGAGCATCGAGTGTGACGTGTTGTTAGCCGATCCACCGTATGGTTTCTCCGCTTGGCAGCGTTTGCTTGACTGCATTCGTGCTGACGTGGTGGTCATTGAATCTGATGATTCGATTGGAGAGATACAGGGTTGGGAGTCTGTGCGGGAGCGTCGGTACGGGCGTACCACGGTCACCTTTCTTCGCCCTGGTGCGGGGCCTGATACAGGCGATGGCGCATAAGACCGGAGTGTTCCCGATACGGAAGTATTGGAACAACTACGGTGGTGGCGATGACTCGCGCCCTCTATCCGGGAAGTTTTGATCCCTTTCACCTTGGACATCTCGATGTGGTTGACCAAGCTGCCGCACTCTTTAACGAGGTCGTGGTGGCGGTGATGCACAATCCGGAAAAACCAATGGGTGCATTCACCACCGAACAACGAATCGCGATGGTCGAGTTGGCAGTAGGCGGCCGAAAAAATATCATCGTCAAGGCTTTTCCAGGATTGGCTGTTGATGCCGCAATCGCCACTGATGCCACTTGCATTGTGAAGGGTCTGCGCACGCCCGCAGATTTTGAGATCGAACAACAAATGGCCCACACCAATTTCGCGGTCTCTGGGGTGCGAACCGTATATGTTCCCTGCAAACCCGAATATGGCTTTATAAGTAGTCGTTTCATTCGCGAAATTGCTCAATACGGCGGTGACACTTCTTCGATGCTTCCGTCTACGGTGATGTCCGTCATGGATGACGTCTTTCCGAACCGGAGTAAGTGATGAGATACGACGATTTTGATGATTACGAAGATGACGACATCATCGACGATTCATATCCTCAGCCAGTACCGGTACAACCACGACTGGGTGACACAGAACTGTTGTTGCGCCGCGCGCTCGATCTTGTTGCAACTGCACCAAATGTTCCGCTGTCGAGCACTCCGCGCATCGACCGTGACGAAATTATTGAGATTTTGGAAGATGCACTTTCTCGCTTGCCAGAAGAAATTCGCCAAGCGCGTTGGATGTTGAAAGAAAAGCAAGAGTTTCTCGATAAGACACAGCGCGAAGCAGAAGAGTTGTTGGGGGCGGCCCGTCAACAAGCAGAACGAATGGTGCAACGCACCGAAGTGGTGCGCGCTGCCGAACAACGCGCACGTCAAGTAGTCGAAGCAGCAGACGCAGATGCACGTCGTCTGCGTAACGAAACAGAAGATTTCCTTGATCAGCGTCTCGGCAGTTTTGAAATCTTGCTTGACCGCCTCACAAAGACTGTACGAAGTGGTCGTCAACGTCTTGCCATCGGTATGCAACGCGCTGAGGAACAACAACACAATCCGCAACCAGATTCAGGTGCTGCGGACGGATTTTTCGATCAAGATCGGTCGTAAATCTAATGGCTAAGCCACTTGTGGTGAACGCCGTTGAGTTGCTGCGACGGCCCGGTTCCACTAAGGACGTTGACGTCGTCATTGCGGCAGAAGACTTTGAGTTCAACGATTCACGCATAGACGACGTTCCGGTTCATGTGCGATTGCATCTTGAAGCATTGTCAGATGGCATTGCAGTAACGGGAGTCGCGACCGCACAGTGGCACGGTGACTGTCGACGCTGTCTTGCGCCCGTTCGCGAATCAGCCGACATTGAAATTGACGAGTTGTACCAACTCACCGTCACTGACCCCGACGCTTTCCCTATTGATGCTGATCAGTTGATGTTGTTGCCAATGGTCCGGGAGAACATCCTTGTTGTGGTGCCACAGTTTTTGCTGTGTCGTCCGGACTGCAAGGGCTTGTGCCCCCAGTGTGGGGTTGATCTGAACGAAGGGGAGTGCTCCTGCAAAGCTCTCATCTCAGACGTCCGCTGGGCCGCACTTGAAGATTTGAAGTCGCGGCTGTCCGACCCACCACCAGACCCCGAGGGCTGAACCCTTATTAGGGGCACCAATGAGGAATTGGTCGTCGAAGCGCTAACCTAAAGCACCCTGTGGCTCAGTATGTACTGGGCTCAGATACCGCTCGACAGGGAGACCACAGTGGCCGTTCCGAAGAAAAAGAAGTCAAAGTCAAAGACTCGTATGCGTCGCGCCAGTAACTGGCGCCTCGATGCTCCTTCGCGTAGCGATTGCCCCCGTTGTGGTGCTGCGAAAATTCCTCACACAGTGTGCGGAACCTGTGGCTGGTACAAAGGTCGCGTCGCAGTCTCTATTGACTGACGCTGTCACTCCTTTTTCTTATGTTGCCTGTCGCTGTTGACGCCATGGGCGGCGACTTTGCACCGAATGAAATCCTAAAAGGCGCCCACGAAGCCGCGGCACTAGGTATTCCGATTGTTCTTGTCGGCCCCGCAGACCTCGCTGGTGCCGACAATCTTGCGATTATCGCAGCCTCTGAAGTCATCGACATGGATGACGACCCGGCACAGTCTGTTCGCAAGAAGCGTGACAGTACGTTGGTGCGTGCTGCTGAAGCTGTTCGTGATGGACATGCAAGCGCAATGATCTCTGCTGGCAACACTGGTGCAACGATGGCGAGCGCGCTGTTGCGTATGGGTCGTATCAAAGGTGTGCATCGACCAGCTATCGCCACACCTATTCCTGTACCTGGCGGAAAAACCACGGTATTGCTTGACGCGGGTGCAAATGCAGACGTGCAACCCGAGTGGTTGGTGCAGTTTGCGCAAATGGGTTCTGTGTATGCGAATCGACGGTACGGATATGAAAACCCGCGTGTTGGTCTGTTGTCGATTGGTGAAGAGCCAGGCAAAGGCGACCAATTGCGTAAAGACGTCTACCCGTTGTTAGAAGCAGCACCTGGCATCAATTTCATTGGCAATGTCGAAGGTCGCGACATCATGACAGACGATGTGGACGTTGTGGTGACCGATGGTTTCACGGGCAATGTCACATTGAAAACTCTTGAAGGATCGTTGAAGGCTGTGATCAAAGCGCTCCTCAACGCGTTTGGGCAACCCGAATATAAAGAACATGCCGACGCATTGTTTCCTGCATTGTTGCCGCTGTACGAGCAACTTGACCCCGAAAACACCGGCGGTGCGATCTTGCTTGGTGTAGATGGAGTCTGCATCATCTCGCACGGGTCCAGTAGTTCTCGCGCGGTGGTGAATGGCATTAAATGTGCACAAGAGATGGTGGAAACGAACATGGTGGAAGAAATTCGCCGCGCCATCGCTGCCACTACGATCGACTAAGTAAGGATCACTGCAGTCTCACTGCGTACGAAAAGAGGAAAAGTCATGGCGATTGAACGTGCAACAGTTGTAGAAAAGGTGCGCACACACTTGGCAGACATCCTTGAAATAGATCCATCCTCTGTGTCGGAGGACCAATCATTTGTCGATGATCTTGGTGCCGATTCCATCGCGTTGATTGAGCTGGTGGACTCTCTTGAACAGGATTTCTCCGTCGACCTTCCCGATTTTCAATTTGACGACGATGACCTCGTCAACCTAAAAACCGTTCGTGACGCAGTTGACTATGTCGTCGCTGCGTATTCGCGGTGAGCACTTTCGTATTCCACCGTTTTCACCATTGCTTATTTTCGACATGGCACATTTTCAGGTGTGAGATAAATGACAACTGACAAACTCACTGGAAATTCACAAGATGAGACCACATCACTTGTGACGTTGTCAGAAGCTCTTGGCCATACGTTCTCTGATCTCTCGTTATTGCGTCAGGCGTTGGTGCACCGTTCTTACATTGCTGAGACAGGTGAAGTTGATACCAATGAACGACTCGAGTTTTTGGGCGACGCTGTCCTTGGGTGGGTTATTGCAGATCTTGCGTATCACCGATTGCCAGATGATCCCGAGGGGCGATTGTCTGATCTTCGACAGAGCGTGGTGAACGCGGCAGCACTTGCAGATATCGCACGCTCTCTTGATTTAGGTTCATACCTATTTCTTGGTCGCGGTGAAAATACTGCTGGTGGTCGCGATAAGACGTCTATTTTGTCCGATGCATTTGAAGCAGTGATCGGAGCTGTGTATTTAGACGCCGGACCACTTGCAGCCGATGAATTCGTGCGTCGTTTCTTGTCGTCGGTTGTAGAAGAAGTGTTGCCACGACTTGATTCGTTCGACAACAAGACTCGACTCCAAGAGCTGTGTTCTCAAATGTCGCTTAGTGCGCCGCGATATGACACAGATGGCGAAGGCCCCGAACACGAAAAGGTGTTTACCGCTGTGGTTCTCGTCGATGGACGTGTGCGCGGGCGTGGCACGGGACGTACCAAGAAAGCAGCCGAACAAATGGCAGCAGAGCGAGCGCTTATTGACTTGCGGCATGTGAACGACGCGAACGACGTATAACAATTAATGAATAGACGCTGATGCCCGAGCTGCCCGAAGTGGAAACTGTTCGACGCGGTTTGGTGTCGCGAGTGGTGGGGCGCACAGTGTTGTCTGTGCGAATTGGTCGCGAACGAAGTGTGCGTCGCGTTGGTCCCGAAGCGGTTATTACCGGATTGACAGATACAACCGTGACAGCAGCGCGGCGACGTGGAAAATATTTATTGTGTGATCTTGATTCGGGTGACGTCATGATGATTCATCTTCGAATGTCAGGCAGAGTGTTGGTGGTTGATGTGGGCTCGGAACATCCACCGCACACACACGTAGTACTTCGTCTTGCTGGCGGCCACGATGAGAAGAGCGAGATGTTGTTTGTTGATCCACGAACTTTCGGGGAAGTAGTGGTGTATGACCCACATGATGAGATAGAAGTAATGCCAGAACTTTCTCGTCTTGGCGTCGACCCCATAGAGGATGAATTCAATGCCGATGTGCTGGAACACGCGTTGCGGGGACGACGTGGTGGTATTAAATCTGTCCTTTTGAATCAACGTTTTGTCGCCGGAATAGGAAATATTTATGCCGATGAGATCCTTCATCGGGCACGATTGCGTTGGGATCATCCGGCACATCACTTATCCCGACGAAAGTTATCCACATTGGCGACGTCGATTACTGAAGTTCTTGCAGTCGCAATAGAAGCGGGTGGCTCCACTCTTGACGACACGCAATACGTGAACATTGATGGATCAGTTGGTGGGTATCAACACGAGCATCGCGTGTATGGGCGTGCAGGCGAGCAATGCATCACCTGTGGAAAAAGTCGGATCGTTCGTGTTGCCGTCGCCGGGCGCGGAACATGGTATTGCCCCCGCTGTCAGAGGTAGGACGTATTACGATTGAATTGCCGTGTTTCTCAAGTCACTTACTCTCAAAGGCTTCAAATCATTTGCTGACACAACGGTGTTGGAAATGGAGCCTGGCGTCACCGTGGTGGTCGGTCCCAACGGTTCAGGTAAGTCAAACGTAGTAGATGCAATCGCTTGGGTGCTCGGTGCACAAGCCCCAAGTTCAGTGCGTAGTCAAAAGATGGAAGACGTCATATTTAATGGCACATCAAAGCGATCTGCACTTGGTCGCGCCGAGGTGATGTTGACGCTTGATAACAGTGCGGGGTTATTGCCGCTTGATTTCAATGAAATCACTATCAGTCGCATTTTGTTCCGTAATGGCGATAGCGAATATGCAATCAATGGTGTCGAGTGTCGCTTACTTGATGTTCAGGAATTGCTTTCAGACGCAGGCGTCGGACGACAACAGCACGTCATTATTAGTCAAGGCCAAATTGATGCAGTGCTCACGGCACGTGCAGAAGATCGTCGTGCAATCATTGAAGAGGCTGCAGGTGTACTCAAGTACCGCAAGCGAAAAGAAAAAGCCGAGCGCCGTCTTGACGGAACCGAAGCGAACCTCACCCGTGTACAAGACCTCATTCGTGAAGTACGTCGGCAACTCCGCCCCCTAGAGCGTCAGGCCGATGCTGCACGTCGACATGGTGAAATTGTTTCCGAGTTACGTGCGCTCAAATTGTTCCTCTCCGGGCGAGAGATTGCTGCACTACGCGCTCGTCTCGCTGCTCTTACGACGGAGCGTTCAGAATCGGGTACCAAAGAAAACGAGATTCGGACTCAACTTGCACAACTCGATACGGCGGTGTTGTCCGCAGAAGCCGAGTTGTCGGCTCGCGGTGACTCCGGGCTAAGCGATGAGTTGGTGCGTGTTGAGCAATTGCGTGAACGGGCACGTGGTTTAGGGGCTGTCATTGCGGAGCGTCGTCGTTCTATGGAGCGCGACCAGGGTCAGATGATGGCAGACGACGTGGTTGCCGCTCTTGAAGCCGATGCCGCGCAGTTGAAGAGCGAGCTTGAAAACGTTGAGCGCGCGCTTTCTCAGGCGATTCCAGAGAGCGAAGAACTGGCCGCAGAAGAAGCGGCGTTTGCCGCAGAACGAGCAGATGAATCGTCGTTGTTCTCAGAAAGTGGAACAAGTGCTTTCACCGAAGCAGCAGAGGTTCGTGGTGAACTACGCACTTTGCGTAACGCAATTGAACAAACAAACGGCGAGATTCAACGACTCAATGCCCGGGTTGAGCAACTGGCGATCGATGATCAACGTGTCGCCGCCGATGTGGTGCGGATGCAGGAACAACTCGCCGTTGCAGAGAACGAGTTAATCGACATTCGCCAGCAGATGAGGGATGCAGAACGTCGCCGCAACGACGCCGAGCATGCGATTGATACGGCGCAAAGTGAAGTTGTGCGAACCGATAACGACATGGCAAAGCGGGTAGCGCGTATTGAAGCGATGAATGAAGCTGCTCCACTTGATCAAGCACGACAAGGCGCGTCGTATTTACGTGATGTCGATGGTGTTGTGGGTGCTCTTATTGATCTTGTTGCAATTGATAATGGCTGGGAGCGGGCAGTAGTTGCCGCCTTGGATGCGACGTTGTCTGCCGTGGTGGTGCGTAATGCAGATGCAGGAAAGCGCGCACTTGCCTCGCTTCGTGATGGCGGACGTATTGGTGGTGTCTTAGCGTTGAGTGCATCGGGCGCACAGCGTGGCGTACCTGCTGGCACGCAGTCGTTACGTGATCGTGTTCGCCCTACTGGTGGAGCGCCTCAGGAATTGTCGTCGCTCCTTGATGTACTACTTGGTGGTGTGGGATGTGTCGACGAAATCGATCAAGCGATCAACGTGTCGCTTAGTGATCCGAACGCAACGGTTGTCACCCGTACCGGTGATCGAATCGCGGCTAGTGGTTGGCGAATTGGCGTCGCTGATGAACGCGGTTCGCGTGAAGCACGAGACGAGGCACAGCGCCTTGCAGACGCTGCAGTCGAAGAAAGCAAGCGTTATCGACAATTGCTTGATAGTGCACGAAATGAACTAACCGCTGCCCGAAAGACTGTGGAAGAGATTCGTGAACGTATCGATCGTCAAACAGTCGTAGTAGAAGAAGCATCGCAGTCTCTTACTGGCGCAGTTACGAACCAGCGGGCACTGCAGACCGAATCGCAAATGTCGCGCGAAACTGTTGGTGATCTACGTACACGACTTCATGAGACGCAGACGCGCGCCACCCAGCTCGAAGAGATTCTCCCCGGTTTAGAAGAAGTAGAAGCAGCTCGCGCCGCTGCACAGCATGCCCTTGGAGAAGAACGCGCTGCGGTAGAAGCCAAAGGTGCTCACCTTGCAATGCGCCGCAAAGACCTTGATGTGCGCATTGGTGGGCTCCGTGAACGTGAGCAGTTTTTGCGCACGCGCTACGACGAAGCCGAGCGTCGCTTGGCGGCCGATGCAGTTGCCCGCTCAGAAGCCGCTGAACGGCGCACTCGAATTGAGCGCACGCTCACAGCTCTAGGTCGCTTGGCTGATTTAGTCGAGCGCCATCGTCAACAAACAGAAACACGTCTAGAAATGCTTCACGATGTGCGTCGACGTCAAAGTGACGAGGTGCGTGCTCTTGCACAACATCTTGATGAGTCACGTCGCGCGCGTCATGCGGCAGAACAAGAACTTGAACAACACCGCGAACGGGCACGTCGCATTGATGTTGAAGAAACTGAAGCACGTATGCGTCTCGAAGCTGCAGTGGAAACATTGCGACGTGATTTAGAAGTTGAGCCAGCGGTCGCCGAAGCAGCTGAGATGCCTGAAGTAGCGGATGGTTCGACTCCGATCGACCGTGCGCGCACACTGGAACGCGACCTACGCCTCATGGGGCCTATCAACCCACTTGCCTTACAGGAATTCAATGAACTCCAAGAGCGGCACCAGTTCCTTGAAGAGCAATTAAATGACGTACGCAACACCCGACGTGAACTAATGCAGGTCATTAAGGCAGTTGATCAGGAAATTCAAACTGTATTTGCAACTGCCTTTGCCGATGTCAGTGCAAACTTCACCGAACTGTTTGCAATGTTGTTCCCTGGCGGCAAAGGCAAATTAGTACTAAGCAACCCCGACGACATGTTGAACACGGGCATCGAAGTTGAGGCACAGCCGCCAGGAAAAACGTTTAAGAAATTGTCGCTTCTGTCCGGTGGTGAACGGTCTCTTACTGCGCTTGCGTATTTGTTCTCTGTCTTCCGTAGTCGCCCCTCGCCGTTTTATGTCATGGACGAAGTCGAGGCTGCTCTTGACGATGTGAACTTGCACCGCTTCTTAAGTTTGGTAGGCGAGTTCCGACGCGATGCACAATTGATCATTGTGAGCCACCAAAAGCGCACCATGGAAGCTGGCGACATCTTGCTGGGAGTGAGCATGCAGCCAGGTGGCTCATCGAAAGTGGTCACCGAGCGACCATCTGTTGTATTGGCCACTCAGGAATCAACATGATCGCCGTGGATACCTCACTCATCCTTATTTTCATTGCTCTCATCGCAATAGTGCTGGTCTTTGGATTTGGCACCATTTGGATGAATCGTCGGCGCGCACAAAGTGAGGCACAATCCACACAACGTTCAGTTGCACCATCTGTTCCACCGCCTGTTGGTACACGACCAGCTCCACCATCAACACGTGCAGCGACACCGCCACTAACTCCCGCTGCAGCACCTGATGTCGTCGAAGAGCCAGCTGTCTCTGATGAAATACAAGAAGAGAACACTGTTGAAGAAGGGCCTTCAGAAGAAGAAGTCGTTCCAGTTGCTGCACCGCCCAGTGTGCGAGAGCGCACGGGTCGCACGCGTTCGATTTTTGCCAAAGCGTTCGGTGCAATTAAGGGTCGAGGTTCAATCGATGCCGCAACCTGGGACGAACTAGAAGAAACACTTCTTCTTGCTGACATCGGCATACGTCTCACCGATTCGTTGCTTGGTTCATTACGTAACCGTGTGAAATCTGGAGAGATTGCCAGCCCCAATCAATTGCTTGATGCGTTACGCAACGACATGAAAGAGCAATTGTCGTCAACTGATCGAACGCTACGAATTGACTCTGACACAACACCAAACGTGTGGTTGTTCGTCGGCGTGAACGGAGTGGGTAAGACCACAACAATTGGCAAAGTAGGTACAGCACAGGTGGGCGCTGGACGCAAAGTGCTGATGGCAGCAGGCGACACTTTTCGTGCTGCTGCCGCCGAACAGTTGCAAACGTGGGCCGAACGCGCTGGCGCTGAGTTCGTACGCGGTAGCGAAGGTGGCGACCCAGCGTCGGTTATTTACGATGGCATTCAACGCGCTGGCGCCATTGGATCTGATCTTGTTCTGGCCGACACCGCTGGTCGCTTACACAACAAAGCCAATCTCATGGAAGAGTTGGGCAAGGTGCGTCGCGTTGCCGATAAGGGACAAGGTGCAGTTGTTGAAGTGCTTCTTGTTATCGATGCAACGACCGGACAAAACGGACTTGCCCAAGCTCGGGAATTTGCTGCAGCTACGTCAGTCACTGGCGTAGTCCTCACCAAACTTGATGGTTCAGCAAAAGGTGGAATCGTCTTTGCTATCGAAACCGAACTCGGAATTCCAGTGAAATTGGTGGGACTGGGCGAGACCGCTGTTGATCTTGTCACTTTTGATCCCAACGAGTTTGTTGACGCATTGTTCGACTAATTCTGTGCCATAGTGACAACATGAATCTTCGACGTCGTGGCGTGTCAGCGATCGCTGTTGTAGCCCTCACTGCAGTTGTTATTGCTAGCTGTTCGTCGGGAAGTGAAACATTGCGGTTTATTCCTTCTGGAGGAATGGGCAACGAGGCGGCGTCTGACTCCAAGATGATGTGGGCCGATGTGTCCTATGAGGTGGAGGGAACATTGCCCGAGATGCCGTCTGAGATGGCGTCCTATGAAGTGAAGAAAAAATCCGCGCCACTCAACGAATTTGAAGACATCGCGAAGATTTTCGGAGTGGCTGGCAAGGCTGTTGAAGATGCTTCGGCAGGTGGCGATTACGAGTCGATGTTCAAGAGTTATCGCATCAGTGAGTCCACTACGAATGACAATGTTTTTGAAGAAGCCATGTGGCTGTATGGCGACGGTCGTTTGTGGACGTGGTCGTATTACCCGAGCATCACTGCTGACGATGGAACATCTTCTAGTGGTTCAGGTTCATCGAGTGGAAGCGGGGTAGACCCTAGTGAACCGTGTGCGCCTGACGACAAAGAATGTCGCGAACGAATTGAAGAAATCCCCGAACCGATAGACCCACCAACTCCACCAGAAAATCTTCCATCGAAATCAGAAGTAGAAGCACTTACCCAACAACTTCTGACTGATCTTGGTGTCGAACTTGCTGATGTGAAGATTCAGTCTTTTTCTGATGAATGGTCAGCATGGTCACAAGCACAGTTGTTACTGAACGACATTGCCTCGCCTATTTCGTGGTATTTCAGTTTCGGAGACAATTCCGAATTGACGTCCGCATCGGGAATGCTCGTGGATGTCAAGAAAGGCACGTCATATGATCTTGCCGATGCAACAAGTGCAGTGTCGCGATTGGGCGATTATCGCTATTACGGATACGGCGCAGCCGAAGCTCGCGACGCGTCGATTAGCTCGGTTGCGGTCGCACCAGCTGAAGAAGATGCGAGCAGTGATGACTCTGTAAGTGCCGATGTCCCTGTGAGCAGTGATGACACCGTAAGTACTGATGTCCCTGTCGCGCCCGAAGAAATCACCGTCACAATCACGGCGGTAAAGATGTCGTATGCATGGATGTTTGAAGACAACGGCAAGCAGTTGCTTATGCCCGCATTTACCTACTCAAACAATGACGGAGAAGTAGGTACCGTCGTTGCTTTGAGTGACGATTTATTTGAATTTGAAGAAGTCACAGATACGACAATCGATGGCGGAGAACCAATGCCAGAGCCTGATCCCGGGATGGACAATCCAATACCCGCAGACGAGGCAAATACGTTGGTGGGTCTCACTGAAGACGAAGCAATGAAGATCGCCCAGTCTGAAGGCTGGGAATTTCGTGTGGCTGCTCGTGATGGCGAGCAGTACATGTTGACCACCGACTATGTGATGAATCGCGTCAATGTCACACTCGTTGAGGGAACGGTCACTGAAGTCACCGTCGGCTAGACCGCTACGCTTATACGGTCATGTTTGACTCACTAAGCGATCGATTACAAGGAATTGTCAAGCGCCTCCGCGGTAAAGGGCGTTTGACGGAAGAAGAAGTAGACGAGGTACTCGGAGAGATCCGTACCGCGCTTCTTGAAGCCGACGTTAATATTTCTGTTGTACGTGGTGTTATCGCACGAATTCGTGAGCAGGCCATTGGTGTCGAGGTATCCCAGGCACTCGATCCGGGTCAACAAATCGTCAAAATCGTTCACCAAGAACTCATCGGTTTGCTGGGTGGCGATGCCTTAAAGATCACGTACTCAAGTACGCCACCAACGGTTGTGTTGATGGCAGGCCTGCAGGGGTCAGGTAAAACAACTACTGCTGCGAAACTTGCGCGTTGGTTCAAGTCGCAAGGTCGTCAGCCCTTGCTTGTTGGCGCTGACCTACAACGCCCGGCTGCTGTTGAGCAGTTACGCACACTTGGCTCACAAATTGGCGTGCCTGTTTTTTCTGAACCTGGTGATCCTGTTTCTACAGCACGTCGCGGTTTAGATGAAGCAAAGCGACTCGGTAAAGACGTCCTTATCGTCGACACTGCCGGACGTCTTGCCATTGATGAAGAGATGATGCAACAAGTTGCAGACATTTCCCAATCTGTCAGTCCGAAGTACACGTTCCTTGTTGTTGACGCAATGACAGGTCAAGACGCTGTTGGAGTGGCGACGGCATTCCACGAACGTCTTGAAATAGATGGAGTCATCTTGTCGAAACTCGATGGTGATGCTCGTGGTGGTGCGGCTTTGTCTGTGAAAACAGTGATTGATCGCCCCATTGCATTCGCAACAACAGGCGAGCGCATCGATCAATTCGAACAATTCCACCCCGACCGCATGGCAAGTCGCATTCTCGGTATGGGCGACATGTTGACATTGATCGAACAAGCCGAGCAGGTCTATGAAAAAGAGCAAGCTGAAGAAGCAGCCGCGCGTTTGCTCGAAGGCGCTTTTACTCTGGAAGATTTTCTTGAACAGCTACAGCAACTAAAAAAGATGGGTTCAATGTCGAACCTCATTGGCATGTTGCCAGGGGTGCCGAAAGAATTGAAGAACGCCGAAGTGGGTGATGATCAACTAAAGAAAGTTGAAGCCATCATTCGTTCGATGACACCCGAAGAGCGCGCGCATCCAGAGGTCATCAACGGTTCGCGACGTACGCGCATCGCAAAGGGAAGCGGCACGCAAGTTGCCGACATCAACAAGTTGGTGAAGCAATTCACCGAGATGCAAAAGATGATGAAGCGCATGGGGGCAATGTCGGCGCCGAAAGGCAAAGGCAAGGGCGGCAAGCCCGGCAAAGTCAGCAAGAAGGCGATGATGCGGGAATTTAACGACATGATGGGCGGTCAAGGCGGTGTTCCAGGGTTTCCCGGCGCCGATGGCAGTCCCGGATTTCCGCCGTTTCCCCGTTGAGAGCGCCAATCCTCACCGCTAGCCTTACCTAGTCCCGGTTGGGGTCGAAGGAGAACTCATGTCAGTGAAATTGCGTCTCACGCGTGTCGGAAAAACAAAGCAGCCTCATTACCGAGTGGTGGCGGCCGACTCACGACGTGCTCGCGATGGACGTTTCATTGAAATTCTCGGTCAGTACAACCCACGTGGCGAACCGTCCGTGATCAACATCGACAACGACAAAGCAGTCAAGTGGTTGCAGCAAGGTGCTCAGCCCACCGAGCGTGTGCGAAAGTTGCTCGAGATCAGTGGCGCTTGGGAACAGTTCACCGCCTCGAAGAACAAGTAGGTCGTCTCGTGTCTAACACCGTGTCTGCACCCACCGCTGTTGCGGTCCTCGAACACATTGTGCGCAGCATTGTTGATCATCCCGATGACGTGAAGGTGAACTCAGTCGACGATGAAGAAGGCGTGATCCTCGAAGTTCACGTCGCTCCAGGCGATTTGGGTCGCGTTATTGGCCGTCGTGGTCGTACTGCGATGAGCATTCGCACCGTCGTACGCGCAGCTGCTGCCCGCGACGGAGTCGACGTTGATGTCGACTTTGTTGATGACTGATTCCAGCGATCAGTCTTTCTCAGCGCCACTTCTTGAAGTTGGGCGTATTGGCAAACCTCACGGTGTGAAAGGTGATGTGTTTGTGATGTTCGTCAGCGATCGCGTTGAGCGTCGCACCCCGGGGGCAATTCTTGTTGCCCGTAAAGCAAACATTGCGCTCGAGCTCAAAGTAGAAACTGCTCGACTACAAAACGATCGTTATGTGATCCATTTCGAGGGAGTTGACAGCCGAAACGACGCCGAATTGCTCACCAATGCGTTGCTGTTTGCAGAAGAGATCGAAGACATTGATGCATTGTGGGTGCACGACATCATTGGTTCTCGCGTTGTGGGGGTAGACGGCACCGACTACGGAACATGCACCGGAGTCATCGACAATCCGGCACATGCCATTTTGGAACTTGATTCGGGCGGTCTTGTGCCGATCCCATTTGTTCAGTCCTGCGCCGACGGGGTAACAACAATTGATCCGCCGCAAGGACTTTTGGATGAGTCCAACTCCGAGCTGGCGTAAGGCCCAGAAAAACTAAGGTCTGTACCGTGCGCATCGATGTCTTCACGTTGTTTCCCGACCTCGTCGATGATTTTTGTTCCGTCAGCCTTCTTGGGAAGGCGCGCGAGTTACACATGGTCGACGTGAACTGCCACAACATTCGTGACTACGCCACTGACGTGCATCGAACTGTCGATGACACACCATTTGGTGGTGGTGCCGGAATGTTGATGCGGCCAGAACCAATCTTTGATGCAGTGGAACATGTTCAACCTCCGCGTCCACTTCTTTTGCTTGGGCCCGGCGGTCGACGATTTGATCAAGAAATGGCACACGAACTCGCGCAATTGCCGGGATTCAGCATGTTGTGTGGTCGCTATGAGGGAGTTGATCATCGGGTACGCGAACACTTGGTCGATGCCGAGGTGTCGGTGGGAGACGTGGTGCTCGCTGGTGGCGAGGTTGCCGCCTGTCTCATCATTGAGGCTGTCACGCGACTCGTGCCTGGGGTGATGGGAAATGATCAATCGCCAGTCACTGAGAGTTTTGGCTCTTCGGGCCTACTGGAAGAACCCCAGTACACACGTCCGAGTGATTACCGAGGTTGGGAGGTGCCAGAGGTGCTTCGCAGCGGAGATCACGCCAAGATCGCCACATGGCGCCTAGGGCAGGCCCTATGGCGGACCTTGCGCCATCGGCCTGATCTCATCGAGGCCCGTGGGGGTCTCACAACAGAAGAAAAAGTCTTGTTGGAAGCAGTCGATCCTGTCTCGTATCCTTCAGAGTTCACTGTTTCGCCGCCGAAGGACACGCCATGAAGACCACAGACATTGTTGACAACCAGAATAAGCGTGACGACGTACCTGCCCTGCGTGCAGGCGATGAAGTAAAAGTTCATGTGCGCGTTGTTGAAAGTGGCAAGGAGCGCATCCAGATTTTCCAAGGCGACATCATTTCGATTGCAGGTTCTGGAATTTCCGAGAGCTACACCGTGCGCAAGTTGAGTTACGGAGTTGGTGTCGAGCGCACCTTCCCAGTTCACAGCCCATCGGTGGCAAAGATTGAGGTACTGAAGCACGGTGCTGTTCGTCGTGCGAAGTTGTACTACCTCCGTGATCGCGTTGGTAAGGCTGCAAAGATCCGCGAAAAGCGGGAGTCATAAATTGCCCGTTTGGGCGATGTCGCTCTGGGGTTGTTGGTGAACACTGACGACCTCGAAAACTTTGAGGCCGAGCGCGAGTACAAACTCGCACAGGAATACCAAGATGTCGTTGGCATGTTTCGCTATGCCGTCGAAACAGAACGCCGTTTCTATCTCGCGAACACAGTAGAGGTGAACGTCACTGGCGATAGTGCGCGTCCCCTCATTGAAGTGGTGATGACTGACGCATGGGTATGGGACATGTACCGCAAGACCCGATTCATTCCTCACGTTCGGGTGCTGAGTTTCAAAGACGTCAACGTCGAAGAACTTCCAAGCGAGGAACTGCTCGATCCCTCGAGTCTGTAGACACGCCCATTTCACTTGACGCACGTCGTGCGAGAGGTGCGTGGGCTGAACGTCGAGTGGCGCAGTGGTATCGCGCTCACGGCTATCGCATCGTTGCGATGAACTGGCGCTTTCATACGTCGCATGCGCGCGGGGAGCTCGATGTCATTGCGCTGAGTGAGAATGTACTTGTTGTGTGTGAAGTGAAGGCTCGTGCATCCGATGATTTTGGGGAACCCTTCGAAGCAATCACACCGCGCAAGCAATTTTTATTGCAGCGCGCGGCGTATGAATTTGTGAAACAAAACGACTTGCGACACTTGACCCTTCGTTTTGATGTTGCTGCTGTTATCGGGGTAAATGTTGAGGTGATCTTTGATGCATTGTCGTAACGGGATGCATTGTCGTAACGAGATGCATTGTCGTAAGGAGATTCAGTGGCGTTGCCAACATGCATGATGCCAATGGCGACGAAGATCTGGCGCTTGGCTTGGCACGGCCACAATGTGCCCCGTTGCTGGGGGAATAATGTTGTTGCACCCGGGGCAGATGTATTGCTTCACCGCTTGGTATGGCTGCACACGTCGCACCTCTACTTCGCCGTACAGCCCATCCCAAATATTCATGTGGCTAGCCGAGAAACGCCCACACGAGAAGTGCAAGTGCAATGACGATCGCCGATGTCACGAACCAGATGTCGGTCTTTCGCGCCACGCGACGTCGTTGAGGATCAAAGCCCATAGGTTAAGTATCGCGTTGAAATGTGTGAGCGCCAAGTTTCCTATCGATGTAGTGACTAGCGTCAAAGCGTGACTTCGTGGGCCACATACAGACAACGCGCACTCGCTTTTGCAATGGTTGCGTCGATCTTTGCCGCGGTGTGGTTGTCGGTCACCTCGCTTGCGGGGAATGCGGTGACCCCCTCCGAAGATTCAGTTTCCGTGGTCACCATCGCGCCCGCCACTTCAAATAGCACCACGACATCAACAACGCTCCCATCGGCAGCAACCACGGTCCCTCCTGGTTGTCCAGTGCCCCAGGAAGCGAGTGTGGTATTTCTTGGAACAGTGTCGTCAAGTGATGTCTCGACTGTCTCATTTGTTGTTGACCAGGTGCGGTATGGAACTTTAGAAACCGTGGTACCTGGGGCGACAGTGAGTGTTCGTTACGGGTCAGATGTCAAATACTTAGACGTGGGCAATCAATATCTCATTGGAGCAGTAATAGATCCGGCATCGTTGCAGTTGTCTTCCACTGTGCGTGACAATCCCAACATGTTTGGCGGCGCAGCAGTTGCTGGTGCAATTGAACAGGGACGTTGTCCCGCTCTCGAAGAAGCAGTTCGCACGTTGTGGCCAGATGGATCAAGTCTTGAATCTGGTGTGTTGACTCCGCTTTTGGAAAGTGGTGGACGCATTGCAATCGCAATCATTCTTCCTGCGATTCTCGGTTTTGTGTTGTTGCTTGCGCTTGTATGGATTAAGCGCGGAACGCAGAAGTAGCGTTTGCGCGCAGTTCATCTACTGCAGCTTTCAGTCCGCCGGGGTGTTTGTAGAGCGCACTTCCTGCAATCAGCACATTTGCTCCACTTGCGGCTGCACCTGACACGGTTGTGGCATTGATGCCGCCGTCAACTTCGACATTGACGACATCGCCAAGACCTGCTTTGGTGATCATGTCGCGTATCTGGCGAATCTTTGGTTCCATTGTTGCGATGTATTTCTGACCACCGAAGCCGGGGTTTACTGTCATCACAAGAACCATGTCAATGAGATCCAAGATGTTCTCTACTTCACTTGCTGGAGTATGTGGATTGAGCGCAACTGCGGCGTTAGCGCCAAGTGAACGGATGTTTTCGAGAGTGCGGTGCAAGTGGGTGCATGCTTCCACGTGCACGATGAGGCGTGAACAACCAGCAGAGATGTATTCCTTTGCCATGACATCGGGCGTGTACACCATGAGGTGGGCTTCAAACGGAAGTGTTGTGTAGGAACGAGTCGACGCGATGACATCGGGACCGAATGTGAGATTGGGAACAAATTGTCCGTCCATCACGTCCCACTGGATGAGGTCAACGCCTGCATCTTCTAAGGCTTTGACTTCTTCACCAAGGCGAGAAAAATCAGCGGGCAGTACCGATGGAGCGATTTGCAGCGGACACGTCACGTCGTCACCCTAGCCAAAGTGTTGCGTATGGCGCGTGTGAATTCACATACGCGAATACGATGTGTCGGTGAATCAGCCACTGCACACCGTGACAATCGACAAATTGGTTGCTGGTGGTGACGGACTTGCTCGACTCGACGATGGGCGAGTGGTGTTTATTCCCGATGTCATCGCGGGAGAGACCGTTCAGATCGAACTAGTGGAAACACGCCGTGATTTTGCGCGCGCTCGCCTCGTTGCAGTTGACGTGGCGGCCCCCACACGACGCATGCCTCCGTGTGTGTTTGTGAGCGAGTCATGTGGTGGATGCAATTGGCAACACATGGAAGAATCCGCTCAATTGCGTGTGAAGTCCGACATCGTGGTGGAAGCATTCGCTCGTACAGCACGACTTGATGTTGAAATCCACCGTCGCAAAGCGCTGCCAGACACTTCACGTCGCACAACGGTACGCATGATTGCTGACGACAGTGGCAAGTTGGGTTTTCGCAAGCGTGATTCTCACGACATGGTGTTGACGTCTGAGTGCATGGTGTCCCACGATCTCATTAATGCGTTTTTACATGAACCAGTTCTCGATGGCGCTGGAGAAATCACGATCAGAGTGGGCGCGCGTACCGGCGAGGTCGGAATGTGGTGTCATGAGGGACGTATTCGCGAAGGTGTGGGAACCCATGCCCAGCGCGGCCAACGAGCGCCAATTCATGAAGTGGTGCGCGACAACACGTATCGCGTCTCAATGTCGTCGTTTTTTCAATCCTCTCCGGAAGCAGCAGAACTTCTCGTCACAACTCTCGCAACCGATTTCGACTCCTTTGGCATCGAAGGCGGAACGCTGCTCGACGCGTACGGCGGTGTGGGGCTTTTTAGTAAAGCGTTCGCCACCCGTTTCGACGAATTGTATTTAGTTGAATCAAATCCGCAGGCTTGTCGCGATGCTGTCCACAATCTCGAGGACTGCGCCGCGACAATCGAGGAAGTCGCATTTGAACATTGGGATCCGGTAGACGTCGACGTGGTAATCGCTGACCCATCGCGAGATGGTCTCGGCAAGCTCGGTGTCGCGACCTTGCTGGCAGTGGATGCCCCCGTCATTGCATTGGTGAGTTGTGATGCAGTTGCTGGCGCGCGTGATGTGTCGATGCTGATAAAGGGCGGCTATGACCTTGACCGTGTCTCGGTCCTCGACATCTTCCCAAACACTCATCATGTGGAAGTAGTGAGCATTCTCACAAAATGATTCTTTGAATAAATCAGAGAAAAGTAGGCGAAATGGTGCGCCCTCTGGGGCTCGAACCCAGGACCTGCGGATTAAGAGTCCGTTGCTCTACCAACTGAGCTAAAGGCGCATGTGCGTAAAGCAGTCTAGGGTGCGCATCGCTATTCCCAAGAAGTGCTGTGTTGATAAAACAAAACGCGGTGACTCTGTGCTGATTAGTTCAGACACAGAGCCACCGCGTAGTGGGGTGATCGAGGGGACTTGAACCCCCGGCCTTCAGGGCCACAACCTGACGCTCTAACCAGGCTGAGCTACGACCACCATGTGGAAAAGACATTTTGCCACAGCATTGAGTGTGAACCAACTCGCATTTTGATTAGTGCGATAACCTGTGGTTAAACCGGTATACGGAGTTGATAACGATGGCGGCGACTACAACGACGCATCATCTGGCAGAAAAAGCCAAATTGATAACGCAACGAGAGTTGCAGACCTACAAAGAGCGAACCAAAGGTTCGCAGGTGGCGACGGAGCGAGCGCGAAAAGTGCTCCCACTTGGAGTCCCGTCCAGTTTCCAGGCATACGACCCGCATCCGATTGTGGTGCGTCGTGCGCAAGGGTCGTGGATGGAAGACGTTGATGGCAATCGCTACACCGACTACGACATGGGTTTTGGTGCGTTGTTTGCTGGCCACCTTCATCCAATTGTCCGAACGGCAATCGAACAGCAATTAGATAACGGAACATTGTTTGTCACACCATGTGAAGCAAACGCGGAAGTTGCCGAACTTTTGGCGGCGCGTTACAACTTGCCGATGTGGCGTTTTACAAACTCTGGTACTGAAGCAACGATGGATGCAATTCGTGTCGCACGTGGCATCACCGGGCGCGACAAGATTGTAAAAGTAGAGGGCGGATACCACGGTCATCACGATGAAGTGATGATCTCAATGAAGCCACCGGTCGACCAAGCTGGCCCTGCCGATAATCCCATTGCCTATCCGCAAACAGCGGGCATCACTGCGTCGGTGTTGGCGGACACAATCGTTATTCCATACAACGATGCCGAAGCATTAGAGCGTGCATTGAAAAATGGTGACGTCGCGGCGTTCATTGTTGAACCCGTCATGGAAAACATCGGCATCTGTTTGCCGCAACCTGGCTACCTCGAAGCGGTACGAGAGATCACGAATCGCTACGGAACCAAGTTGATTTTCGATGAAGTAAAAACAGGCATTACCGCTGGCTGGGGTGGCGCAACGGGTGTACTCGGTGTGCAACCTGACCTCGTGTGTCTTGCAAAGAGCATCGGTGGTGGTTTACCCATTGGCGCATTTGGTGGCACGCAAGAGTTGATGGATCAGATTACGGCGGGTCGTGTGTTGCACCTTGGTACATACAACGGCAACCCTCTCTGCATGGCTGCAACAAAAGCGGTGCTTGCAGATGTATGTACACCGGAAGTCACTGCCGAGGTGGTGGAGCGCAACGACATGCTGGTGAAAGCGTGCGCCGACATCATTGAAAATGCGGGCCTACCCGCACACACGGTGTCATTTGGTGCAAAAGGTTGCGTGACATGGGCGCGCGAACAAATTCGCAACTACCGCGATTACAAAGCAACAGATTTTGACTTGGCGTTTGCGCAATGGATGCACGGTATTAACCGAGGCATTTTGTTGCCACCAGGTTTAGATGAGCAGTGGTTGATCTCTGTGATGCACTCTGAAGATGATGCGATGCGATATGCTCGCGTCTTCGGAGAATTCGTTGATGAACTCACACACTGAAAAATCCATTCTCATGCATCCACGGCCAGGGTTGGTCACAATGATTTTTCGTGGTCTTTTCAAACGTTGCGCATGGTGCGGAGGCAAGCGCGCATTTTTCACCGGCTTTTTCAAAAAAGGTGAGCGTTGCAACACATGTGGCTTGAGTTGGCAACGCAACTTGGAGGGGTTCGAACTAGGTGCGGCCGCCATGGGTGTGTTCCTCACCTTCGGACCCATCATCTTGTGGATGGTGTTGTCGCTTGTATTTGGGGTTGAACTTGTCCCGCTTCTCATCGTGGCTGCAGCTCTTGCGGTGTTTGTTCCGATCTTCACGTATCCACTCACATACACGGTGTGGTTTGGTGTGTACTTATTCATGAATGAACCTGAGCCCGAAGAGTTGGCCGACGCTGCGCGATGGCTTGAGTCCCAGTCGAACGTTTGAGGCGTCGGTCCATCGGGCTTCTTCTTCACTGAGACACCCCCTGTCTATGGTGCGTTTGCGCGGTGCCACGGTGATCCACTCCAGCCCCACATTGGCTCTGCGCCCGCCGAGAGGTCTGTACGACCAGCAGATAGCTGACCAGACAGATGAATTTGGCGGAAATGCTTGACCGAACATCTGTTCGTAAGTACAGTCAACTCAACCTCAGTGAAAGGCACATCAACATGACCGGAATGACTCCAGAACGCGACAAAGCCCTCGATGCGGCACTCAGCCAGATCGACAAGCAATATGGCAAAGGCTCCATCATGCGGATGGGCGAAAAGGGTTCGATGGCAATCGAGTCGGTGCCCACCGGTGCGTTGCCCCTCGACTTAGCGCTTGGTGTTGGCGGTTTGCCACGTGGTCGCGTCGTTGAGATCTATGGCCCCGAGTCATCAGGTAAATCAACCTTGGCAATGCACGTTGTTGCTGAAGCACAACGAAACGGTGGCATCTGTGCCTACATCGACGCCGAGCATGCAATGGACCCCGTCTATGCAAAGGCAATCGGAGTTGACATTGATCAACTTCTGATCTCACAACCTGACACCGGTGAACAAGCACTCGAAATTGCCGACATGTTGATTCGCTCAGGCGCGCTCGATGTTATTGTTATCGACTCTGTTGCTGCACTAACCCCACGTGCTGAAATTGAAGGCGACATGGGCGATAGCCACATGGGACTTCAAGCACGTCTGATGAGCCAAGCGTTGCGCAAGATCACTGCAAACCTCAACAAATCAAAGACAATTTGTATTTTCATCAACCAGCTGCGCGAAAAAATTGGTGTCATGTTCGGTTCACCGGAAACAACACCCGGTGGTCGCGCACTCAAGTTCTACTCGTCGGTGCGTCTCGACATTCGTCGTATTGAATCCATCAAAGACGGAGCGGAAGTCGTGGGTGCACGCACCCGCGTGAAAGTGGTGAAGAACAAAGTGTCACCACCATTCCGTCAGGCCGAGTTCGACATCATGTACGGCAAGGGCATCAGCCGTGAAGGTGCACTTCTTGATTTGGCGGTTGAAATGGAAATTGCCAAGAAATCAGGTGCATGGTTCACCTACGAAGGTGAGCAGCTCGGTCAAGGTCGTGAAAACTCAAAGAACTTCCTCACGGCACATCCAGAAATCATGATGGAGATTGCCGAGAAGATCCGCGATAAGGCAGGGCTCAATGGCGTGGTGGAGGCAGAAGAGTTCTCCGAAGCCGATGAAGAGCCCATCGAACTCGACTAGCTCCTCGGGCAAATTGCCTGTATAAGTTTTCCATAATCTCTCCACTTGAGAACCTCGTAAAGAGCCGGACCTGTTCATATAGGTCCGGCTCTTAGGTTAAATTCGCATTCGGATTCATTCGAGAATTCGCTCGAATGCCTCACCACGGAAAAGATGGGGGACCGATGAAATTCGGGGGCAAGGTCATCGCGGTGGTTGCTGCGTTGGGACTCATGGTGACGCCACTGTCACCACTTAATAACGCAGACGTACTTACAGTTCAAGCGGCATCACCGCCTGATACGGGAATGCCAGACCAATCTTCATTGGATAACTCGACGGATCCCAATGTAGGGAATTGGACCAATATGCAGGGTGGCTTGGCGTCGCGACCTTACGTCACAAAACTTTCGGTAATCAACAATGGAGTTTCAACTGACATCATCACGGATGGTAAACCGACTGCTGATCTAAACGTTCCTGTCGGTCGAGTTGCGGTAGCAATTGCTCCATTTAACTTATGTCGTACGGGTCAGCAACCCACACAAGGCGTTTGTTACAGCACACCGAACAGGATCGGTGTATCTGTTGGATTTCAGACACTCTCGCCAACCGCTCAGAATCCAATCGGTCAATTAGGGTACGACTTTGCGAATACTGGTAGTACACAGTTACTTACTGCGGTCAACGAGAACACCGAATTTGACATCACGTTGAATCTCAACACGTTAGGTAAGACTCTGCGTTGGACGTGGGCGAACGGTATTCCTACATACTGGAATACGGCAAATCTTGGTCAAGAAAACGCCACTTTACGTATTCGATTGAAGCCGACGTATCAACCGATTGTTATATCCGGGGGACAACAAGTTGGATGTAGTCAAGTTCCAGTCGAAGCTTGTCAGTACACACAAAACACCCATGAAGCATTGTCCGCTAATTTGGTCTTGAGTCTGGACACAACAAATGACCCGATCTTTACGGGGGCCTTGTTCGCAAGTAGTCGTTCATACATGGGATCGCTATTAACAGTGCCTTCACAACCGGGTGTACCACCACAGTTGACGTATGGCGTCTCGGCGCCACTTACATGGAGTGATGGCACGCAAAATGTGTCGCAGATGACTGCCGTTCTTAGCGATGCAGCCATATTGAATTTCTTCGGTGCAACTCCCGAAGTAGCTGCGACGACTGAATTTGCATCGGCAGCGCTTGCGTTACAGAGAACCGATGGCGGGAGCTCAGGAACGCCTACATGGACACGCTGGACTGCAGCATCGCAAGGAACTGATGGCTGGTTAGTCACCATTCCTGAAATTCGATTTGCAGCAGCTGCTGCCTCATCGGGTGTTCAAACAATGGCCAATGCAGTCGCACCCGCTTCGTTCAAGGTAAAGACTCGCACAACTGTGAAGATCCAACGAAAGAATGTTGGGAAATCAATGACATTGACCGTAACTGCGAAAGCAAGGACATGTAAGCGGTCTACGTGTCGGATAGTTGTCCGATCCATCAGTTCAAAGTACGGAACATCTGGTCGGAACGTTAAGACCGTAAACATCGCGAAGAAGTCGCAGTCGGTAACAGCAACCATTGCAATAAAGAACGGCTCGAAACAGTCCCTCTCCGTCATGGTGCAGTCGAAGAAGAGCGGTAAGTGGGCTTATGTTGCGTCCGGCGTCACCACGCCGTAACGCTGTTACGTCCTAGATAGCCTGAGGGGATTGTGAGTACCACATCCCCTCAGGGCGATCATCAGGAAACGGGTACGGGGCTGTCTGAGGGCGTGCCTCGGTACATCGTGCACACCTTCGGGTGCCAGATGAACGAACACGATTCTGAGCGCATCTCGGGTCTTTTGGAAGCCGATGGATACGGTCGCGTTGAACATCAAGACGATGCCGATGTGGTGGTTCTGAACACCTGTTGTATTCGAGAAAACGCCGACAATAAGTTGTATGGCACTCTCGGGTGGTTAAAGACCTGGAAAGACGAACGCCAGGGTCGCCAAATTGTGGTGGCGGGGTGTCTGTCTCAAAAAGACAAATCGGTCGTGCAAGATCGTGCTCCGTGGGTCGACGTCGTGATGGGAACACACAACGTTCATCGCACCACTGATCTGTTAGACATCGCGCGTACACGTGGGCCAGTGACAGAGATTCTTGAAGAAGCCGTCATCGATGATCACGCATTGTTCCCCAGTGCGTTGCCGGTGCGTCGTGAGACAACCTTCACCGCATGGGTGACGGTGCAAATTGGCTGCGACAACACGTGCGCGTTTTGCATCGTTCCAACGGTGCGTGGGAAAGAAATCAGTCGTCCCTTTGCCGACATTGTTGATGAAGTGCGTTCACTTGCACAACAGGGCGTCACTGAAGTGACACTGCTTGGACAAAACGTCAACAGTTATGGCCGTGACCTCGCTATCGCTGCTCGTCATGCCGGTGAAGATGTGAAGGCGCGTCCAATGTTTGCCCAACTTCTTTGCGAGGTGGGCACCGTGCCCGGGATAGAACGAGTGCGCTACACCAGTCCTCACCCCAAAGACATGCGCCGCGACGTATTGGAAGCAATGGCGCAAACACCTACGGTATGTGAAAACTTGCATTATCCGTTGCAGGCGGGAAGTGATCGTGTACTCGCATTAATGCATCGCGGCTACACAGCAGATCGGTATCTCGAACGCTTGCGCGAAGCACGACAGTTGATCCCAGATCTCTCTGTCACCACAGACATCATCGTCGGATTTCCCGGTGAAACAGAAGACGATTTTGTGCACACGCTGGAAGTGTCGGCAGAAGCAGATTTCGATTCTGCATACACGTTTATTTTTTCTCCTCGCGAGGGAACAGAAGCCGCCCAAATGGTCGATCACTTTGTTGACCCGGCAGTGATTGCCGAGCGTTTTGAGCGTTTGCGTGCAGTTGTCGAGCGCAGCGCGTTGTTGAAACACCAAGCACGTGTTGGACGCATCGAAGAAGTTGTCGTCGAAGGACCGAGCAAACGAAACGAAGGCGTGTTTTCTGGTCGGACGCGCCAAAACAAGTTGGTGCACTTTCCATCAAAGACACCGCTGCGCCCCGGAACCTTTGCTTTGGTGGAAATCACTCGTGGAGCACCTCACTTTCTTGAAGGCGTTCTCATTGAAGTGACGCGTGAGGCAACACACCGCATCCGCATTCCCGTGAGTGCGGGCTAGATCATTTGATGTTGCCGCCTGTCATCGTGCTTGGTTGCACGGCCAGTGGGAAAAGCGATGTGGCAATGGAGGTTGCGTCCTCTTCTGCAACACCGGTGCACATCGTTGCCGCAGATGCCATGCAGGTGTATCGACGCATGGACATTGGCACCGCAAAGCCAACGGTGGAAGATCAACAGCGGGTGCCGCACCACTGTATTGATCTCGTGGAACCGACGGATCGTTTCACTGTCGCGGCGTATCTTGAACATGCTCAGAAATCGTTTGCAGAAATTGATGCAATTGGTGGGCGGGCACTTGTGGTGGGCGGAACCGGTTTGTATGTGAGTGCAATCGTTGATGGATTGTCGATGCCTGGTGAATGGCCAGAGATTCGTATTGAATTAGAGAACAACCCCAACACAGCGGAACTGTATGGCGAACTTGTATCTCGTGACCCGCGTGCAGCCGAGAAGATGGAACCAAATAACAGACGACGCATTATTCGCGCACTTGAAGTGTGTCGGGGAAGCGGAACCACGTTTAGTTCGTTTGGGCCGGGTCTTGATCAATTTCCCGCAACCGACATCACGATGATTGGCATCCGATGGTCTCGTGAAGCGTTGGGGCGCCGTATTGAGACCCGTGTGCATGCGATGGTGGCGGCCGGGCTCGTTGATGAGGTGCAGTCACTGGTGGCAGCACCGGGGGGATTATCTGCAACAGCTGCACAGGCGTTGGGGTATAAAGAAGTCATCGCGTACCTCAACGGCGAGGTCACGTTGGACGAAGCCATCGAGATGGTGGTGCTACGGACGCGTCAATTTGCAGTGAGACAAGAACGCTGGTTTCGTCGTGACCCACGAATCACCTGGATCGACATCGACGATGACGCCCATAGCGCTGTTCCAAAAGTCGCCCCTGTCGTTACTGCTTCTTTGTCATAGTCTGCATGTATCTATGAAATGGTCACTGACAAAACACCACGGTCTGGGAAATGACTTCCTGGTGTTTGACCGCACCCAAGGAGTTCCAGCACAACCGTGGCCTGACTTGGCAGTGCAGTGGTGTGATCGTCGCACAGGTATCGGCGCCGATGGCCTGTTGCTTCTTGATCGCGTAGATGAACACACACTCGGGATGGAGTTGTATAACGCCGACGGCTCGCGCGCCGAGATGAGCGGAAATGGCATTCGGTGTTTGACACAAGCTGCATACATCGCAGATCGTTGTGCGGGCCCACATGAGTATTCGGTGTTTACCGACGCTGGCGTGCGCGTAGTGGAAGTGTTGGGTGAATCATCTCATGACCTTCACACCTTGCACGTAGAAGTGCATATGGGATCTGTCGATACGTTGCCTGAGCCAGACAATTGGGCATCACTGCAATGTCATCCGGATCGTCCCGTGCGCCATGTGTCGTTGGGGAATCCCCATTCGGTGGTTGGTGTCGAAAATGTTCGTGAAGTAGATCTTGAGTTGCTGGGGTTGAAGGTGCCACAGATCAATCTGGAAATCATCGAACCAGGCCCCGAACAACATGCGATCACGTTGCGCGTACACGAACGCGGGGCTGGCATCACCATGGCATGTGGCACCGGTGCGTGTGCAGGAGCTGAAGCAGCGATTGCGTGGGGGCTGGTACCGGGAAGTGTCGAGGAAGTGTTGGTGCACATGGATGGCGGTGATGCACGCGTACGCATTGATCGCGAGAATCGCTCCGCGGTGCTTATTGGGCCAACAACATTTGTGGCAACAGTTGTGGTTGAGGCGTGAGTAATCCGTACCAGGAAGCCCTTGGACAGACGCTCATTGAGCGCACATTCCGTGAACGCATCGTGCTAGTGGGAGTTACGTTGCACGGTCAAAGCGATGAAGACACTGAAGAAGGACTCGACGAGCTGACTCTTCTTATCGACACGGCAGGTGCAGACGAAGCAGCACGTGTGACACAACGCCGCGATGTTCCCGACTCTGCGTGGTACATCGGCAAAGGCAAAGTTGATGAGTTGCGCGATGTGTGTTTGGCCGTCGACGCCGACACCGTGGTGTTTGATGCCGAGTTATCACCGGGTCAGCAATACAACCTCGAAAAAGCACTTGGTCGTACCGCGCTTGATCGCACTGCGGTGATTCTCGACATCTTTGCCCAAAACGCGCATACGCAAGAAGGCAAGGCGCAAGTGGAACTTGCGTTGTTGCGTTATCGCTTACCGCGATTGCGCCGTGGTATTTCAGGAGCAATGTCGCAGCAAGGTGCTGGTATCGGTACGCGAGGTCCCGGTGAAACACGATTAGAAGTTGATCGTCGTCGCATTATGCGTCGCATCACCAAACTGGAACATGATCTCAAAGACCTACAACGCACTCGTCAATTGCAGAGAAAAAGTCGCTCGCGTAGCGGACTGTCGTCGGTGGTCATTGTGGGGTACACAAACGCTGGCAAATCCACTTTGTTGAATTCTCTCACTAAGGCTGGTGTGCTCACAGAGAACAGATTGTTCGCAACTCTTGATCCCACCACGCGACGTCTTGCTCTACCTGGTGGTGAACCAGTGCTGTTAACAGACACCGTGGGCTTTGTGCGCAAGTTGCCGCACGGTTTGATTGAAGCATTTAAAAGCACGCTAGAAGTGGCGGGCGAGGCCGACATGCTGATCCATGTTGTTGATGCAAGTGCACAGTATCCCGATCATCAGATCGATGCGGTGCGCGAAGTGTTAACCGAAATCAACGCCGACCAAGTTCCTGAGTTCATTGTGTTTAACAAAAGTGACTTGGCTGAAGATGCCGTTCCGGATTTATTGCGCGACTACGAAGGATCAGTGGCGGTGTCTGCGCTCACGGGGGAAGGCCTCGACGTGTTGTTGCGCACCATTGGTGATCGCATTCGTTCGCTCGCCAAGGTCACCGAGCTTGTGATTCCCTTCGACAGGGGAGATGTGTTGGCATCGGTGCACCGAGAAGGTGAAGTGGTCTCGACAGAAGAAGCAGAGGGCGGCATGCGTATTCGTGCACGTCTCTCTGAAGCATCTGTTGGGCGCCTGCGCGAGTTTGTGGTGTCCGATGCGTGGGGACAAGGATAGAAACACCATGTCAGACCGTGATCAACAAGGTTTTGTTCCACCGCCATATCCCTATGACCGCCTCGATGCATTTGCGGCACTTGCACGTGACCACGAAGGCGGCATCGTCGATTTATCCATCGGTACACCCTGTGATCCACCGCCAGACGCTGTGATCACCGCGTTGTCATCATCCAATAGCGAACGTGGATATCCCGCAAGCATCGGATCTGAAGCATTGCGTCGTTCCATTGCGCGGTGGATGGCGCGCCGTTTTGCAATAGACATGCCGACGTCTCACATCGCAGCCTGTATTGGCACAAAAGAGTTTGTCGCAACTACTCCGCAATACATGAAATTGCGTCGCCCTCATCGGGACACGGTGTTGTTTCCGGCGGTGTCGTATCCCACGTACGAGATGGGTGCAACACTTGCGGGATTACGTGCGGTGCCAGTTCCCAGCAAGGCTGATGGCACTTTGGATCTTGGTTCTGTTTCAGAAAGTGATACCCAGCGCGCATTGTTGTTGTGGGTCAATAGCCCGAGCAATCCAACGGGATCACTTGATGATCTTGGTGCTGCTGCAACGTGGGGTCGCACACATGGTGTGCCCGTATTTTCTGATGAGTGTTACACCGAATTCACTTGGTCGGGTCCGTCACAGTCAATTTTGCAACACGGAATAGACGGGGTTGTTGCAGTGCATTCGTTGTCGAAGCGATCAAACTTGGCAGGAGTGCGCGTTGGCTTTTATGCAGGTGATGCCGACATTGTGGAGTATTTAAAAGAAGTACGTAAACACGCTGGTTTCATGGTGCCGGGACCAGCGCAAGCAGCTGGAGTCGCAGCATTAGATGACGACGAACATGTTCGTGTTCAGCGTGAGCGTTACATGTCGCGATTACGACTTATGTCCGACGTGTTGTCACAGTGGTCTGGCTATGAGTTTCCGATGCCAGACGGTGGTTTTTATTTGTGGGCCGACGTGGGTGATGCATGGCAGTTCGCAGAACGTTTAGCACGCGACGGCGGAGCGCTGGTGAGTCCAGGAGACTTCTATGGCGCGGGTGGCTCTTCACATGTGCGAGTAGCAGTGGTGCAACCCGATTCCGCGCTACAACGTGTGGCACAACGTTTGTCAGTGCGCTAGCGCTGCAGCCGCTAGACGTGACTTTGAGATGCGTCTACAGACGGCGTAAGACGGTGACGACTTTGCCGTACACCGATACTTCGTCAGAGCGGAACTTCATTGGCTCCATCGAGGGGTTCGCCGGTACGAGCGTGACGTTGTCGCCCGAGCGCTTGTAGGTCTTGACGGTTGCTTCATCGCCGGGGATGCCCGCAACGATGATGTCGCCGTTATCGGCAACTTTCTGTTCACGAGCAACCACATAGTCGCCATCCAAAATGCCAGCATCGATCATGGAGTCTCCACGCACGCGCAACATAAACAGATCGCCTTCGCCGGTGAAATCGGTGGGAAGAGGAATGAGATCTTCCACGTTTTGTTGTGCCAACACGTTGGTGCCGGCCGCAACATCGCCAATAAGTGGCACGTGACGCGCGGGTCGTCGTTCCATGGCGATACCTGAGTTGGTGTCGAAGCGCACTTCCATTGCGCGGGGCTTCGTGGGGTCGCGACGCAGATACCCGAGCTTTTGCAGGGTGGCCAAGTGGCTGTGCACGGTGGCGGGGGAGTTGAGACCTACGGCCTCACCGATCTCGCGGACACTTGGCGGATAGCCGCGCTCTTGCATGCTGGCCTCGATGACCTCGAGGATTTCGCGCTGGCGGGCGGTGGGTGTGGTGTCAGACATAGGGGGAATCGTACATGCGTTCGTGGGATAAGGCAAACATTTGTTCGTGGAACAAATGTTCGGGAAAAGTCTTGACAACGAACAGATGTTCGGGAAAACTATCGAACACCCGTTCGCTACGGTCAGAACCAACATAACCGCCCAGCCCCACAACCCCTGAAAATTAACGATTTTCTCTCACGTTCAAAAAGGACACATCATGACCGCAATTATCGATCCACTCCACATCCCATCGATCCGCACTCAGCGATTGACCTCTCACAGCATGACCTCCCCGAGAACGGTCTCCCCAAGAGTGGTCTCGCACGGCACTGTGTCAGCTCGCCATCGCTCCACGGCGTCGGTGTATCGACGCCGTCGCATGATGGTGGGCGGCGCGCTTGCCGTCGCTGTTATGAGTGCTGTCACCCTTGCCATGGGTACTTCCGCAATTGCCAATGAGCCGGGCGTGGGCAACCAATCTGCCCCACGCGCCATTGTCGTGCAACAAGGCGACACCTTGTGGGAGATTGCGCGGCGCATCGCGCCAAGTGGCAACATCAGCAACTTGGTTGATGAACTCGTGCGTATCAATGGTGCCGACCTTCAAGTTGGACAAATCATTCGCGTTCCATAAGTCACAGTCCACTTACGGAATGTAAAAAGAAACAGCGCCTTGTGTCGGCGCCGCCTATAAATGGCGGTTTATAGTGAGATCGATGCGCTGTCCGGTTTGTCATCATGACGACACAAAGGTTGTCGATTCTCGTGCCGCTGATGATGGTGCGTCTATTCGTCGCCGTCGCGAGTGTCTCGAGTGCACCTACCGGTTCACCACGTACGAGCGCCTCGAAAATGCGCCGCTGATGGTAGTGAAGAACTCGGGTCGTCGGGCTCCTTTTGATCGAGACAAAGTCGTGAGTGGTGTGCAGTCTGCATGTAAGGGTCGCCCTGTTGAATCCGAACAGATCGAGGCTCTGGCGGAGTCGGTAGAAGACGAAGTGCGTACTTTGGTGAAGTCGGGCGAGATTGTTACGACGTCACTCATTGGCCACATGGTGCTTGAGCGTTTGCGCGGTCTTGATGAAGTCGCGTATGTGCGTTTTGCGAGTGTCTACAAAAACTTCCACGATGCAGCAGACTTCCGCCGCGAGTTAGCACTCCTTAAGCAAAATTAGACACTGCGTAAGCAGAATTAGATCTGTTGCTTGCTGCGTTCATAACGTGCAAACAAAAAATCACCGTCACGACACAGTTGTGTAAGTTTAAAACGTCGAAATTGCGGCATTGCGTTTTGTTGACGACGTGATGTGATTGCCGATCCACCCTTGCCAACAAATGGAGACATGGTGAGGTTGATTGCATCAACGAGATCATGCTGCAAAAGTGATGCGTTGAGGTCTGGACCGCCTTCAACGTGAATCACACGAGCGTTCAATTCGGTACGAAGTTGTTGAATGATTGATGCGAGATCAACCTCTATCTTGCCCGCGCGAAACATGCGCACTGACGTATCTGGTGCGTCAACCGTTGTGGCCAGCATTCCCCAACCAGATGTAAATAACGGACTGTCAAAGTCGAGAGCACACGACCGTGTAACCACCACGATTGGTAACGGTGCGCGTACAGGTGCTTTGTATTGTTCGGCGCGCACTGTGCCGGCACCCACCAGAACCACGTCAGCGTGGCTGCGCAATGTGAGGAACACCTCTTGGTCGATAGGTCCACCGAGGGGTCCCGATCGTCCCGCCACATCCGTGACGCCGTCTGGGGTTGAGATCATGCATAACTCCACCGATACGTTGGTGCTACGTGAAAATGTCATGGCATCTTGCACTGACACGTCGACAACGTCGTCTAGGGCGTTGGTGCCCGAAGTACTTCTGGCATCACGGCGAAAGAGACGTTGCACGTGTTCAGTGTAGGAAGTGGCATAGTAGTTACATGAGTAGCGACGCCAATCGGGTTGTGTACAGGACATGTCCACTATGTGAGGCCACGTGTGGCCTAGAGATCACAGTGAATCCATCACATGAAGTGGTGCGCATTCGTGGTGATCAAGACGACGTTTTTAGCAAGGGCTTTATTTGTCCGAAGGGAAGTTCGCTTAAACAGCTTCACGAGGACCCAGACCGTTTACGTCTGCCGATGGTGAAACGCGATGGCAGACATGTTGAGGTGTCGTGGGATGAAGCTTGGAATGTGGTGCACGATGGATTCGCACGCGTAATCAACACCCACGGTCGAGACGCACTTGCGACGTACACAGGAAACCCGAATGCTCACAATTTGTCGGCGATGTTGTACACCGGCAACGTCGTTCGTGCTGCAGGTACGCGTAATCGTTTTAGTGCGGCAACAGTCGATCAAATGCCGATGCATGTTGCCGCTGGTTACATGTTTGGCTTGCCAGTGAACATTCCTGTTCCTGATCTTGACTACACCGATTATTTGTTGATCGTGGGCGCAAACCCGTATGCATCCAATGGCAGTTTGTGCACGGCGCCTGATTTCCCTGGTCGTATCGAAGCAATTCGTGCCCGTGGTGGGAAAGTGGTGGTCGTTGATCCGCGTCGTACGCGTACCGCCCAAGAAGCAGATGAATGGTTGGCAATTCGACCCGGCACAGATGGGTTGCTGTTAGCGGCTCTCGCACATGTGTTGTATGAGGAAAATCTTGCAACGGTGGGTGAGCACTTAGAGGGTCATGTCAATGGCTTTGATGAATTGCGAGATGCGCTAGCTCCGTTTTCACCAGAAGCGGTAGCGGACGCAACAGGAATTAGTGCAACAACAACACGAACGATTGCGCGTGAACTTGCACACGCTCCAACGGCAGCGGTGTATGGCCGCATCGGTGCAAACGTAGTGGAGTTCGGTACCACGCAGGCATGGCTGGTGTTTGTTCTCAACACATTGACCGGCAACCTTGACCGTCGCGGAGGTGCCATGTTTGCACTTCCTGCAGCAGGTGGGGCAAACACTGGCGGTACCTCGCGTACAAGTGCAACGGCTAACGACCCTGCAAAAGTGAAGAAAGGTAAGGGTTTTTCCATTGGCCGTGGCTCAACACGTGTGCGCAAACTCCCCGAAGTAATGGGTGAGTACCCCGTAGCTGCATTGGCAGAAGAAATTCTCACACCTGGCGATGGACAGATTCACGCGCTTATTACGCTCGCGGGTAATCCGGTGGTGTCAACTCCGAACGCACAACAACTTGACGCCGCGTTGTCCTCGCTTGAGTTCATGGTGAGTGTTGATTTGTATCTCAATGAAACAACACGACACGCTGATGTGATCTTGCCGTCGCCATCACAATTGCAACGCGATCACTTCGATGTATTGCTCATGCAATTCGCTGTGCGAAATGTTGCGAACTACAGCACCGCAGCATTGCCTCTAGAAGACGGTCAGCCCGATGAATGGGAAGTTCTAGCAAAACTGGCAGGCATTTTGCAATCACTAGATGTTGATGTTGATCCGCAAAAAGTAGATGATGACATTTTGATGTCACTCATCACCAAAGCAACCGAAATGCAGTCTTCTCCTCTATTTGGACGCGATCCAAAAGACATTTTCGCAGCTGTGAATTCAACAGGGGTGCGTGGACCTGCGCGTCGACTTGATGTGATGTTGCAGACGGGACCATACGGTGCAGGTTTTGGTGCCGACCCAGATGGATTGTCGCTTCAAACATTGTTAGATAACCCACACGGTGTTGACCTTGGACCTTTACAGCCACGTTTGTTCGACATCTTGCGTACTGAATCGGGCAAAGTGGAAATGGCGCATCCCATTTTGGTGAATGACTTGCAGCGACTTGCTCGCACTATCGATGCACCACATGATCAGTTACTGCTTGTTGGTCGACGACATCTCAAGACAAACAACTCGTGGATGCACAACATCCGAGTGCTCACCAAGGGCAACGTGTCGTGCACGCTGCAGATGAACCCCGTGGATGCCGCCAACGCCGGACTGAAGAATGGAGCTCTGGCCAAAGTGGCGAGTCGAGTGGGAGAGGTGATCGTTCCCGTAGAGGTCACAGACGACATTCGCGAGGGCGCGGTCAGCTTGCCCCATGGCTGGGGCCACAATGTCGAGGGCACCCGGTTGAAAGTCGCAGCCGAAAAGGCGGGTGTGAATAGCAACGTGCTATCTGATCACGAAGCGATCGACCCGTTGTCGGGGACGTCTGTCTTAAACGCAATTCCTGTCAGGGTTTCAGCGGTTTCGGCCTGAACGAAGCTCGATAAAAAATACACTCTGTTGAGTACAACATTGCCACTGAGGTGAGTTGTCCACAGCAACGAAGTGTCTACCCACAGGTCGTCCACACCCTAAAAGCGCAGTATTCACAAGGGTTTCCCCAAATAATTTCAGCAATTCACATAGTTGTCCACTTCCAATTCACAGGGCCACAGCCGTACCCTTTGACGTGTGATCGTTCGTAGCGGGGAACCATGGCAGTCGTGGGGCTGGGCCGTCCTGAACCTGTGGTGCCCTGCTGCGAGCGCGTCTACAAAGAAATATCTCGACAATCGTTGACATGGGTGTAACTACAGTGCTGTAATCTCTCAACCGGTTGTGGCGTAAGCCGCCATCGGGGCAAAAAACCACAACATATTGTGTTTGGGATCCACATAGGGTCGTAAGTGCAGGTGTGGATTTTGTATCGAACGCCATCCATCTCACGATCTGCTCCCACAAAGGGCACTAGGAAAGAAAAGCCACCATGTCTCTCGCACCCGACCGACTCACTATTGGAATCCGCCGCCACTTCACAACCCCAGGTGTTCATCCCTACGACGAGCTCACATGGGAGCGTCGCGATGCGCGCATCACAAACTGGAAAGACGGCACTGTTGCCTTCGAACAATTGGGAGTCGAGTTCCCTGTTGGTTGGTCATTGAACGCAACGAACATTGTTGCGCAGAAATATTTCCGTGGTACTCCTGGAACACCAGAGCGCGAGAACTCCATGCGTCAAGTTGTCGACCGCGTCGCCGACACGATCACCGATTGGGGTATTGAGGGTGGATACTTCGTCGACACAGAAGAAGCAGAGGCGTTCCGCAACGAATTGAAGTACATCTTGGTCACTCAGCGAGCTGCGTTTAACAGCCCTGTGTGGTTCAACATTGGTGTGAAGGGTGTTCCACAGCAAGCAAGTGCATGTTTCATCTTGTCGGTGGAAGACACTATGGCCGACATTCTCAACTGGTACCGCGAAGAAGGAATCATCTTCAAAGGCGGATCAGGTTCTGGTATCAACTTGTCGCGCATTCGCTCCAGCGCTGAACAACTAAATGGTGGTGGTACCGCATCTGGTCCGGTGTCGTTCATGCGCGGTGCGGACGCATCTGCAGGGACCATCAAGTCAGGTGGCAAGACTCGTCGCGCCGCAAAGATGGTCATCTTGAATGTTGATCACCCAGACGTTGAAGAGTTCATTTGGTGCAAAGTGAAAGAAGAGCGCAAGGCTCGCGTGTTGCGTGACGCCGGTTTCGACATGGATCTCGATGGTTCAGACTCATTTAGCATCCAGTACCAAAATGCAAACAACAGTGTGCGCGTCACTGACGAATTCATGAACGCAGTTGTTGAAGATCGCGATTGGAACCTCAACGCGGTCACCGATGGTCGTGCAGTGAAAACAATGAAAGCCCGCGATCTGTGGCGTCAAATTGCACAAGCATCATGGGAGTGCGCCGATCCCGGTCTTCAATTCGATACGACCATTAACAAGTGGCACACCGCTCACGCAACAGGTCGTATCAATGGTTCGAACCCATGTTCTGAATACATGCACATCGACGACTCAGCGTGCAACCTTGCCTCCATCAACTTGTTGAAGTTCCTCGATGAAAATGATCACTTCGATGTCGATGCATACAAGCACACCGTGCAGACCATTTTCACCGCACAGGAAATTTTGGTAGGCCGTGCTGATTACCCAACAGAGGCAATTGGCGACAACAGCCGCAAGTTCCGTCAGCTCGGCATTGGCTACGCAAACGTTGGCGCATTGTTGATGGCTCTGGGTTTTGCATACGACAGCAAAGAAGGACGCGCATGGGCAGCAGCTCTCACGTCACTGATGACCGGTCACTCGTATGCAACGAGTGCTCGCATTGCAAGCCGTCTCGGGCCATTTTCGGGCTTTCCAGAAAATGAGCGCTACATGTTGAACGTGTTACGCATGCATCGTGATGAGGCATACCGCATCGAAAACGAAGATGTGATCCAGCAAGATCTTGTTGCTGCAGGCAAAGAAGCATGGGAGATCGCGGTGCGCGATGGCGAAGAGTACGGCGTGCGTAACAGCCAGGCCAGTGTTCTTGCACCAACCGGCACCATTGGTCTCATGATGGACTGTGACACCACGGGTATCGAGCCTGACCTTGGTCTTGTAAAGATCAAGAAGTTGGTCGGTGGCGGAACCATGAGCATTGTCAACCAGACAATTCCACGCGCACTTCGTCGCCTTGGATACAGCGCACAGCAAGTAGACGACATCATTGCGTACATCGATGAAAACAAGTCGATCATCGGTGCACCTCATCTCGCATCTGAACACTTGTCGGTGTTTGCGTGCTCGATGGGTGACAACACCATTCACTACGAAGGCCACGTGCGCATGATGGGAGCGGTGCAGCCGTTCTTGTCGGGTGCTATCTCAAAGACCGTCAACATGCCACAAGAGGCAACTGTTGAAGAGGTTGAAGAGTTGCACATGTTGTCATGGAAGCTTGGTCTGAAAGCCGTGGCGATCTACCGCGACAACTGCAAAGTGGCACAGCCATTGTCCACTGCGAAAAAAGACGACAAGAGCAATGACGATGCAGTGTCGGCTGCAACGGGAGCTGTTGAGAAAGTGATCGAAAAGATCATTACTCAGCCCGTTCGTCAAAAGCTTCCTCGTTCACGTCGTGGTCGCACATTCGAGTTCCGCGTTGCAGATTGCAAAGGTTTTGCAACCATCGGTGAATACGAAGATGGTCGCCCTGGTGAAGTATTCCTCACTGTGTCAAAGCAGGGAAGCACCATGGCAGGCATCATGGATGCATTCGCCAAGAGCATTTCCTATGGTCTGCAATACGGTGTGCCGCTTCGCGCTTTTGTCGAAGCATTCACCAACATGCGCTTTGAACCAGCAGGTATGACAGATGATCCAGACATCCGTATCGCTACCTCGATCATGGACTACTTGTTCCGTCGCCTCGGCCTCGAATATCTCACCTATGAAGAGCGTGCAGAACTTGGCATCTTTAGCCGTGACGAGCGTTTGCAGCCAACACTTCCTGGTGTTGAGGAATCAGTTGTTGAAACCAGCAGCGGATCAGAGCTTGCAACAGACCCAAAGAGCGTGCCATCAGTGTCAGAACTGGTGACCCAAATTGAGTTAGGTGTTGCACCCACTGCTCCCGTGTCTGATCACTCAGGGCCAATCGTTCGCCACAGTGATGCACCAATGTGCATGCAGTGTGGAGTCCAGATGGTGCGAGCAGGCTCATGCCATGCATGCCCATCATGTGGCAGCACCAGCGGCTGTAGCTGACCCGACCGATCACAAGCGTTCAACCCCTGCTCGCACAGGGCGGTCCATTTTGATGGGCTGCAACAGTGCCAGCGGGGGTTGTTGCGTCTAGTGTGGAACGCCGTGGTCGCGCCGAGGTCAACAGGGCTTGGTAGGCGACGCCGACGTTTTTGGAAGAGGGCCTTGCAATGACAGCAACACAGACCGAGCCGCGTGTCCGCGCGCTTGCGCCGCTACGGGACTTCATGCGCACCGAGGCTGCAGGTGGTGCGCTGTTGGTTCTTGCAACACTGGTCGCGCTCGTGTGGGCAAACTCGCCATGGAAAGCCGCGTACGCAAGTGTGTGGCATACCGACTTTGCATTGACTCTGGGCCGTTACTCATTAGAGATGGATCTTCATCACTGGATTAATGACGGTCTCATGACCATCTTCTTCTTTGTTGTTGGTATGGAAATCAAGCGCGAGGCCACATCGGGCCATTTAGCGTCTCGTCAGCAAATTATGTTGCCTCTTGTATCTGCATTGGGTGGCATGATTGTGCCTGCGTTGTTGTATCTCGCTATTGCAGCAGGAGATGCGCCAAAAGGTTGGGGAGTCCCAATGGCAACCGACATCGCACTTGCAACTGGTTTGTTATCGATTATGGCAACGCGTGTTTCGGCAGGAGCGCGAGTCTTCTTACTCGGTCTTGCGGTGGTTGATGACATCGGAGCGATTCTTGTGATCGCGCTGTTCTATTCAACTGGTGTCTCGATATGGGTTCTGCTCGTTGCAATTGTGGCCGTGCTGTCGGTCGTAATTTTGCAGCGCATGAACGTTCAGTACGTGCCGGTGTACATCCTTGCTGGAGTTATCGCATGGTTCTGTCTTTTGCAGGCCGGTGTGCACCCAACCTTGGCAGGTGTGGCTACCGGATTGCTCACCCCATTAACACCACTTAATGTGAGCGGAGTTGTTCGGGGTCGAGAGACTGAAAGTGGTGCAATCGTTGCCACAGACGAACACGTCACCGTCCTGGAGTGGTTTGAGCACCATCTTGCTCCATGGGCGAGTTTCTTTATTGTTCCTGTTTTTGCCCTTGCGAACGCGGGTATTGAGATCTCCACCACTTCGATTAATGATGCATTGACCTCACGCGTCGCATGGGGCATCGTGGCTGGTCTCTTCATTGGTAAGCCTGTTGGTGTCCTTCTCGCAACAAAGATTGCGACAAAAGCAGGTATCGCCCAGATGCCAAAGGGTTCGGGTGGTCTCACATTGTGGGGTGTGGGCCATGCTGCTGGAATTGGTTTTACCGTTGCGTTGTTTGTCAGCGAATTGGCATTTGAAGACGAGGTGCTGCGGGCCGATGCCAAAATGGCGATTCTCTTTGCATCCATTGCATCGGCACTAGTTGCACTTATTATCCTCGCGCGTTCTCCGAAGATCTCTGCAGAGAGCCACGACTCCATTCCAGCTCACTAGTCAGTAATTGCTCCATACACTGAGCCCATGACGACTGCTGCCGTTGTGGGGAGTGGACCAAACGGTCTTGCTGCTGCAATTCACTTAGCGCAACATGGCATAGAGGTCACTGTCTATGAAATGGCCGACGTTGTTGGTGGCGGTATGCGCACTAGCGAGCACACGCTTCCTGGTGTGTTGCACGATGATTGCGCCGCGTTTCACCCAACTGGCGTTGCATCCCCGTTTTTTCAGTCGTTACCACTTGCCGATCATGGCCTGACGTGGTTGTGGCCAGAAGTTGAACTAGCGCATCCACTTGATGGAGGAAACGCCGCGTTGCTCTATCGCAACGTATCTCGCACGGCCGCTGGATTGGGCGACGACGAACGTCGGTGGTCCCGCGCATTCGGTGGACTCACGAACCGATGTGATGAACTTCTTGCTGATGCTTTGTCGCCTGTTGTTCGCTGGCCATCGCATCCGTTTCTTTTTGCACGCTTTGGTATGTCATCGATTCCACCTGCAACATGGACAGCACGCGTGTTTAAAACTGCAGAAGCGCGCGCATTGTTTGGTGGTAGCGCAGCTCATGCGCTGACGTCGCTACGAGGGCCTTTTTCCTCTGCTGTTGGCATGATGTTGACAACGGTGGGGCAGGCTTATGGTTGGCCGGTTGTGCGAGGGGGCACCATTGAGTTGGCACGCGCCCTCTCGTCGTATTTTGCCGCTCAAGGTGGAACAATTCATACCGGCGTGCACGTCCGGTCACTGTCACAGATTCCTGCTGCAGATATTGTGATGCTCGATACGTCACCCACAGCGGCTATCTCCATTATGGGTGATGCATTGCCGCCAAAAGTTCGACGCGCATATGGCAAATACGTCTATGGTCCCGGTGCGTACAAAGTGGATTTTGCCGTACGTGGTGATGTTCCATGGACTAACAGCGACGTTGGTCGTGCGGGGACTGTGCATTGCGGTGGAACGTTCGACGAAATTGTTGAGGCTGAACACGCAACATCACGAGGCAAGATGCCTGTGCGTCCATTTGTGTTGGTAGGGCAGCAATATCTGGCTGATCCTTCACGTTCAAAAGACGGAGTGAATGCCATTTGGGCGTATGCACATGTGCCGCACGGATTCACTGGTGACGCCACAGAAGCGATCATTTCCCAAATCGAAAGATTTGCACCAGGTTTTCGCGAGCGCATTGTTGGGATGTTTGTGCGCAACACGATGGAGATGGCTGCATACAACCCCAATTACATTGGCGGTGATATCGCTGTGGGAGCAAACACGATGAAACAAATGATTATGCGCCCACGAATTGCAGTGAATCCGTACGCAACGGGTGCTCGTGGTGTGTATTTGTGTTCGTCGGCAACGCCACCAGGCGGAGGCGTACACGGGATGTGCGGGTTGAATGCGGCACGTGCTGCAATACGTTCATTGAAAGGAGACTGAGATGGACCTCATCGAAGCAATGCGACACATGCCGGGATGTCGCGAATATGAGTCGACTCCTGTGTCAGACGAGGTGTTGTATCGGGTGCTCGACAACGCCCGCTTTGCTCCAAGTGGAGGTAATCGTCAGGGCTGGAAAGTTGTTGTTATTCGCGATGAGGCAATGAGGGAAGCTCTTCGTGATCAGTACCGACGCACCTGGGATCGCTACGTGACAGAGATGTATGGGCCCGCCGAGACGCACTCTGAGAAAGTACGAGTAGCCCTCGATGACGCGGCACGCATGGCAGACCAATTGCACACCATTCCGGTTCATCTTGCGATCTGGGTGGACATGGCAGCAATTGCGGTGACCGATCGTGACGCCCCGCGACCAAGCGTGGTTGCCGGTGGCTCGATTTTCCCGTTTATACAAAACGTTCAACTGGCGGCCCGTAATGAGGGTTTGGGAACTCGTATCACCACTTTGCTCAGCTACGACGAAGAACTCGTGCGCCAGATGTTGAACGTGCCAAATGGTTATGCACTAGCAGCGGTATTGCTCGTCGGATGGCCTGCATTTCTTCCTACGAAGTTGCGCCGTCATCCTGTGGAAAAGTTTGCGGCATGTGAAACATTCGATGGATTGCCGTTGCATCTCCCGTCACAGTGATGGTCAACTTTTAGAAAATGTAAAGCAGTTAATCAAAAGTAAAGACATTGTCCCATTTCTGTATGGAACGTAAAGAAGAACTGGTCGTACTGTCATAGTCAATGCGGGCGTTGGAGTCTCAAGTTCTTCAATTGGCACGAATCTGTCGCAATGCTCTTCCTTCTGTCAACGAAACGTTGAATTCCCGTCTGCAGTTGCTTGGCTACCACGGCGTTGGTGCTTGTGCGCACGAACTGGTGTATCTCCGTGGTCCTATTGATCATGATGCAGCGACACACATTGTCAATGAACTCATCAACGAGCCCTTTAGTGCAGATGCTGAAGTCACCATGTGTAACGAAGAAATGTTTGACAGCGCTGCCGGAACTCACCAGGCAGGGTCAGACACTGTGCGTGTTGAGGTAGTGCGCCGCGTCGGAGTGACTGACCGTGTCGCGGACCAGATCGTACGTAGTGCTGGGCGGTTGGGCTATGAAGTTGAGGCGGTAACGGGAACGTATTACATACTGACGGGATGTGCGTCGTTAACTAATGAAGACATCACTCGACTCGCTACAGCCGTATTAAGTAACGCAGTTATCGAAGTGTGGGCAATTGATCGGGTCGCTCCAACTTTTGCCTCAGATGTTGTTAGTGAAGACAACGGTGACAGTAGCGGGGAATCTATTCGCGTCGAAGTAGTTCGGTTGCGCGGTACCACGTCTGATGAACGTCGTCGGATCAATGCAGATCGCGCACTGGCCCTTGATCATGAAGAGATGGAAGTAGTGGCTGCGTGGTACAACACCATTGGTCGTGATCCATCTGATGCTGAGCTTGAAACAATCGCCCAAACATGGAGCGATCATTGCTCGCATAAGACGTTCCGCGCACGAATCGTTGCTCACAGCGCAGACGAATCTCAAGAAATTGAAGTGGAGCCACTGTTGGCACAGTTGCGCCGATGCACAGATGAAATAGGTGCCTCATTTGTGGTGTCGGCCTTCGATGGCAATGCCGGCATTGTGCGTTTTGCTGACGGAGTAGCGCTGGCGGTCAAAGCAGAAACTCATAATCACCCAAGCGCAATTGAACCTTTTGGTGGAGCAAACACTGGGGTAGGAGGGGTGATCCGCGATGTCTTGGCTGCACCTGCTCGTCCTGTGGCACTCACCGATATTTTGTGTTTTGGTCCTCGTGATCTGGATCATCATCTGTTGCCAGATGGAGTACTGCATCCCGCCATCATCGAAGCAGGCGTTATTGATGGTGTTGCTGATTACGGCAACAAGATTGGTGTCCCCACCGTCGCTGGTGCGGTGTTGTACGACTCGGGTTACGTGGCAAACCCGCTCGTGTTTTGCGGATGTATCGGCGAGGTGTTACTGGGTGCAGATGCTTTGGTTGGACCGCAAGTTGGTGATCACATCGTGGTGGTGGGCGGTGCAACAGGGCGCGATGGTATTCGTGGTGCAACGTTTTCGTCAATGACGATGGATGCCACAACCGGCGAGGTTGCGGGTGCTTCTGTGCAGATTGGTGATCCAATTACCGAGCGCCTCGTCACAGATTTGCTCATCGACATTCTCGATCGACCCGATCCGCTCTGTCATGCGTTGACTGATTGCGGTGCAGGTGGTTTGTCATCGGCGGTAGGGGAGATGGGTGAACATCTCGGTGTTGATGTCGACCTGTCTCGTGTCGATCGTAAGTATCACGGACTTGCACCTTGGGAAGTGTGGTTATCTGAGGCACAAGAGCGAATGGTGCTTGCAGTTCCAGGACACAATGTGGAAGAAGTAATGCAACGTGCACAGCACATTGGAATTGTGGCAAACGACATTGGAACATTCACTGGTTCGAAGCAATTAGTCGTGCGGCATGGAGATGTGCCCGTCGTGGATCTTCCGATGGATTTCTTACATGACGGACGGCCGCGACGCAATATGACAGCTGCGTTGCCCGACCCGCGACGCGTGCACACACTGCTTCCTGAGATCGATGCGCAGCGTGTGCTGCTTCAGTTGTTGGCCCATCCAACGATTGCATCGAAAGAACCCATTATCCGTCGTTATGACCATGAGATCTTGGGCGCCACTGTTGTGCGTCCCATGTCTGGCTCTTCTCAAGCAGGCCCATCTGACGGTGTCGTTATCGCACGCCCCGAACGAACAAGTGGTTTTGCTATTGGTATTGGTGTCAATCCTCAATACGGCATCTATGACCCAGAACGTATGGCCCATGCAGTGGTCGATGAAGCCATTCGTAACGCCGTTGTTGCTGGTGCGGATCCGTCGCAGATTGCATTACTCGACAATTTTTCATGGGGAGACCCGCGTCGACCTTCCACCTTGGGTGATCTAGTCGCCACCGTGTCGGGTTGCTGCGATGCGGCACGGATGTTTTCAGCACCATTTGTGTCTGGCAAGGATTCACTGAACAACGAATACACAGACACCGATGGTCAGAGACATTCCATTCCGCCCACACTCGTCATAACCGCCTTGGGATTTGTTCCCGATGCCGATGCCGTCGTGACAACCGATCTGAAATCTGTCGGCAACGAGCTGTTTCTTCTCGGGACCACACGGGACGAATTGCGGGGTAGTCATCTACATCTTGTTCTTGGTGGTGATTACGGTGGTGAAGTGCCGGCACCCGATCACGGCGCACCGCATCGTTATGCAACATTGCATACGGCAATACGTGCCGGACTTGTCGAAAGCGCCCATGATTGTGGCGAGGGTGGTCTTGCCGTTGCCTTAGCCGAAATGGTGATTGGTAGCGGTAAGGGAATTGAAGCCCATATCGACGGAACACACGAAATAGCCGGACTTTTTGCTGAGTCGAGTGGGCGAATTGTGATTGAAGTTCACCCCGACAATGCAGATCAGATTCGCTCACTGTTTGGCGACGACGCAGTTTGTATCGGCTCTGTGTGTGATCACAACAGCCTCACCATCACCACGCTCTCACAAGTGTTTTCGTGGACAGGTATCGACATGGCTGATGCGTGGACGTCAACGTCGTTTGGTCACAGGGGAGCGATCCAATGATCACACCACTCTTAGAACCAAGTGCAGTGGTGTTGTCTGCGCCAGGAACCAATCGTCAACACGATGCGGAACTTGCACTAACACATGCTGGCGCAAAAGTACGCCACGTTGACGTGCGAGACATAGTTTCGAAGCACAACGAGGTTGTAGATGCGCACATCATCGTGGTGGCTGGTGGCTTTTCATATGCAGACGCACTGGGGTCGGCTCGTGTATTTGCCTTGGAATTAGAACAACGCGCTGGCGACATTCTGCACGACAAAGCGGCAGCAGGAACAGCAATTCTTGGGATCTGCAACGGCTTTCAAATGTTGGTGCGCGCAGGGATACTTCCAGGATCACCATTCAGTGAAGCCGCCCTAGCTCATAACGAACGAGGACATTTTGAATGTCGGTGGGTGAATCTTGCACCCGTTTCTCAACATTGCGTGTGGACTCAAGGACTGTCGCACATCTCTTGTCCTGTTGCACACGGTGAGGGTCGTTTCACTTGCGATACCACCACGCTGAAGGCGTTACGTGAAAACGATTGCATCGCGTTGCGGTATGCGCGCACTGATGGCTCGCCAGCACAGGGTGAATATCCGTTAAACCCCAACGGCTCGATAGATGACATCGCTGGCGTGTGCAACGTTGGTGGCAACGTTCTCGGCATGATGCCACATCCTGAAAATCATGTCCTTTTTCGTCAAGGCGCATCACTTGGCGCACACAGACAGACGAACGCTGGTCTTGCGCTGGCGTTATTCCGAAATGGAGTTGAATATGCACGTCACAGCTGACAACAGTATTGATGTTCTTACCGACATCTCGCTAGACCTTCCTCATCGACGTGAAGGCAAGGTGCGGATTAGTTACGACTTGTCAGGTGGAAAGCGTTTGTTTATCACTACCGATCGCCTGTCTGCGTTTGATCAATTGGTGGCAACGGTGCCGTATAAAGGTCAAGTTCTCAATCAATTGTCGATGTGGTGGTTTGACAACACCCGAGACATCATCGCAAACCATGCGATTTCCACGCCTGATCCCAATGTTTTAATCGCTCATGAGGCCACTCCATTACCAGTGGAAGTAATTGTGCGCGGGTACATCACTGGCGTTACCTCAACATCGTTGTGGAAGCGCTATGCAGATGGTGCGCGCGTGATTTATGGGTATCGCTTGCCCGATGGGCTCCAAAAGAACTCGCGCTTGCCTGAGCCCATCATTACACCAACCACAAAAGCAGCAGCTGGTCATCATGACGAAGCGCTCACATGTGACGAGGTAGTGGAGCGAGGCCTTGTTTCCCCTGATGTGTGGGAACAGGCAAAGTCAGCTGCAATTGCGTTGTACCTGCGCGGTCAGGACGTGGCTCAAGCAGCGGGTTTGTTGCTAGCCGACACAAAGTATGAGTTTGGTCTTGACGCGAACGGAAAACTCATGTTGATCGACGAGGTTCACACGCCAGATTCATCTCGGTACTGGGTCGCGTCATCGTTTGTCGATCGTTACATGGCGGGCATGGAGCCAGAGAGCACAGACAAAGAGATCATTCGTCGTGCGCTCATCGACGCTGGATACTCAGGCGATGGTCCGCCCCCGCAGCTAGATGATTCGGTGTGGGCTGAAACATCACGACGTTACATAGAGACATTTCAGATTCTTACGGGCACAACGTTTACACCAGGCGCCGTGCCAATCGCAGATCGCATACGCACAAATCTTGCCGACATCGTCGCGCAGAATTCCGCAACTCACCAAAAGGACGGCGTCTCATGACACTAGAAATCGACACGAATGATTTCTTCGACGATGACTCACCGCGTGAAGAATGCGGTGTCGTTGGGGTTTCTTCACCCTCTGGTGAGCAAACAGCTCAGCTTGCATTTTTTGGTTTGTTCGCATTGCAACATCGTGGACAAGAGGCGGCCGGTATTGCGGTGTCAGACGGTCAACGCGCGCGGTTGCATAAAGACGTGGGTCTGATATCGCAAATCTTCCACAGCGATTCATTGGCACCGCTTAGTGGTTATCACGCAATTGCGCACACTCGTTATTCAACAATGGGGGCTTCCACGGCACGTAATGCTCAACCATTCATGGTCGAAACAATGCACGGACCTCTGGCCCTTGCACATAACGGATCACTCGTGAATGCAGCAGAGTTGCGTGACGAATTGCTGCAGAAAGGCTTTGGTCTCACGGCAGCAAGTGACACCGAGGTAATGGCACTGATGCTGGCTGCTGCGGGTGGCAAAACATGGGCCGATCGCTTAGAACGCACAATGCCCTCATGGAAGGGCGCATATTCACTTGTTCTCCTTGGCGTTGATTGTTTGGTGGCAGCGCGTGACCCATGGGGATTTCGTCCGTTGTCGGTAGGACGCTTGCCAGAAGGTGGCTACGTGGTGGCGTCTGAAACATGTGCTTTGCACACGCTCGGTTGTATCGACATCAGCGAGGTGGAACCCGGAGAGATCATCACGATCGCTGGAGATGAGATAGTGCGTCAGCACACGGGCAAATCCGTGTCTGGTTCTGCTCGTTGCTCCTTTGAGTTTGTGTACTTCTCTCGTCCCGATAGTGAGTGGGACGACCGAAGTGTGCATGAAGTGCGCCAACGCCTCGGTGAAGAACTGGCTGCGGAGTCTCCGATAGATGCTGACGTGGTGGTGCCAGTGCCTGATTCATCTATTCCCGCAGCGATTGGATACGCGCGCGCATCTGGCATTCCCTACAACGACGGCCTGATCAAGAACCGGTACATCGGTCGCACATTTATCGAGCCATCGCAATCTCTTCGTGAGCGTCGTGTGGCGATGAAATTCAACGCACTTGCAGCAAATCTTCAAGGCAAACGAGTCATCATTATCGATGATTCATTGGTGCGGGGTACTACGGCGGGGCCACTTGTGAAGTTGGTGAAAGACGCAGGAGCAACAGAAGTGCACTTGCGTATTACGTCGCCTGCTGTGATGAATCCATGTTTCATGGGCGTCGACATGGGCACTCGCGACGAATTAATTGCATCACGAATGAGTTTGGAACAACTTCGTGAGCACGTTGGATGCGACACGCTGTCGTTTTTGTCAGTCGAGGGCATGATGCGCGGTATAGAACGAGACAGCGGATATTGCACAGCATGTTTCACCGGGAACTACCCAGTGGATGTTGCACAAGTGTCGCTGAAGAGCTCTTTTGAGGGAGTGTTGTCGTGAGAACTCTCGTTCTCGGATCAGGTGGACGCGAACATGCAATGGCATGGTCGCTTGATTGGGCATCACGAAGTAGTGACGACATCGTGTTTGTTGCTCCTGGCAACAGTGGCACGCCAAATACCTTGGCTGTCGACCCCACTGATCCACAAGCGGTCGTGGCACTGTGTCAACGCGAAAATATCGATCTTGTTCTCATCGGTCCTGAGTTGAGTCTTGCTGCAGGAGTGTCAGACGCATTGCAAGACGTCAACATCGCGGTATTTGGTCCATCGCGAGCTGCCGCGCAATTGGAAACGTCAAAAGGTTTTTGCCGTGAATTCGCGGAACGTTATGGCATTCCATCACCACGCAGCGCTCGTTTCAACGGTGTGACTGCTGCACGAGAAGCCATCGCGTGGGCAAATAATCAGGACTTTGACGTTGTGGTGAAAGCCGACGGATTAGCCGCCGGCAAGGGCGTTGTCGTCCCAGGCAACACCACAGAGCGTGACGAGGCGATCATGCGCTTATCGGCGGTGGGCGCCATTGTGCTTGAGGAATGCCTGGTTGGCGATGAGGTGTCGCTCCTCGTGTTTACCGATGGCACAACTGTGGTTCCTATGCCGCCAGCACAGGACCATAAGCGCATTGGTGAAGCAGACAGTGGGCCAAACACTGGAGGAATGGGAGTGTTTGCTCCTGCGCGGGTGTGTCCACCAGAAATGGTGACACGCATCGTGGATGTCATCGTGCAGCCCACCGTTGATGCGATGGCCAAAGAGGGCATGCCGTATGTCGGCGTGCTGTATGCGGGCATCATGTTGACCTCTGATGGTCCGAAGTTGATTGAATACAACTGCCGTTTCGGAGATCCAGAAGCCCAGACACTTCTACCGTTGCTTGTTACCGATCTTCGACGTATTGCTCTGGCGTGTATTCACGGGGACCTCGCAACTACCACTATCGAATGGCGAAACGACACCGCGTGCACAGTTGTGCTTGCGGCTCACGGGTATCCCGATACGCCACGTTTGGGTGATCCCATTCGCGGACTTGAGACAGTAAAGGGATGTGACAACGTCGAAGTGTTCCATGCGGGAACCGCACTTGTGAGTGGGCGTGAGGTCACCTCGGGTGGACGGGTGTTAGGAGTGTCAGCTGTGGGCGCACACCTCACCGAAGCGCGCGAGCGTGCATACAACGCGGTGAGATATATCGCTTTTGAAGGAATGCAGTATCGCCGCGACATCGGCTGGCGTGAGTTGGCACGTTTCACTGGTGGGTACGCAGCGAGCGGTGTTGATATTGACGAGGGCAACCGTGCGGTTGCGCTCATGAAAAAGAAAGTGGAAGCAACTCACACAGATCGTGTTCTAGGAGGTTTGGGATCATTCGGAGGCGTCCTCGATGTTGCGGCCTTAAAAGACTTTGATCACCCGGTTCTTGTTGCATCAACCGACGGTGTTGGCACCAAAGTAATGATTGCTGCCGAATTGAATAGGTATGACACCATTGGTCACGACATAGTGAACCATTGTGTGAACGACGTTCTTGTGCAACGTGCTACACCGTTGTTCTTTTTGGATTACGTCGCGTCATCACACATTTCTGCAACCGCTGTGAGCGACATTGTTGGCGGTATGGCCGATGCGTGCGCGGCAAACAATTGTGTATTGCTTGGTGGGGAAACCGCCGAAATGCCGGGTGTATACGCCGACGGACATTTTGACGTGGCGGGAACTCTCATCGGAGCGGCAGAAAAGGCGCGCTTGCTTCCACAGTCAAACATTCGTACAGGCGACGTGCTGCTTGGGTTGTCATCGTCAGGGCTACACACCAACGGATACTCGCTTGCACGTCGCATTTTCCGTGGATTGCCGTTTGACGTTGTTCCCGAGCCGATGACCATCACGCTTGGTGAGGCACTGCTTGCACCACATCGTTCATATCTGTCGGTGTTGGAAGAAGTACTCCAAGGTGATGTGGTGAAGGGGCTTATTCATATCACTGGTGGCGGAATGTATGAAAACATTCCGCGCGTACTATCGCATGATCTTGCCGCGGTGATTCACAAAGATGCATGGCCTCTTCCACCATTGTTTTCTCTCATCAAGAATGTGAGTGGGCTGCCCGACGAAGAGTTGTATCGCACGTTCAACATGGGCATAGGCATGATCATTGTGTGTGACCCTGCTCACGAAAATGACATTCGATTGCTGGTGAATGAACCCGTATGGCGGATTGGCGAGATCGTCGGTGGCAACGGAGGCGTCACGGTGCAATGATCAAGTTGGCAGTGTTGGCATCAGGGTCGGGGACCAATGTGCAGGCACTCATTGATGCGCGCGCCAATGAATCTCTGGATGCAGACATCGTGGCTGTTATCACCGACAATTCACAAGCCGGTGCCATTCACCGCGCACAACTCGCTGGCATTCCGGTGCATGTTGTGACAAAAGAGTCAACCGAGACACGCACCGACTTCGATAGCCGCTTAGCAGACACAGTGGTGGCAACCGGCGCCGAACTTGTGGTGCTGGCGGGTTTTATGCGGTTGCTATCAATGCAGTTTCTGTCTCATTTCCCAATGCGAGTCATCAACTTGCATCCCGCGTTACCCGGGGAATTACCGGGGGTCAGAGCCATTGAGCGCGCTTTTGAAGAACGTGACGCGGTGGGGCGCACCACAAGTGGTGTGATGGTGCATTTTGTTCCAGATGAGGGCGTAGACGACGGGCCTGTTATCGCCGCACGAGAAGTACCGATACACGCCGACGACACGCTCGATGCTTTTTCTGCACGCATGCATGACACAGAACACGAACTGTTGGTAGTGGCAGTGCAAAGCGTTATTGATTCTCTATCTCATTATCCAATTCAGCCAGAGGAGTTGACACCATGACAACACCACCCACTATCACCGACCGTAATCACGAACTTTTTAATACTGCCGAAGCGCTGACGTTTGACGACGTCGTTGTTGTCCCTGGTTATAGTTCTGTTCTCCCTGATTCTGCCGAAGTGTCGGCAATGTTTGCGCGAGACATCGTGTTATCAATCCCGATTGTGTCGGCCGCAATGGATAAGGTCACCGAATCAACGATGGCAATTGCTATGGCTCGTGCCGGCGGCATCGGAGTGGTGCATCGCAACATGTCGATAGAAGAGCAAGCAGCTCACGTGAACCGCGTGAAGCGTTCGCAATCAGGTTGGATTACTGATCCCATTACGTTGGAAGTGGACGCATTGTTGAGCGATGCCGAAGACATCATGTCGCGCTATCACATCTCGGGCGTGCCGATTGTTGATTCTGAAAAGCGGTTAGTGGGAATTCTCACCAATCGCGACACACGATTTTGCACCAACGAGGACTATCGACGCCCCGTTGTCGACTTCATGACTCACGCACCTCTCATTACTGCCGCAGTGGGCACAACGCTTCTTGAAGCGCAGCACATCTTGCGAACACATCGCATCGAGAAACTGCCGTTAGTCGGAGATGACGGAATCCTTGCAGGCCTCATCACTGTGAAAGACATTTTGAAAGCAACGGATCATCCCAATGCGTCAAGTGATGATCGCGGTCGACTGCGCTGTGCTGCTGCACTCGGGGTTGGTGCAGACCTTGAAGCACGACTTGATGCTCTCGTTGGTGTTGGCGTAGATGCCGTTGTGCTCGACACTGCACATGGCCATTCCGAAGGAGTGATTACTGCAATTCGACGGATTCGCGCACAAGCCCCGAATCTTGCAATTGTTGCGGGCAATGTTGTCACCGCTGATGGAGTAGACGCTCTCGTTGATGCAGGTGCCGACGCAATAAAAGTGGGCGTTGGTGCAGGTTCCATTTGCACAACGCGCGTTATTGCTGGCGCTGGTTTGCCGCAATTGAGTGCAATCTGGGATTGCGCGCGCGCTGGTATTCGTCGTGGTATTCCGATCGTGGGCGATGGTGGCATCACGTATTCGGGAGACATTGTGAAAGCAGTTGCAGCTGGCGCAGAAACCGTGATGGTGGGCTCGGTGCTTGCTGGCACAGATGAATCGCCCGGAGAGGTGGAGTTGTTTGAGGGTCGTCGATACAAGAGCTATCGCGGGATGGGATCGCTTGGCGCAATGAGTGGATACTCGGCCGATCGATATGCATCGGGTCAAGGCGGTGTGAACACAACGGTTGGTGTGAGTGAACGTTCCACCAAAGTGGCGCCAGAAGGTATTGAGGGTCGTGTACCTGTGACAGGGCCTGTGAGCGAGGTATTGGCCCAGATGATCGGTGGGTTGCGTTCTGGTATGGGGTACGCCGGAGCGGCAACATTGCATGACTTGCGCACCAATGCTCGATTCCGTCGTATTACCTCTGCAGGTCGCATAGAGAGCCATCCCCATGACGTCACAATCACTAAGGAAGCGCCGAATTACCAACGCGCCGCGTACTAGCGAGCGGTACCGTACGGGCGATGAAAGCACGCGTTCTGACATGGAACTTGTGGTGGCAATTTGGCCCGTGGCGCGAGCGTCAACCAGCAATTCTTCACGTCTTGCGCGAGCAAGAAGCCGACATCATCTGTTTGCAAGAAGTGTGGGGGCAAGAAGGCGGTCTTGATCAAGCCATGTGGCTGGCGGACGAGTTGAATATGTACGTCGTACGTACGGAAGGCCCGTGGTATGACGGCGTGAGTCAAGGAAATGCCGTCTTGTCGCGATGGCCCATCATGGGTTCTTCTATTCATCGTCTCCCCGGTCCAGATGGCGCACCCGGTATGCGCCGTGTGGTGTCGGCACAAATCGACACACCGTATGGTCACTGGTGGGTGTTGTGTACGCACCTTGATTACAAGTTTGATGAGTCAGCAACACGCATCGGACAGTGTGAATCGCTATGTGCACTTGTCGATTCATTGCGCACCGACCCAGATAATGAGCCGCCCATCATCATGGCGGGTGATTTCAATGCGGTGCCTGACAGTGATGAGATTCGTATGCTCACAGGCCGTAAAGAACCGCCAGTGCAAGGTTTGGTCTTTACTGATTTGTGGGAAGTAGCAGGCGAGGGGCCAGGTTTTACGTGGCGACGAGATAATCCCTACATCGACGACAGCACGTGGCCTAATCGACGACTTGATTACATCTTTGTGTCATGGCCACGTCCACGCCCCATGGGAAACCCCACGAATGTGTGGCTCGCGGGAGTTGATGCCGTCGACAGCGTGCAACCGAGTGATCATGCAGCGGTCGTTGCCGACATACGTATGCTCGCGTTGTAATGATCAGTTAGTTGGTGGGCCTTACCATTCACAGCGCATGCGCTTGATGCCGTTGATGAACGAACTTTGCAAGTACGCAGGCTCAGAACTAATACGCATCGTGGGGATACGGCGACGCAGTTCATCGAACATCACCATGATTTCGCGGCGAGCGAGGTTCGCGCCGAGACAAAAATGTGGTCCGCCCGCACCAAAACCAATTTGAGTGGGAGCAATGGGTCGGGTGACATCAAACTGGTTCGGGTTCTCAAAGGAGCGCTCGTCGCGGTTGCCTGATGCATAAAACATCACGACTTTCTCACCTTTTTTAATCAGCTGACCGCCCACTTCGGTGTCCTCGGTTGCCGTGCGACGGAAGTGGATGACCGGTGTCGCGTAGCGCACGATTTCTTCAACCGCAGTCTTTGCGTGTTCTTCGTAGTTGTTAAACCAAATGTCACGCTGGTCGGGATGATCGGTAAGCAATTTCATGCCATGGCTAATTGCATTGCGAGTTGTCTCGTTACCTGCAACAACAAGCAAGATAAAAAATGATCCGAACTCTTGTGATGAGAGACGCTCACCATCTACAACAGCATGCATCATTACCGACGTGATGTCGTCTTGCGGGTTGTTGAGGCGATCTTCGCCAAGTTGTTGTGCGTAATTGAAAATCTCTCCGCCTACGCGTACGAGGTCATCAAAAGATGTAACAAATTCGGGATCACCAACACCCAAGATCACATTCGTCCAGTGGAAGATGTTTTTATGATCGGACTCGGGAATGCCCAGCATGTCACAGATGATCTCAAGTGGTAGCGGAGCGGCTACTTCCTCAACAAAATCGCATTCACGTGATGGGAAATCAGACAACAAACGATCAACGACTTTGGCTGCACGGACACGCACCAATTCTTCAACACGACTGATTTCTTTTGGAGTAAAACCACGCGACACGATCGAACGCAAGCGGAAGTGCTTCGGGTCGTCCATGTTGATCATGGATCCAAAAAATTCGTTGATCTCTACTGGAAGGTCTGCAATGTTTGAGCCTTGACCTGAACAAAACAACTGTGGGTTGCGACTGATGTGCCAGATGTCGTCATGTCGAGTGACGGCGCGGTATCCGGGACCGGGGGGAATCGGAGAGTTTTCAAATTCACGTTCGGGAAAGAATTGGAATGGAGATTCATCACGCAAGGTTTTAAACGCACCGTCGCGCCACGCCCGATCGCGAGTCCAAAATTCGGGATCGGAGAGATCAATATCAGAGAGGGGGATCTTGGGGATGTCCATGGTGTAGAGACTATTGCACCCGTTACCATTCGGTAGATGGCTGAATTCACCTTCTTTGTTGATGCTGATTTGTACTCGATAAACGGGGGTGAACTGGCCGCCGAAGAACAGGACCTGTTTGACGCGGGGATTCGTAGCATCGACATCCCCAAGGGCTACAACATGGATTTAGGTGACCGCATCCCAGTACGCGTCGTGGGCACTCCCAAATCGTTGCGGTTTTACGCAAAACTGATTGGCCTTCAAGATTCCCTGCAATGGGACGAACTCGAACGCGTTATTGCTGCGGCTGAGGCGCGGGGGGAGTTTCTCGATGATCTGGAACTGTGACACCGCGTAGTTGCCACACCACCACCGCGAGCATGATCGCCATCACCACGCCCGCAGAATAAAACGTTCCTTCAGCTCCGTATGCGCCGTAAATCGAGGGTGCAATAAGTGCAACGAGTGTTGCAGTGAGCAAATCTCCCGCACCCAATACTCCTTGAGCTGCGCTCGCACGTCCTTCTGGCGCAGACCTTGCCATCAATGATTGTGCAGCTGGCAATGCGATCGCACCGATGATCCCCTCAGCAATCGCAAAACTCACGATAAGCCACGAATTAGTGAATAAGCCGTACACCGCGATAGCGGGAATGGTCATCGCAATACCAATCACGATCATGCGTTGCGGTCCGTGGATGTCGGATAGGCGGCCACCCCAGGCGCCAAAGAACACGAATGGGAGTGTGTACAAAAGGAAAGACAGTCCCACTTGAAAGTTGGTGCCACCTTGGTCAGTGATGAAACGATCCCATAACGCGTCATACACACCAACTGGTAGAAACAGTGTGAGAGATGCAAGAGCACTGACGCGAACGCCACGGTGACGCAACAAACCAAGACTCAACCTATTTGAGGTAGTGGAGCTCGGAAGAGTCGGTAAATCACGGGGAGCCACAAGAAGTGCACTCAGTAACGCGATACCCGCGAACACAAGAAAGGCACCACTGATGCCAAGTGGTCCAACTAACAATGCGCCAAACAACGGCCCGCTGGTAAAGCCTGCAAGTTCGATGCCACGTAAACGCCCAAGACGTTCAGCTGATCGAGATTTGTCGACATTTGCTGCGATGGCGCGTAATGCGGGTGCTGCAATGCCAAGAGAAGCACCCGTTAATCCACGTGCAATGACTAAGACGGTTAACGATCCACCGATTGCAAACAATCCTGATCCTGCAACTGCAATGACAAGACCAGCAAGAACAAGACGTTTGGGGTGACCACGGTCTGCATATGGTGCGACAACTAATTGCATCACCAGTGACGCCATGAATCCGGCGGCTGAAATGTAGCCAAGACCAGAAGACGAGAATCCGTATTCATCTTGTAAATCGCTCAGAACGGCAAACACCATGCTGTTTGACACTGTGAGCCCAAATGCACACAACAGCAAAGTGCCAATGCCCAAGGTGAAGCGATTGTCGTTGCGTGTGTCGGTAGATGTCGTTGTCATAGCTTCTTACCAGTCCCAGCGATTGGGGCGTTCGGCTCGCACGCTCACAACATCGGGAGCATTCGGATCAGTATGAACGCGCACTACGTATGTCTCGCCTTCGAATGTGAACTCTGCGAGCGCCCATGTGTCGCTGCTATCGCGAAGTCCTGCTCCAAGTGGAAACAATGCCGCCACGCGTAATCCGGCAACATCTGCTTCTGCATGCCACATCGCAGCTAAGCCACTGCGCAGGTCGGGGTCTTGTGAGAGATCAATGCCGGTGAGCGTTAACTCCACAGTGGTGGGGGTGACGAGGTCGACTTCAGAAGAGTCAACGATGACTTCACTTAACATGTCATCGAATTCCACAACTACCGGCCCATGTGATGCTGTATTGCCGCTTACAAATCCGTACCGAACAATCGGGAAACCATCATCGTCGACAGTGCTAATGCGCACTCGTTCGCCACGTCGAAACCCCGTCATCCCTACATCTTCTCACTTGAGATGTGCTAACACAGCAATTATCTCGTGCGGTATTTACGCGATGCACTCAAGCACATGTTGATTAAACGGTGCCCAATACTGCGGACCCCAATCGTCAAACGGTGTGTTCGATAGCAGTGCCACGGCGACATTTGCAACGGGGTCGATCCACACAAAAGTTCCTGCGCTGCCAAAATGTCCGAATGTGCTCGTAGCACCGTCTGGTGCTGTCCAATGGGGATCTTTGAGGCCTTTGATTTCTGGCCCTAAACCCCACAGCGACGGATCGCTCTTGCCAAAACCCGGCACCATTCCAGCAAGTTCAGGAAAAGCCGGAGTGACGGCGCGAATGTAGGTATCGCGTGAGATGAGATGCGGTCGTCGTAACTCAGAGACAAATGACACGAGATCGTTGATGTTTGACCAGCCATCTTTTGCGGGCGATCCACGCAGTGTTGTTGAAGCCATTCCCAACGGTTCACAAATTGCTTCGTGCATGTACGTGGCAAAGTCGATATTGGTGCGTTGTTCGACGTGTTGTGCAAGCAGTTCATAACCCGTGTTTGAGTAGATACGACGTGCGCCAGGAGATGCAATTGGCTGGTCACCGTCAAAGGAGTATCCACCAGCGTGTGCCAGCAAATGTTCGACGGTGCACTCTTTTTGCCCGACGGCATCATCAAGATGAACACTTCCTTCTTCGCATGCGATATGTACTGTCCACGCAGTCAATAATTTGGTGACCGATGCAAGATGAAATACATGTTGCACATCGCCGTGGGTTGCCACTTTGTCATCGTGCATGACCGCGATCCCGAAGTGTTTTGTGGGCCAAGAACCAATGAGATCCCACGCAGGTTGTAGGCGTGCAACAAGTGCGTCAGATTGTTGCACCGTCGCCACGACGTTGTTCAGTTGCTGTTGCGAACGCGAATGAGCTCTGCGACGCGGAACGCCAAGTCAAGTGATTGACGACCATTAAGACGCGGATCACACACTGTTTCGTAACGATCATCGAGGTCATCGCTTGTGAGGTCGTCGGTTCCGCCAACACATTCGGTGACGTTTTCACCAGTGAGTTCAATGTGAATGCCGCCTGGCCACGTGCCTTCTGCTTTATGCGCGCGCACGAAGCCTGCAATCTCGCTGACGATTGCTTCAAAGTCGCGAGTCTTTCGTCCCGACGCGGCGGTGTATGTGTTGCCATGCATTGGATCACATGCCCATACGACAGGGTGACCGGAGTCGCGCACCGCACGAAGAAGTGGGCGCAACGCATCTTCGACCTTGTCTGCTCCCATGCGACTAATCAGTGTCAAACGTCCCGGAACACGTGCGGGGTTCAACATCTGGCACAACTCGAGAACATATTCCGGATCAGTTGTGGGTCCGACCTTGCAGCCAATGGGGTTACCAACACCACGGAGAAATTCAACGTGTGCATGATCAAGCTGACGTGTGCGCTCGCCAATCCACAGCATGTGCGCAGAACAGTCGTACCACACACCAGTTAACGAATCTTGACGAGTGAGTGCTTCTTCGTAACCGAGAATGAGGGCCTCGTGGCTGGTGTACACATCTACTTCATGCAACGTGGAGTTGTTTTCGGTTTCGATACCACACGCGCGCATGAAGTTGAGCGCACGCTCGATTTCATTTGCCAACGATTCGTACCGTTGTCCTTCAGGACTGCTTGTTACAAACTCTTGGTTCCACGCGTGAACACGATTGAGATCAGCAAAGCCACCTTTGGTGAAAGCACGTAACAAGTTCAATGTGCTCGCAGACTGATGATATGCCTGCACCAAACGCTCGGGATCAGGAATACGCGCAGCACTTGTTGGTGTTGGGTCATTAACGATGTGTCCGCGGAATGACGGAATCTCTAGTTCGCCAATTTTTTCGGTGGCAGATGAACGAGGCTTTGCAAACTGTCCGGCCATGCGTCCGACTTTGACAACTGGAACCCCCAACGAGTACGTGAGTACTACCGCCATCTGCAAGATGACGCGCAACTTCTCGCGAATGTTGACGGCCGAGAACTCTTCAAAACTCTCGGCACAATCGCCGGCCTGCAACAAGAACGCATTGCCTGCCGCTACTTGACCAAGTGCGCTTTGCAACGAACGTGCCTCGCCCGCAAAAACGAGCGGAGGATACGACGCAACTTGTTTCAGTGCCACGTCGAGCGCTGCTTGATCTGGCCAGTCGGGCTGTTGCACGACGGGAAAGCTGTGCCAAGAAGAGGGAGTCCAATCGCGTGCCATAGTCCTCTAAGCCTTGCGCCTATCCACAGGCAAACGCAACGTGTTTTTCACTTTTCTCATTAAAATCGGCACGAAAAAAGCCCCCGCCAGTGGCGAGGGCTTCTTTTTGTTCGTGTTCGTAGTGTCAGACGGCGAGAATTCGCTCTGCGTCGTCGCGGAGACCTTCTACTGCGCGACTCACCAAACGGCGAGCAGCTTCGGCTGTGACGCCCAGGTCTTCGCCCACTTCGCGGAAACTGCGACGCTCGCCATCGATGAGACCAAAACGGGCCTCAACGGCATAACGCGCACGGTCATCAAGAGTGCCAAGAAGTTCGTCGAGCAATTCGGAGTCGACAAGTGCCATTACGGCATCTTCTGGGGTGCCTTGGCCGTTGTCCATGAGATCGCCCAACGTGGCATCACCATCGTCGCCCACAGTCTTGTCGAGAGACACTGGGGTGGTGAGGCGGTGCAACTCGGCATTTGTGGTGTCGAGTGTGTCGCCATCGCCTGATGCCTGACGTAATGCAGCGCGAAGGCTTGCGGAACGGTCGCCGGGGATACGAATGAGGCTTGCCTTCTGGTCAAGTGCGCGACCAATGGCCTGACGAATCCAGAAAGTTGCATAGGTGGAGAACTTGAATCCACGACGCCAGTCGAACTTGTCGACGGCGTGCTCGAGACCAAGGTTTCCTTCTTGAATGAGATCGAGGAGGTCCATGCCCTGTGGGAGGGGGTAACGACGAGCAATGGAGACCACCAAGCGCAAGTTGGCGCGAATGAAGCGGTCTTTAGCGGCGGCGGCGTTGCGGAGGTCGCGACGAAGCGCTGCTCCACGCTCGCCAGCGTCGATACGCGCTGCTGCGTCGCGGCCCGCTTCGATCGCCTTGGAGAGCTCGCGCTCGTCTTCAGCGGTCAGCAACGGAACCTTGCCGATGTCGTTCAAATAAAGTCCGATTGAGTCGTTCATGATGAATTCTCTAACAGTGATAGTGGGCGGGTTGTTCCCCAGTACGACGTGACGCTCAGCACACAAGGCGCGAGATACACGTGAGTAGGGGGTTTTGGGGGGAATAGAACAGTAACACAGATTTTCGTTGTGATCTAGAGTGAATATTTGTGCCTCTTCGTATCGGACTTTTCGGTGGCACATTCGACCCCCCGCACCTTGCACATCTTGTGGTTGCGACCCATGTGCGCCACGCGTTAGCACTAGATGAAGTGGTCCTGATGGTGGCCAATGATCCATATCAGAAAACACGTGGAGATACGGGGCCGGCTCGCAACGTGACGCCTGCGGATGTGCGCCTTGATCTTGTGAAGGCCGCGGTGGATGGCGTGGACGGGCTTCGTGCCGGCGATGACGAGATTCGCCGAGGGGGCGTGACCTACACGATCGACACAGTCGAAAAATGGCGATTAGAGATGGGCGATGCGGAAATATTCTTAGTGATTGGCGAAGACGCTGCACGCAGTTTCAACACGTGGCATCGCTATGAGGAACTAGCTCGCATCTCTAACCTTGTTGTAGTGAATCGCAGTGCGCCAAGTGTCGACAAAGTAGTGCCTGCCGGCGCAACACGCTGTGAACATGTCACGATTCCATCAATGGATATTTCAAGTAGCGACATCCGTCGGCGTGTGCGCGAGGGACAGTCGATTGATTTTCTTGTGCGTCGACCAGTGCGGAACGTGATTGAGACACAACATTTATACATGGATCATCAATGAGTGCAATCGCCAGTCGTCGTCGACGTCGAGCTGCAATCGCAAGTGTGACCGGGTTGCTCACATTGATTGCATTGCCAGCGGGTCTTGTTGTTGCTACAAACTCGATGTTGAACGACAAAGGCGGCAACAACGTTGCTGAAGAACCAACCACCAAGTTGCCCAACACTCCCGTTGGACTTCTTGCGATTACAAGTGGACGTGGCGAGTTAGCAACCATTGCGGTTATTGCACTTGCACCAGGAGGTGAAGGCGGAACGATTGTGTCGCTGCCTGTTGGTGCGGCAGCTGCCACACCAGCTGGTGAACCAATGCGACGCATTGGTGATTCCTTTGCTAATGGTGGCCTTTCTGCATTGACAAGCGACGTGGAGTCATTGCTTGATGTCACTGTTGCAGAGTCGATGCAAGTTGGTGCCGTGGAACTGGCGCAATTTATCAATCAGGCCGAACCCATCGCGGTCACGTTGTCTGAACAAGTAGTCGACTCAGATGCATCGGGCGCGGTGTCTGTGGTGCTGAACACGGGTACCCAAGAGGTGCCAAGTGATCGCGTTGCAACCGCACTCGCAAGTATGCAGTCAGGTATTGCTGAATCATTGCGGTATGACCAGGTGAAAGAGTTGTGGGAAAGCTACGCACAAGGTGCAACGCCTGTGCCCGTTGTTGCAGATCCCGCACAAGGAACAGACGCGGCGCCACAAGATACGTCCGTGACAGTGTCGGGCGTCGTTGATGCGCCAACGCCAGCAGACATGGCTGGCTTTTTTACCGCGCTCCGCGCAGGTGAGATCGCTGTGTGGCAGTTTGTTGAAACACGTGTGACTGATGTGCAGCGCAATCCGACAAGTGCTGATTTGTACGAATTGGATCCCGGCGAAATTATCGTGGTGATGGCAAGTGTTGCTCCCAGTGCGCGATTCATTCAGGCCGGAATGATTGGAATTTTGCTTGATTCTGCGATTTCTGATGTATCAGTAGTGAAAGAGGGAGCAATACGAATTGCGTTCATGGGTGGAAACATCATGGTGTTGCGCGACATGTCGAACATGACGGTGACGCAAACGGTGGTTCGCTACAACGACGAGGCTTTATTGCCAGAGTTGCAGGAGTACACCTCATTTATCGGACCCGCGGTGTTTGAAAAGGCCACTGAGCGGATCGAAGGTATCGACGCACAAATTGTGCTGGGCACAGATTTTGAGAAATTTGTGAAAGGCAACACGGCGCCTTTGGACAGCAACCAAGGCAATAGCGACGATGAGTGAGAGACTGAGATGATGAGTAACCCCGCTGACATTTCGTCACTCGATCTTGCCAAGATCGCAGCGCAAGCGTGTGACGACAAGCAAGGTTCTGAGATTGTCGTGTTGCCAGTGGGAGATGTTCTCGCAGTGACGGAATATTTCGTGGTGACGAGTGCGCAAAGTGGGCGACAAGTGCGGGCGATCGCTGACAACGTGTTGGAAAATGTCCGCATCTTGACCGACCGCTCACCGCTTCGTACCGAAGGTGCACGCGAACAGCAGTGGGTGCTCATCGATTATGGCGATGTGGTGGTGCATGTTTTTGCCGAAGAGCAACGTCGCTTTTATGAAATCGAACGTCTCTACAAAGATGTCATCCCCGTTGAATGGCGCGAGTCAGTCGCCTAGTTAGTACAGCGCGAGTCAGTCGCCTAATTAGATAAGCCGAGGATCTTGCGCATCGTTGACTGTGGGTCATCCGTGAGATCAAATGTGTCTCGCGTGGTGCCTGGTTCAAATGTCACCACGCGATGTGCGAGATGAGTGACATCATCGACATCGTGTGTCACAAGTAGTGCGGTTAGGGAGTGTTCCTGCACAAGTTCGCGTACGAGCTGGCGTAGTGATTCGCGCGTGGTGTAATCGAGTGCTGAAAATGGTTCATCTAACAGCAGGATTGTTGGCGAACTAACGAGAGCACGCGCAAGAGCAACACGTTGTTGCTCTCCACCAGACAATGTCGTGGTGTTGGCGTGTGCAAGATGTCCCGCCTGTACTCGATCTAACCAGTGCTGAGCTATCTCACGTCGGTCCCGACGCTTGTGAGATGTTGCAGTCCGCGCGGCAATTGCAACATTGTCGAGAGGACTTCGGTGTGGCAGCAGTGCTGCGTGTTGAAACACCATGCCGATGTTGCGCTGTTGGGTCGGAACATGAACGTTGTGGTCTGGATCCGCGACAACGGTGTCGTTCAGTGTGATTGTGCCAACGTGAGGACGGAAAAGACCAGCAATGGTCGACAACGTGATGCTCTTTCCTGAACCTGATGGACCAAATAATGCAGTGATTCCCGCACTGATTGAAAACTTGGTGTGCACAGTGAAATGCCCAGCGGTTACTTCACAATCCATCGACACGGTGGTGATGCCTGCTGTTGTCATATGCGCCTCGCAGACAGTTGAGTCACTGCGAGTAAGACAACAATTGCAATGCCGGCAAGAACGAGAGATCCGGTTCGGGCTGTGCTGTCATCTCCTGCTTGCACCGCGTCATACACAGAGATGGGCAATGTTTGTGTTCGGCCAGGGATGTTGCCAGCAATCATCACAGTTGCTCCGAAATCACCAAGTGCACGAGCAAAGCCCAAAGCAACTCCTGCGAGAAGACCGCGACGCGCGACAGGAAGTGTGACGAGAAACGCCACTTTCCATTCGGGGTACCCGGCAACACGCGTCACTGCTTCATACCGAGCATCGACTTCTTCAATCGCGGCACGTGATGTGCGCACCACAAACGGCAATGCAGATACAGACGCTGCAATCACCGCTGCGGTGGGCGTGAAGACCAGGGGAGAACCAAATATGTTTTCCCATGCACGTCCAATGGGGCTGTTTACTCCGAGAGTGGTGAGAAGGTAGTAGCCAAGAACCGTGGGAGGCAACACGATGGGGATTGTGAGGATTGCTTCCAGAAGTCCACGCCCGCGAAACGATGCCTTGGCTAGGACATAACCAAAAGTGATGCCAACAGTTGCCGCTATCAATGTTGCAAGTGTTGCCACACGAAGCGACAGCCACAAGGGAAACCAATCGTTCATGACTGAGAAAATCCGTACTTCGCCATTACTTGGAGCCCAGATGGTGATGTCATGTAATCGATCCACTGTTGAGCCACCGCCGTGTTTGCGCCCGTTGTCGTCACAACAGCAGCTTGCAACAGTGGGGCATGCAATGTGTCGGGGATCAACATGTAGGCGCGTCCATCGGCTATTGCAAGTGACATCGCAATTATGCCGACATCGACGTTCCCGCTATCAATGATTTGTTTGGTGTCAGAAATGTTTTCGCCATACACCAATTTGCCTTGCACACTTTTCCAGATACCTGATGATTCAAATGCTTGTTGGGCAGCGAGGCCGTATGGGGCATGCGTGGGATTGGCAATGGCAATACGTGTGTATTTCGGATTTTGTAGTTCTTCGATGGTGTTTGGAAGGCTCTCTGGTATTGCGCTCCATAAAACAATGCGTCCAACTGCGTAGTTGGTTCGAGTCGTTGCAATAGCACGACCAGCCTCGATCACTTCCTCAACAAACTGTGCATTCGCAGAAGCAAATACATCAAATGGTGCACCGTTAATGATTTGTTCGCGTAGTTGCCCCGATGATCCAAATGAGAACGTCACATTGATGCCTGTGTCTTCGGAAAATTGCCACGCGAGTTCTTCAAATGCTGGTCGTAAATCACTGGCCGCTGCGACGACGACGCGCGGAGATTGCGGAGTGGAATGTGATGATCCGCCACACGCTGCGAGGGTCAGTGCGAGCGTTGTAGCCACAGTTGCGAGCGACAACCAGCGGCGAATGCACTTGGCAGGGGACTCACGAGACATACGTCAGAGGCTATGACCACAATTGTAACTACTCAATAGTTCATTGTGTACTATCATTAATCTATGGCGGAAATAGCATCCGATCTCACTCTTGACAGCGGCTTATGTCTTGTTCTCATTCGTAACGGGAGCGATCACGGCTATGTCATCGCACAACGTTTCTTGCCCGACGCAGACATCGGACAGATCTACACCTTGTCTCGCCCAGCTGTGTATCGAGAGTTGCAGTTTCTCGAGCGTGCAGGATGGGTGTTGTCATCTGCGGGTCGTGGTAATCGGGGACAAAAGATGCGGGTGTTGCGACTTTCAAAACGAGGCGCTCAACTTGCTAACGAGTGGTTGGCATCACCCGTGGCACATATTCGCGATGTGCGTACTGAATTCTTGGCAAAAACTGTTCTCGCTCAAGAAGCGGGAGGAGATGTGTCGAAGCTGATTCGTCAACAACGTGAATTCTTTCGGCCCACATTTGAAGCATTGTTGCAGGAACGAGATGAGTCGGTTGTTGCCATGTGGAGACGTGAGCAAGTACGTGCGGTCTCGCGATTTCTTGACGAGTTGGAAGGCGTTGTTTCTGCTTCGGATGACGACGGTGAAGATGATGACATTATGGTGAGTGCTCGCAATCAACTTCGTGGCGAGGTGGTGAGCGTGAAACATGGTGGTGTGTTGTCGTCGGTAAAGATGGAGATCGCGCCAGGGCAGATCATGACCGCCACGATCACACGAGAGGCGACTGATCAATTGCGCTTAGCGCCAGGTTCCCCCGTGACTGCTTTATGCAAAGCGACAGACGTGATGTTGGCGGTGGGTCCAGGGACCCGATCTCAAATGAGTCGGCGTGCCTAAGTGGCATCCCGTTGCTATCGTATGAATTCCTTATTGGGGCTGTAGCTCAGTTGGCAGAGCGCTTGCATGGCATGCAAGAGGTCAGGGGTTCAATTCCCCTCAGCTCCACCATTGGTGTGTCATTGTCACACCTGCCAAGTTAGATATCTGGCATGAGTGACTTACCTCCACCGCCCCGGCCGTCGTCTGTTCCGTCGCCACCATTGTCGAAAACGACTGGGTCTCCCGTTGGGGTCGGGAATGCATTGCGTGTGTTGTTCATTTTGCTCGCGGTGGCACAAGGGCTTTTCGTGGTAACGCTGGGCAATCGCTACGCGTACGTATCCGATGTGAAAAACGGGAAAGACGTATTCACCACAGAACGTGCCGATGAAGTTGACGAGTATGTGTCATTGGCTGGTGGTGTCACAGTGTTGTTGAGCATCGCAGTTTTTGTGTTGCTGGTGATCTTTTTGTATCGACTTGTTGTTCACACGCGCCAGAAAGGTGGCACCTTGCGCCATTCCAATGGCATGGCAATTGGCGGGTTCTTTATTCCGTTTGCCAACATTTTCATCCCGTACCGATTATTCACCGACGTCACAAGATTTTTCCGTGAGCGTGCGCCTCAGCAACGGTCGGCCCATGTGATCTTCAATTGGTGGTGGTGGACGTACGTCGCGGGACTTTTTGTATTGCAAATGGCCACTGCCAGCGACAGCGACGACATTGAGTCGTTATTAGACAGTGACGGCTATTCAATCGTGGCCACTCTGTTGCTGATAGCAGCCACAATTTTTGCAGCCATCGCAGTGCGACGCATCACAAACGCTGCCCGCAGCGTTCTTTCGTGAGTGCAAATTGTTATTCGTCTTTGCCGGGAATCATTGGGTGAGGGATTTCAATTCCTTGAGCATCCAATTCATCTTTCACGCGTTTGCGTAGTTCACGTCCCACTGCCCATTGTTGTGCCGGCGCGGTGGTCACAACCATGCGAATGATCACAGCTGTTGTGGCAAGAGCTTCGATACCAAGCACTTCGGGCGGGCCGATCAGCTTGCTATTCCATGCTTCATCTGCAGCGAAATTGGCCAACACTGACTCGAGCGATTCAATGGCGCGCGACACGTCAGATTCATAGGCAATGTTCACGTCCAACACAAACCGCGACCAATTTTGACTCATGTTGCCAACACGGCGAATTTCGCCGTTGGGGACATGCCATACGGTGCCGTTTAATGAGCGAAGGCGAGTGGTGCGCAGTGACACGTTTTCAACAACTCCACTTGCTTCGCCAACATCGATGATGTCGCCCACTCCGAACTGGTCTTCAACAAGCATCAACATGCCACTGAGGTAGTCCTTCACCATGCTTTGAGCACCAAAGCCGAGGGCAACACCGGCAATGCCCGCACCTGCAATCAGTGGTCCGAGGTTGATTCCTAATACGCCGAGAATGGTGAACAATCCGATGAGGCGTATCACCACCGACGTGAAACTGGACAGCACGGCCATGAGCGCATGTACACGTTGTTGATTGCGTGCGGATTTCATCTCGCTGGAGGCTCGAGACGTGAGAGGTCCACTCATCTCGGTGAGTGTGGAAATCAGTTGTTCGTCTACCTGAGCGGCTCGACTAATGAGACGTTTTGCAGATGAGCGAATAATACGTTTGGCAATAAATACTGCAATTTCAGTGAGTACGACGACGAGGAGGATTTGGAGGGCTGGTGTCGCAATGTCGCCGAGCCAGTCGACGAAATCGTTTTGGTTGTCAGATTCCATTAGTTCTCCAGCGTAGATGGCTGATGTGGTGAGCGGGTGTCTCATACAATTGCCCAATGGCAACAGCGACCGATGCATCTGTCACCGTGATCGTGCCAACATTTGAACAACCAATTTTGCTCGCGCGCGCACTCACATCCTTGCGGGACCAAACTAATGCGTCTGTACATGTCCTAGTGGTGAACAACGGAGGCGATCCTGCACCTGTTGATCAGGTAGTTCGCGTGATCACGTCGTCGTCTTCGTCGCTAGCTAACGCAATCACGGTTCGTCATCTCAGCGACCGTACGGCGCGTGGTGCTCTTCTTCGAGATGCGTTTTCCGACGTGGCGACACCATATGTGGCGATTCTTGATGAATCGCAGACCTGGCAGCCAACGTGTGCAGCAATGGTTGTGCGATATCTGAAAGACAACACCACTGCGTCGGCGGTGTGCGTGGGCTATGCCATAGCGCAAGAAAAAATGATTGAAGAACGCGTGTGGCCTCGTCTTAATAAGGCAACACAGATCTCTGATGGCGACGTATCGCTCACTTCATTGTTGTCAGGTATCGATCTTCCCGAGCATTCGTTTGTGTATCGACGCGACGCAATTACTAATGCTGGGGGCGTCAACTCGTCACTTGAGTATGTGGCGATGTGGGATCTGAATGTTCGTATTGCTTCTGATGGGTCAATTGGTGTTATTCCAACGCCGCTTGCAACCTTGCATGTTCTGGAACGCACCACTGACGATGACAACGAGCACCGCAGCAACGTGGAAGCAGAACGTCATCATTTGGTAACACTGTGGCTGAATGAGGTGCTGCCGGGTGGGGCAAATAAAGGTCAATGCGCTCTCGATGCGTTGGCACATAGAAACCGCGAGACAGAACTTGAGCAATTGCGTACTGAGAATGCTGCGTTACGAAAAGAGATTGCAAGTTTTCACGGGCTGTCATCGCGGGCACTTCGCGCCGCACTGCAGCCCACAAAGCTCCTGCGTGCGGTGCAACGACGCACAAAAAAGTGACCATGATCTCAACAGTGGCGCAACGTATTGATGATCTGAAGTTTGATACCGGGTTGTGTGATGTGTTGTCGGTTGACGTTTTTGACACGTTGATCACGCGGTCTGTTGCACAACCGAGCCACGTATTTGCGGTGCTCGAGCGCGAATTGTTATCCAACGCATCATCACCACGTGAGGCGCAGCTGTATGACGGTTTTGCAAGAGTGCGCCTATTAGTTGAACGGCGGGCACGTGAGAACAAAGCAAAAACGTCTCCGTACGCAGACGTCACGTTGGACGAGATCTACATCGAGATTCGTCGTGAACTGAAGATTTCCTTTGCTGATAGCCAGCGCATTGCTGAACGAGAAATGGCACTTGAGCGTGACATGGTGGTCGCGGTTCCTCACACCGTCGCAGCAATCACGCGCGCACGCGAGGTGGGCGTTCGCGTCATTGCGGTGAGCGATAACTACATGTCATCGAAACAGTTGCTCATGATGTTTGAAGCTGCTGGCATTGTTGGGTTTTCGCTTGATGATGTGTTTGTGAGTTGTGAACTCGGCGGAACAAAGTCGAACGGTCAGATTTGGCCAGTCGTCCTGCAACGAATTACGACCCCAGTACATCGCATTATTCACGTGGGTGATCATGAGGAAGCAGACGGCTCTGCGGCGAGCGCAGCGGGGCTGTCAGTGGTTATCGACGATCGCATGAATCGATCACATCGTTTTCCGATTAATACCACTCCGGCGGTGCTCACCCATTCGCGTCTTGAAGCTTCCGTGCGGGACCAACTGTGCGAATCAGAATGGGATGCGCACACGGTGATGGGTGGCACGACGGCTGCACTAATCGTGAGCGCTCAAATCACATCACTTGATGAAGCACTGATGCGTGATCCCACGGCGCGTGTGTATTTTGCTGCTCGCGACGGATTTCTCGCACATCAACTATGGAACGACGTGCGTGTGGGGCAGGGGAAACCCCGCGCTGAGTACCTACACGTGTCGCGATCAGTGTTGTGGCGTACCAGTCCGAACTTCAAACCGAGTCGCCTTGTTGGCCCGCGAGAGACATTGACACTTGCACGGCTTGCGCATCGCTTGGAGATGCCACTACTTGTTGACTTGGTAACCGATTGCGACGCCAGCACTATGCTGACTGCGCAACAAGCCTGGGACATCATTGAAAAATATCGTGTGCAAGTAGACGCAGTTACAGCGCAACATCGTGCGCTTGCGGTTGAATACGTGCGTAGCAAAGGTTTGTTGCAACCCGGCCGTCACTTTGTGGTCGATCTTGGTTGGACAGGTTCAAGCTTGGCCGATCTAGCCGCGCTTGTTCACGCAGAAAGCAATGGGGAAGCAATAGTTGAGGGATTGTTTCTTGGTCTGTATTGGGACGCCACACACATTCGTACACGTTTCCCCATGCACACGTTTGCTACTAATGACATGGCCACTGGTGACCAGCAACGCGCATTACTCGCATCCCACGCGGTGATCGAAGCATTAATCACTGCGCCACATGGCTCGGTTGTTGGGTTTTGTCGTCACGGTTCCGCCGTGGAGCCCGTATTGGCCGAACAACATGTGGAACAACAAGAGTTTGCACGCGTCATTGGCAAAGTGTGCGACGTTGCGTCAACCACTGCACGACAGATTGTGACGGGCACGCACCCCTCTGGTGTCACGTTGGAAGACGTCACAGGAGATGGCGTGTGGGCATCAATCATGCAGACAGTGCATACACCTCGACCTGAGGAGATAGAACTCTTTGGTTCTATTCGACTCGTTATTGCTATTGATCATGCCGATGATGGCGTGTATTTAGTGCCACGTACATGGCCGGTAGGTGGAATTGTGGATGTGCACGATTCATTGCTGCGCGGTCACTGGTTACGCGGCACTGTGGCATCGCCGAATTATCGCGGCAAACACGCCGACGAGATTCGATCGATGATCAATGTGTGGCCCGAAGTGGGGCACGACTGGGTCGCTCTTACGCGACCATCATGATGTGATGTACCGATCAGGGACCAGAGAACTGGAATGCAGGAGCTGATTCGCCAGCCTTGTTGACCACTGCTGGTGCATGATCATCTTCATAGCGAGTCAACTCTGCGCGTCCCACAACCTGCCAGTGCACTTCGTCTGGACCATCAGCAAGTCGCAATGTTCGCTGTGATGCATACATGCGTGCAAGTGGTGTCCAGTTCGACACACCAGTTGCACCATGGATCTGAATCGCTTCATCGATGATCTGACAAGCACGGATGGGCACCATTGCCTTTACAGCGCTGATCCACACGCGTGCTTCGGCGTTGCCCATGGTGTCCATTGCTTTTGCGGCCCGCAACACCATAAGACGCATCGCCTCAATCTCGATACGCGCCTTTGCGATGACTTCGGTGTTTTTGCCCAACTTTGCAAGTGGCTTGCCAAATGCCTCACGGTTGAGACCGCGACGGATCATCAATTCGAGAGCTTTTTCTGCTGCACCAATGGAACGCATGCAATGATGAATGCGACCAGGTCCGAGACGTAATTGCGAGATTTCAAATCCGCGACCTTCGCCCCACAACATGTTGGTGTCGGGAACGCGTACGTCATTGAAACGCAGATGCATGTGGCCATGTGGCGCATCGTCTTCACCAAAAACGTCCATCGCACCGAGAACCTCGATACCTGGGGTGTTCATTGGGACAAGGATTTGTGACTGGCGCTTGTGCGGTGGCGCATCGGGATTGGTCTGGACCATCACGATGAGAATCTTGCAACGTGGATCGCCTGCACCAGACGCGTAGTACTTCTGACCGGTAATCACCCATTCGTTGCCATCTTTCACTGCACGACAACGAACGTTTTTGGCATCAGACGATGCGACATCGGGTTCGGTCATACAGAACGCAGAACGAATCTCGCCATGAAGAAGTGGTTCAAGCCACTGCTTTTTCTGTTCTGGAGTTCCGACGCGCTCAAGCACTTCCATATTTCCGGTGTCGGGAGCTGAACAGTTCAAACATTCAGAGGCGATGGAGTTTTTGCCAAGCTCGGCCGCAATGTATGCGTAGTCAAGGTTCGACAATCCTTCACCGGTTTCAGCGTTTGGAAGAAAGAAGTTCCACAGACCTTGCTGTTTTGCTTTTGTCTTAATCGACTCGAGAAGCTCGAGCTGTCCGGGGCCATATCCCCAGTGCTCAGCGCGACCTTCGCCAAGGCGGTAAAACTCTTCAGTCTTTGGTTCGACCTCTTCGGCGATGAATTTCTTCACTGCTTCAAACAGCGGCAACGCCTTTGGAGACATTGCAAGATTCATTGCATCGTCTGTGGCAATTCCGGAGTGCATTCCTGGTGCGGGCATGAGATGTCCTTTCGACAATCGCTATGGCCAACATTAGGCGTTTTTCGGGCGTCGGTCTCAGTTGGCGGAAGTAGCGAGGGACGCCTCGTGCTGGCGGGCTTCCTCTGAGTGGTGCCAGCGCCATGCCCGTACAAGCATGTAGGTGACACACGGGGCAAAAATGAAGTTTGGTGCCATGAGAATGAGGTCACGTTGGGCCAGACCATAGAACAGCCATGAGAAGTTCGACATCAGTGTGATTGAGAGACTCACTACTGAAAGTCCGTGAAGATTGCGCGTTCGATATACGTGAAGTGTTGGCGGAATGATCGAGGTGGTGCTGATGAGAATCGCGAAAATACCAACGAGAGATGTCGACACTGTGGCGCCGGCGAGAGCAAGGACAACGGCCAGAACTGCTCCACTAAGAAGTAACAGGTACGTGAGCGCACGATGGCGCAACAACACTGATGCAATTACTAACTGCGCCGCGATGAACGAACCATTTGATACGTACACAACAGGATCTGCCTGCATGATGCCAAAGGTGAACCATTGCACTGATCCGACAATTGCATGAACAGTCCCAATAGGCGAGATGCCATGTGGCGTGTCGTGACGCACCACGCGAAATGCTTGTGGCCACACAAACGAGATGCTCAAAATGAGACACCATGCGCCAAGAAAACTAGTGAGGGACATCTACAAACTCATCGTTCATGACTGGGCCTTAATGAACTTATCGTTCATGACTGGGCACAAGTCGGGTGTAGCGGTCAGAGATTAGTGGTGACGACAAAATGAAATCTGCCGTTGCGCGATTACATCCAACGGGAATGTTCCACACCACCGCGATGCGAAGAAGTGCTTTCACGTCGGGGTCATGGGGTTGTGATTCCAGCGGATCCCAGAAAAACAACATCACGTCTACTTTGCCTTCTGAAATACGTGCACCAATTTGTAGGTCACCACCTAGTGGGCCACTGCGCAGGCGTTCTACATCAAGACCGGTTCGTTCTTGTACAAGGCGACCCGTAGTGCCAGTTCCAATCAATGTGTGTTGTGCCAGTACATCGCGATGTTCCTGCACCCACTGAAGAAGTTCTTCTTTCATGTTGTCGTGGGCAACGAGAGCAATCACTTTTTTCTTGTTGCTCACAATCTCAACACCGTCTGAGTTCATGTCACTTCACTACCAGATTCACCATGCGCTGAGGAACCACCACTGTCTTGAATGGCGCTTTGCCATCGAGGGCCGCTTGCACTTTGTCGTCTGCAAGTGCAGTAGCAAGTAGTTCGTCTTCTGTTAACGATGGAGACACGTTGATGCGAGAGCGTACTTTGCCGTTAATTTGCACGGGAATCTCAATGGTGTCTGACACAAGCAACGCTGGGTCGGCAACCGGGAAGGGCACATAGGTGACCGATTCGTTGTGGCCAAGTCGCGACCACATTTCTTCTGCGAGATGCGGACACAACGGCGACAACATCTGAGCGAGCGATTCCATGACCGAACGTGGTGCGTAGCTGCCGGCGGTGACGTATTGGGTGAGAGCGTTGTTGAACTCGATCAACTTAGAGATCGCGGTGTTGAAACGGAGATGTTCCATGTCTGCTTCAACGCCTGCGATCGTGCGATGAAGATGGCGGAGTAATTCCTCGGGCACTTGTTCATCGCTCACCACAGTGTCGCCAGTGTCTTCGTCTACGAGGTTTCGCCACAGTCTCTGCAAGAAGCGTTGCATACCTACCACGTCACGGGTATTCCACGGACGCGATGCTTCAAGCGGACCCATCGCCATTTCATAGATGCGGAACGTGTCGGCGCCGTACTCTTCGTACATCTCATCGGGCGTCACCACGTTTTTTAGGCTCTTGCCCATCTTTCCGTATTCACGACTCACGGTCTCACCGTTGTAGGTGAATGCACCGTTATCTTCCACAACATCTGAGGCGGGAACGGTTTGTCCGCGTGCATCGCGGTAGGCGTATGCCTGAATGTAGCCCTGGTTAAACAAACGATGGAACGGTTCTTCGCTACTGACATGCCCAAGGTCGAACATCACCTTGTGCCAAAAGCGCGCATACAAAAGGTGCAACACCGCATGTTCAACGCCACCGACGTACAGGTCAACACCACCAGTGTGTCCAGTTGATGTTGGCCCCATCCAGTAACGCTCTACATCTGCATCGACAAATGCATTGTTATTTGTGGGGTCGAGGTAACGCAGTTCATACCAACATGAACCCGCCCACTGTGGCATCACGTTGACCTCGCGCGTGTATGTGCGAGGACCATCACCCAAATCAAGCGTTACCGTGCGCCATTCATTCACCCGTGCGAGTGGGGGAATGGGGTCCGATTCGGCATCATCTGGATCGAGCGCTGTTGGTTTGAAGTCTGCTAACTCTGGCAACAACACGGGAAGTTGATCGGCGGTAACAGCGTGAGCTTGGCCATTTTCGTCATAAACGATGGGGAAGGGTTCGCCCCAGTAACGCTGGCGAGAAAACAGCCAATCACGCAATTTATAAGTGATGGTTGCTTTGCCTTGGTCGTTCTTCTCGAGCCAGTCATTGGTAATGCGCTTGGCTTCTGACATCTCGGTGATGCCATTGAGTGACAACGTGTCGTTTGCTGAATTGATGTATGTGCCTTCACCTACATACGCAGATGGCCATGTGCTGCAGTCATCAGATATTGCGAGTCCTTGTGCATCGAACCATGACTGAGGTGGCATCTGTGTGGCGATGATGGGCAAACCATATTTGCGGGCGAATTCAAAGTCGCGTTGGTCACCACTTGGCACAGCCATGATGGCACCGGTGCCATATCCCATTAAGACGTAGTCGGCAATCCAGATGGGAACTTGTGCACCGTTCAGTGGATTAGTGGCCGTTGCACCGATGAACACGCCGGTCTTTTCACGTGTGTCATCTTGGCGATCAACTTCTGCTTTCGCAGCAGCTTGCACGCGATATTGCTGCACTTCATCACGCTTGTCGGCGGATGTGAGTGCATCAACTAGGGGGTGTTCTGGAGAAAGAACAAGAAATGTCGCACCAAAGAGTGTGTCAGGACGAGTAGTGAACACTTCGATGGGGCCAGACGGAGAGGCAAACCGCACTTGTGCGCCTTCGCTACGACCAATCCAGTTGCGTTGCATCAACTTGATGGGTTCTGGCCAATCGAGACGCTCAAGATCATCAATTAGTCGGTCTGCGTATGCGGTGATACGCATCATCCACTGGCGCATGTTGCGTTTAAACACCGGATAATTACCGATGTCGCTACGGCCTTCGGCGGTGACTTCTTCATTTGCGAGGATCGTGCCAAGTCCGGGGCACCAGTTCACCGGTGCTTCCGACAGATATGCCAAACGGAATGAATCAACAACTGCATTCTTTTCCTGTTGCGACAATGATGACCATGCACGACCGTCGTCTAACGCGCGTTGTCCGCTCTCAAACTGCTCAAGTAACTCAGAGATGTGACGTGCTGTTCGACTATCTGTGTCGTACCACGAGTTGAAGATCTGCAAAAAGATCCACTGTGTCCATTTGTAAAAATCCTCATCGGTGGTGCTTACGCTGCGGCGCGCATCGTGCCCAAGACCAAGACGTGACAACTGACGGCGCATGTTCGCGATGTTTGATTCAGTATTTACACGCGGATGAATACCTGTTGTAATTGCATGTTGTTCGGCGGGTAAACCAAAACTGTCATAGCCCAATGCGTGCAATACGTTGAAACCCTTCATCCGCTTAAAACGCGCGAACACGTCGGTGCCGATGTAGCCAAGTGGATGACCAACATGCAGTCCGGCGCCTGATGGATACGGGAACATGTCGAGTACGAATAACTTCTCGCGACCCGCTACTTTGTCGGGTTCTGCGAGCGGACCAGCGGGATTAGGTGCTTCAAATGTGCGATTTGTACGCCAATACTCTTGCCATTTGGCTTCGATGTCACCGGCTAACGCGGGGCCGTATCGGTATGAGGGGCTAGAGGGGGACTCAGACATGGTGAGTTCATCGTACGTGGCATAGATACGGTGTAGGCGTGCCCAAGCAGCGTCCTTCCTCTCGTCGTCGCCAACCAAAGGGCGGTTCGTCTCACGGTTATCCACGCCAGGCGCGCCTAAGCGAGGTGTTGCGCGAGATCATTGGTGACGAATTGACCCGTATTGATGACGAGCGCCTTGAATTTGTCACGGTCACCTCTGTCGATGTTGACGCAGAGATGAACCGCGCCATTGTGTACTACGACTCGCTCGCAGGTGTAGAGGGCGATGAGGAAATTCAAGCGGTTCTTGGCGAGTATCGGCCACGAATGCAGGCATCTATTAATCGTCAGATGCACGCGCGCAAGACTCCGATCTTAAGTTTCAAACCCGATGAAGTTATCCGTGCCGCCGAACGCATTGAACAGGTCTTGCGCGAAAACAAAGAACGACTTGCTCGGCTTAATGACGAAGACAGCGATCTCGATCAATCTGACGCGTGACAGTTCACTACCCGATTCAGGCACACGCGGTAAAACAGGACTGGTGAGATAGAACATGGCACGTCGACGTCCTCCTACGGTGCATGGATTTGTAGTGGTCGATAAACCTGCAGGCATGACAAGTCACGATGTTGTGAATGTGCTTCGCAAAAAACTTGGAGAGCGACGTATTGGCCACGCCGGGACACTCGACCCCGATGCAACGGGAGTGATGCTTGTTGGTGTCGGTAATGGAACTCGATTGCTCAAGTTTCTGAGCGAACAAGACAAGACCTATTCCTGCGAGATCGTGTTTGGAATAGAGACTGATTCGCTTGATTCCACGGGACAAGTGACCGCTACTCACCACATGGACCCGGTGAATATCGAAGAAGTGCGAAAGATTATTTCTGCAGCGTTTGTTGGCGACATCATGCAAGTGCCACCAATGGTGTCAGCATTGAAAGTTGATGGGAAACGATTACATGAACTCGCCAGAGAAGGCATTGAGATTGATCGGGATCCGCGTCCAGTGAATGTGATGTCATTTGACGTACAACCAACTGATAACCCGCTGGTCATCACCGCCCATATTCATTGCGGTTCGGGAACATATGTGCGCTCTCTGGGGGCCGATCTAGGTGTTGCACTTGGCGGCGGAGCACACATCCGCAACCTCCGTCGACACACTGTTGGTTCATTCTCACTAGGCGATACCAGTGCAATTGAGAAGCCCGTTGTATTGCCGATGCACGAAATGTTGCGTGGAATGCAGCGCGAGATACTTTCTGAAGCAGAAATTGACGACGTGTTGTATGGACGACCACATGCGGAGTGGGCCGGCGAGGGACCGTGGGCAATTTTTGATGAGCGCGGCGAATTAATCGCGGTGTATGAAGCATGGCGCGAGGGTCTCGCCAAGCCGTCTGTTGTATTTGGCGCAAGATAAAGTTCGCACCGTGCGCATCATCACTGATCTGTCTTCCTCGCCGTGGTCTGAGCAGCGCTCAGTGTTAACAATCGGTGCATACGACGGTGTGCACATGGGTCATCGCACCGTGATTTCTCACGTGCGTGCACGAGCCGAAGAAGAAAATGCACTCAGCGTGGTGGTCACCTTCGACCGACATCCTGCGAGTGTGGTGCGTCCAGAATCTGCGCCAAAGCTGCTCACCAATTTGGACCAGAAGTTGGAGTTGTTGGAGTCAACGGGAGTCGATGCAACGGTTCTCGTCTCATTCACCGATGAGCAACGCAACGAAACTCCAGTTGATTTTGTGCGTCGTGTCTTGGTCGATACGTTGCGCGCCAAAGTGGTGATTGTCGGTGCCGATTTTCATTTTGGCCATATGCGACAGGGCAACATCACATTGCTCCATGAAATGGGAGAGCGCCACGACTTTGTCACCGAGCCAGTCTCTTTAGTGCAGCGTGGCGACGACGTTGACGAACCCGTGAGTTCCACCGCTATTCGACGTGCGCTTGCCGGTGGAGAAATTCACACTGCAACACGAATGCTCGGGCGGCCATTTGAAATTCGCGGTGAAGTGCAATCCGGTGATCAACGAGGGCGCACCATCGGGTTTCCCACGGCAAATGTTCGAGTGCTGCCACAAATGTGCATGCCAGCAGATGGTGTGTACGCAGCGCGCTATCGGCGTCCCGATGGAACTCTGCACGATTGCGCGGTGAATCTTGGTCGTCGCCCCACGTTTTACGATGACGCCGAACACCCGTTGCTCGAGGCGTATCTTCTCGATTTTTCCGGAGACTTATACGGCGAATTGGCGGCCGTTCAATTTATTGATTTCCTTCGTTCTGAACGCCGCTTTGATGGAATTGAATCACTGCGGGCGCAACTTGATCTCGACATTGAGCACGCGCGCACAGCACTTGCGGCCTACGACGCGTCTTAGAAGTAACGACAGAAATAATGCGATCTTTGAATAGTTACTCGCCAGCAACTGGAGCTAGCAGGTCATAACGCGTACTGCGTTGCTGCAATGTGCGCCGCAGCGGTGCAACAATTTCTCCAAAGCGACCTTCGGTCATCATTTGTCCGTGGTTCGCACCTGCTGCACGCGAGATGTTTTCATCCATCAACGTGCCACCAAGATCATTGCAGCCAGCTTGTAGCAGTTGTGCAGCACCTGACGTTCCAATCTTGACCCACGACACTTGAACGTTGTCGATGAGACCGTGATATGCGATACGGCCGATGGCGTGCATTAATACCGTTTCGCGGAAGGTCGGCCCACGACGCGATTTCTTTTGCAGATAAATCGGAGATGCCATGTGCACGAACGGCAACGGGATGAATTCGGTGAAACCGCCTGTTTCTTTTTGCAGTTCGCGTGTGACAACCATGTGGCGCGCCCATGATTCGGGGTGCTCGATGCTGCCGTACATGATGGTGATGTTTGAGCCGAGACCCACACCGTGTGCTTGTCGATGGCACTCGAGCCATTCTTCGGTATTGATCTTGTCGGGACACAATGTGGCGCGTACTGAGTCATCAAGAATCTCAGCGGCGGTGCCAGGAAGCGATGCAAGACCGGCGTCTTTGAGACGCAACAAATACTCACGTAGTGGTTCTTCGTTGCGACGCGCACCCTCTGTCACTTCTAACGCGGTGAAACCGTGTACGTGCATGTCGGGAACCGCCGCCTTTACTGCGCGTGCTACATCGATGTAGTAATCACCGTCAAAGTTCGGATGGATGCCGCCTTGCAGTGTTACTTCTGTTGCGCCAAGGTCCCATGCTTCGCGTGCACGTTCTGCGATGTCATCAAGTGACAACAGATACGGCGTTCCGCGCAAGTTCAAGCTGAGTGGTCCTTTTGAAAAACCACAGAACTTGCACTTGAAGGTGCAGACATTGGTGTAGTTGATGTTGCGGTTATGTACCCATGTCACAACATTACCAACGGTTGCAAAACGAAGTTCGTCGGCATAGTCGGCAATTGCACCCACTTCATGTCCACGCGCACGAAACAGGTCGACAATTTCCTGTTCATCCAGTTCTTGTCCGGCGCGATGACCGTTGATGATTTCTGCAATACGACCACGCATCGCGGGGCGAGGATGGGGAACAAGCGTGGGTGGTGCAACATTTGCGCCGGAATACCACTGTGTCGATTTGTGGCCGACCAACACCACTTCAGCGCCATCGTGCACAACGTCTGCCGCGGTGACTTTTTCTGGCCACATCGCACCGGGATCATCTCGCCCAAGACCTTCAGCATCACTGCGATCCATAACGGGAAAGTGAAGTGATTCGTCAAGCCACGTGTTGGGTTGTCGGACATACTCGGGATAAATCGTGAGACGTGGCGCAAGAGTAAAACCGCGGTCTTCGGTGACACTACGAATGCGATCAACCGCTGGCCACGGACGCTCTGGGTTCACATGATCAGCAGTGACCGGTGATACGCCACCCCAATCATCAATTCCTGCATCAAGTAACACTCCAAAGTCATCAGACAAATTGGGTGGTGCTTGTAAATGAATGTCAGCTGGTAACAACACACGCGCTGCGGCAATTGACCACAGGTAGTCATCATGTGGGCACGGTGGATGATTTGCCATGCCAGTCAGTGGCTTTGGCAAGAAGTTCTGCACAATGACTTCTTGTACGTGGCCATACCGATGATGTGCCGCGGCAATTAGCAGCAATGCATCGATTCGATCTTGACGGTTCTCACCAATTCCGCACAAGATTCCTGATGTGAAGGGGATCTTCAGTTCGCCAGCAAGACACAACGTATTGATACGTCGCTGTGGTTCTTTATCAGGTGCTGACTTGTGACATTCAAGATCGTCACGAAGTGACTCGAGCATCATTCCCTGCGACGGTGAAACCGTGCGCAACATTGCAAGTTCATCTTCATACATCGCGCCAGCGTTGGCGTGAGGCAACAGACCTGTTTCGTCGAGAACCAACTGTGCCATCGCAGTGAGGTAGTGAACAGTTGAGTCGTATCCGTTGTCTTTCAGCCAGTTAGCTGCCACTTCATATCGCAGCTCTGGTCGTTCGCCGAGTGTGAACAGTGCTTCGTGGCAGCCAAGGCGCGCACCTTGTCGGGCGATTTCAAGAACTTTGTCAGGAGACAGGTACGGATGCTCGAGGCGCGCTGGGGGCTGAGCAAATGTGCAATAGCCGCACTTGTCGCGGCACAGCATGGTGAGTGGAATAAATACCTTTGGCGAATACGTGATCCGTGTGCCGTGGGCTGCATCGCGAATAGAGCGTGCGCGCAATAACAAATCATCAAGCGAGGCCGTCAACACAAAGTCGACAAGAGAGTGGTCGACAGGAGAACTGTCAGATAAATACGACGACATCAGGTCATCGCGAGAAAACTGGCGCAACAAGACAACACCCCCAAGTGGGTTCTAGAAACGGATCGATTGTGTGCCAGTGCTAGTCGGATGTCGTCAACGTGCAAGAGAAGTTGGCAACACCTTGTATGACTACGCAGTTGTACTGTAGCGCAGAAATTACGAACCCGTCTGATCCAATGCCTGAAACAACGCGCGCACATTGTGGCTGTTGATAGGCACGCGATGTCCGACGCGACTAATGAATCCAAGTTGCACGCCGCTTGACGGGTCAGTCACGGTGAACACTTGTTCATGGCCGTCGCCGTCAACGATGACATCTGTCAGGAGAGGGACACCAGCTGTATTCAATGCATCGCGAGTAAATGCGGCATTCAGCACTTCGATGGCAATGTGTTGAACCCCAGAGCCGTGTTTTGCAAGATGTTGTGCAACTGCCGGATCATCTCCCGCACCCACAAGGACAACGGCAACGCCACCAGCTTCAGCAGTAACAATGTGCGGGTCGTCGGTTGGTTGAAGTCGAAAACCCATTTCTTCGAAAAACACTTTTGCGGCATCAAGATCGGCGACTGTCACCACAACATGATCAATGCGACATGCAACAGTGTCGAGTGCGCTGCGATCGTCAGTGCCAGCGTCTTTCGAGGGTGCAGGTTCTTCAAGTGATCCTGCAACTTCAATGCGATGTGTTTCTGCCAACAGTGTGCGAAAGATTTGCTCCGCAAAATCGGCATCCACTTTTTTATCGATTGCCCATTGGCGACGCGAGGCAAGAACGGCGCGGACACGCGCTGGTTGAATCACGGTGGCGCCAGTTTGTTCTTTGATTTCTGCGACGTCGCGACACACACGAAGACGTTGTGCAAGCAAATCAACAATTGCATGATCGATGCGGTCGATCTCGTTTCGAAGTTCGTCTAGTGAAGCCATGTGGTGCCGATCGGTGGCGAATGTCCTGTGTTGTTTCTACTTGTGTTCGAGCAATCGCTCAACATGCTTTGCAAGCACGTCCATTTCGATGTTGACGGCATCGCCAGGTTTGCGCACACCAAGAGTTGTGACGTCGGCGGTGTGGGGAATGATCGCAACTTCGAAGGTGTCGTCACTGAGGTTGAATGCAGTCAAACTGATTCCGTCGACTGTGACAGATCCTTTTTCCACGATGTACTTCATGAGATGATTTGGAATTCGCACCACAAGTTGTGGAACAGGGGACACGATCGTGCCCACTGCATCAACATGACCAAGCACGATGTGGCCACCAAATCGTTCGCCAAGTGCCATGGGGCGCTCGAGATTGACGGGGTCACCATTTGCGAGATCGCCGAGATTTGTTCGCGTGTATGTCTCATCAGAGACGTCGGCTTCCCACCAGCCAGGTCCACTTGCAACAAGAGTGAGACAGCAACCGTTCACTGCTATGGAATCGCCAAGGCCAGAGCCTTCAAGCACAGTCGAGGCCTGGATCCGTAGTTTCGGGCCCTCGCGGTGCAGGACCGTTCCTTTTTCTTCGACAATGCCGGTGAACACGCGATTGAGACTAATGCCCGCAGGGGTTGGAGCCATTGGCCGTTGCTCATAGCCTGACAGGGTCCGCATGAGGCTCCGGCTTTGGCGTGATGCTGAGCGGCTTTCGCCCAGCGCCCTCACCACATACGTACAAGGAAAACGAGGCCACCATGTCCAAGCAGGACACCATTTCGACTCATCGTCAGCATGCATCAGACACCGGTTCACCGGATGTTCAAATTGCGTTGTTGACGGATCGCATCAACCAGCTCACCGACCACTTGAAGGCCCATCCAAAGGACCACCACAGTCGTCGCGGGTTGTTAATGCTGGTCGGACGTCGTCGTCGCATGCTTGACTATGTACGCGACCGTGACATTGCTCGTTACCGCGAGTTGATCGCAAAACTGGGTCTTCGTCGTTAAGACACTCGTCAATTCGACGGACCTCAGTTTCAATGAACTGATCACCAACACATTTTTCCTGTTGTGTCGGTTGTCAGTCGGGAGTTTCGCTTCCGCATTTTGTGTGAATGCTTGTAGCCATTCTGCAGGAGTGCAAGAAGCGAAGTTGCCGACTGGGAACCGGCTCTGTTGGTGAATCACCCCCGTAGCCACATTCGTGGCCATCGGGTATAGGTCACGCATGTGACCACAGAGACATAGGCCGTAGTAGGCCGCAGAAAGGTAATCCCATGGCTGACGCTATTCGCGTATCAGGTCCTGTTTCAGGTACCGATAAGACCATTTCATTCGAGACAGGCAAACTTGCCCAACAGTCTCAAGGTGCAGTCGTTGCATCGATTGGCCGCACCACGGTGCTTGCGACAGCAAATGCTGCTCGCGGTGTTCGTGACGGCATCGACTTTTTCCCGCTCACAGTGGACGTTGAAGAGCGTGCATATGCAGCAGGAAAAATTCCCGGCGCATTTTTCCGTCGCGAAGGTCGTCCATCAGAACAAGCAATTCTCACGTGTCGTTTAACCGACCGCCCATTGCGCCCAGCGTTCCCCGATGGTTTCCGCAACGAAACACAAATCGTTCTCACCATTCTTGGTGTTGACGGCGAAAACCCACATGACGTCATTGCGATCAATGCAGCATCAGCAGCGTTGATGGTGAGTGGTATTCCATTCGACGGACCAGTTGGCGCAGTGCGCATGGCGTACTCGCAAGATGGAACATGGGTTCCACATTGCACATACGAAGAAGGAACCAATGGTTCATTTGAAATCGTTGTGGCTGGACGCGAACTCGACAATGGCGACGTCGCCATCATGATGGTGGAAGCCGGTGGAACCGAAAAGAGCTTCGACTATTACTCAGGCGGCGCTCCAAAAGTTGATGAATCAGTCATCGCACAAGGTCTTGAGGCCTGCAAAACATGGATTAAAGAATCCATCGCATTGCAGCGTCAACTTGTTGCAAGCGTGATCGCAACGAAGGGTCCAATTGAGCCACTGCCATACACGCCTGTATATGACTACTCAGAAGAAGTGTTTGCAGCGGTCGAGCGCGTTGCTACTTCCAAGTTGGCAACAGCAATCACGATTGCGTTGAAAGCCGACCGTAATGCAGCAACTGATGCCGCAGCAGACGACACCATGTCTGAACTATGCGGTACCGCTGATGCACCTGGTCAATTCTTTGGCCAGGAAAAGGCAGTGAAAGAAGCAGTTCGTAGCCTCACCAAGCGCCTTGTTCGTCGTCGCATCGTGGAAGATGGCGCACGTATCGATGGTCGTGGACCAAAAGATCTACGTCCATTGACATCCGAAGTTGGTGTCCTTGTGACTGCGCACGGAACAGGCTTGTTCCAGCGCGGTGAAACACAGGTGATGAATGTGTGCACACTTGCGATGCCACGCATGAATCAGATGCTCGACACATTGGGTCCCGACTCAGAAAAGCGTTTCATTCACCACTACAACATGGCCCCATGGGCAAACGGTGAAGTGGGACGTGTTGGTACGCCAAAGCGTCGCGAGATTGGTCACGGCGCTCTTGCAGAGCGTGCGTTGTTGCCAGTTGTTCCAAGCCAAGAGGAATTTGCATATGCAATTCGTTTGGTGAGCGAAGTGCTGTCGTCTAACGGTTCAACATCAATGGCATCAGTGTGTTCATCAAGTTTGTCGTTAATGGACGCTGGTGTTCCTATCAAGGCTCCAGTTGCTGGAATCGCAATGGGCTTGGTATTTGCTGAGGGTAAGTACACAACTCTCACCGACATTCTTGGTGCAGAAGACGCGTTCGGCGACATGGACTTCAAAGTTGCCGGCACATCTGATGCAGTCACTGCATTGCAGTTAGATACCAAGATTGATGGCATTCCAGCAGACGTGTTGTCTGCTGCGCTACAGCAAGCACGCGAAGCTCGTCTGCAGATTCTTGACAACATGAACACTGCATTGTCGACACCACGCGACACAGTTGCCGATACCGCTCCAAAGATTGTGAGCATCACTATCCCGATCGACAAGATCGGCGAAGTGATTGGTCCAAAGGGCAAGGTCATCAACACCATTCAGCAAGAGACCGGAGCCGACATCGCAGTCGACGACGACGGTGCAGTCGGCATCGTCACCATCGGTTCGCCTGATAGTGCAAAGGTGGAAGCAGCACGCGAGCGCATTTTGAACATCGTTGATCCGCCAACAGCAGATCTCGGTGCGATTTATCAAGGTCGCGTTGTTAGCACCACGAAGTTCGGCGCATTTGTCAACATCCTTCCTGGTCGCGATGGGCTCGTGCACATCAGCAAGTTGGGTCGCGGCGAGCGTGTCAACAACGTCGAAGACGTGTTGTCACTTGGCGAAGAAATCTCAGTTCGTGTTGACGACATCGACGACAAGGGCAAGATCAGCTTGACTCCTGTTGACGAAGACGGCAACGACTATCCAAGTGCACCTGGTGGCGGCGGACGTAGTCGCGACCGAGACGGCGGAGAGCGTCGTGAGCGTCGTGATCGTGATGACCGTGGTGACCGCGGTGGACGTAGTCGTGACCGAGATGGCGGTGAGCGTCGTGAGCGTCGTGATCGTGATGATCGCCCAGCTCGCGACAGCAGCCGTGAGACCAGTGACGCCAAAGTCGTCTCGTTCGATGACGAGTTCGATGCAGAGCTTCGCTCGGAGTTTGGCGATTTGGGCCCAGGTAGCAACCGCGGCCGCCGCAAAAACTAAATCTGCTACAAGTCAACTTTTGAGTTGGCAGTAATCCATAACAGTGACGCCATCTGCCGGCGAGTACCGTTGCTTCCATGATTCGTGTTGGAGTTGTCGGTGCTGCCGGTCGGATGGGCGCAACCGTTTGCAATGCGGTTGCGAATGCTGACGGTTTGGAGTTAGTGGCGGCAATAGATTCCTACAATGCAGGAACCGTTGCGCACGGCATTGCAATATCGTCTGAGTTAAAGGCACTGGCTGATGCCGGTGCAGAAGTGGTTGTCGATTTCACAGTTGCTGAAGCCTCACGAGTAACACTTCCGTGGTTGGCTCTACATGGCATGCATGCGGTAGTTGGAACCACCGGCTTTACAGATGACGATCTCAATTCATTTCGCTCTGCATTTGCGCGAAGTAATTGCATCATTGCGGCAAACTTTGCGATCGGAGCGATCTTGATGATGCGGTTTGCGGAAATGGCCGCTCCGTATTTTGAGACTGCGGAGATTCTCGAGTATCACCACGATGCAAAAGCAGATGCGCCATCAGGCACTGCGATCACAACAGCAAAACGCATGGCGGCAGCTAGTAGTGATTGGGCAAAAGATCCCACAACAAATGAAATTTTCTCAGGAGCACGAGGCGGAGTGGGCCCAGCAGACATTCGCGTTCACGCGGTGCGAATGCGTGGAATGGTTGCTCACCAAGAAGTGGTGCTTGGCACCGACGGTCAAACGCTGACAATTCGCCACGACAGTTATGACCGATCAAGTTTTATGCCTGGCGTGGTCCTGGCGTGTCGCCATGTGGCAACAACACCAGGCCTCACCTTAGGTATCGACTCTTTGTTGAAGTAGTTATTTCTTCAGTGCTGCAACTGCGGCGTCGTAATTCGGCTCGTTGACAATGTCAGAGACCAATTCGGTGTGAAGCACCTTGCCGTTTTCATCGGCAACAACAACGGCGCGTGCGAGAAGTCCAGCGAATGCACCTTCGTTGAGGCCAACGCCAAACACTTTTCCGAAATCGCTGCGGAATGACGATGCGTTTTGTACGTTCTCGAGGCCTTCTGAGCCACAGAATCGACCCTGTGCGAATGGCAAGTCAGCAGATACGCACAACACAACGGTGTTGTCGAGGGTGCTTGCTAATTCATTGAACTTGCGCACGCTTGCAGCACACACCGGAGTGTCGACGCTGGGAAAGATGTTGAAGACAACGCGCTTGCCAGCAAGATCTGAATTGGAGATCTCGCCGAGCCCGGCGTTTGTCAATGTGAATGAAGGAAGTGAGCTACCTGGTGCGGGCACATCGCCCGCGGTGTTCACAGGGTTGCCCTGAAATGCTGTTTTTGCCATGAGTCACAGGATGTCACGATCGCGCGAAGTTTCCACCTCTGATGTCAGTTCGTCGGCGATTTCCTCTGCGATTTCTTCTGCGACATGGTCGTGATGGGCCTGTGGGCTGTGGGTGACTGGACCATCGATGATGTCGGGATCAGGTGCAGGAACAGGTTTGCGTCGACTTGTTTGAAACAAGGTGATGGCAAAGAGGCCGCCCACGACCCACCACTGGTAATCGTCGATGAAATCAAGAACAGAACGAATCTGATCTTCGAATATCTTTCCACCTACCCACAACACCACAAGACGGATAGCGATGCCCACGACAATGATCGGGAAAAAGACGCGTTCACGCATTCCGCGGTGCCCAACCAGAAGACACACAATGTTTGAGCCCGGCATGAGGAGCACGGCAAGCCATCCCATGCGGTCTGTGACGCGTTCGGCCCACTTGTATGTGGCGGGCAGCTCATTCATCTGATTCTCCGCCCACGCAAGCGCGCGGTGCCCGTACCAGCGACCCACGTAAAACAAGGCCACGGCAGCCGCAAGCATCCGCAGGAATCCAATAACCGCATACGGCAGAGGATCGATAAAGGGCACGGCGCCAAAGAGGTTGCGGTTTCGTGCACTCAGCGCGAGAACGATGGCAGGGGAGTCGTCAACGAGAGCGGGGCCAATGTTGGTACCGATCGTGCCAATGATGAAGAGCACCGAGGTAAAGGCCAAAACTGCACGGCGCACGCAGGCACCTTATGAGGTTTTTGTGCTCCATTGCTACGGTTAGCGAAGGATTTTTCCGCTGTTCATGAACAGCGCCGAATAGATCATTGGACAAAGGGGGCAGAAGATGAAGGGCTTGATGCAGTCATCGCAATTGTCGATCACGCACATTTTTGAACGTGCAGAGAAGTATCACCGTAAAAAGATGGTGACCACCGCAACTCCAACAGGGCTAGAGCGTGTCAACTATGGCGATTGGTCACATCGCACCCGTCAGCTGGGAACTGTTCTCGACAATTTGAAGATCTCTAAGCATGGTCGCGTTGCCACGTTTGCGTGGAACACCAGTCGACACCTTGAACTGTATTTTGCAGCTCCTTGTACTGGTCGCGTTTTGCATACGTTGAACATTCGTTTGTTTCCAGAACAACTCACATACATCGTGAACCATGCTGAAGACGAAGTGATTTTTCTTGACACATCACTTTTCGCGCTTATCGAACCACTGTTGCCAACTTTTACACCAGTGAAACATTTGGTATTCATGAACGATGGGAAAGGTGACGTGCCGTCATCTGTTCCCGGATACGAAGTGCACGAATATGAGTCGTTGTTGAAAGGCGTTGATGAACATCCGTTTGTTGTCGTTGAGGAAAACACCGCAGCCAGCATGTGTTACACCAGTGGCACCACGGGCAACCCGAAAGGTGTGGTGTACAGCCATCGCTCCACGTTTTTGCACACGATGGGTGCAATGACAGTCGATTCAGTTGGCGTATGTGAAGCAGACACCATTCTTCCGGTTGTTCCGATGTTTCATGCCAACGCGTGGGGCTTGGTGCACGCAGGTGTAGGTGTTGGAGCAAACATTGTGATGCCCGGCGCTGACTTGAGTGGGAAAGCGGTTGCCGATCTCATTGTGAACGAACGTGTCACTGTGCCCGCGGGCGTCCCCACAATCTGGATGGGAACACTTCCTGAATTAAAAGGTCGCGATACGTCGCACATTCGCGTTATCCCATGTGGTGGGTCCGCGGTGCCACGAGCATTGAGCGAGGCGTATCGCGAACAGGTAGGTGTTCCTTTGCTGCAGGCGTGGGGCATGACAGAAACAAGTCCGCTCGCATCAACTTCAAACCTCACTGTCGAAGAGAAGTTGTTGTCACAAGATCAACAAGCAGATTTGCGCGCATCAGTTGGCACCATCAACTTTGGTGTCGAAGTGCGCGTTGCAGAGCCTGACACCACGAACGAGGTTCCGTGGGACGGTGAAACAAGCGGCGAGATTCAGGTGAACGGTCCGTGGATTGCTGCCGATTATTACGATGATCCGCGCTCACGTGAAAGTTTCACTCCTGATGGATGGTTGCGTACTGGTGACGTCGCAACGATCGATCCCACAGGACGGCTGCGTTTGGTCGACCGTACGAAAGACCTCATCAAGTCGGGTGGAGAGTGGATCAGTTCGGTCGAAATCGAAAACGAATTGATGGCTCATCCAAAGATTCGCGAAGCTGCTGTCATTGGCGTGTCTCATGTGAAGTGGTCAGAGCGCCCACTTGCATGCGTGGTACTTGAGCAGGGCGAAACGATGACACCACAAGAGGTGCTCGATTTCTTGGCTCCAAAGGTTGCTAAATGGCAGTTGCCAGACGCGGTGGAATTCATTCCTGAAGTGCCAAAGACCAGCGTGGGTAAGTTTTCGAAGAAGACACTGCGCGAGCAGTTCGCCGATTACGTCTTGCCCGGCCAGTAGACGACGCAAGAGTGCTCACACACTTGACGTGAGACACTTTTGCCCGTAATGTCTCACCCAATGGTGACTAAGGGCACAACCCGCTCTCGCAAGGATCTCGAGTTTGCGATCCTTGATAGCGCCCGTGCCTGTGTGGACGCCAAAGGTTTTGATGAGGTCACGATTGATGACGTGTGCGAGCACGCAGGTGTTTCGCGAGCAACGTTGTATCGCGTGTTTCCCGGTGGGCGCGACGTGTTGTTTGAAGCATTGCGCGTGCGCGGCCTTGAAGAATTTTTCACAGTGTTGCGCGCAAACGTTGAAGGAGCCCACAGTCTTGAGGGGCTGCTCACGCGCTGTGTAGTTGTTGCAACAACAGAGCTGAAACACGACGAGCAACTAGCAGTGATGCTTGCAACGTCACCTGGCGAGACACTTGGAGATCTCACTGTGAATGGCATGTCACGCATTGTTCGCGTGGCTACTGATTTTTTTGTTCCGTTGGTGAAAGAGTTTGTCAGCGAAGACGAAGCGCGCGTCATCGTCGAATTAATGGTGCGTCTCGTTATTTCGTTCTTTCTCGCACCAAGCCCCACTTTCGATTGCACCAATGAACACCAAGTGCAGTCTTTTATTCGTGCGTACGTACCGCACACCACATCTCACAACCAAAGGAGCCGTTCATGAGCACCACAGAGAGAACATCAGATCAGTTGATTGGTCGTTTAGGAATTAACGACGTCGAGGAAATCCTCGCGGCGCATTATGACGATCTTGGTTCGGTATCGCATATTGTGAAAAACGAAGCAGATTCCATTTTCACGTGGGATTACTCGCTCGCGCGACCAGGACTGCGCAAACTGTATGAGAAGGCAAAGACTGGCCAGTGGAATGGCACCACAGAACTTGCGTGGGATACCGACGTCGACTTGGAAAAGACAGTCACACAAGATCAGGCGGCAATCGGATCAGGACTTGACCCCAATCAATTCATCGGCACTCCACTCGAGAAGTGGGGCGACAAGGAATGGCTGGAATTCGGCATTGAGTCGCGTCGTTGGCAGTTGTCGCAGTTCTTACATGGTGAGCAAGGTGCTCTTATCTGTACTGCAAAAATCGTAGAGACCGTGCCGTGGTACGACGCAAAGTTATATGCGAGCACGCAAGTGGTAGACGAAGCGCGACACGTTGAAGTGTTTGCTCGCTACCTTCATGAAAAACTTGGTGGTGAATATCCGATTAATCCACATCTTGGGTTATTGCTTGATGACATCATCAATGATCCTGAATGGGACATGACCTATCTCGGTATGCAGATCATGGTGGAAGGGCTCGCACTTGCCGCTTTCGGTTTCTTGCATCAGCTCACCAGTGAGCCACTCTTAAAGACTCTTTTGCGATACGTGATGAGCGATGAAGCTCGCCACGTTGCATTTGGTGTATTAAGTCTGCAAGAGGTGTACTCACAGATGTCCGACCCTGAGATCAAAGTGCGCCAAGAATTTGCATTCGAAGCAAGCATTCGAATGAGGGATCGCTTTCTGCAGCAAGAAGTGTGGAGCAAGATGGGCGTTGACCCTAAAGAGGTCATCCCTCTCATCATCAATGACCCCACTCGCATCATGTTCCAGCAAATGCTGTTTTCCAAGATCGTCCCGAACTGCAAGAAGTTAGGTCTGCTTGATCGCAACGACAAGTGGTTGCGCCGACGTTTCGAGGAAATGGGTGTTATCCAGTTCGAGGACTGGGAAAATACGGGCGAAGAGTACCTGAAGTTTGAATTGGGTGCGGATCCGCTCGCAAAGGGCGCATAAAGTCTTTGCATGACCCAGTTCGGCCAAGTGATCACCGCGATGGTGACACCTTTTGACGAAGTTGGGGCAGTAGACATCGACGAGGCTGTGCGCCTTGCCCGCTGGTTACAAGACAATGGAAATGATGGGTTAGTGCTCACGGGCACTACTGGTGAGTCATCCACATTGACCGATGACGAAAAGATTGAGTTGTGGGACGCCATATCGAAAGCGGTCACCATTCCGGTGATTGCGGGAACGGGGTCTAACGACACGATTCATTCGGTGCACCTCACAAAAGAAGCATCAAAGCGCCCCATTGCAGGCATTCTGGCAGTGTGTCCGTATTACAACCGTCCGTCGCAGTCAGGCATTGCTGCGCACATCACCGCCATGGCAGCGTCGACGTCGCTTCCAGTGATTGTGTATGACATTCCTGTTCGTGCAGGACGCAAAATCGCTACACACACTTTGCTCGGTTTGGCAAATGAGACCCCCAACATTGTGGGCGTCAAAGATGCAGCTGGGAATCCCGCGGAGACAGCGGTGTTAATGGCGCAAGCACCAAAAGATTTTTTGTTGTACAGCGGAGATGACGGCCTGACGTTGGCATTTCTTGCCTACGGCGCAACGGGTGTGATCGGTGTGGCAACACATTGGGCTGCAAAAGATCATCAAGAGATGATCACTGCATTCAAGTCGGGAGATGTCGTGACCGCACGCCGCATTAACGAGCGTTTGGTCGAGAGTTTCTCGTACGAAACAGGCGATGATGCTCCGAATCCGATTCCCACAAAAGTGATGATGGAAGTACTTGGTTTCAAGGTGGGCGATGCACGTTTACCAATGGGACCTGCTCCTGCGACGCAACGCGCGAAAGCAGAAGCCGTATTGGCAAATCTCGAACGTGCACGACGCAATTAACACTTATCCGAATACTCAACACGTAAGAACCTATGGCTGAACCAGTACGTATTTATTTTCTCGGTGGACTTGGTGAGATCGGTCGCAACTGCATGGTCATTGAGCAGCAAGACCAGTTGCTCATTATTGACTGTGGTCTCATGTTCCCTGATTTCGATATGCACGGAATCGACCTCGTGCTACCGGACTTCACGTTTTTGAATGAAAACGCAGACCGTATTGTTGGCTGTGTTGTCACTCACGGGCACGAAGACCATGTGGGCGCGTTGCAGTTCATCTTGCGTGAGCTGTCATTTCCCATCTATGGGTCAGCGGTGGCGCTTGGACTGGCGCGCAATCGCATTGAAGAAGCTGGTCTTTTAGATCAGACGTCGCTCAACGAAGTACACGACGGGGATCGATTGTCAATCGGTGTGTTTGATGTGGAATTTTTGCCCGTGACACATTCGGTGCCGATGGCACATGCGATTGTGTTGCATACTCCTCAAGGCGTCCTTATTCACTCTGGTGACTGGAAACTAGACCTGACGCCTGTTGATAAGCGACGGCTTGATCTGGCACGATTAGGCCAACTCGCAAAAACGTCTGGCGTGCGATTGCTTATGGGTGATAGCACAAATGCTGAAGAACATGGACATGCGCCCAGCGAGACAAGTGTTGGGCCAGTGCTGCGGCAGTTGTTTCACGAGAACGCTGACCGTCGCATTATTACTGCAAGTTTTGCCAGCCACATTCACCGTGTGCAGCAAGTGATCGAAGCCGCGCTTGCAACCGGTCGCAAAGTTGCCATGTTGGGACGTTCCATGCAGCAAAACGTTGCGATGGCGCGAAAGTTGGGCATTATCTCTATTCCCGAGAGTTCGTTAATTGATGCTGCCACTATCCGTGATTATGAACCCGGCGAAGTGTGTGTTGTATCGACAGGTTCACAAGGCGAGCCGATGTCGGCGTTGTCGTTGTTGTCGCGAGGCGAGAGTAAGTGGTTAAAGGTGGGCGAGGATGACACAATTATTTTGTCGAGTCATGCCATCCCCGGAAATGAATCCAACGTTCATCGCGTTATTGATGGTCTCACCAAACTTGGTTGCAAAGTAGTGCATTCGGGAATTTCTGATGTCCACGCAACTGGACACGCACAACAAGAAGAGATCAAGACGTACTTATCAGTGGTTCAGCCCGAATGGTACGTGCCCATCCATGGCGAGTATCGACATCTCGTTGCGAATGCTGAACTGGGCAAAACCATGGGTGTTGATTCCGACAAAGTGCTCATTGTGTCCGACGGAGACGTACTTGAGGTGCACGATGGCGGTATCTCGTTTCACTCACGGATACCGGCACATTATTTGTATGTTGACGGCATCGTAGGAGATGTTGGTCAGGGAGTGATTCGTGACCGTAAGGCTCTTGCGGAAGAGGGCGTTGTTGTAATTGTGGTCACTGTCGATAGCGAAACGCGCGAAGTGTTAACCGGACCTGAAATCATCACGCGCGGCTGGGTGTATGCACCCGAAGCTGATGATTTGCTTGACGAAGCATGCGACATCATCGCTGAAGCTGTCGAACGCGTTTTAGATGAGGGCAATCACGATATTGATGTGCTGGAACGCGAAGTGCGACGAGCCGCTGGAAAGTTCGTGAATGAACGCACCAAACGACGCCCCATGATCGTGCCTGTAGTTATGACGACGTAGGTCGTCATTGGGTTTCTGGACTATCCCCCCACGGCATAGCACCCCGTTAGTACCCTAGAAGCCATGTCTGCAAAGGATTCGCGCTCGCCACGGTCAGGTGCTGGGCGCTCTGGTGCAGTGAAGACCCCGCCCAAAGGCAAGAAGCGTCCCATCGCACCCGACCCGATCCCCGAGGTGCGTCCCAAAAAGGGTGCCTCTGCCAAGTCGTCAGTCATCAACGGTCGCGAGGTAGAGATGTGGGGGGTCGCGCTCATCAGCATTGCGCTACTTCTTGCACTGTCGATGTATGTCGATCTTGCTGGCCCAGTCGGTTCTGGCATCGACACCGCACTTGGTTGGTTGGTGGGAATTGGTCGTTTCGGATTGCCGCCGCTGATCGGAGGCATTGGCGTTGCAATGGTGCGGCATCGTTCCATCGAACATCGCGCTCGTCTCTCCATTGGCTGGGGAGTCATCGCTGTTGCAGTGCTTGGCATGTTGCACCTTGTGAACGGAGCAGATGCAATTGTCGCCGAGGTTGATGCCATGTCGCGCGCGGGCGGATGGATCGGCGCGCTCATTGCCGAGCCATTGCGTTCTACATTGAGCGCTATTGGTGCAACTGTTGTTCTTCTTGGCATTGCGGTTGTTGGAATCATGATTGTTGCCGACACCACGTTGCCCGAACTAATTGCGTTGGCGCGATCCAATGTCGACAAGATGCGTAACGCCGACGAAGACGACAACAGTGATAATTCCAGTGACAACCACAACGGTGGTGCGAAATTAAAAACACCGCGTCGCAAAACTGCACCGCCACCATCTGATGATTATTCACCACTCGTAAATATTCCGGGCGAACCACCTGCACCAGCATCGATTTATGACGCAGGCGATGATCCCGATTTCATTGATCAAGCAGAGAAGAAAAAGCCAGCGCGTCAGCCAAAGCCGGCGTCAGAACCCAAGACCCCTTCGTTTAATCAGCCGACGAGCCAAACATCTGGTGGTCAACCCGAACAACTCGATCTTGGAATCACAACAATAAGCGACTGGGTATTACCAGCTACCGATTTATTAGTGAAGTCTCAGGCGCATGAGGTCGACAAGGCGCGTGTTGCAGAACGTGGCCGTTTGTTGGAAGAGTCACTGGCATCGCATGGTGTCGACACCACATTGCTTGGCATGACGGTGGGCCCAACGGTCACACGATTTGAACTTGAATTAGGACCTGGTGTCAAAGTTGCAAGAGTCACCAGCCTTAACCGCGACATCGCCTATGCCATGGCAGCAATTGACGTGCGTATCTTGGCGCCAATTCCGGGCAAGTCTGCAATCGGTGTTGAAGTACCGAATGAAACGCGACAGCTTGTGTCACTTGGTGATCTCATCGTGTCTCCTGAAGCGCGCGCAGCGGTTCATCCGCTCGATGTCGCAATTGGTAAAGACATTGCCGGACGCGCTGTGTTTCTCAATCTTGCAACCACACCTCACTTGTTGATTGCTGGTGCTACCGGCGCCGGCAAGTCGAGCGGCCTTAACAGCATCATCACATCGTTGTTGATGCGCACAACACCTGATCAAGTTCGACTTATTCTCATCGACCCAAAGCAAGTAGAGATGGGTCAGTACGCTCGTCTTCCTCACTTGTTAACAGCGCCCGTGACCAATCCAAAGAAAGCTGCAAACGCACTTGGTTGGGCAGTGAAAGAAATGGAGCGTCGCTACGACTTGTTGGTTGAAGTCGGATTCCGTGACATCTCCGGTTACAACGCGGCATATGATCGTGGCGAACTCAACGAAGGTAACGAAGGCGCCGAGTACAAGCGTTTGCCATACATCGTCGTTGTGGTCGATGAATTAAATGACCTCATGATGGTGGCTGCACGAGACGTCGAAGAATGCATTACTCGCATTGCTCAGAAAGCTCGAGCCGTGGGTATTCACCTCATCGTTGCCACGCAGCGACCAAGTGTCAATGTCATCACAGGAGTTATTAAGGCAAACATCCCCGCACGAATGGCGTTTGCTGTATCAAGTCTCACCGACAGCCGCGTGATTCTCGATCAACCGGGAGCTGAGAAACTCATAGGTCAAGGCGACATGTTGTTATTGCCCGGTAACAGCAATGTTCCACAACGCATACAGGGCTCGTGGGTCGGTGAAGATGAAGTGCGAAAGATCGTGGCGCACTGGCGCCGTCAGGCCCCTGAAGTTGTCTATGTCAGTGGCATCGAGGGCGAAGACAATGGCGGGTCTTCAGTTGGCTCGTTTGGTGGCGGTGGCTCAGATGACGACGAACTGTTGCAGCAAGCCATCGAGATCGTGGTGAAATCTGGCGTAGGTTCCACGTCGCTCTTGCAGCGCAAATTGAAGATTGGTTTTGCACGTGCGGGTCGCCTCATGGACCTCCTCGAAGAGCAGGGAATTGTGGGACCAAGTGAGGGATCTAAGGCGCGCACTGTGATGATGAGTGTCGAAGAATATGAGTTACGTCGACAGGGGTAGTTCCTTCGCGTGTGCGTTTACGGCACACTAACCTCACGACAGAACATGGTCACTCGGTAGTCTGAATAGGTGAGTCAACGCTTCTACATTGAGACTTTGGGTTGCCCCAAAAACCAAGTTGATTCCGACAAGTTGGTGGGCAAATTTGTGGCAGATGGTCTTGAGCAGACTGATGATGCCGCCAAAGCCGACATTGTGGTGGTGAACACCTGTGCTTTTATCGAAGACGCACGCAAGGAAAGTATCGACACACTGCTTGCACTTGATGACGTGCGAAAGAAGTCGTCCCGTTTGGTGGTCACTGGCTGTATGGCAGAGCGTTACGGGGAAGAACTTGCAGAAGCGTTGCCAGAGGCAGATCAAGTTGCCGGGTTTGGTGTACCCATTGCATTTGGGAAAAAGCCATTAAGTGTCACCACCGAGGTTCCGTTATTTGATTTATTGAATTTGCCTCGCCCGAAGAGCACTGCGCCTTGGGCGTACGTGAAGATTGCAGAGGGTTGCGACCGTACCTGTGGGTTCTGTGCAATTCCAAGTTTTCGCGGACCACAACGAAGCCGCGATGTGTCGGCAATCTTGGACGAGGTTGAACAACTTGAAGCAAAAGAAATTATTCTCGTTGCGCAAGATCTTGCGAGCTACGGAAAAGATCGCCCTGACGAACTCGGGGCTGGTTCAATTGTTTCTCTAGTGCGTGCCGTGTCGCAGCGCGCTACGTGGACGCGACTTTTATATCTGTACCCAAGTGATCTCTCTGATGATTTGATTGAAGCAATTCTCGATACTGGTGTTCCGTATTTTGATCTTTCGCTACAACATGTGAGCAAGGCTCACCTTCGTCGTATGCGCAGGTGGGGTGATGGTCAACGTTTCTTAGATCGCATTGAACGGATTCGTTCTCTGTCGCCCGATGTCGCATTTCGTAGCAACTTTATTGTTGGTTACCCAGGCGAGACGGAAGAAGACCATGACGAGCTGCTGCGATTTGTGAAAGACGCTCAACTTGATTGGTGTGGCTTTTTCGCCTACAGCCCCGAAGAGGGAACACATGCGGTGTCACTTCCAGATCAAGTGGATTCTGCACTCATGAATGAACGACTTGCCGAGTTGCGTGAGATTCAGGACGCGATCACAGCGCAACGTCGTGACATGTTGTTGGGTGAGACGATCGAGGTATTGGTAGATGAGATTGGAATTGCTCGTTCACACCGCGAAGCTCCCGAAATTGATGGCGTGGTGCAGGTGGATGACGAATTAAGCGTTGGCGAGTTCTACCGTGTAACCGTGGCAGACGTGTTTGGACCAGACCTTCTTGCAGCAAAAGGCTCAGCAGTTCTTCTGGCTCAGGGAGATGTTCGTGGTCGTTGACCAATCGGCGCTTATGACATGGGCCAATGCGGTCACAGTGGCGCGTGTGTTGTTGTCCCCGGTGCTATTCACCTTGATTCCCGAAGATGGCAACGGTTCGTGGATCGCCTTTGTGTTGTGGACCGTCTTGTGTTGGAGCGATGGCATTGATGGGTATCTCGCACGTCGTCACGGGACAACACGAAGTGGGGCGTTTCTCGATCCACTTGCCGACAAAATTTTGGTTCTCGGTGCCATGTTCACACTCGTTAGCCGAGATGTTTTTTGGATTCTGCCGGTTGCGATTATCACTGCAAGGGAACTTCTTGTGAGTATTTACCGCGTGGTGATTGGCTCAAAGGGTGTGAGCATGCCCGCGAGTAGGTTGGCAAAAATCAAAACACTTAGTCAACAGTTGGCTGTGGGGTTTGCTCTCATGCCGTTCATTGTCACTGACGCGTCATGGGTATGGCAGACGTTTTTGTGGGTTGCTGTTTCGCTCACCATCATTAGTGGCGGTCAATATGCAGTGCGAGCGGTGCGTTCACGAGAGGCTGCGGGAACATGACCACAGCTGAAAGCGGAGTTACTGCGCCCCTGTCGTCAGAAGAGAGGGCTGCCATACAACAGCGAGTGCTGCGTGTGCTTACTGCTGGTCAAATCATTGGCGCCGCCGCACTTGCTGCGGCCGTCACCGTTGGCGCCTTCGTTGTTCAAGATATTCTCGGACAAGAGACATCATGGGGTGGTATCGCCACTGCAACGGTGACCATTGGGACCGCGTTCATGGCACAACTGTTGTCGCGTCTTATGTTGCGTCGTGGTCGGCGACCTGGTCTTCAAACCGGGTATGCGATGGCTGCGTGTGGAGGCGTTGTTGCTGCGTTTGGTGCCCAGCACGGACAACTCTTTACTTTCATAGTGGGGTTGTTCTTTTTTGGTAGTGGACAGGCCTCAAACTTGCTCGCGCGTTACGCTGCGACCGACCTGGCTGATGCCGAACACCGCAGCCGCTCGATGAGTCGCATCGTCTTTGCGTCAACTTTTGGAGCAGTTTTCGGCCCGCTTCTCATCGGGCCTGCACAAACAGCGGGTCAAGAGTGGTTTGGTTGGGAAAAATACACTGGACCGTGGGCACTGTCTGCTGTCATTTTGGCTGCAGCATTTGTGAGTACTTCAATCTTTTTGCGACCAGATCCGCTGGCGGTGATCGGCGGACTACGTACTAGTGAAAGTGAAAAACTTCCATCTATTGCGGTCGCCTTGCGAACGATCACAGCTACTTTTCCTGGCCGTATCGCACTGGCCGCGATGGTTATTTCGCAAGTGGTGATGGTTGCAGTAATGACGATGACACCCGTGCACATGAAAGTGCACGGGCATGAGTCCCTTAGCCAATACGTGGTGTCGCTTCATATTGCGGGGATGTTTGCGTTCAGTCCGCTCGTTGGCCGGTTCGCTGATAAAAACGGTCGTGAGATCACCATCCTTGTTGGCGCCGTCATTTTGGCTGGCTCCACTGTGTTGTCGGCAGTGTCGGGCGATTACGAATGGATCCTCTTCCCCGCACTGTGGGCATTGGGTGTGGGTTGGAACTTTGGCTTAATTGGTGGATCCAGTTTGCTCATCGAGTCGGTTCCCGACGACAAGCGAGTAACTGTGCAAGGTGCAGCAGATCTCATGATGAGTTTTTGTGGTGGATTGGCCGGCCTTGCGTCCGGGTTTGTGCGACGTGCTGTTGGCTATCACATGTTGTCAACGATCGGAACTCTTCTTGCGGGTGGTCTTCTTGCTGCGGCGTACATGTTGTATCGCACGAATGGCCCAGCCAGGCCGTCGAAGCGAGCAAAGGATGTGAAGTATGCGCTGTGATGTTGTAGCTATTGGCACCGAACTGTTGCTTGGGCAAATCGTCGACACCAACTCCTCATACATTGGCGAGCAGCTTGCAGCAGTGGGGATTGATTCTCTTTTGCAAGTGAAAGTGGGAGACAATCTGCCACGAATGACGTCAACTCTGGAGCGTGTATTGGCCGACTCTGATGCTGTGATTGTCTGCGGAGGGTTGGGGCCCACTCACGACGATGTCACTCGCGAAGCAATTGCAGCAGTGATGGGTACAACATTGGAGCTCGACTACGACGTTGCATCTGTGATCAAATATCTGTTTGAATCTCGCGGTCGCAACATGCCAGAGAACAATCTTCGTCAAGCGATGGTTCCTGTTGGGGCAACAGTGATTCCTCAAACGCGCGGTACAGCCCCCGGTCTCATCTGTCCCGTGGGTGACAAAGTGATTTATGCAGTGCCCGGTGTGCCACACGAGATGTATGACATGCTGTCGCGCGCGGTATTGCCCGATCTTCTCGGGCGAAGTGGTGAAGACCATGTCATCGTGAGTCGAGTTATTCGTACGTGGGGTGACAGCGAGTCGGGAATGAACGAGCGACTTGAATCTGTTATTGACGAATTAGACAAGGTGGGTAATCCCACGCTTGCATTTCTTGCCAGCGGATGGGAAGGCATCAAGGTTCGTCTGACAGCCAAATCCAAAGACGAGGCAACTGCACGGGCATTACTTTCCACATGGGAACAACGCGTACGTGATCATGTGGAGGATTTTGTTTTCGCGGTTGATGACGAAAACATGGAGTCAGTTGTTGTGTCATTGCTGCGCAAACACAACCTGACGCTCGCACTTGCTGAATCTGTCACTGGCGGCTTAGCAAGTGGACGCATCACGAATGTCCCTGGCTCTTCGCATGTGTTTCGAGGCGCAGTGGTCTCGTATGCAAGCGAAGTGAAGTTTGATGTTTTGGGAGTAACACATGGACCCGTCGTGAGTGAATCGGCGGCGCGGGAAATGGCACGTGGTGTGCGGACACATCTGGGCTCTGATATTGGATTGTCTTTAACTGGGGTCGCAGGCCCCGAGGAACAAGACGGTCAACCGGTAGGCACGTTGTGGGTGGGGTTGTCGTGTGCTGACGGAACCGAACGCGCAATGACCATTACGTTGCCTGCTACGCGAGATCAAATGCGTCAATTCAGCGTGATCAGTGCGCTTGACTTTTTGCGAAAGTATTTGCTGGAACAGCAATAACTAATTGACACATTGTTGATGGCAAATCAGTATGCGTTTGTGTCAAAACTGCGACAGGTACACTTCATCGTGTAGCCCCCGTAGCTCAGTTGGATAGAGCAACGGCCTTCTAATCCGTAAGTCGCAGGTTCGATTCCTGCCGGGGGCGCTGTTTGCAAGCATGTGTCTACCGACCTCGCAGCATTGAGTGATTGACACCCCTGCGCCCTAGAATAGAAAGCCATGACTTATAAGAAGGGCGAGACCGTTATCTACCCCCAACACGGTGCTTGCATTGTTGAGGGAATCAAGAAGATCAACGCTTTCGGCTCTCGTCAGGAGTATCTCATCCTTCGCACGGTCATCAACGAAATGACTCTGCAGGTTCCTGTCGCAAAGGCCGATGAAGTAGGTGTCCGCCCACCCGTGTCAGCAGACGAATTGGAAGACCTCGTATCGGTCTTGTCCAAAGCCGATCCTCGCGTGCCATCTAACTGGTCACGACGATTCAAGAACCACCAAGAAAAACTGAAAAGTGGCGATGTCTATCAGGTTGCCGAAGTTGTACGAAACCTTGCCGCTCGTAACCGTGATGCATCGTTATCTGCAGCCGAGCGAACCATGTACGAACGCGCTCGAGTCAATCTCATCTCTGAAATTGCACCAGCACTAAAGGTGTCAAACGAAGAAGCGGAAGCATTTTTAAATGCTGCTCTTGAAAAGGGCGTTCTGAAGCCAGCCAAAGTGGTGAAGAAGAAGGCCGAAGCAGCACAGCCTGCAGATGACGACGCCGATGATGCGTCTGACGATACTGACGACTGATTTCAGTTTCTATTATCCTGACGCCGCCGTTGCGAACGCGTCGAGCAAACGATCAATCTGCTCATCGGTGATCACCAGCGGGGGACAGAATGTGTTCGCATCGTTAATCGCGCGAGTGATCGCTCCTAAATCAAGCATTCGGTCACGAATGGCAACCGCATCTTGATGTGAGTGAAGGCCCGCAGCCCACACGGCGCCTTCGCCACGTGCATGATCAATGATTCCGTCTTGTGCAAGCGCGTGCAGTCCGGCACCGAGTCGTGCGCCGATGTGATTGGCGCGCTCCAGCAAGTTTTCTCGTTCCAAAATTGCGATGTTGGCAATTGCGGCAGCACACACGCTTGCGTGTCCCGAATATGTGTAACCGTGACGCAAAAAGAAATTGGGGTCCGCTTCCAGTGCATCAACAACGCGTCGACCCATCACAACACCACCAAGTGGTTGATATCCAGAAGTCACAGCCTTTGCAAACGTGATCATGTCCGGAACAACATTGAAGTAGCTTGCGCCAAACCACGTTCCCAACCGGCCAAAACCAGTGATCACTTCATCAAAGATGAGAAATGCCCCGTGTTGATCGCAGAGTCGGCGCAGCGTTGCGAGATAGTCAGGGTGAGGTGGGAACACACCTCCGGCACCTTGTACTGGTTCTGCGATGACGGCCGCAAGATGCGAACTGTGTTCGGCCATCAAAATCGACAAGGCTTCCGTGTCGTCTGGGTCGACTTGTAATACTTCGGGGACTAGTGGTCCGTAGCCAACTTTGTTTGGTGCGATTCCTTGGGCGCTAGTGCCGCCGTAATTGGTGCCGTGATATCCGCGTCCGCGAGAAATAATGACAGTGCGCTCGGGATGTCCTGCTTGCACGTGTGCGAGTCGAGCCATCTTCATCGCGGTATCGATGGCCTCGGATCCACTGCCACAAAAAAAGACTCGTGATTGTTCAATGGGTGACAGAGACGAAATGATCTCCGCAAGCTCCTCTGCTGGAGCGGTGGTGAAGGGATCAAAAGCGGAGTACGACTCGATTGTGGACATTTGAGCTGCTACTGCATCGGCGATCTCTTTCCGCCCATGACCAGCAGCGCAATACCAGAGGCTCGCCATGCCGTCGACGAGCTCGCGTCCCTGGCTGTCCCACAGGAGAGCGCCCTCGCCACGGGCGATCGTGATGAACGACTCCCGGGTGGGCTTGGCGAATGGGTGCAAAAACCGTCCTGGCATGACCCAAACGGTAGCTGCTGGGGCGCCGCCGTGGCAGTGGGAATTTGGAAACTGCGGTTCATAGTGCGATAATAAGAACCATTCTCATTACTGGAGGCAAACCATGAATCGACGGGGACGACGTAGCGCAGCGATGGTGTCGTTGTGTGCTGTAGCGATAGTGATTGGGCTCACTGGGTGTGGCTCTGACTCTTCTAGTTCTTCTGATTCGCAAAGTAGTGACAGCTCAATGGCGCCGTCACCAGATGCTGTGAACATCGTGGCGACGAATTCCATCGTGGGAGCAGTGGTGAGTCAAGTGCTGGGTGAAGATGCCGTATCGGTGATTATCCCGAATGGAAAAGATCCGCATGACTATGAACCGTCAGCGCAAGACGTTGAAGAGATGATGAAGGCTGACCTCATCATTGAAACTGGACTTGCATACGACGTCGGTTTGGATAAGACGATTGATTCAGCTCGTGACAGCGGTGTGGCCGTTTTTACCATCTCCGATCACGTTGAGTTGAAGGACGTAGATGGTGATGCTGTTGCTGACCACAGTGAAGAAGAGCACAGTCACGAAGGCAAAGGCAGTGGTGAGGTGCATACCGAAGCGACGCCTGATCATGAAGGTCATAGTCACGAGGGTGACACCAGCGAGAAAGCACATAGTGAGGAAGACCACAGTGAGGAAGGCCATAGTGAGGAAGGCCATAGTCACGAGGGTGCTGACCCGCACTTTTTGAGCGATCCAGAAACAATGAAGCAGATGGTGCCTGCTCTCATTGAGGCGTTAGAAGAGGCAACGAACACAGATCTTTCTGCTGCAGCTGACGAACTGACACTGATGTTTGAATCAAGTCACACTGAAGTGTTAACCATCATGGATTCGCTCGGAGATGTTCCGTGCACCCTTGTCACTGGTCATGAATCAATGCGATATTTCGCCGATCGTTATGGCTGCGACATTGTGGGGGCGATAATTCCTGGATTGTCGAGTACCGCAGAGGCAACAGCCGGAGCGTTGGCAGATCTCAAAGAGAAGGCTGTCGAGGCGCAGGTTCGCGCAATTTTTGTTGACGAAGGAACTCCTTCGAAAGTCGCTGAACAAATCGCATCAGAAGTGGGAGTCGAGGTGCATGAATTGGCATCACACACCGTTCCCGACGAGGGCGGGTACATGGCGTATGTTGTTGCTATCGCCGATGTGATTGTTGATGGATTAACTGCTGAATGAATGACGCTTTTTGGGCTCCATTTGCTGACAACGAGTTCATGCGTCATGCCCTCGCGGCTGGCGTATTGGTGTCCATCTTGTGCGCATTCGTCGGAGTGTTCGTGGTTCTCCGTGGCATGGCGTTCGTTGGTGACGCATTAGCCCACGGAGTACTGCCAGGAGTCGCGGGCGCGATGTTGCTTGGTATTCCCGGCTTTTTCGGCGCAGCTGTTGGTGCGGGCGTTTTGATGGGGGGAGTGGGTCTCGTGACTCGTCGTTCACGACTATCAAGCGATACCGCCATCGGTTTGTTTTTTGTTGGCATGTTGTCATTAGGTGTCATTATGACGTCGCGATCGTCAACATTTAGCGGAGACATCACTCGCATCTTGTTCGGGGAAATACTCGGCACCACAACAACGCAGTTATGGTGGCAAGTGGTGGCGGTAATCGCTGTAGGGGCGACCGTGACGTTGTGTCATCGACCGTTTTTATTGCTCACCATTGATCCTGATCTCGCGCAAACATCTGGCTTCAACGCGAGCCGTTTCAATGTGGTGATGTTGGCAACGATTGCTGCCGCAGTGCTTGCGTCATTTCAAACTGTGGGAACGTTGTTGGTTTTTGGCATGTTGATTGCGCCCGCAGCAACCGCAGCATTGGTCTCGCGTCGTCTGTCCACAATGATTTTGGTTGCAGCAATCGTGGGTTCAGTGAGTACCTATCTCGGATTACTGATCAGTTTTCACGCCGACTTGGCTGCTGGTGCAACAGTGGTATTGGTCAGTGTCGCAATCTTTCTCATCGTGTTTGCGATCGCTGGCGGCGATCATCACGCACCTCCCACACACCCTGCACACGGAGCGCATCACTGATGAGCGCAGAAGTACACAACATCACCTCCGAGTCATTTATAGAGATGAACGACCTCGCCGTTGGTTATCACCGTCACGCTGTGGTGGACCATGTCAACGCACATGCCGGCCCCGATTCTCTCATTGTTCTGATGGGCACAAACGGTTCAGGAAAGAGCACCATTTTGCGCACACTTGCTGGTCTTTTAGAGCCCATCTCAGGCGATGTGTCGGTGCTTGGAGACATGCCTGGTACCCATCATGCTCGTTGTGCGTACTTGCCTCAGCATCCGGCATCACTCACAACACTGCCACTACGTGCACGCGATGTCGTTGCGATGGGTCGTTTTCCGCGTCTTGGAATGATCAGACGAATGGGTGCTGATGATCGGGCAGCAATTCATGACGCGATGGTGCGCATGTCGGTGCATCCCTTTCAGGACAAGCCTCTGCACGCGTTATCAGGTGGGCAGCAGCAACGTGTGCACTTGGCGCAAGTGCTCGCACGTGAGGCAGATGTATTGCTCCTCGACGAACCGACCGCTGGGTTAGACGCCCAGGGACGAAATGCCGTGGCTCGTGTGATTGCTGAGGAACGTGCGAGGGGGAGAGCAGTTGTGCTCGCAACGCACGATTTGAGCGATGCGGAACCTGCGGACCACGTGGTGCTACTTGCTCATCAGGTGATCGCACAGGGAGCGCCGCGCGATGTGTTGACGGATGACAATCTGCGCGCCTGCTATGGCTTTACCGATCGTCACTAGTTTCACTAGCTCCGATCATTAGGGCTTTACCGATCGTCACTAGATGCGTTCGATGATGGTGGCTGTACCCATGCCACCACCGGTGCACATCGTGACAAGCCCAGTTGACAGGTCACGACGCTCCATCTCATCAAGCAAAGTGCCAATCAACATTCCGCCGGTTGCACCAATGGGGTGACCTAGTGCCATGGCGCCACCATTCACGTTGACCTTGTCGGGCGAGACTCCCGTGTCTTTCAAAAACTTCAACACCACAGATGCGAATGCCTCGTTCACTTCGAACAAGTCGATGTCGTCAAATGTCATTCCAGCTTTTTTGACACACAGTTCTGCGGCTGGTCCCGGAGCGGTGAGCATGATGACCGGCTCGGTGCCGGCCACTGCGGTCATGATTACTCGTGCGCGTGGTTTCCATCCATGTGCTTTTGCATAGTCAGGAGATGACACAAGGACCGCAGAGGCTCCGTCAACAACACCCGAGGAGTTACCTGCGTGATGAACATGGTTGATCTGTGTGATGTGCGGGTAGGCAAGGCGTGCGGCTTGATCGAGTGAAAGGGTCTCGCCCTCGGGCACATACGCGCCCATCTTTTCAAAACTCGGAGACAGTTTTTGAAGATCTGCAATGGTTGTTCCAGCGCGCGGATGTTCGTCGTGATCGAGAGCGAGTGTGCCATCGTCATGGAAAATGGGAACGAGAGCTTTGTCAAAACGTCCCTCTGCGATGGCTGTCGCAGCGCGATTTTGGCTTTCAACCGCCAGAGCGTCGCATTGTTCGCGTGTGAAACCTTCAACTGTTGCAATTAAGTCGGCAGAGATGCCTTGTGGAACCATGTTGAATTGATCGCGGAGATGTCGGTTGTTTGCGGTGAAACCATCGGCATGAAGTGGTGCTGGTCGTGACATTGATTCCACGCCACCGCCAACGACAACATCTTGAAATCCCGACAAGATTCCCATCGCAGCAAAATTCACTGCTTGCTGACCTGAACCACAAAAACGATTCAAGGTGACACCGGGGGCTTCGAGTGACCAGCCTGCATCAAGAGCAGCCATGCGAGCGATATCCATTGAATGATCGCCAACACCAGATCCACATCCCATCACCACGTCATCGACATCTCGCGTTTCCAAGCCGTTGCGATCACGAAGAGCATTCAACACTTGGGCCAGGATGCGCTGAGGATGCACATTGTGGAGAGATCCAGTGTCTTTGCCCTTGCCGCGCGGCGAGCGCACCGCATCAATGATCCAAGCCTCGCGATTGCTTGCAGACGTCATGTCAACCCCCTGATCGTGTTGGTCATTCTTAGCAACAGCGAGAGAGCGTCATCGTGTTGGGCGCCACTGCACCATGTCTCGATTGATGTCGGACACACGCGTAACGCCTACGAGCGCCATTGTCATTGCTAATTCATTGCGAATCATGTTGAGTGCCATCGTGACACCACGTTCACCTGCGGCGCCAAGTCCGTACAAGTAGGCGCGACCGATGGACACGGCATCTGCGCCCAGTGCAAGAGCTTTGAAAACGTCTCCTCCACGACGAACGCCGCCGTCGCAGATAACGGTGATGCGTCCATTGACGGCTTGGGAAATTGGCTCGATGAGTTCAATGATTGGGGGAGAACCATCCAGTTGTCGGCCGCCATGATTCGACACCATGATGCCGTCAACACCGGCGTCAATTGCAAGAAGGGCATCGTCGACAGACTGCACCCCCTTCAATACGAGCGCACCGTTCCAGATGTCGCGCAACCATGCAACGTCGTCCCATGACAACGCCGGATCAAACTGGCTGTTGATGTAATCAGCCAGTGTTACTGCGGTTTCACCGTTCAAGTCTTTTCGCTCTGCAACCACCGCAAATGTGATTGGGTCATTGCGCAGAAAGTCCAATGTCCATGACGGGTGCAGAATGCCGTCAACAATTGTTCCTGGGCCGATCTTTGGTGGCAAAGTAAAGCCTCGGCGCACGTCGCGCTCACGTCGACCAAACACGGGCGTGTCAACGGTGAGTTGTAAACCCGCGTATCCGGCGCGTTGTGCTCGCAGCACCATGTCTTTCACCATGTCACGGTCACGCCACGTGTACACCTGAAACCATTTGTTGAGTCCATCAACTGAGCCGATTTCTTCAATCGATCGTGTGGCAAGAGTCGAGAGGCAATAGTCCAATCCAGCATCTCGTGACGCACGTGCGACAGCGAGCTCACCCTGTGAGTGTGCAATACGGCCGAAACCAGTCGGCGACAGCATGACCGGCATTGCCATCTGATGACCAAAGAGTGAGGTCGACAAGTCGATGTTGCTCACATCGCGTAACACGCGCGGCCGATATTCGATGTCGTTGAATGACGCAGAGTTTCGATACAGCGTCACCTCATCAAGTGCGGCTCCGTCGTAATAGTCGAAAATGCCACCAGGTAGTCGACGTTGAGCAATCCGACGCAGGTCGTCGATGTTTGCGGCTCGCGACAATCGACGCTCAGTGGGATTCCACTGCGGCACATCAAATCGAACTACCGAGCGAAATGCTCGGATCGCTTTCACGGTGTGTGTATTTCCGCCAATTAGTTGACGCGACGCTCGCGACCCGCCCAGAACGGTTCACGAAGATCCTTCTTCAGGATCTTTCCGCTTGGGTTGCGCGGAAGTATGTCAACGAAATCAACACTTGTGGGGCACTTGAATTTGGCCAACTGAGACTGAGCAAAGGAGATGATTTCCTCTTCAGTGACATCAGTTCCTGCTGCTTTCACAACGATTGCTTTTGGTGTTTCACCCCATTTTTCATGAGGTACACCAATGACGGCAACGTCTGCGATGGCGGGATGGCTCATCAATACGTTTTCGACTTCGGCTGGGTAAACGTTTTCGCCGCCCGAGACGATCATGTCTTTGACGCGGTCGTGGATGTAGACGTACCCGTCTTTGTCCATGTATCCAGCGTCACCTGAGCGGAACCACTTGTCGGGAGTGATGGCCTTGGCGGTTTCTTCTGGCATCTTCCAGTAGCCCTTCATCACTTGCTGACCGCGAATCCAGATTTCGCCGACTTCACCAACAGGCGTATCTTTTCCGGTGTCGTTGTCGACGATGCGCACTTCAACGCCAGGGCCTGGGATACCACATGAACGCAAGCGATGCTTGTTGGGTCCGTTCACATCGTGATCAGCTGGCGGCAAGTTGATGACCGCACCGGTTGTTTCGGTAAGACCATATGCCTGCCAGAAGTCGCACTTGAAAGTCTGCACGCTCCGCGCCAAGACATCTTCAGAGATAGGAGATGCGCCGTAGACAATGGTTTTCAGACTGGAGAAATCTGCCTTGTCGACGTCGGGAACCATCAACATGAACTGCAGTGCGACAGGCACCAGGAACGTGTGAGTGATCTTGTGTTGTTGAATCAGATTGACGACAACTGTGGGGTCAAGGTCACGCACGATGATGCTCTTGCCACCATCTGACATGCCGGCCACGGCCCATCCGCCGCCGCCAATGTGGAACAGCGGCATTGCGACCATGTTGACGGTGTCACGAGTGATGCCCCACATTTGCTTGCCGGTGTCGAGCATGCCGAACATGTTGTAGTTCGAGAGCATGACGCCTTTTGGACGACCGGTTGTTCCGCTGGAGTACAACTGAAACGCAACATCATCGATTTGCGAGACGGCACCTGGGTCGCCAGTTGGTTGTGCCGCAATCCATGATTCAAAATCTTCAAACTTTGGATGACCACCGATAACAAGAATCTTCTTGACGGTTGTCAACTTGTCGGCGATTGCGTCGATGATGGGGATGAAATCGGGTCCCACGACCATGACTTTTGCATCGGCATCATTGACGATGTATTCAACTTCAGGCGCTGCGAGTCGCCAGTTCACGTCGACACACACCGCATTCAACAATGCGGCACCAAAGAACGCATCGAAGTGAGCGATGCCGTTCTTGTCGAGAAACGCGATGCGATCTTGATTGCCAACACCGTTGGCGGCGAGACCGTTTGCGACGCGTTGAGCGCGTTCGTACATCTGTGCCCACGTGATCACTCGGTCACCTTCGACCAAGCACGTGTCATTTGCACGTGCTTCTCCGTGAATTCGGACGATGTCTGCAGTGGATTGGACTGATGCTGTGCTCATAGTCACAATCCTAAATGCCCTATAGGAACTTGTCTACCGAGATTCACTGTTTCCTGTGGGGATTCACACGGCGTTACCCGGGGTCACTCCACGGGGGGAGTCTCGTCGCTTACTGTTGACCCGTGGTCGAGTGGATAACAGATTTCATTGACAGTATTGGCCTCGTCGGAGTTGCCGTATTAGTTGCTCTTGAAAACGTCTTTCCACCGATTCCATCGGAAGTCATTTTGTTACTTGCTGGATACAACGTTGAACTCAATCGATTTGGTTTCATCGGGGCGGTGATCGCAGCCACAGTTGGATCGATTATCGGCGCGTATTTCTTGTACGGCGTGGGGCGTGTGTTGAGCGAAGAGCGATTAGAAGCGTTATTGGCAGGTGTTGGTAAATATGTCGGTTTAAAAAAGAAAGACGTTTCCAAAGGATTCGATTGGTTTGAGCGCCATGAGGATCCGGTGGTGTTCTTTGGTCGACTTATTCCGGTTGTGCGCTCAGTGGTGAGCATTCCTGCTGGCGCAGCAAAAATGCCTCTTGTCAAATTCACACTGTTGACAGGTCTTGGCTCGCTGATCTGGAACACCGTGTGGGTATCGATCGGATGGGGTCTCGGGTCGCAATGGGAAAAAGCCGAAACGTGGGGTAGTTATCTGCAATACATCGTGATCGCGCTTGTTCTAATTGGACTTGTTGTGTTGGTCTTACGCGCGCGTCGTGCTCGCTCTTAGCATCATTTCTTGAAACGCGCTGTGAGTCGTCTAGCTCTGCTTGCTAGTGGGCCTGCATTGAATCCAAACCCGGCTATTCCGAGGACCAGTAGACCCATCAGGATGATGAGCGCAACTACAGCCGCAATCGCCAGCATCGATTGATTTTCATCACTGACATCTATTGGAACTGTTGGCTCTTCTGGTTCTGATGGCGTGTCTGGAGTCTGTGAAGCACCATCTTCGTCTGTTGAGGCGTCGACCGTCTCGTCGTGATCGGCGATGGCGCTTGAGTCAGGATTCTGAATGCCTGCCGACTGGTTGTTGCGGGAGCGACGGATTTTTGATGTGGTTTTTTCTTCTACTGGGCTGGCCGTTGGTGCTCCAGCTGCGGGAGTTTCAATGGATGCTGGTGATGCTGGAACAAACGTTGCCGACATTTCCGACGGATCTCCGCGGCCCGCCAAGTTGATTGGTATCACACGGAAAACGTACGGTTGCCCTCCCATCAAGGAACGCACAACCACAGTTGTTGACGTGCTCACCGTATCGTTGACGTCGTTCCACGTCGCTCCGTTGTTTGTTGAGTATTGAATGACATAGTCGGTGACAGGAGAACCTCCGTCATTGTCTGGTGCTGTCCAGGACAAATCAACTGATTGAATACCGCTTGTACCGCGTGGGATTCCGGGGGCTCCCGCAGTTGTTGATGGAGTAGCAAGCAATGGTGGCGTGGCAGTTCCCGCACCGTTTCCGTTAAACGCGCGAACGCGAACGTCATATTCCTCTCCGTTTTCGAGGCCCATTACTGTAAACGGATTTTCGGGGACATCACTCCATGTTGATCCGCCGTCAATGGTGTATTCGTAACGCGAAATTTCGCGACCACCATTATCAGACGGTGGATCAAACGAAATTCTCAAAGTTTCATCCGATGATGAGGCCGCGATGTTGCGCACATTGCCGGGTGTCGTTGACGGAACGAGACGGAAGCTTGTTGATGGCAAGCCGAGTGCTTCGGAGTGCAGGGCACGAACGGCGACGTCGTAGGTTTGCCCGTTGACAAGACCAGTGAGTCGGAAAGATTGTACGGAAGTTGACGGCGTTGTCATCGGGAATGCCATCACTGCGCTAACAATTTGCGAACGTAATGAAAGTGGCGCCATCACTTGTTGCGTGACGTCATTCCATGTTTCTCCGCCATCGATTGAATATTCAAAACCGTCAAGTTCTGTGCCGCCTGTGTCGGTTGGTGCGACGTAGCGAATGGCAATCTCACCATCGCCAGTCTCAGTAGCGGTAATTGTTGGCGCAGCCGGGGGTGCTGTTACAAGCTTGGCAACGCTATCGATACTGATTCCTGCGCCTCGGAAGTTCACTGCGCGAAGATCTACTTCGTATGCGGTACCGATTGTGACGTTGTCAATTTCAATCGGCGATGTATTTCCAGGTGTATTGGTCCATGTGCTGCCGCCGTCAAGAGAATATTGATAATGCGTGATTGGTGCACCACCAGTGTTCACAGGTGGTGTGAAGTGCACCATCAATGTTCCATTTCCAGAAGTCTTAGAGGTGATGGTTGGGGCGCTGGGCGTAGTTGCAGGAAGCGCAGGTGCTGGCTCTGATGCATCAGAGGCACCAATTCCATTTACCGTGCGCACGCGAACGTTGTACGTGGTGCCATTCGACAGCCCTGTAATCGTGAGCGGACGTTGGGTGCTTGCAGGGTTGCGTGTCACCCAAGTTTCTCCGTTGTCAATGGAGTATTCGATGTTGGATATCGGGTTACCACCGTTGCCCCCGAAGGTAATTGCCAGATGTACCGCGCCGTCGGCTGAAAGCACTTCTGTGATCTGGGGAGCATCAGGGATTGTTGCGGGGATGCCGGTTTGGGTGTTGCTTGTAACTCCAACTCCTCGAGCATTGATGGCGCGAATTGCAACCGTGTACGAAGCTCCATTTACGAGGCCTGAAATCGACAGCGGAGACGTAGTACCCGTGGCAGTGGTCCATGTTGACCCGCCATCAGTTGAGATTTGGTATCCGCTTACTGGAGCCCCACCGTTACCACCGGGAGTAAAGGCAATCTCAAGAGATTGATTACTTCCAGTGATCGACGTGATAGTAGGTGCGAGAGGCGGACCAGACGGCATCACCGCAGAAGTCGTTGACGGTTCACTTTCAGACACTGTGTTTATGGCGCGTAGACGTACGTTGTATGTCGTTCCATTAGTAAGGCTCGGGATGACAATCGGACTTTGTGTCGATGATGGACTTAGGGTCGTCCATGTCGCTCCATTATTGGTCGAGTAGGCATAGTTTGTGATCGCGTCACCACCATCACCATTGGGAACAAATGCGACGACTGCACGTGAGTCCTCACCAATGACGGATGTAATTGTGGGAGCTTCGGGGGGCGCAGCTGGAGTTACCGAGAACGACGTGCTTGGAGAACTCGTACCCATGGCGTTGAGTGAACGAACTCGCACTCCGTATGAGGTGCCATTGACGAGGTTGCTCAACGTGAGGGGACTTATGTCCGAAGCTGGCGAACGCGTCGTCCAAGTATTGCCATTATCAATTGAGTACTCAATATTGGAAATCGCTGCACCATTTGTTGCACCAAGGTTGAACACAACCGTCGCGGAAGCGTTGCCACGTGTAATCGACGTGATTGTCGGTGCAGATGGCACTCCAGCGGGCATTCCGGTTGACGCTGCACTGTCATCACCTGCACCTTGTGAATTCACCGCACGCAATTTGACTGAGTATGACACGCCATTGGTGAGACCAGTGATTGTAAGTGGGCTTTGAGCGGAGGCAGAACTCTGCTGTAACCATGTTGTGCCATTATCCAACGTGTATTCAACATCTGAGATCGCGTCGCCACCGTTTGCGCCCAAGGTGTATGCGACAGTCAGAGTGGTGTTACCGCGAGCAATGTTGGCGATTGTGGGAGCATCTGGAGCACGTGCTGGCGTCAATGTGGTCGCGCTTGAGGCTGGCCCAACTCCAAGTTCATTACGTGCGCGAATTTGTACACGGTAATCGGTGCCATTTGTTAGTTCCTGAACCGTGATGGGGCTTGTGGGTGCAAGCACAGTTGTCCACGACTCACCGTCGTCGAGTGAATAGTCAATTCCACTTACTGTGCGACCTCCATTGTCGCTGACCGAATATCCGATGTTGATTGTCTCATCGGACACAGTTGACCCAGAGATGGTTGGAGCACCAGGAATGCGGCCCGCACTTTGCGTTAGAGAGTTACTCGCAACAGCATCGTTAACGCCGCCACTGTTAAGATCAACTTGAGAGTTAATCGCGGCGACTTCAATAGTTTTTAGCGCACCATTAGTTAGACCTGAGATCACAAATGGACTATCTATTGAGGTTGGGTTGAGGGCTATCCAAGAACCACCGTCCACTCGGTATGCAAAGTTGGTAATAAGTGCTCCACCGTTGTCTTGTGGTGGTTCAAACTCGACAACAAGTGCTCCGTCACGAGGCGCCAGTCGAGTTAGAACAGGCGCACCGGGAACTGTGGCGGGGGTACCGCTCGTGCGACTCGCCATCCCAGAGCCACGTGCGTTGACAGCCCGCATCTTAATTGGATATGTCACGCCGTTGACTAGTCCAGAAATCTCAAGCGGGCTTTGGGTGGATGCTGGAGAGCGAGTTGTCCACGTGTCGCCATCGTCGATCGAGTACTGAATGTTCGTGATAGCGGAACCGCCGGATGATCCCAGTGCAAATGCGAGTGATACGGCGCCATCAAGCGGAGTAGCGGACAGGATGACTGGCATCGATGGCGTTGTTGCGGGTGTTCCCTGAACTTGAGATGACGATGCCCCAGCGCCAAATGAGTTAATTGCACGAATAATGATGTTGTAAGTCGTTCCATTGGCGAGATTTTCAATATCAAACGAACCAGTATTGAGAGCGGTGCTTTCTGGAGTCCATGACGCACCGTTGTCGAGGGAATACTCATAGTTGATGATGTTGCTGCCACCGTTATCGCTTGGAGCAATAACGGAAAGTGTGAGGCTTCGACTGCCTACGGATACATTTGAGATGGAGGGTGCACCAGGTGTGGTGGCGGGAATGGCCGCAATTACGTTTGACGGCGCGCCGTTGCCCCGATCATTGATGAGGGCGATACGTACGTCGTATGACTGACCATTGTTTAGTCCGCCAATCACCAGAGGACTCTCCGACGAAGCAGATGAGCGCACCGTCCAGCTTGTTCCGCCGTCGAGTGAATAGCGAACATTCGAAGTGGCGTTCCCACCGTCAAAGCCTTCAGTGAAGAAGACGGTCAACTTCTGATTACCGGACGAGATTGAAGCAATAGTTGGGGCGTCGGGAACGCGTGACGGAATCGCGGACGAGGCAGTTGATTCTGCTCCTGAACCCGTACGGTTTACTGCACGCACCTTTACTTGGTACGAGTTGCCATTAACGAGTGAAGAGATTGCAAATGAGGTGTTCGCAGTGTTGCTAGAGCGCCACGTGACACCGTTGTCGGTGGAGTATTCGAAAGCAATGACGCTGGCGCCACCGTTGTTTCCTGGTGAAACTGTGACAGCTAGCGCACCATCTTGAGGAATTACAGACGAGATAGTGGGAGCGCTAGGAGTTGTGGCCGGAGTCGCTGCTGTCGCAGTTGACGATGCCCCCGGGCCTTTGGCATTGACCATGCGAACACGAACTTGGTATTCGGTTCCATTCGTCAGTCCGGTGATAACGAGCGGACTTGACGTCGTCGCTGTCGTTGGAGTGACCCAATTGGTTCCGTTGTCGACCGAGTATTCAATGTTGGTTGTCGGGTTACCACCATTGAATCCCTGCGTAAATCCGACTGACAGACCTCCGTCTCGTGATGTTATTGAGTTGATTACCGGGGTACTCGGCGGAGCAGCGGGACGGCCAGCAACGGTGTTGCTTGCCGCACCACTTCCTTGGATGTTGACTGCACGAACTTTGACAGAGTAATCCGTGCCGTTTGTTAAGCCAGAAATAACTATTGGAGACTGGGGGCTTCCAGGAGAACGCGTGGTCCATGTCTGTCCGCCGTCCGTTGAGTATTCGTAGTTTGTAACTTCTTCGCCGCCATTGTTAGTGGGGGTAGTAATTACGACAGATAGAGAGCTGTTTGAACCCGTTATCAAATTGATTGTTGGCGCACCCGGAACTGCCGAGGGTTTTGCCGACCGAGCTTCACTTGCTTCACTAACACCATTTGCGTTGCGAGCACGCACCATCAGTGTGTACGTCGTGCCGTTTTCTAGTGGGATTGGAGTTGCGTTTTCGTCGCTCTTGAAGGACGAGACAACGATCGGCATGGCTGTAGATGCTGGGTCAACTGCAACCCATGTCCCAGCTTCGCCGTTGTCTATCAAGAATTCGTAGTTAGTAACGGCTGTTCCGCCAGTGCTCGTTGGTGCCATCACGAACAAAGTTAATGTTTGATCAGAACTTCGGATTGTCTGCAGAGTCGGTGCGCTTGGAGTCGTTGATGGAATTCCCGATGAACCCAGACTTGCAACTCCTGCACCGCGGACATTTACGTGACGCAATTTCACTGAGTACGACACTCCGTTGGTAAGCCCCGCCACTGTGATGGGACTCGTCGCTTGGTTTGCCGTTGTCCAAGATGTTCCACCATCAAGTGAATACTGCGTTGAAGTAATTGGAGCACCACCAGTTGTGCCAGAGGTAAACGCAACTTCAAGTGAACCACTGCCGATCAGTGAATCATCCTGACGACGTCCGCCAGTCACGGACGTAATAGTTGGAGCGCCAGGTGGAGTAGACGGAATTGCGCTAACGGCTTCACTCGAAATACCGGAACCGCGACTGTTTACACCGCGGACTTTCACTAGATACGTCGTGCCGTTAGTTAGATTCGCAATCTCGATAGGACTTTGGATTGATGGTGGATCACGTGTGATCCAAGTTGCTCCGTCATCAATCGAGTACTCATAATTGGTTACGGTTCGTCCGCGTGGTGGAGCCTGCGAGAATTCCACCCGCAGAGATTGGTTCCCGCTCACGATGTTGGTGATTGTTGGCGCTCCAGGAACATTCTCGGGAGTTCCCTCTACAGCGGCGCTAATGACGCCCGAACCTTGCGCATTTACGGCTCGAATGCGAATTGAATACGTGGTTCCGTCAGTTAGTCCAGTAAGCGTCATGGGAGACGCAGTAGTTGCGGGTGAACGCGTCGTCCATGTTGTTCCGCCGTCAGTCGAGAATTCGTAATTGGTGACTGAGTTGCCGCCATCAAAATTTGGAGCGGTAAATGCAATTGCGAGTGTCCCTGGATCTGGCGTAATCGACGTGATGGAAGGAGCATTGGGTACGGTGGCGGGTCTCCCGACAACCGTTGCTGACGCCACGCCGATGCCTTGAGAGTTGACAGCACGGACTTGAACCTCGTAATCAGTTCCGTTTGTTAGCCCAGACACAACCAGCGGGTTTGAGCCAGATGTAGGTACGCGGGTTGTCCAAGTTGTTCCACCGTCAGTTGAGTATTGGTAGTTAGTGATTGGTGCTCCACCGGTGAAGCCATTTGAGATAGTTACTGTGATGCGACCGTTGGAGCCAGAAATTGAAGATATCGTCGGAGCATCTGGAACAGTTGCGGGTGTGCCATCCATCGCAGCACTCGCACCACCGGCACCCTGGGAGTTGATTGCGCGAATTCTTACTGTGTACGTGGTTCCATTGGTGAGACCGTTAATTGTGATCGGACTTGATGTGGTTGCGGGTGACACTGCAACCCACGTTTCACCATCATTGATTGAGTATTCATAGTTGATTGGAATTGCGCCACCGGTCGCACCCGGGGTGAATGACACTGTGAGAGTGCCAGGTGATGGCGCAATTGAAGTAATTGTGGGTGCACCAGGAGTTGTTGCGGGTATTGCGGTGACAGATGCGCTTGCATCCCCAGCACCACGAGAGTTGACCGCACGTACGCGCACTTGGTAGCTCTGGGCATTAAGTAATCCGGTGATAGTGAATACTCCACTGGTATTGACTGGACTAAGCGCGGTCCATGTCAGGCCATTGTTGGTGGAGAACTGGTAGTTCGTAATAGCCGTTCCACCATCGAATTGCGGTGCGCTTACCGTCACGCGGAGACGTTGTGATGATGGCTCGATTGAGGTGATGGAGGGGGCATCCGGAGTGCGAGACGGAGTGCCAGTCTGTGTCGCGCTAGCTCCACTCACGCCGGCAAGGTTCACCGCACGGATACGAACCGTGTATGCAGTGCCATTAGTCAGTCCACTGATCACCCAAGGGGATGCAGTAGAAGATGGTGATCGAGATATCCAGGTGGAGCCATTAAACGAATACTCATAGTTAGTGATGGGTAACCCACCGTTGTACGACGGCGCATTGAAGGCAATGTTTAAAGTGCCATCGCCAGTTGTGAGGCTGGTGATGGTAGGGGTGTTAGGTGCTACGCCTGCTGTGGCAATGATCGGTGAACTTGAAGATCCTGAGCCGCGAGCATTGACTGCGCGCAATACGACCGTGTAACTCGAACCGTTTGTTAAACCAGTGATCGCAAAGCTGTTAGATGTAGAAGCAGGTGAACGTGTGATCCACGTTGCGCCGTTATTTAATGAGTATTGATAATTCGTTATGGGGCTTCCACCATTACTTGCAGGTGCGTTGAATGCCAGGGTTAGCGTTCCGCTAGCACTCGGTGTTATTGAAGTGATCGTTGGTGCCTCCGGAGTGGTGAACGGAGTAGCTTCCATCGAGTTACTTGTTTCCCCTGCACCCTGGGTGTTGACCGCGCGAATGATGACCGAGTACGAAGTGCCGTTATTGAGTCCTGAGATCGTCAATGGGCTATTAGCCGAAGTCGGTGCTCGTGTCGTCCACGTCGTACCACCGTCCAGTGAATACTGATAGTTCGTAATGGCTGAGGCCCCGCGACTTGTTGGTGGATTAAATGCAACACTCAGACTTGCGTTGGCCGTCGTAATGGATGTGATAGTGGGTGCCGACGGGTAGGGACTCACTAATTCGTCTGCCGAACTCACAAATGAGCTCGCATTCACATCGCTCACGGCAGCAACTCTGAATCGGATCGTCTCCCCGGGGGTAAAGCCGGGAACTGAGGCTGAAGTAGAGGTTGAGACACCATCGTTAACCCACACCCAGGTCTGGCCGCCGTTACGCGAATACTGAAGAACGTAATCAGTTGGTGTTGGCCCTGATGTTGGCGGAGTCCACGAGACCGCCGCTGTGCTTGAGCGCGTAGACAGTACGAGATTAGTGACTGGCTCTGGCGCTTCGCCACCTATGTTGAAACTTGCACTTGCATAGCCGACAGTTTCGGACGCCCCAAAATTAAAGGCGCCGGCGCGACCTTCGTAGCGGAAGTACCAGCGATTTGCTCGAGGATTGACAGTAAAGCTGGCGAGATCGGAATAACCCGCTGAAGAAGATGCGATGGTTGAGACTGTCCCAGTGGCAACATTGACGCGGGAAATGGTTGAGCTGTTCTGCGCGTACGCGAGGTGTAGTTGGCCACTGAAATACTCAATCACTCCCCACGTTGCCCAGTTTTCTGCTCCTTGAAGAGCAGGCATCGAAAATGAACCGTAGCTAGTTACTTGTCCGCTTGGCACCGAGACGTCATACAGAGTGTTGTTGGCCCACACTGCGACACGTCCATACCCGGAGAAGAGAGCGCCGGAGCCGCTCACAGCGATAGGTGATGACAAAGTAATCACGGTCGAAGTCTGGGCGCCGGTACTGTCATTGAGCAAAGTCAACGTCGTGAGGTTGCCAGTTCGTGAACTGTTCAAGTTAAACGCGTATGACTTGAGAGCTTTCACATCGGTGACGATGGCATCCATCCATGTTGAGTTTTGTGATGCGACAACTGTTGGACTTCCAAGAGACGTAATGTCAAAACGACCGAGAGCAGTGTCGCCATTCACCAATACACGACTTGTGGTTAGCGCAATACCACCGCGATCGTCGCCGACTGTTGAATTGATGTCGACTGCAGTGATGTTATTCGTTGTGAGAGATTCAAGTTTGAAGACACCTTGTCCCGCAGCCCATCGCATGGTCGGTGAGTTCGTTGCACTCACTGGCCCTGTGTTGCCGGCAGCGTCAGATGTCGCGTCTGGCGCAAGCTGTACGTACACCGTTCCGTTTGTGGGAGATTGGTGTGAGACGGACACTGTGTAGGTCGAACCCGAACCCGTAACCGACAGCGAGTCCCAATTGAGAGACGTTCCAGCGACGGTGAAATCACTAGCAGTTAAGCCAGTGACGTTTTCAGAAAATGTCAGCGTCCATGATTGCTCGGTTAGATCGTTGGGAGAGTTTGTGTTTGCAGTGAAAGAAATGAGACTTGGCGCATTGACGTCGCGTGATACCGAGGATGATTGGACAAATCCTTGAGCATTGAAAGCTGTGATTGTTCCCGAACTGAGATTGCTGATGTACCCTCGCGATCCATCAGGAGCCATTGCAATACCCCATGCTGCACTTCCAGCCGTAACTGTTCCACTATTTAGTGCGTATGTTGAAGCATTAAACCACCGCAGGCTCTGTCCTCCATAGCTGACGACATAAACCGTTTGATCGTCGAGAGAGGTGATGATTCCCATGGCTCCGGTGATCCCGGAAACCGTTCGAATAACAGTGTTATTCGTTGTGTCAATGACAGAGACTGAACTGCTGCTGTAGTTTGCGGCATATACGCGTGTGCCCGATCGGTTAATCCCGACTTCATGCGGTGACAATCCGACAGCTATGTGCGTTGTGACGCTGTTGCTAGTGAGATTAATAACTGAGACCGAACTGCTGCCAATGTTCGCAGTGTAAGCGGTGCGTCCGTCTGGACTGATCTTGACGTTCCATGGAGCGCGACCAAGGTTTACCGTACTTGAAGCGATATTTGTGCTGGTATTTATTATTGAAATTGAGGATCCGCCATAGTTAGCTACCACTACTTTTGAACCGTCTGGCGATATAGCCAAGCCGACTGGATTTCGTCCAACGGTGATGGTTGCAACGACCGTATTTGTAGAGGTGGAAATCTTTGACACCGTGTTAGAGCTGTAGTTTGCAACATATACAAATTGCCCGTCGGGCGACACTGCGATACCGCGCGGGGTGGTGCCCACAACGATGTCTTGAATCACCGAGTTGTTAGAGGTGTTAATAACGCGAACTCTCTGGAGTCCTTCGGAAGCCACGTACAGCTTGGTTCCGTCAGGATGCACCGCAGAGTACATCGTGCTGCTGGTTGAAATGTTTGCGGCGAAGGAATTTTCCGCACCGCCGGACGCGGGTCCTAGGGTTCCGGCTCGGTCGGTGACAGATGCATTGTTGATTCGTAACAAGACTGTTCCATCCGAACAACTATTCGTAGCGATTGAGAAAACATTTCCTGGTTGTGTTCCTGTGATTGTGTAGGTGCAACCCGTAGCGGTGCCAACATTTGTGATGTCAGCGTCGGTGAATCCAGTGATAGGTTCGTTGAACGTCAGTTGGAATGTCAATGTCTGGGAATTGCTGGGCGAAGTTGGCGTAGAGGTGAAGGTCGCGGTAGGGGCTCCCGGGAATCCGTCGACGTATCGTGATGCTGCGGTGACAGCTGCGGTTGGTCCGGCGTTGCCGGCTGTGTCGGTGACAGCGTTTGCTGCGAGTCGCAGGTCAAGTGTTCCATCACCACAGCTTGCAACGGTGACGTTGATTGTTGTTCCTGTTGCTGAGGCGGGGGTGATGACACAGTTTTGTGCGGTGCCTGCGTTAGAGAAGTCGCTT